>Ga0335083_10000068_pt1 | contig 181710 bp, 155 predicted proteins | sample Lox_Sample_42_FD_206716 | JGI IMG/M metagenome (GOLD analysis project Ga0335083, IMG submission 206716) | Soil microbial communities from Loxahatchee National Wildlife Refuge, Florida, United States - Lox_Sample_4.2 | ecosystem: Environmental > Terrestrial > Soil > Wetlands | place: USA... | reverse complement strand
AGGAGAACAGGTAGCTGAGCAAGAGCAGGATAGGGTCCTGAGGAGTCAGGCTGGTTTTTCCGGTTGGCAGGCGAGCCCGGAGCCCGAACGAAGTCGCCTTGGTCATACTCGCAAGAGGGGCTGAGGAAAGGCGAGTGAGGGTCTAAAGCGAACCGCTGGTCGAGGAGAACAAACCTGACCCACCTCAGGACCCTGAATATTTTTCTGCGGTCACCTTACTCTTCTTCCCTTCCAACTTCTGTGGTCGTCAGCGGTTCCTGTGGTGAATCAGAACAATCGGTAATCGGTAATTTACAAAACCAAAGCCCAAAAACCTGATTTGTGGTGGTGAGTTTTATCTTCGGCTGGTTTGAGCCTCGCGGTTTCAAATAAAGATTGAGTCCAGGGACAGGGAACGTCCTTGTCAATGTGCGGTCTTAAAGTCCTTGATTTCCGCTAGATAATCGGCAGTTCAGCCGCTTTGCGCGTACTCTCCGCCTGCTCGTGGGCGTGATAGCTGGAGCGGACGAGCGGTCCGGACTCGACGTGACGGAAGCCCATCTTCAGCGATTCTTCCTTGAGGAAAGCGAACTCTTCCGGCGTGTAGTAGCGGAGCATCGGCAGCTGATTTTTCGACGGACGCAAATACTGGCCGATGGTGAGAATGTCGACGCGGCGTTCGGCCATCTGGCGGAAGCAGTCGAGAAGTTCGCCGACGTCTTCGCCGAGTCCGACCATGACGCCGGTCTTGGTGACGGTGTCAGGGTCGATCTCTTTTGCCGTGGCGAGCAGATCGAGCGAGCGTTTGAAATTAGCGCCGGATCGAGCGGAACGATAAAGGCGCGGGACGGTTTCAGTGTTGTGATTCAGGATGTCGGGGCGGGCCGCGAGGACGATTTCGAGACAGTCGCGACGGCCCTGGAAATCGGGGATGAGGACTTCGACGTGGCAGTCGGGAATGAAGTGCTTGATCTGGCGGATGGTTTCGGCAAAGATCTGCGCGCCACCGATGTTGTCGTCGTCGCGATTTACGCTGGTGACGACGGCGTGCTTGAGCCCAAGAGTCGCTACGGCTTCGGCCACGCGGCGAGGCTCGTCGACGTCGATGGCGTCCGGCCGGCCCTTCGGAACGGCGCAGAATCCGCAGCGACGGGTGCACACGTCGCCGAGAAGCATGAAGGTCGCGGTCTTGTGGTTCCAGCACTCGCCGATATTAGGGCACTGAGCCGATTCGCAGACGGTGTGCAGGCCAAGTCCGCGGGCGAGTTTCTTGAGATCGTGATAGTTGTCGCCCATGGGAGCGCGGGCCTTTAGCCATGCTGGCTTGGGCTGGCGCGGCTTGGGTCCAACCTCGATCTGAATGAGATCCGTGGGCATGAACGTCTATTGTAAAGGATGCTGCTCTCGACCCTAGCGATTCAAGCCCGCGGTCACTTGGCTTCGGACTTAGGGAAGTCGATGTGAACCGAGGAGAGATCAGGAAGCATGACCGGATGGACTTCGAGGGTTGTCTCCCCGGCCTTTAAGAATGGGTCTCCAGCCCAAGCCTGCCTCGCTTCTTCAGCGGTGGAAGCGTTGACGATGCACATACCTCTTAGATGACTGCTGTCAAGCGCCGGTCCGACGAGAATGAATTTTCCTGCTTCGACCTGACTTCGCACGAAAGCCAGGTGCTGTTGCTTGAGCACTTCGTGCTGGGCGTCGGAAAGTGGCTTTTGACCGCCTTCAACGACCAGCACCAGAAAGTACTTTTTCATGTTGGTCGGGACGTCGGCGCTCTTGGGCATTTGCGCGTAGGAGGAGGCTCCGAGGAGACCGACGGTCGCGACGAGTAACAGGATTCGACTGAGTTTCCGCTGCAACATGCATTTCTCCTTTGGCGGTGCGAACGCAAGCCGTGGCCAGGTGAATCAGCGACAAATTCTAACTCTAAATGGTATGCAGGTATTGAACGATGGCATCGACCTGGCCGTCGTTCAGCGTGCTGCCGAAAGCAGGCATCATGGCGCGGCCCATCTTGATGGTGTCTCTTACGCGGGCGTCGTTGGCGGGAGTTCCGCTGGGAAGCTCGCGTCGCTGAAAGACTCCGGTGAGCGGCGGCGCGCTACGGCCTCCGTTGTGGCAGGCTCCGCAATACTGGCCGTAGAGTTGTTCGCCATCGTAATTGCCGCTGGTAGCCGCAGGTGTGGCGGTGGGGGGCTTGGGCGCCGCGGGTGGAGGCTGGTGCTCGACGCGGGCGATTTCTTCCGGCGTGTGGCCTCCAGGATTTTTGCCACCGTAATCGCAGGCGGCTAGCGTGAGCGTTAGTAGAAGAATCGGAAATAGGGTGCGCATGGGAATGGGAATCCGGCGAGAGGTTTTTCCACTGCCGGACAGACTAGAATACTAGGTCATGGCCGTGGTGTTGAAGCGAGTGTACGACCCTCCGTCAACGAAGGACGGCGCGCGAGTGCTGGTTGACAGGCTGTGGCCGCGCGGGCTCAGCAAAGAGAAGGCCAAACTTAAGCTGTGGCTGAAGGACGTGGCTCCGTCGGACGAACTGCGCAAGTGGTACCACGCGCGTCCGGCGCAGTGGCTAAAGTTCCGGGAGAAGTATCTGGAGGAACTCTCGTCGCCGGAGGCTTCGGAGGCGCTTGATCAGCTGCATGAACTCGCAACAACCGGCAAAACGCTAACGCTGCTGTTCGCCTCTCAGAATGTGGAACGCAACAATGCAACGGTGCTGAAGGAATTGCTCGATGGGACGAAGAAGCCTCCGCGAAGCACGGGCGAGGGGGCGGCTTCGGCGGCGCGGAAGAGCGCGCGGGCGAGATAAAGTCGACGGCATCCGCAAAGGCTTGCGTCCGAACGGCAAAGCTTTTGCAATCGTCTGCAATTTTGTGCGAGTAACCGCCGGCAGTAACCCCCGGCGAGCCGCTACTACCTTGAAATCATTGCGCTTCCTCGTGACGCCGCTTCATACTTTTGCGGCTCATGGCCGATTTGTCCCGCATCTACGCGCGCGCTTTGCAGGAGTACCTGGAGACGTTGGCGGAGGGCGAAGAACTGCCGACGCGGCGCAAGCGCAGGCTGCTGCTTGCGTTTGCAGAGCTGCAATACAAGCTGCATGGAGGCAGCCGCTGCGCCGTTTGTAACACGCCGGTTAGGCATGTGGTTCCGGTGCAGGTGGAGCGCGGGAATGGGATGGAGGTCAGGTATTCGTGCCTGTGCACGAGGTGCCTGGAGGCGGAAAAAGCTGTGGCGAAGAAAGTCGTGCTCAGGATCGGAGAAGCAGCGGTGGAGCATGTGTCGGCAGGGCGGGACTACAAAACCCACACGGGACCCGATCCGCAGTTAAAGCCGATGAGGAAAGCTAAACGGGCAGCGGGTTAATCCGGGAAATAAAATAGCGGAGCATCGCTCCGCCTGACAGGCAAGAATGCCTGTTCCACATTACTTCTTCCCGCCGTCTTCCACGATGACATTCACGATCTGATCGATGGTGTCGAGCGCGCGCTTGCTGGGCAGCGTGTGGTTGTTCGACAGGATAGAGAACGCCACACGGTCGCCGCTCAAAGTGGTGGCGTAGCCCGAGAGCGAATTCACGTGCCCGAGAGAACCGGTTTTGGCCTGCACGCGTCCCTGCGCGGCGGTACCGCGAAAGCGCTCGGAGAGCGAGCCGTCGAGTCCGGCAACCGGCAAGGTGTCGACGAACTTTTCACCCCAGGGCTGAGTGTCAGCGTACTCGAGGAGGCGGACAACAGCGTGCGGAGTCACGAGATTCTCGCGTGAGAGGCCCGAGCCGTCGTAGAAGACATATTCATCGGGATGGATGCCGGCCTGGAGGAGGAACCCGCGGACGACTTCGAGGCCGGATTCGATGGTGCCGCCATTTCCTTTTTCGCGGCCCAACAGGCGGAGCATCAGCTCAGCGTGCAAGTTCTGTGAAACTTTGTTGATGACCTTCAAATCAGAGGACAGCGGTGGCGATTGATACGAGGCTACGACGGTGCGGCTGTCGGGCTTCGGCGGACGCGGCTTGGTTTCGGCATCCCCGCCACCGGCGGGCGCGATGGCTGTAACGCTGAAGGTAGAAAGAGTCGCGAGTTCGGTATGGTGCGTGGTGGGCTTTCCGTAGATCACAATGCCACGCTTCTCAAGCAAGTCGCGGAAGACGTCGGCGGCAAACTGTGCGGGATCTTCGATGGCGAGCGCTTCGTTGGCGCCGGAGTCGTCGACCGGAATATTGCCGAAAAGTGTCAGCTGATTCGAGCCGGGCTCGCGGGTGATGTAGATGCGGCGAGGGCCGGTGCCGCCGGGCGTGGTCATCACGCGGTTATCGACCTTGTAGTACTCGGCGTAGGGCGTGATCTGAACGAAAGCCCGATCGCCGGGGTGGTCGGCGGGAAAGATGCTGACGAACACAACGTTGTCGTTAATCGTTAACGCGGAGACAGGCGCGCCCCACTCCCACACCATGTCGTCCTGCGCCCAGCCTTCGCCGTAGCGCTCGAACGCGTAGTAGGAATCGTCGCCAACGATGTCGCCGTCGATATACTTCACGCCCGATTTCGCGACCTGGTCGGCGAGATCCTCAAGAACCTTCATCGCCGGATCTTTGCGTTCGGTGCGCAGGTAGTAAGGCAGCGTGCGTCCGGAGATGTTGGGGTCGCCGCGACCCACGACGTAAAGGCTTCCCATGAGCCGCCCATAGCGATCGACCGTGCCATCGGTCTCGATGGTGGTATTGAATTTGTAATCCGGGCCAATCATGGCCATGGCCGCCGACGTGGTAAAGAGCTTCGTATTCGACGCCGGCGTGAACAGCTTGTCGGAGTTCATCGAATAGAGGACGGTGCCGTCTTTCAGGGACACCACTTCGACACCCCAAAACCCGCGCGACACATCAGGCTGGCCGACAATCTGATCAATCTTTTGAGTGAGTACGAGGCGATTGGGTTTAACCGGCTTAGGCTTTGCTGATTCCGCAAAACTGAATTGCGTCGCCAGCAGAAAGACAAGAGCGAACTGTAACGCAATTGAGGCGCGGCGCATGGAAGTGGCTGAAATTTTATCACCGTTTTGGTAATCCGAAGCGTGCCGAGCGAATTACTTTGCCGGTGGGACGAAGAGGTTACAATTCGTGCCATGCACCATGCAATTCCGGGACACGGCTATCCCCGCGTCTATCGGCCGGGCCGGCTCTGGCGGTACGGTTTTCCGATCCTGGGAGCGGTAGCGATAGTGGGTGGCGCATTGGGAGCATGGGCGCTGGGGCGGCCCTTATCAGGAATTGCTCAGCTAATTGTCTCGCCGATGTTCGGCCTCCTGTCGCTGGCAGGGGTGTACTTGATCCTTTATGCGCGGAGAATGAGAGTAATCGTGCGTCAGGATGAGATTGAACTGGTTGAAGTGACGAGTTCACAAATCATGCGACGCGACGATCTGTTGGGTTATCGGAAGATTCCAGGAGAGAACGGTCCTCCGGTGCTGATTCTGGTGCCACGATGGGACGACCGCAAGAAGCTCAAGATCCCCAACGTTTTCAACTTTGACGCGGCGTTCGACGAATGGCTGCGGCCCTTTCCCGATCTCGATGTGCGTGACGCCGAAGACCTGCAGCGAGAGATTGAGCAGAATCAGGAGCTGGGAGCAACACCGGAAGAGCGTATCGCCAGCGTTAATCAGGCAAGAGTGGTGTGCCGAACGCTGATGATCGTTACCTTTGCGGTCGCGGCATGGCTATGGTTCTATCCAGAGCCGTACGCGGTGGTGGTGAGCGCGATGGCTTTGTTACCGTGGATCGCCGTCTACGTGGCGGCTCACTATCGCGGAGTTGTGGTCATCAATGAGAAGAAGCGCGATCCGCATCCGGGTGTTGGTCTGCCGTTCATCATGCCGGGACTGGTCCTGGCGCTGAGGGTGATCAACGACGTCAACACATTCAACTGGCAAAAGCCGCTCATCGTTACGCTGCTGGGAGGTGCGGTGCTGACCATGGGCGCGTGGAAGGCAGATGTAGCAGTGCGCAAGAAGCCGTGGATGGCGTTGCTAATTTTTCTCCTCTCCCTCGGTTATGGATATGGAGCTGGCATGGAGGCGAATTCGCTGCTCGACCGCTCGCCCGCGACGGTTTACCTGACCACAGTTACCGCGAAGCGCATTTCCAGCGGCAGCAAAAGCACGAGCTATTATCTGAGGCTGAATGCGTGGGGACAGCAGCATAGGGGAGAAGTTATGGTTCCGCGCAGCACGTATCAGTCTGTGATCGTTGGTGATCCCATCTGTGTGGTGCAGCGCGCGGGAGCACTCGATATCCCCTGGTACGCCGTTCATTCCTGCCGTCAGTAATCCTATTGCAGTGTCGCCTTCAAGAAGAGAAAACCTTCAACCTTCGACCAATCGTCTTTCTGGCGATCGAATGCGGTCTCGCGATTGGCGGCGGTGGCGTTGGGATCGAAAAGTAGAAGCTTGCGAATGGCGTAATCGCGATGGCCGTCGGTGTAGATGGTTTCGTCGTAGATGGCGCCATACAGGACGTATGCATGAGAGTTCCACTCCATGAGCATTGGGTGCCGAGCGAGGAGGGAGGCAAGAATTCGATCACTGGTGACGGCCGAGCCTGGGATGAAGTGTGATGTAACGATTGCTTTATGACCATCGGCCAGAGCGTGCGCTCCATTGACCTTGTTGCCGATTTCCTGAAGAGACGGATGGTCTTGGGCGAATGACGATTCCGCGAGGGCCGAGTTCTTGCCGCAACAGATCTGTGGATTCGCGATGACGATCTCTACGACCGAAGATAAGTAAGCCTCAGAACTGGTAGCCGAGCTGGGGAGATTGAGGTCTAGCCGAATTCTCTGATTTTGACGGACGGCAGAAATCGAAGTGACGTAATCCTGGCTAAATGCCGCAGTGAGAGAAAGAGCGAGAACGACTAGCGAGATCGCGATAACGTTTCTTGCCATACGAGACCTCTGCGCCAAAGCTTACCGCAGGAGGTTTGTTCCCGGTTGTAACGATTGGTAAAGCCCAGATGAATTCCGGGAGTCGAGGAGTCAGAAGACAGTCGGCCCGGATTGGTGACCCAATCGAACTTACCTATCGTCTCCAGGGCACCCGGCCGGAGAAGCCGTTCATCCGCGTTACAAACAACCACGAAGCGCGGTGAAAAGTTGACGCTCACCGCTGTGGGCATCTGGTCCGCAGCGGCTTTCATCTTTTCGAGCAACAACCAAACTAACTTCGAGATAGGAGTTTGTATGTCCGCAAATCGGACTGTTGCAAACTTACCTTGGACTCCTTTGCCGTCGGCCGCGCCATCGACGCAAAGCGTTTCCAAGAACGCGATTTCCGAAAAGCTGCTGAATGTGCTGTCGTCGATGCGCCGCACGACGGTTTTCAGTGGCATGTTCTTATGGGTCTTCCGCACGCTGCAGGCGGCGGGCATCAATGTGTTGCCGAATCATTACTACTGGCCGGTCCCCGATTTGCGAGTACTGGAAGAGCAGGTTTGGCCAGTGCGGAATGCGAGCTTCGATCTGCGCCTGCCGGCGCAGGTGGAGTTTGCCGAAGCGGTGATTCCACGGTACGACGAGGAACTTCGCTTTCCGGAAACAGCGGATCGGAGCCCGTCGGATTATCGGCGGAACAATGGATTCTTTGAAACCGTGGACGCCGAGGTCGCTTACTGCATGGTGCGGGAACAGAAGCCGCGCCGCATCGTGGAAATCGGAGGTGGATTCAGCACGCGCGTTATGGCCACGGCTGTGCGCGCTAATGCTCGCGATGGCGATGCCTGCGAACTGGTGACGGTAGAGCCATATCCGGATAACGCCCTGCGGAACGGTTTCGACGGCTTGTCACGATTGGTGCCTGCACGAGTGCAGGATGCGCCGCGGGAGCTGTTCGAGGCACTCACGCCGGGAGACATCCTGTTTATCGACTCAAGCCATGTCGTCACAGTCGGAAGCGACGTGGTGTATGAGTTCTTCGAGATTCTTCCAAAGCTCCCCAAGGGCGTAATCGTTCACATGCACGACATCTTTTACCCGGCGGACTATCCGCGCGACGCCGTGTTGAAGTTCCTGTGGTTCTGGTCAGAGCAGTACCTGCTGGAGGCGCTGCTTACATCTAACTCCAGCTTCGAAGTGTTGTGGTCAAGCAGCGCGATGCAGCTTCTTTGCCGCAACCTGGTAGACCGCACTTTCCCGGCCTGGAGAGGCAGCTACATGCGCATGCCGATGAAAGAGCGCCGGTTCATCCCCACGCTCGATGGCAAGCGGGTTTGGCCTTCGAGCTTCTGGATGAGAAAGTGTGCGTAAGGAAGGAAGTCGGCATAGTGCCTTTTTTCCTTACGTTCTGATTGCCTGCTTTGAGGACGAGAACTACAATCGGCGTCGTCCTCAGGCAGGCGATTAAATTATGAGCACAACAGCGACGACTCCAGCACCTACTCCGGAACCGGCAGAGGGTCTTTCGCAGGTTTCGCGAATCACCAACGTTTTCTTCTCTCCGAGCAAGACTTTCACCGATTTGAAGCGGAGTCCGAGCTGGTGGGCGGCATGGCTGCTGATCAGCGTCGTCTCGCTGGCCTTCGTGTTTGCGATCGGTCAGAAGGTCGGATTCGGACAGATGTGGGAAAACCAGATGAAGGCGAATCCTTCGTCGGCGGCTCAGTACGAGAAGATGACACCGGAACAGCGTGCATTTGCCGGGAACTTTGCCAAGTATTTCTCATATGGGACGCCGGTGATCGTGCTGATCATCGCCGTCATTGTGGCGGGCGTGATGATGGGGACCTTCAACTTCGGACTGGGTGCCGAAATCCCATTCGGTCTTTCGCTGGCAGTCGTTATCTATTCCATGGTCCCCGGGATCTTGAAATCGATTCTGGCGATCGTCTCGCTTTATGCGGGCGCGGACCCCACCGGATTCGATGTCAATAATCCCGTAGCTACTAACCTCGGGTTCCTGCTGAATGGGTCAATCTTGAATCGCGCGGAGCACCCGGCGCTCTACACGCTTGCGTCTTGGGTCGATGTGTTTGGTATTTGGACGGTGATTCTGACAGGCATCGGATTCGCGTGCGTCAGCAAAGTAAAGAAGTCGACCGCCATTTATGTTGCTGTTGGCTGGTACGCGTTGATCGGATTGATTTTCACGGGTCTGGCGGCGCTTAGGGGTTAGAAGCGGCCCTTACTGCACCATGTTCCTGACTGCTTCCTGGAACTTGGGATCGCTTACGTAAAAGCGGAAGGAACTGTCCTGGCGCGGATCGGGAACTTTCATATCGCGCGGTATGTTATCGCGTTTTTCCCATGATTTCTTCAGGTAAGGCAAGGCCGAGTCGAGGTCGTGCATTTCGGCATATACGCACGCGAGATTGTAGTTGTACATGGAGTAGTCGGGATCGTCTTTGAGCGCCGTGAGATAGATCGACTTGGCGCGGTCAAGGTCTCCGCTCTCGGCGTAGGCGACCGCCTGGCCGTCGATGGCGCGGCGCTTATCTTCATCCGATAACTTCTTCTGCTTCGCATCGAGTTCGAGGGCGCGGCTGAATTCCTGCGCCGCCTGCGAATATCGCTGGCTCCCGCTGAGCAGGTTGGCGAGCATGTTATGGGCGTCGACGGAATCGGGATCTTCCTTGATTGCCTCTCGTACCAATTTCTCAGCGCCAGCAACGTTGTGGCGTTCGAACTCGACTTCGGCGCGGCGAAGTTTATCGGCAGCTTTCTTAGCATCGGCGATAGCGAAGTTCGCGATCAGCAAGAAAACAAGGACCAGGGAAACACGGCGGGACATGAGCGCCCTCCTACTGGTCGGCTAGTTTAAACCCGGCGAGTACTTTGCTGAACAGGCTGAGGTCTTCGAGGAAGTTTTCTTCCGTGGTGTTCAGCACGAAAAAATAAACGATGGCGCTCGCGTCTTTGCGCGCATTGTAGGCGACCACGATCTGCCGGACTGCGGGCTTGCGTTCGGTGTTCTTGTACTTGAGCACAACTCGACGAGCAGGAAGCGTTCCGAGGCGGGCTGGGAAATTGCCTTCGAGCGATACGTCTCCGGCATTCACAAGATTCGCCGGAATGCTATCGATGAGGTTCGAAGTGATGCTATCGACCACGGCGCCGAGCGACGGCATGTCGCCGGTGTCCCACTTGGCCTCAAAGGCGATGTAGCGATAGCTGGCAGGATGAGCCGCGGTCTGTCGCAGGGTCGCGGTGCCTGCCGGGGCCGATCGCGGCGGAAGTCCGATATAAAAGCCGTTCAGGGTTTCGGGGGTGGCCGCAACTTCAACCGGCAGGTCGTTGGGGACCATGACGACGAATCCAGGGCCAGTGACCTTGCCGTCTTTGAATTGCGGGACCGACTGAGCATTGGCGACAATACAGGCCAGCAGGGCAATAACCGCTACTGCAAAGGGTTTTGAGATGATTCGAATCAAAAGTCGGCCGCCCGCAAACGCACTCTGATTTTACCCAAGTTCGGCGCGACAGTTGCGCCCCGAAGGACATGACCTGTGTGGAATTAAGTTTTCTATTGGGTGGAGATACGGACGAAGCGTAATTCGGGTACGCCCTGGTTCCAGTCGGCGGAAATGTGCTCGAAGGTGAGGCGGAACTGGTCCTGCATATTGGGTGTTAGTGGATGCTGCGCGAGGGTCACCGAATCGTTATAGCCGGGGCGCTGCTCGATGATGGTCAACGGCTGGGTTTGCCGGTCGACCACTTCGCCAAGGGAATTGCGGAAGACCGCTTCGACCGTCGCGGCGGTGATGGTCTTCGCTCCCATGTTGGCGATCTGGCCTTCGAGGTAGTAGACACTTCCGCCGGCGAAGTTCTGTGCCTGGCTGGCGCGGACGTCCATTACTTTGAGGTTGGACGCGTACGGATCCTCAGGGACTGGTCCGGTCTGCTGGGGCTGAGTGCGGCTTAACACGAAGGCAACGATCAGCCCAATCGCAATGACGGCGGCGCCGATGGCGATCGGCATCCAGCTGCGGCGCTCCTCAACCTGCGGCGTCGAAAACGGAGTCCCCATAGAAGTTGATTTTCAACTGCGGCAAGAAGGGAGTCAAATCATCCGGATGTCTGGCTATCTGATGATCGAATGATCAGGTGATCCTCAGTCTAGCCAGTCATCAGGCTCGAATCATCAGATGGTCATCATATCCAGATGACCAGATATTCAGATAACCAGATGATCCGACAGGCTTTACTCGCCTGCTACCGTTAATCCGTCGATACGCAAAGTCGGACACGCGACCGAGCCGCGAAATTCGAGGTCGTTGGCGATTTCCGAGATGTTGAACAGCATGTCTTTGAGATTTCCGGCCACGGTGATCTCTTCCACCGGATAAGTGAGCTGACCGCCGGAGATCCAGAGTCCGCTGGCGCCGCGCGAGAAGTCACCAGTGACCAGGTTCACGCCGAAGCCCATCAGTTCGGTGACGTAAAGTCCTTCCTTGACGTCGCCGATGAGCTGCTCCGGTCCGCGAGAACCGGCTTCGAGGAAGAAGTTGCCGACCCCGATGCCGGGTGTGCCCGCGAGTCCGCGAGAAGCGTTGCCGGTGGTGGCAAGCTTGAGCTTTTTCGCCGTGTAGGTGTTCAGCAGATACGACTTCAGTTCACCTTTTTCGATGACCACGGTGCGACGCGTGGGAACGCCTTCGCCGTCGAACGGGGACGTGCCGAAGCCTCCACGCATGGTGCCGTCGTCGACGACGGTCACGTTACCGCCGGCGATTTTTTCACCGAGCTGGCCTGCGAGGAACGAAGCGCCGCGGTAGATGGAGTCCCCATTCACGGCTTCGGCAATGTGCTCGAGTAAGGAGCGTGCAACGAGAGGATCGAAGATGACCGGAACTTTCGCCGTCTTCGCCTTGCGCGCTCCAAGGCGGCGAAGCGTGCGCTGAGCGGCAATCTTGCCGACTTCTTCCGGGTTCTCGAGCAGCTTGATGGATCGCGCGACTGAGTACCAGAAGTCGCGCTGCATGTTGCCCTGCTCGTCTTTGGCGACAGGCACGGCGGAAACCGAGCAGTACGAGCGACGGTACTCGCCGACGAATCCGAGCGAGTTAGCGAAGATTTTGCGGCCGTCGGCGGCGTCGAACGATCCACCTTCGGAATTGGCGATGCGCGGGTCGCCAGTGGTCGCGGCCTTTTCGCAGCGGCGGGCGTAGTCGATGCGATCTTCGTTCGACAGCGAATAGACGTCGGGATGATAGAGGTCTAGATCGCCAGGGATTGAGCCGAGCAGCGACTTGTCGGGCAGTCCGCCGAATTCGTCTTCGGAGGTGATGCGCGCCAGGGAAATGGCGGAGCTCACGAGCTGGTCGAGACCGGCAGGAGAGAAGTCGCTGGTATAGGTGTTGGCGGCGCGCTTGCCCATGAACACGCGTACGCCCATGACCTTGGCGCCAGATTCCTTGAGGGTTTCCACCTGGCCAAGACGAACAACTGTCGAGAACTCGTTGCCCTCGCGAACAACGGCCTCAGCGGCGGAAGCGCCAGCTTTGGTGGCGCGAGATACTGCTTCAACTGCGATTTCTTTTAAGTCCATGATTAAGATCTGTTCCACGCAGATAACACGGATTAGACGGATCTCCGCGGATTTCCTTATAGATTTGGTTTCGGATGGCGTGCGGCTTTTCTCTTGTTATCGAAAACCAGCCTGCGGAACTGCGGCGCCGGGCCAAAATTCAAAATCAAGGCAACTTCTAGGCTAGTCGCCTTCAAATAGTTTTGTGTCTGCTTCTCGAAAGAGTGATCAATGACATTCGCAGTCTTGAGCTCCAGAAGCAAGGTATTGTTGACGACCATGTCCGCGCGGAAATCTCCGATCTTCGAGCCCCGGTACCAGACGTCAACCAGTTTCTGGCGTGCGACGTTGAAGCCAGCTTCACTCAACGCCAGAGACAGCCCGTTCTCGTAGACAGATTCGAGAAAGCCGTACCCCAGATCGTTATAAACGTCGTAGAAAATACCGATAACTCTTTCCGTCAGTTCGGCATGCAACAGCTTCGATGATGTCGACTCGTCGTTCTTTTCCATGAAGAAATCCGCGAGAATCCGTTTTGATCCGCGTTATCCGCCTGAAACGATCTTAGTCTTTATTTCTGGGCGACCGCTGGTTGTTTTTCCGCCATGTATTCTTTGAAGCGCCTCACGCTTTCGACGATGACCGCGCGCGCGGCCTTGGCGTCTTTCCAGCCCAGCATCTGGGTGCGCTTGCCCTCGAGATCTTTGTACACGGAGAAGAAGTGTGAAATCTCTTTCATAACATGCGGATAAATCTGCGTGTAGTTGTGCACTTCTTCGTAACGTGGATTGTTTCGCGGGACAGCCAGAATTTTTTCGTCTTTCACGCCCTGGTCGATCATTTCCAGCATGCCGATGGGGCGGACCTCAATCAGGCATCCGGGAAAGCTGGCATCGTCGACCAGCACCAGCACATCGAGCGGATCGCCATCTTCGGAAAGCGTCGAGGGAAAGAATCCGTAGTCGCCCGGATAAAACACAGACGAATACAGGCTGCGGTCGAGCCGGAAGACATGCAGTTTCTTGTCGTACTCGTACTTGTTTTTCTGCCCGAAGGGAATTTCGATGACAGCGTTCACCAGTTCGGGGCATTCATCGCCAATCGGTAAATGTAAGTAGTCGACAGCCATCTTTCTGCTTTCTTGAACTTTATTAACTACGGATTTGACGGAATAAACGGATCATGAAGGATAGGAATAGAGAAAAACCTTTTCAGAGGATAACCTCTTAAAAAATCCGTATGAATCCGGAAGATCCGTCTGATCCGTCGTAAATCTTTATTCCCCTGTGCCTCCGACGGTAATGCGGTCAACCTTCAACGTCGGAATGCCCACGCCCACAGGGACCGATTGCCCATCCTTGCCGCAGGTGCCGATACCTTCGTCGAGTTGCAGGTCGTTGCCGACCATCGAGACTTTCGTCAGCACGTCGGGACCGTTGCCGATCAGCGTAGCGTTCTTAACGGGTGCGGTAATCTTGCCGTCTTCAATCATGTAGGCTTCGGAAGCCGAGAAGACGAACTTGCCGCTCGTGATATCAACCTGTCCGCCGCCAAAGTTCACCGCGTAGAGACCCTTCTTCACCGATCGGATGATGTCATCGGGTGAATCTGTGCCGGCCAGCATGTAAGTATTCGTCATGCGCGGCATCGGAATATGTTCGTAGCTTTCGCGGCGGCCGTTGCCGGTGTTGGCGATGCCCATCAGCTTCGACGAAAGCTTGTCGCTGAGATAGCCCTTCAGGATGCCGTTTTCGATCAGCACGGTCTCGCTCGTGGGATTGCCTTCGTCATCCACGTTGAGCGAGCCGCGACGCGACGGAACGGTGCCGTTATCGATGACCGTGCACTTGTCGCTGGCGACGCGACGGCCAACCATGCCGGTAAACGCCGAAGTGCCCTTGCGATTGAAGTCGGCTTCGAGACCGTGGCCAATCGCTTCGTGAAGCAGAATGCCGGGCCATCCGGGACCGAGGACGACTTCCATCTCGCCCGCCGGAGCCGGACGCGCGTCAAGCTGAATGATCGCCTGGCGGGCGGCTTCGGTCGCGAAGTGCTCCGGTGTTTTTTCGGTCTGGAAGCCCTCCAGCCCGATGCGTCCGCCACCACCAGCGCTGCCGCGCGAAGACTGTCCTTTATCGTCGCGGCCAATACACATGGCGCTCATGCGCGCCAACGGCTGAGTATCGTAGGCGAAGCTGCCGTCGGAGCCGATTACGAGAATCTGGCGCAGCTCGTCGGCATAGCTGACGCGCACTTCGCGAATTCGCGGATCGTACGCGCGCGCGGCCTTGTCGGCGCGCATCACCAGCTCGAGCTTTTCGGCAATCGCGGCGTCGGTCGGAGCCAGCGCGATCGGGTAGAGATTGCGGCCGTTGTGGTCTTTCAGATCGACCACAGGCTGCTTCGCTGGACCGCTGGCGATCAGCGCCGCGGTGCGCGCGGCATGAAGAATCTTTTCAGGGGCAAGGTCGTCGGTGTACGCGTAGCCCGTGCGCTCGCCGGAGATGACGCGCACGCCGCATCCGGCGGAAATGCCTTGCGTCGCCGATTTCACCAGCGACTCATCGACGTTCACCGAGGTGGTGGTCTGGTATTCGAAATAGAGGTCCGCATACTCGCCGCCCGCGGAAAGCGCTGCGGCCAGATAGCGTTCCACGTCGGCCTGCGTCAGGCCAAATCGCTCAAAGAAAAAAGAGGCTTTTTGCATTTTGATCCCAAGGTTTGGATGCGCGGCAGGCCGCGGCGACTCAAGCCCCTGATGCTTCATTATACGTGAGCCCTTTCGTGGCTTGGGCTTAAGAGCGGTTCACGCGGATGACCCCGGACGGGACGGATTTTCGCGGATTTTGAGGAGGGAAAAAGGCTTTGGGTTGAATGCAGACCTTTCCGGCCGAAAATGCGAGGTTATGGGCTAGATGCAATGTTCGTTGCGTATTCCGTCGCGGCAAAGATAAATCCGCCTGCCTCCTTGTTGATCAATTTGTAGAACCGGCCGTCCAGAGTGTTCAAGGCCTGCTTCGGTACCGATGCCAGTTGAATTTGTCTTTTGTCGCGATTCCGCGGATAGGGTGAGCCCAGAAGTTGCATGGCGGATTCCAATATAGAGGCAATCTGTGTTTGACCGATTGCTCGGAACCCCTCCGCTGCTTCGGGCGCAAGCACGCCAGTGCTGTTGTAGAAGAATTGATGGAAGCCCCCGTTGCAGATCTCTGATTGGCAGAAGTGTGCAGAAAACAACAATGCAGCGGGTTTAGGAACGGACTCGAACGTTGTTCGGAAGACTTCCGGGCCGCTGTAGATGTCGATGGCGTCCCAAACCGGTTCAACGACTTGCCAGTAGTCATCCATAGCGAAGGCATTATAAGCCGCAGGTTCGACGAACCTCACTCCCCGCTCGAATGTCCGCGATCCTAAGTGATCTCTCCCCTGTTCCCCGATCCTGCGTTCCTGCTACGATTAGCCGCTCAAAGCGAAGATTGGGGCCGCACTGGGTCACGAATTATGAAAGACTTCTTTATCCGCGATTGCTCGCAGCATGAAAACCAGGTCATCACTACCACGTTCGTGGTGGCGTCCAAGCAGATCAAGCCCAAGAAGACGGGCGACCTTTATATCGCGATGACGCTCGCTGATCGCACCGGGCAAATCGAAGCCAAGGTCTGGGACAACGTCCACGAAGTCCTCGACGTGTTCGAGCAAGACGACTTCGTCAAGGTGAAGGGCCTGCTCAACAAGTACAACAATCGCTTTCAGCTCACCATTCACAAGCTGCGCAAGTGCGAAGAGCAGGAAGTCGACTTCTCCGACTACCTGCCGAAGACCGATAAAGACGTTGATGCACTCTGGCAGACGCTGCGCGGGTTCGTCGATTCGTTCCAGAACGAACAATTGAAGGCGTTGATCCAGGCCTTCATGGCTGATCCCGAAATCGAGTTTCGCTACAAGAATGCGCCGGCGGCGAAGTCGCTGCATCATGCATTCGTTGGCGGACTGCTCGATCACGTTGTTTCGCTCTTCCGCTCCTGCGATCTCACCTCGCGCAATTACCCGCAGATCGACCGCGACCTGCTGATGAGCGGCGCCTTCCTGCACGATATCGGCAAGCTGCACGAACTCTCGTATGCCCGCTCCATCTCGTACACCACGTCAGGTCAGTTGCTCGGCCATATGATCATCGAGCTCGAAATGCTGCACGCGAAGATCGCGCAGGTGCCTGGGTTCAGCGACGAGCTGAAGATCTTGCTGGAGCACATGATCATCAGCCATCACGGGCAATATGAATTCGGATCGCCGAAGCTGCCCATGTTCCCCGAGGCGCTGATGCTGCACTACCTCGACGATCTCGATTCGAAGATGGAAAGCATGCGCGCGCAGTTCGAGCGCGAAGCAGAGAACGAAGAGCCCTGGGCGGGCTATAACGCGTCGTTGGGACGTCCGCTGCTGAACGTGAAGAAATTCCTGGCAAAGAAAAAAGAAAAAGAGAAGGAAAATGAAGTGGCGGCGGCGGTTGCGGTTAAGAGCTAGCCTTACTTCGCGGTTTCGGCGACTTCGCGATAGGACGAGGCACTGGAGCTCGGAGTGCTGGCCTGCAACTCCGCCAGGCTGTGTACCTGGTAGTCTTCGTGGCTGACGTCGACGATAGCGCGTCCGACCAGCCGAGTATCAGCGACCGAGTGGATGTGTGAGACCAGGTTGAAGTCACCGACCTGCTGGTAATCCTGAACGAAATCGATGCTCCTGATGAAGAACGACGGTGATTGCACCAGCCGTCCCTCGGCGCGAACCAGACCCGCTGAATGAACGTCGATATAAACCCGGCCCTTGAACAGGCCGGCGCGCTTCTGGCGTGGCTTCACCTGATACACATGTGCCAGGCGGCCGTCCACCATCTGAGTGCCTTTATAGCTGAATTTGTAGTTTGCGCGCGTGATTGCCGTGTCCGAGGGCTGATCTTTCTTTACGTGATCCGCTTCCGACTGTAACAGCCGAGTGATTACGTTCGACTTCACGAACCCGTCGCCAACGAACTGAATGGTCTTGAAGGCCAAAGTCTTGGGAGCCGAATAAATCCGTTTCAGGCGATACTGGCCATGCTTGGCGGCGTCGGGTAGATCGGCCGTAATCGTCGTAGTGTCGTCGCTTTCGCCGAGTTGCTGCGATTGCCACCGCGCGTAAGACTCGTACTCGATGAGTGCCAGCTCCGGCGACATGCGTGCCCGCGCCGGCGGAATCTTGAGGTTAAGGCTGGGGTCGGCCAAGCTGAAGGAAACCGGCAGGGACGCATCGTTGTTCGCGGCAACGGCAGGCATGGCCAGAGACGCCGCCAGCAAAGCCGCTCCGAGTTTCTGAACGATCCCCACCAAATCCACCTCTGAGAGCTGATTTTAGATTGTCACCCGGCTGCCACCAACTCTCAAGTTACGTACGTCATTTCGATGAACCAAGTTCATAAAAGATTCTATCGTCCTTTTTCCACAAGAGATTACGCTGCTCGGAGCGAGATCATTGCTTCTGCCCCGGCAGGCGGTTACGATTCAGCTCCGATGTCTGAACCGAAAGCCGTCGCCCCCGAGACCATGTCCACTCCAACTCCGCCGCGCGTTTCCGATATTGAAGTGTTTGCCGTACACGGAGCCGATCCGGAAGTTCTCGCCTATGCCATGGCGAAGTATTCGCGCTCCGCGTTGTCGATGAAGGAATCGCTCAAGGAGCTGAATGAACAGAAGGCAGAGAAATTTCTCAACACCTTCTATTTTCAGTACGGACACCGGTCGATTGCGGATCTCGCGCACGTCGCTTTGGCGGTGGAAAAGCTGTCGTTACTGGCGGCGATCGAGCTGGTGAATGAGCAGCGCTGGGACGGACAGGAACGCTCGACTCGATACCAGGATTACAAAAAGGCCAACTACTACGTCCCCAAGTTCGGCGACGATATCGATCAGATCCACGAGTATCGCCGCGAGATCGACGCGTTGTTCGCGGCCTACGAGCTGATCTCGGAAGACGTCTTTCGGTATCTGTGTTCGATCACGCCGCGTCCGGAAGAGATGAAGCCGGAAGCGTATGAACGAACGCTGCGGGCACGCGCCTTCGACGTGTCGCGATACCTATTGCCCCTGGCTACGAATACTTCACTCGGCCAGATCGTCAACGCACGCACGCTCGAGAACCAGGTGTCGCGCTTGTTGACCGACGAACATCCGGAAGTAGTGCATCTGGGGGAATTGCTGAAGCAGGCGGCACGCGAGCCGGCGTTTGTGGTGAACCATCCGCGCTTCCAGTGGTTCATGCAGGAACTGCGCCTCGTGAACGAGCCGATGTGGCGGGAGGCGCAAGCTATTTTCGAGCGCGACGTTCGCGTCTCGCCGACCCTGGTGAAGTATGCCGAGGCGAGCTCTTACCAGCGGGACACGCGAGTGGCATTGCGTCAGGCGGCAACCGAGTTAATGCAAGATGCGGCGATTGAGCCTGCACCTCTGGTCGATCTGCTCGAAGACGAGCCGTTGGAAGTGGAGTTGGCGACCACGCTGCTCTACGAGCACTGTCATTATTCGTATCGCCAGATACGCAGTGCGGTGGAATCGCTAAGCGGAGCGAGACGAGACGAGATTGTGGCGCTGGGCACGGCTCATCGCGGAAAGCATGACGAGTTGCTGCGCGTTTTCGCCGCCGGGCAGAAGTTCCGCTTCGACATATTGATGGACATTGGCGGCTTCCGCGACATGCATCGTCATCGTCGGTGCATACAGATCGGCCAGGGCTTCACCGCTGCACACGGATTCGACGTGCCCGAGGAAGTGGTGAAGGCCGGAGCCGAGCGCACTTACGTTGACGCGATGAAACGCGCGGCCGAAGCGTCATCAAAGTTTGCCGGAACCGAGGCCGCCGAGTATCTCATCCCGCTCGCCTATCGCAAGCGCACGCTCTTCAAGATGGACTTCGCCGAGGTTGTCTATATCTCCGAACTGCGCACCAAGCCCGAAGGCCACATATCGTACCGGCGCGTGTCGTACGCAATGTACGAAGCTGCGGTGAAGCGATATCCGGCACTGGCGAACATCTTCCGCGTGAAGGACATCAGCGAGCCGGTGGATTTGCTGAAGCGGTAGGTGGATTCCGCAAAAAGGGAGCACACGAACCATGAACTCTTCTCAAGCCCGTTGGGGCGTGCTCGTTTTTTTCTGCACGATCGCATTGGGTGTGACATCGCCAGCTGAAACACCTTCTCCCAAGAAAGTGACTCTGCGCGAACTTTCAGCAAATCCGCGAGCGTTCGATGGAAAGCTCGTGCAGGTTGAAGGCTGGATTGTGTTCGGTTGGGAAGGAGACAACTTTCTTCTTGAGAAACCTAAGTCGAAATCTGACCTGATGAACCCTAGCCAACACTATCCACAGCTATGGTTCCATGGTGATGAGGCTGCGGTACGCAAGGCTTTCGAAACGTACAAAGCTGCGACATATACAGCTGCAAGCGGATCTGAGAACGAAATAGCAACAGGAACACTTACCGGATATTTTCATTTCGTCCCGATCATTAAGTCTCGGATGAAAGACGTCTTCGATCCGGGACCATTTCAACTTGACGTGACCGAGGCCTCTAGCCTCAGAGTCTTAAGCATCCCCTGATTTACACTAACCCCCGATGCCCCGCCTCGGTCTCATTGCCGGTAACGGACGCTTTCCCTTCCTCGTGCTCAACGCCGCTCGCGCACGCGGCATGGAAGTCGTTGTCGCCGCCATCAAGGAAGAGACCTTTCCCGAGATCGAAAAAGAAGGCGCGCGCGTCCACTGGATGTCGCTCGGCGAACTCTCGAAGCTCATCGACACCTTCCACAAGGAAGGCATAACGCGGGCGGTAATGGCCGGGCAGGTCAAGCACAAGCAGATCTTCTCCAGCATTCGTCCCGACTGGAAACTGGCGAAGGTTCTACTCTCGCTCGGTACGCGCAACACCGACTCGCTGATCGGCGCCGTCGCCAAGGTGCTCGCCGACGAAGGCATCACGTTAATGAATTCCACCGAACTTCTGGAGCCACTGCTAGCCAAACCGGGTGTGCTCACGAAGCGCCAACCCACCGAGCAGGAAACAAACGACATCGAATACGGCCGTGCCATCGCCCGGCATCTCGCCCAGTACGATATCGGCCAAACCGTCGTTGTCGCCGGTTCCGCGTGTGTCGCTGTGGAAGCCATGGAGGGCACCGACGAAACCATCGCGCGCGCTGGCCATCTCATGTCGTCGTTACATCCCGAAGGCGATGCTTCGACATTAGCTCGCGATCTCGTTGTCGTGAAAGTCGCCAAGCCAAACCAGGACATGCGCTTCGATGTACCTGTCATTGGTGTTAAGACCATCGAGACGATGAGGACGGCCGGCGCCACTTGTCTCGCCATCGACGCGGGTCAGTGTCTTGTCATCGATGGTGACAAAGTATTCGCTGCCGCCGACGAGAATCGTATTTCGATCGTTGCCAGCTAAATCGTTTTATTACAGCCTCGTAAACGATGCAGAACTTCTTGGTTACGTAAGTCATACGGTTGCCGTTAATAGCTCTTATCAAGATTTCTGATTTGCCATCCCCAGCTCTGTTCCGTACCCTTGCGTCAGGTTGGTGCTCATGGTTGAGCACTTGCCTCCAGTCCAAGCTGATCCAGACCGCACAGCCGGTCGTAGCGTGTAAACCAGCATTCGACACCGGCGATCACGGTTCCGCTGATTTGTTCCAAGGTTGCTGACCTCTCCTCGCTGAGCAGTTTCAACGACAGCAACAACAAACGGGGAACGCAACTTGCGACGGCGCGAGTTCTCGCGCAACAGCGCGAACGGACGAGTGCGCTCGTCTCACAAAATCGATTCGCTTCGATTGGAGGACCTATGACTTTCGCGAAGAAGTTGTTTTTGCTGACCGTATTAACTGCAGCCGCCACTTTCACCGCGGCCGCACAGGACAAAGTTGTGACGTTCAAATTGACGCAGGAAACGCAGTTGGGATTGGCAACACTGCCGGCCGGCAGTTATCGGATGACCATCTATAACGAGGCGCATCCGATGGCGGTTGTAACTTCGGAACCCAGCCGCGGAATCTCGATCATGGCTGTCGCCACCGCTTACGGCTACAGCAACACCTGCAAAACGAACTCACTCACGCTCACTCCCTCGGCGAAAAGCTGGAATGTGACGTCGGTCTGCTTCGCTGACTCGGAGACGGAGTTCTATTTCCCTGTTCCCCATAGCAGGAAATCTGAAGCTGCAACACAAACTACGGACACTGCGGCGTTGGCAGGCGCCCGGTAACCGTATTTTGCGCCAGCGCAAAAGGAATGCATTTCTACCCCTTCAATGCGTTCCTTTTGCGCATTTTTTTTGTCCCCGTATAGGGAATTTCGATTTGTCCGATAAGAACAATCAATCATCCTGGCTTAACAACGGCAATCTAAGATACAGCTATGGGACTCGCGAATACGACTATGGATTTCACAGAACCTACGCCGACCTTGAATTTCCTGCACAACGTCAGTACGAGAATCGCGGCGGCGGATCCGCTTCACGAAGTACTCGATGAAATTGTCGAATTCGTTTCAGACCTGGTCAGCTGCGATTCCTGCTTCATCTATGTCAAGGAACACAACGAGCTGGTGCTGCGGGCCTCGAAGCAACCTCATCCGGAAGTGCTCGATCGCCTGAAGATGTCAGTCGGAGAAGGATTGACCGGTTGGGTCGCAGCGAACAACGAAGCTGTTGTGTTGCCCCAGCGTGCCTGGCAAGATTCTCGTTTTCGCAAATTCGCCGAACTTCCGGAAGACGCGTACGAAGCTTTCCTCTCCATTCCCGTCAGCTCGCGCGGCAATGTTGTGGGTGTCATCAACGTGCAGCACAAGGACCCGTATCCTTTCAGCGCCCGCGAAATCAAGATCATCTCTACGCTCGGTCATCTGGTGGGGGCGGCGATCGAACGGGAGCGACTGGAAGGAGAGGTAAGCGAGCTCTCCGGTAAGCTCGCCGCTCGCAAAGTGGTGGAGCGCGCGAAAGGCGTGATTCAGCGCGAGCTTAACATCTCGGAAGAAGAGGCTTACTCAGTGCTGCAGAAGCAGGCTCGCCAGCGGCGCAAATCGATGAAGGAAATCAGCGAAGCCATTCTGCTGGCGGATGAGATGAGGCGCGGATCGAAATAATCTCGAACTCAACTTGTTGATGAAGACGCGGACAACTAATGTCCGCATTTCTATTTGAGGATTCCGCGCTCACTCTTTTCGATGAAGGCGATCAGGTACTTCACATCGTCGGTAGCGTCTTCGGCCTTCAGCTTCTCGAGGGCCTGGGAAGTGTTCATCTTCGCCGCCAACAGCATCCGGTAAGCGCGGTGGAGTTTCTTGATCCGCTCATCGCTGAAGCCACGCCGCTGCAATCCAACTTTGTTCAGGCCGTAGGCGTGAACATCGCGGGCGGCACTGGTCATCGAGAAGGGGAGAACATCTTGCGTGATCGTGGTTCCTCCGCCGATGTAGGCATGGGCGCCGATCCGCACGAACTGATGCACGGGGCATAGCGCGCCAACCACGGCCCATTCTTCCACCGTCACGTGGCCGGCAAGAGTGGCCGCGTTCACCAGCATGGCATGATCGCCGATCTGGCAGTCGTGTCCTATGTGCGTATAGGCCATGATCAGGATGTGGCTGCCGATCCGGGTCACGCCTCCGCCTTTGTTGGTGCCGCGGTTGATGCTGACATACTCCCGGATAACGTTGTCGTTACCGATTTCCAAGCGGGTCGGCTCGCCCTTGTAGGAAATGTCCTGAGGCTCCATGCCCACCGCCGCAAAAGGGAAGACGCGATTGTTGTCGCCAATTTTTGCCGGGCCGTAGATCGCGACGTGCGACTGCAGTTCGCAGTTCTCCCCTAATTCGACATTCGCGCCGATCACGCAATACGGTCCGACTAGGCATGATTCCGGAATTCGAGCAGAAGGATCGACGATCGCAGTGGGATGAATGGCCATCGTTCAGCCTTGTGCTTCTCTGTCGCCGTCACGCATATCCGCAGGTTTACGTGGAACGAGTGCACAGCTGATGATCGCCTCGGAAGCGACCTTCTCTCCCACGTACACCTTCCCCTCCATGCGGACCGCCGTCGTCCGCCATGCGAGAACCTCGACCACGATGCGCAACTGATCGCCGGGTGTGACCGGGCGCCGGAAGCGCGCACGTTCGATTCCTGTGAATACCATCAGCTTGGAATCGCGATCGGGAACCTCCGTCAGCAGCAGCGCGCCACCGGCCTGCGCCATGGCTTCCACCATCAGGACACCGGGCATGATCGGGAATCCCGGAAAATGTCCCTGAAAAAAAGGTTCGTTGATGGTGACATTCTTTAACGCAACGATCCGCTTACGGCGCTCGATCTCCACCACGCGATCGATCAGCAGAAATGGATACCGGTGCGGCAGGATGGCCATGATCTGGTTGATGTCGAGCGTGGCTGGCGCTACGACTCCCGCATCGTTTTGGGTGATTTCGCTCATTCGTAATCTCGTGATGTAAGGCAGGTTTACAGCGACCCGGCCAAACGCGCATTATAACCAATTCGCATGAACGCCCAACCCAAGAAGGCCCGAAAGACACTCTCCACGTCGTCGCCCGCAGCTGCTCTCGAAGAGTATTTGCAGTCGCATCTGGGAGCGATGATCAACGTCATTCGCGACCTGGTGCAGTACGAGTCGCCGAGCAACAACAAGCACGCCGTCGACGAGCTCGGCCAATATCTGGCCGACGTGTTTCGCGGCGCACGGGCACGCGTCACCATGCACTGGAACGAGCGCTACGGCGATCACATGCAGGCCGACTTCGACGGAGAAGGCGAACGCATCCTGCTGCTGGGTCATCACGATACGGTTTGGGATCTCGGCACCCTGAAGACCATGCCGTTTCGTCAGGAGAACGGGCGGCTTTCGGGTCCCGGTGTGCTCGACATGAAGACCGGCATCGTGCAGGCGCTGTTTGCGATGGATGCCTTGCGAGCCGTGCGTGGAAAGTCGCCGCGACCCGTGACGGTTCTGTCAGTCACGGACGAAGAAGTCGGCAGCGAATCGTCACGCAAAATCACCGAACGAATTGCGCGGGAATGCAAAGCCGTTTTCGTACTCGAGCCCTCTTTCGGTCTGCACGGAGCGCTGAAGACCGGACGCAAGGGCGTCGGCGACTACACCATTCGGGTCCACGGCAAGGCCGCGCACGCCGGACTCGATCCGCGAAAGGGAGCCAATGCCATCCTCGAACTGTCGCGCCAGTTGCTGAAGGTCGAGAAGTTCACCGATTTTCCAAGGGGAATCACGGTTAACCCTGGCGTGATTCGAGGTGGCACTCGCACCAACGTTGTAGCCGCCGAAGCGATTTGCGACGTAGACGTGCGCATCAGCAAACTGCAGCAATCGGCTGTCCTGGAAAAGAAATTCCGCGGACTAAAGCCGATCGACCAGCGCTGTACGCTTGAAATTGACGGTGGCGTCAATCGTCCGCCGATGGAACGAACGCCGGCGGTGGCGAAGTTGTTTAAGCTGGCGCAGCGACTCGGCGCCGATTGCGGGCTGCAGCTGAAAGAAGCTTCCGTCGGTGGGGGTTCCGACGGCAACTTCACTGCGGCTCTCGGAGTGCCTACGCTCGACGGTCTGGGCGCGGTCGGCGAAGGCGCCCACGCCGTGAATGAATCGATCCTCGTGGACCAGTTAGTTCCGCGAACCGTGCTGTTGGCTCGGTTGATCGAAGAACTCTAATTCCGACCGCACTCTGCCAAGTCCGAGTTCAGACTGGTAAACTGACCGGCTGACCCCATGCTCGACTTCTCCCAGTTTGAATGTCTTACCTTCGACTGCTACGGCACGCTCATCGACTGGGAAACAGGAATTCTTTCCGCGCTGAAACCGATTCTTGAATCACACAATCGCATCTTAAGCGACGAAAGTATCCTCGAGATGTACGGCACTATCGAAGCGCAGGCCGAGGCTGGCGAATACCGTCCGTACCGGAAGATCCTGCAATTCGCTACGCAACGCATGGGCGCGCGTTTCTCGTTCGCGCTGCACGGCAACGAGATCAATGCACTGCCCGAGTCGCTCAAGAACTGGCCGCCATTTCCCGATACGGTCGACTCGCTGCGCAGACTGAAATCACGCTACAAACTAGCCATCGTTTCCAACACCGACGATGACCTGTTCGCCGACACAGCCAAAGTTCTGCAAGTCCCGTTCGACTTTGTCATCACCGCGGAACAGGCGCGAAGCTATAAGCCCTCCCACAACAATTTCAGGCTGGCACTGGAACGAATCGGCCTGCCGAAGGAAAAAATCCTCCATTGCGCGCAGAGCATCTTCCACGACGTCGTGCCGACAAAGCAGCTGGGCATCGCGAACGTTTGGGTGAACCGGCGCGCAGGCCGAAAGGGGACAGGTGCGACCCTGCCCTCAAACGAGATTCCAGACGTGACCGTCACCTCTTTGAAAGAGCTGGCTGACCTGGTGGGAGCCTAGGACTGTAGTAAAACAGTGCGTATGTCCGAACGTAAGCGTCGGGTGATTCCGTTGTCGTTGGCGGCATCGATTCTCTTCGTTGCATTTACTCTTCTTGCTCAGACGCCCCCGACGGCCCGCGATTCTTCCCCCAAGCTCACCCGCACTGTCACCCAGTACACGCTGCCGCCCGAAAAGCTGGCCAAGTCCACCGCACTCCACAAGACCCGAGTGCGCATGTGGATCATCGACTCCATCTACACCATCGTCGTTCTGTTGCTCTTCCTCTCTGCCGGATGGACAGTCGGCTTCCGCAATGCGGCCGAGAAAAGCTCACGCAACAGCTTTGTCCAGGCGTGCATATTCGTCCCGCTGTTTTTGATCGCGCGCAACATTCTTCATCTGCCGCCTGAGATTTACAGCCACCATCTCTCGCTCAGCTACGGACTCTCCGTTCAGGGCTGGCCCTCCTGGACCGCCGACTGGGCCAAATCCGTCGCTTTGGAAGTAATCGGCGGGACCCTCGCCACGTGGCTGCTCTACGTCCTCATCCGCCGTAGCCCTCGTCGCTGGTGGTTCTATTTCTGGCTGGCGTCGTTGCCAATCGTCGCGCTCCTGGTTTTCATCATGCCGGTCGTGATCGACCCGATGTTCAACAAGTTCGAGCCACTCGACAAGACCAATCCCGAACTTGTGACCAAAATCGAAGAGGTCGTTCATCGTGCCGGCATGGACATCCCCCGTGACCGCATCTTCGAAATGAAGGCCAGCGCCAAGACGACCGAGCTGAACGCCTACGTTACCGGCTATGGCGCCACCAAGCGCGTCGTCGTATGGGACACCACCGCGCGGAAGATGACCACCCCGCAGACGCTGTTCGTCTTCGGCCACGAGATGGGTCACTACGTCCTGGGCCACGTCTGGAAGGGAATGTTGTTCGCCGACGCCCTCCTGCTGGTCATCTTCTATCTCTGGTATCGGTTCGGTTCATGGCTGATTGACCGAAAGAGCGCTCGCTGGGGCATCCGCGGCATCGGCGACTACGCCTCGCTCCCGGCACTCATTCTGGTGATTTGGGTTCTTGCCTTCTTCGCCGACCCGATTGGCTCCGCGTTTAGCCGCACCATCGAGCACCATGCCGACATCTACGGCCTCGAGGTCATCCATGGTCTAATCCCCGATTCCAGCCAGGCCGCAGCCCAGTCGTTCCAGGTCCTGGGCGAGACTTCGCTGTCTTATCCCTACCCCAATCGCTTCCTCGTCTTCTGGACTGCCGACCACCCGACCATCTCCGACCGTGTTCGCTTCGCCGCTACCTACGACCCTTGGGCGGAAGGGCGTGAGCCGCAGTTCGTGAAATGAGCCCGCGCGAGGCTCAGGTCCAGTGTTTGTCTTATCACCCAAAACTAATTGTGAAGAGTCGGCCCCGTAAGGGCTTTGTTCGATATATGCTACAAAGCTGGCACCGCAAAATTTCCCTGCTTGAGGAAAACTTTCGTGGCCGCAAGACGGGCTCAAGCAGGCACGGCGATGCCGGAACCGGCAACTCACCTTTTAGTTTCAAGCAGTAGCGCATGCGCGTTGCTGTCTTCAGGTGAGGAAAAGTTTTGGTCACCGAAGTGCGAGAGAAAAGCAGTTCATCCCCCGCAAGAAAGGATTTAAGAAGTACATGTGGAAGCCGACTACTCCTAACGCCCCGAATTCGCCGACGCCGGAACCGCAGCAGCGTCCCACGACCACCCCTGCTCCCAGCATGAGCGAACCGACGCCGGTTTCGGCGCCTCGCAACGCCACGCTGAACACCGCCGACCAGGCGACGATCGGCAAGTCTCTGGTTATCAAGGGCGAGGTCACGGGCTCCGAATCGCTTTACATCGACGGTCGCGTCGAGGGTTCCATCAATCTTTCCGGTAACCGCGTCACAGTTGGCCGTAACGGCATCGTGAACGCCAACATTTCCGCGCGCGAGATCGTCGTCCTCGGCAAGGTTCGCGGAAATCTGCAGGCCAGCGATCGCGTCGATATCCGGACCGAAGGCTCGTTGACCGGCGACGTCGTCGCTCAGCGCATCTCCATCGAAGACGGCGCGTTCTTCAAGGGCGGCATCGATATCCGCAAGCCCGGACAGAACGCCGACGGACGCAAGCCCAACGGTGACGCCAAGGAAACGCCGGCGGAAGCCGCTGTCGCAGCACGGTAAGTTCGAACGTTTCGAGTTTCAAGTTTCGGGTTTCCGGGAATCTCTCCTGGACTCGAAACTTGAAACCGGAAGCAAGAAACAGATTTTGGTGCTCCCCCATGGTGAATAAACTCCTCCAGATTTTCTCGCTCGCCTGCCGTCATAACCGGACCACCCAGCCCTTCACCGCCTCGGTGGCGAGCCAGTCCTCCCGGACCAGCGATTGGGAATCCGTCGGCACCGGCCCCAGCCATTACGTCGTCTGCCTCGACTGCGGCAAGAAGTTTGCCTACGACTGGCAGAACATGCGCATGGTGCGGTAAACAAGCTGATCGGCAACGCCAGTTGTTCCGATTCCGTAACGGCGCGATCGTGTCTTCGCACCTCCGCCGGTTTTCCGGCTAGAATATTCGGCAGCTCTCGTTTGTTCAGGTCGGCCCGATGTCCCGATCTTGCCTTTTTTTTCGGTCCTTGGTAATCGCTCTGTCGGCGATCTCGCTGACCTGTGGGTTGAGCGCCGCCGCTCAGACTGCGTACGACCCACAGATTCCTTCTAGCGGGCGTTCCGGGTCCCTCGTCGATCCCTCCAGTCAAAGGTCCGCCGACACGAAGAAGTACACGCTCTCCGGCACCGTCGTGAATTCCCAGACCGGCGAAGGCGTTCCCCGCGCGCTGGTGGAACTCAACAACCAGCTCGTCACCATGACCGACGCCAACGGCGCCTTCTCCTTCGATGGACTCTCCCAGGGAGGCTACTACGTCAGCTCCCGCAAGCCGGGATACTTCGATCGCCGCGAAACCTCTCCCAGCGCCCGCTTCATGACAACCACCACCGTTCCGACTTATTCGTCCATAACGCTACAGTTAGTGCCCGAGGCGGTCATCTCCGGCCGTATCGCTGATTCCGACGGTTTGCCCGTGCAGCGCCTTCAGGTGCAGTGCTTGCGCTCGATCATCATGGAAGGCCGCCGCCAGTGGCAACCGGCCAGCAACAGCGCAACCGACGAAGATGGCGAGTACCGCATCTCCGGTCTCATGCCTGGAATCTATCTGGTGGTTGCAGGCCCCAGCCAGGTTCCGTCGCTTGGCGCGATGACCAAGACCGGCAAGCAGGATGCCGGCTACTCGGCCGCCTACTTTCCCGGGCCTGACGACAACGGCTCGAACGCCGGCGTTCACATTGCCGCAGGACAGAAGCTGACCGTCGATCTCTCTGTCGATGCCGAGCCTTTCTACACCGTGACCGGCGTCATCAACGCGCCTCCGGGATTGAGTGTCTTCGTCCGTCTGCTGCCCCGCGACAGCACCCGTCCGGAACACGGCGGAATGATGATGCGTGGTGACAACAACACCTTCACTCTCCGCATGCTGCCCAAGGGCGATTACACCCTTCAGGCCGGCGCGCAAATGAACAACAAGACCTGGGCTTCCTATCAGCCTTTGCACGTCGCATCTGACATCGCGGGATTACAAGTCGCCATCGAGCCCGCCATCTCCATCCCCGTCAACGTTACCGTCCAAAAGACGCAGGCGAGCCAGGTCTCCTCCGACAGCGAGGGGCCGGTTGTAATGTTCCGCGGAGGACGGCGTCGCTCCATGCAGGCGCGAATCTTTTTGCGTTCCCTGACTCAGGACCAGCCGCAATTCATGGCCATGCCGCATCCCGACGACGACACCATCGCCATCGAGAACGTCGCCCCGGGCACCTATCACGCCACCTTCAATCCTTTCGGCAATTTGTACGTTGCTTCCGCCCGCTGCGGCACCACCGACCTGCTGCGCGACAATCTCGTCGTCTCGCAATCGGCCGCCCAGGAACCTATCGAGATCGTCCTGCGCGACGACGGTGGAAAACTTAAGGTTACAGTGACCAGCGATGGCCAACCAGTTGCGCCCTCGCAAGGATCGATGCTGATCTTGCCCGAACACGGAGCGCCATTCACACCCAGCCAGCAGATCTATTCCGAGGGCGTTCTTACCTTCCAGAACCTCGCTCCGGGCTCCTATTCGATTCTCGCCTTCGACTCGCTGAACGACCTCGAATACTCCAATCCCGATGCGCTCGATCCTTACATGTCGCACGCCGCGCATTTCGACATCACCCCCAACCAGGAAGCGACGGTCAGTCTCGAACTGATCAAGCGAGACAGCGAATGAAGCGTATCGGCCTCATCGGCATTCTGCTGTGTTCGTTCGCGCTGGTCGCGCAGACATCGAAGCCCGCCAAGCCCGCTCAGGACTTCCGCATTGCCGGGACCGCTTATGACGCATCGAGTGGACAAACGCTTCCCGGCGCTCGCATCTCGCTGGGCAGCACCGAGGGAAACAAGGTGCCCGATCGCTCCGTGCTGACCGGCCCCGATGGAGCGTTCGCCTTCGATCATCTCTTCGCCGACAAATACCAGATGTACGGCGAAGCGGTCGGCTTTCCGCAACAGGGATTCGAACAGCACGAAGCGCCCTATCTCACCGGAATCGTGGTCGGCGCTGGCATCGATTCCGAGCACCTGGTCTTTCGCCTGCAACGTGGCAGCGTGATCTCAGGCGCGGTGAGCGACGAGTTTAACGATCCCGTTCGCCAGGCCAACGTTATGCTGTTCCGTCGCGGGATCGACAATGGCCGCTTCAGCACTCACTTTGCCCGCGAGGCACAGACCGACGATCAGGGCCATTACAAGTTCGCGCCCTTGCTGCCCGGAACCTACTTCGTCGCTGTATCTGCGCGGCCCTGGTACACGCACTCCGCTCTCGAACTCACCACGCAAACCGAGTCGCGCGCCTCGCAGCAGGTGATCGAGAACATGAAACGTCTCGACGTTGCGTTCCCGCTGACGTATTACTCCGGTGTTTCCGATTCCAGCGATGCCACACCAATTGCCGTTCGCAGTGGTGATCGGGTCACCGCCGATCTTGCGCTCCACTCCGTGCCGTCCGCTGCCGTGACCATCAAGACGTCGCCGCCGCAGAACGGGCGCATGCCGTTCATCCGGCTTTCGCAGCAGGTGTTCGGCGATTACGACCTGCCCTCGCAGTTTGAACAGCGCAACCGTGGCGAAGACATGCTCTTCACCGGAATCGCCCCGGGTTCGTATCTCGCCCACATCACCATTCCCGGCGGTGATCATGACCGGGTGCAGGAAATCGAAGTCAGCGGCGATACGGTTCTCGATCCCGAAACTATGGGCGCCTCCGGCTCTGCCTCGATCAAAGGCATCGTGCGCATGGCGAGTGGTTCTCCGGCGTCTCGCGAAGCGGTCATTCTGATCCGCAACCATAAGACAGGCCGCAACGAAGGCCGCCGTGTCGACGAGCAAGGTACATTTGAATTCGACAACCTGTTGCCCGGAACCTACGAAGTCTCCATCGCCAATAACGGCAACGTCTACCTGCTCGACATGGCAGCCTCTAACGCAAAAATTAATGGACGCGCCGTAACCATCGCTGGAACCTCGAGCGTCGATCTCGCTATCACTCTTGGCAAAGGCATGGGCGAGATTCACGGAGTCGCCCAGCGCGATGGCAAGGGCCTCGGTGGCACCATGGTTGTGCTGGTTCCCGTGAACGCCGATTACAACTCTGTCCTCTTTCGTCGCGACCAGAGCGACAGCGACGGCACGTTCACTCTTCCTCGCGTAGTTCCGGGTAAGTACAGTGTGGTTGCCATTGAAGGCGGATGGGACCTCGAATGGTCGCGTTCCGAAGTGCTTAAGCCTTATCTCGCCAAAGCCGAAACGGTCGAAGTCGCGGCCAACGGCAAGTACGACATCAAGGTGCAGGTACAGTCGAAGTAGCCGATCTCAAGCTCTGCGTCCCCGCAACTCCCTCAGCAAGTCCGACTTCGTGAGCCACAATCCCGCTGCGACCGCTGCCGCCCAGGTCAGCGACGCCAGCGCCAGTCGCTCGATATCGCGGATCCTCGATCCGTTCAGCGCCACCAGCTCCGCGATCCGGTAGCTCAAAACTCCCGCGACCACCGACACTACCACCGCTTTCATCAGTTGCGTCCATCGCATGATGCCCGCCGGCACCATTCGTTTGCGATCCAGCAGCAACGCAAACACCACCACGTTCACCAGGATCCCGATATCCGACGAAATCGCCAGCCCGACGTTGCCGATTGCATGGAAAAGCATTCGATACACCGGAATGACCGCCACCGTGATGATCGTTGTGGCGATCATTGGCGTGAGCGTATCGCCGGCGGCGTAGAAGGCGCGGGAGTAAATCGCTTGCGCCGACCAGAAGGCCAGCGAAATCCCGAACCACAGAAAGAACACCGCCGTCTCCGATGAGTCCGCGAATGTGAACCGCCCGCGCCGGTAAACGATGTCGATTACCGGCAGCGACGTCGCCGCCATCCATGCCGAGATCAAAATCGACGCCGCCGAGATGCGATACACCGAGTCGCTCACCGACCGCGAGAATTCCTCGAACTTCTTTTCGTTGAACAGCCGTGCGAAGAACGGCAGGCTCGCTGCACCCGCTGCCTGTCCCAGCACCGCCATCGGCACCATGAACAGCCGCTTCGCATAATTCAGCCGCGTGATGTCGCCCACGCCGCCGGAAGCGAAGTAGCGCAGGATCCAGTCATCGGCGGTCACCAGAGACACGCCAAGCATCAGGGGAATCGTCTTGTGAATCCACTCGCGAAATCCCGGATCGCCAATGTCCCAGTTCAACGCGAAGCCAATGCTGGTCCGCGATGCTCCGATGGCATTTACCAGGAAAGGTCCCAGGAAGCTGCCTGCCACTGCGCCCATCGCCAGCGAGGCAATCCCAAAATGATGCGACAGCAGCACGCCGCCGAAAATGATGCCGAAGTTGTACAGGATCGGTCCCAGCGATGGCACCAGGAACATGCGGTGCGACGCCAGCACCGCCGACATGATCCCGCCGACGTAGAAGAACAACTGCGCCGGCAGCAGAATGCGCGTCAGGTACACGCACAACTGGTGTTGCTCGGGGTTGAAATGCGGAAAGATGGCTCTCGTGATCTGCGGCGCGAAAACTTCGGCTATGGCAATTCCCACCACCAGCACCGCCGCCATGATGGTCACGATCGCCGAAAAAGTTTTGTCCGCTTTCTCTTCTTCGTTGTTCGCGAGGTATCGCGTATAAATCGCGATGAACGTGATCGCCGTCGTGCCGCCCGCGAGAATGTAGTTCAGAAAATCGGGGATCGTGAATGCCGCCACATAAGCATCGGTCTGTTGTCCTGCGCCGAAGGCGTATGCGATGTATGCGTCGCGCAGATAGCCAACGATGCGCGACAACATCACCGTACTCATCAACAGCAAGGTGGCCGAGTAAGCGGAATGCTGATGTGTCGGTCGCAGTACGCGGATTGCGCGCTGCATGAGGCCCGGTTGGGAAGATGAGGACATCTGCGGCGATTCTACCGTAGTAGGTCTGTCGAGCCGTCGGTTAGGATGGTGACCGGGCATTTTGCTGTTCGTGCTGGGGTTCTCGCTTGAGATTGCATAGCTGTTTTCTTTTCGCGTTCCTTACGCTGTGGAGTCTTGGTGCAGGGTTGACTGCCCAACAACCTCAAACGCCGTCCACCAAAGACGAGAGCTCCTACCAGGTATGGGACAAGGTACTCATCCCGATGAGGGATGGCGGAACCGTTTCTGCCACTGTGGTAAAGAAAAAAGGAAGTGCCGCTCGTCTGCCCGCGCTGTTGACGTTCGACATCTATACCGATCCCGCATCTGAAATCACAAGAGCAAAGGATGCGGCGGATCATGGATACGTAGGCGTTGTTGCCGATACCAGAGGCAAACGCCTCAGCCCAGATCCGATCAGGCCGTACGAGCAAGAGGCCAATGATGGATACGACGTCGTGGAGTGGATCGCGAAGCAACCCTGGAGCGATGGGCAGGTTGGCATGCGCGGCGGCAGCTACCAGGGATTCACCGCATGGGCGGCGGCCAAGAAACTGCCTCCAGCGTTAAAGACCATCGCTGTCTCCGCTGCCGCTATCCCAGGTGACGGCCTGCCAATGGCGAACAACATCTTCCTGAACACCAATTACGCCTGGGCGTTCTATGTGGCCGACAATAAGCTGCTCGACGAAGAGATCTATAACGATTCGGCGCGATGGCGCGGAATGATGATGAAGTGGTTCACGAGCGGGGCACCCTATCGCGACATCGACCAGATTGGAGGTAAAACCAATCCTTGGCTGCAGCGCTGGCTGCAGCATCCCGCCTACGACGAATACTGGCAAGACATGGTGCCCTATAAGAATGATTTCGCGCAGATCAACATTCCTACTCTGACGATCACGGGTTATTACGACGACGCGCAGCAGTCGGCCCTGGACTACTCCCGCGAGCATTCCAAGTACAGCCCGGCGGCGGAAGATTACGTGGTAATGGGTCCGTACGATCACCTGGCAACACACTGGGACAAAAAGCCCGAAGTCCTGCGTGGATATGCCATCGATCCCGTGGCGCAGTTCAGCACCCCTGAGCTTGTGTACGAGTGGATGGATTATGTGATGCGCGGCGGCCCCAAGCCTGGACTACTCAAAGACAGGGTGAACTTCGAGGTTATGGGGGCGAACGAATGGCAACACGCGCCGTCGCTGGCGCAAATGGCGCCAAAAGAACTGCCCTATTACTTCAGCTCCGCGATGAATGAAGGTCGCTACACGCTGACGCTCAAGAAAGGCAGTGGCAGTGTCCTGGAGACGGTTAACCTTGCGGATCGCGCGACCTGGAATAACGCGCACAATTATTCCGATCCGATCATCGAAACCAAGCTCCTGGATCCGATCACGGAAATGGCTTACGCCAGCGAACCGTTCACGAAGGCGCAGGTCATCAGCGGCGCCTTTTCAGGCGAGTTGGACGTGACCGTCAACAAGAAGGATGCGGACCTCGGCGTCACGGTGTTCGAGCAGATGCCAGACGGGCGGATGTTTCACCTGGCCTATTGGCTGGGACGAGCCAGCTACGCCGGACATCCAGAGAAACGAACGCTCTTGACTCCCGGAAAAGCAACGCGCATTCCCTTTGCCACAAACATTGTTAGTCGAGTTATGGCACCCGGGAGCCGCTTGGTTGTGTTCCTCGACGTCAATAAGAATCCGTTTGCTCAGATCAACTATGGGACGGGCAAGGACGTTAGCGACGAATCGATCAAGGATGCCGGCACGCCAGTAACGGTTCGCTGGCACAGCGATAGCTTTATGAATGTGCCTTTTGGCAGGCAGCAATGAGTTCGCTCCGGTGACGCAGCCTGTCCCTTATGCTCAAATGACAAGGTGCGGAAGACGGTCTATCTGTCCCTTGGTTCGAACGTTGGTGATCGCGAAGCCAATCTTGCCCGCGCAGTCGAGGAACTGAAGAAGCTCGGGGAAGTCACCGCCGTATCTTCTTTCTACGAGACCGAACCCGTCGAGTTCACCCAGCAGCCCTGGTTCCTGAACATCGCCGTCGAACTACAGACGGAACTGATGCCGCGCAAGTTGCTCGCGGCGATCCTGAAGATCGAGCGCGACATGGGTCGGCGCCGCCTTCAGCCCAAAGGACCTCGCCTGATCGACATCGACATTGTTCTCTTCGGCGCCACTGTGATGACCACCGGTAGCCTCGTCGTCCCTCATCCTGCAATGCACGAGCGCAAATTCGTGCTCGCGCCGTTGGCAGAAATCGCGCCAGAGGCGCGGCATCCGCTGCTGAAAAAGAGGGTTCGCGAGCTTTTGGACGCACTGCCGCCAGGTGCACCCGTCGTACGCAGGCGGTCGAAATAAAAGTACGGACGTTTGAATTCGCGTGGGAAGTCCTTGAAATCCTTTTGCCCTGCGAGTAGAAGGCTAAGGCTGAGAATGAAACGCGCCTTTATCACTTGTTGCCTGATCCTTGCACTTGGGTGCCTGGCCCGCGCCGATTCCACTATAAGAATTACTGACGTTGGACTGCATGGTTATGTGGGCACTCCTACTGCGGTAAGGCTGTATGTTCGCAATCCGTCGCCTCAATCGCAAACCATTCGCATCCGGGTCACAGAAGACGAAGCGACTTGGAACACTGTCGTGAGTCGTGACATTCAGATGCAGGGCGGCGAAGAGCGTCAGTTTGAACTGCCGGTCCTCATGCCCTATGGCGACTTGAGCTTCAAGGCTACGGCGACCGTCGGCGGCGCCCTCATCGGCGTCGATCATTATCGCCGCGCGATCCAGCGTCAAAATGTGCTCGCCTTGCTCTGCGATAACGACGATGTCTGCAAGAAGGTTCAGTCGCAAATCCAGTTCAGTGGAAGCATCGAAGACCGTGCCGACAAAAACCGTGAGTTGAGATTCGAAATCGTCAACGACTTTCGCGAGGACTGGTGGGGCTACTCCGGCGTCAAAGGCATCGTGCTGGCTATGCCGCTTTCGAAATTGCAGCCCCAGCACTTACAGGCACTCGAAGGCTATCTTCGCCGTGGCGGGCGCCTGGTCTTGATCGAACCGGCGATCGCAGATTCAACCTTCCTCGCCGCCTACCGGCAGGGATCCCCCAATCCCGACGGCACACGTGTCGGGAAAGGCGTGCTCTTTCGCGTGCAGGACGTCGAGAAAGTTGGGAACGTCTTCACCGGATACAATTTGCCGGCCGTCCTCAACCCACAAGACTACGCCTGGCTCAATGCCACTCAAGAGAACTGGCTAAGCAATCGCTACGGCACCACCTTCGACTTTCCCGGACTGGGTTGGCTGCTGATCGCTCTTGCGGTATACATCCTCGTCATCGGAGTCCTGAATTTTTTCGTTTTACGCCGCTTGCGACTCTTGGAGTTCGGGTGGGTCAGCACTCTTGTGCTGGCCCTGCTGTTCGCCACAGGATTCTATTATTCCAGCGCCAGCAAACGTCCCAAGGCTTTTCGACTCGACAATCTCACCACTTACTTTCTCGATTCCAACAGCGGGCTCGCTGCAGCCGATGCCAGCCTTCGCCTCTCGACCCCTGATCGCCAACAAGTCAAGGTTGCTATCGACGATCCGGCAGTGCTGGTCACGATCCTCTCCCAGGGCGCGGGAGAAGGAAATGGCCAGATCTGGGCGGAGATCAATCGAACGGCCGTCCGGGCCCAGCAGCAGTACGACATCGATCTTGGTCCGCCGCAACGCGTCGAACTTCCAATGTTGAAGTGGTCATCGCGCGACCTGAGTTTGCTGGGATTGCGTCAATTTCCGGGAACCGTACACGTCGTCGCTCCCAACCGCCTGCGTAACGATACCGGGCAGACCCTGCTGGAACCGGTGTACGCCGACTACGACGCCAACGCGATCTACACTCTTCCCACGCTGGCTCCCGGCCAGGAGATTGGATTAGATACCATCGCTTCTAGGCCGATTCGCACTCCCGGACAGCCGGCATACCTTCCTCCCGATACGACAGATCCGACGCTGTCCCGGCTCGCTATCACCACTGCCGGCCGTGGTCCCATGTTCTTCGCCGTCAGTGACGGGCCCGCGCTGCCGGTCGAATTGAATGTGCAGCATGAGCGCAATGTGCATTCGCTGATTGTTGTCAACATGGAGCAGCCATGATCGCAGTCGAACAGGTCCGGAAGACCTTTAACGGTACGCATGCGCTCGACAGCTTCACCCTGCACGTCGCCAAGGGCGAATTGTTTGGCCTGGTTGGACCCAACGGCGCTGGCAAAACCACGCTCATGAAGGTCCTGGCCACGCTCTTGCCGGTTGACTCTGGCAGCGCGCAGATCGGCGGCCTCAACGTCAACACCCAGACACGCGAGGTAAAGCGGCTCGTCGGTTACATGCCCGACCAGCCCGGCGTTTACCAGGATATGAGCGTGCGTGAGTTCCTGGAGTTCTTTGCCGCCGCCTTCCACATTCCGCGCGCACGCCAAAAAGCCGTTGTCGATCGCGCGCTGGCGCGTTCCGGTCTCGCCGATCGCAGCCACGATGCTGTTGAACAACTCTCGTTCGGTATGAAGCAGCGGCTGGTCTTGGCCAAGACCTTGCTCCACGACCCCAAAGTCCTCCTCTTGGACGAGCCCGCGACCGGACTCGATCCTATGGCTCGCATCGAGTTGCGCGCACAGCTCAAGCAATTGCAGGCCGAAGGCATCACCATCCTGATTTCGTCGCACATTCTCAGCGACCTTGAAGACATCTGCACCCAAATCGCACTGATTGGCGCCGGACGCAACGCAACCGATTCCGAGGGGCAGTCCGTGATCCGGTTGCACGTACCGCAAGTGCCACAGGTGCAGTTGAGAACGTACGAGATTGAACTGGTCGGCGACAGCGCTCCCGCCGCGAGACTTGCGGAAGCAATCACAGGAGTACGAGTCGTGGAATCGGGATCGGGCCGGATGGTGGTGGAGATTGAAGGTTCCGACGAGAACGTTTCCGCGTTCCTGCGGGCATTGGTAACCGGAGGCGTCAACGTGCTTCGTTTCGATCCCAGGACGCTCGGTCTGGAAGAACGATATCAACGAACCTTTGGGGACCGCCGATGAATCCCATGATTCGCAAGGAACTGCGGCAACGTATGCGTGAGAGGAGAGGCTGGATTCTGCCTTCCCTTTACCTCGTTGTCCTTGGCGCCGTGGTGGCGTTCGCCTACTTCCTCACCACGCTCGACCGTGGAAAGGCGATCGTGCAGGGATCAACCGTCGGTGTGGTCATGTTCCTCACCATCGCATATGCGCAACTGGCGTTGTTGCTGCTCATGGCTCCCATCTTCAGCGCCGGATCGATCACCATCGAAAAAGAACAGAAGACGATGTCAGCTCTGCTCACTTCCTTGCTCACCTCCGAGCAGATTTGGTGGGGCAAGTTTGTTTCGTCGCTGCTGTTCGTCCTTCTGCTCCTGGTAACAAGTCTTCCGGTGTTGAGCATGGCATTCGCATTCGGCGGCATCGGTCCGTGGGAAGTCTTCAGCGCCACCATCACGACCGTCATCATCCTCGCGTTCATGAACTCCATTGGGCTCTTTTGCTCATCGGCATTTCGACGCAGTATTCATGCCACGGCGGTGAGCTATGCAACGGTGGTTGCGCTTGGAGTGGTGACGGCGATCCTGTTCTTTGTCCGCTTGCAACTTTACGAATCCGGTGTCGCTCACGCGTCAACAGGCAGTTGGGAAAGCATTCCGCTCGACATTCGCGTGCCCATGTACCTCAATCCATTTTTCTTCTTAACATCGTCGTTTGCTCCGCCGCGACAGCTTTATCCAGCTTGGACCACGTGTGCCGGCGTGTATCTCGGTTTCGGGGTGCTCGCCGTGGCCCTCACTCTGCGCAATCTTCGACGCAGCCGCGACGTCTAGTTCGGCCACGGTTCACAATCTCAGGAGTGCTGAAAACACCGCATTTTTCGCTGGTTCCGCGCAATCTTTCTTGTACACTGGCCGTGCAGTCCTTCTCGCGATTTTTTCCTCTAAGGTGCTTTCTCATCGAAAACCCGCGATTTCCACAGGTTTCTGGGACTAAACTCCCAAAAAACCCGCAAAAAATGCGGCGAAAACATAAGTCCGTGTTGTAACATGGCGTCACTTCGCACTTGATTACAAGTTCTGAAGGAGGATACATGGCAGCAGGATTGACAAAGACTCAATTGGTCCGCCACCTCGCTGAGAAGACGGGCACCAACAACAAAACCGCAGCCGCGTTCCTGATGACGCTGACTGACACCGCCATCAAGGAAGCCAAGAAGAACGGTGTGTTCGTTCTCCCCGGTCTCGGCCGCCTGAAGAAGTCGAACCGCAAAGCCCGCATGGGCCGCAACCCCCAGACCGGCGAACCGATCAAGATTCCTGCCAAGACTGTCGCGAAGTTCTATCTCGCCAAGTCCGTGAAGGATTCCATCGCCCCCGGCAAGAAATAGGTTCCGCGCTTCAGCGCAACGCAAATGCCCGGCCGATTCGGTCGGGCATCGTTTTTTAGCAGATACAAACTCTCCGGGCCACCAGTTAGAATCAACCTTCTCTCATGATCGCCCACTTACGCGGCAAACTCATCGCCAAGCATCCGAACCAGGTCATCGTGGAAGCCGCGGGCGTCGGCTACGACGTCACCATCAGCGTGCCGACGTTCAGCGAGCTCGGCGGCATCGGCACCGACGTGGCTCTCCACGTCCACACGCACGTCCGCGAAGACGCCATCGCGCTCTTCGGCTTTCTGCATCCGGAAGAGAAACAGCTCTTCGAAAAGCTGCTGAGCGTGAGTGGCATCGGGCCGAAGCTGGCGGTCACGATCCTCTCCGGCATGGCTGCCGCCGAAATGGTCGCCGCGATCAAGGGCAACGACGTTGCCAAGCTGACGAAAATTCCCGGAATCGGCAAGAAGACCGCCGAACGTATGGTGCTCGAACTGCGCGACAAGCTGAAAGACTTCGGCCTCGCCCCTGCCGCTCCACCCTCCTCACCGATGGAAGAAGATGTTTTGTCGGCGCTGACCAACCTTGGCTACCAGCGTCCGCTGGCCGAAAAAGCCGTCGCGACGGTGATCAGGAGTGGCCAACCGAAAGAGTTCGACGCCATGTTCCGCGAGGCACTCGCCCTGCTATCGAAGTGATCCGCCCAAAATGTTAAGCTTCGCCTGATGCGTCGTGCTGTCGCCATTCTGTTGATTGCCGTTGTCGTTCCGCTGTGGGCGGGCAAAAAAGACCAAATCCTGCCGCAGTTGATGAAGAAGCCGCCGCAGACCGTCGAAATCACCGATTTCAAAGTTCCCAAGCCAAAGCAGGCATGCCCGAACTGGGCTTGGGCCGCAGCCGTTGAGCTCATGCTCGAACAACAAAACGTTGTCGACTACAAACAGGACTTCTGGGTCACCAAGTCAGCGGGCGGCGAGTTGTGCATCGAGGAGTCCATCGATCTCGATCAGCTCAAACACTGGGTCGACGGTGACTACAAGCTCATGGATGGCACCGACGCGCACTTCGAGGCGACCGTAACGCCGGGCGCACCGCAAGATGTCGGCCATTTCATCGGACTGTTGCGAGACAACCGCACCGCGCTCGTGCTGTGGAACGGCCGGCCATATCTCTTGAAAGCAATCGAATACGACGAATACATCTATCCCAACGGCCAGCGCATGTTCGAAGCGCGCAAGCTCACTCTGCTTGATCCCTTGGCCAAAGCGCCCGTGATCTTCGAGAAGACAAAAGATAACCTCGACGACCTCGGAGGCATGCTCGAAGTCAAGGTCGGGCCAATCGAGCACTGGAGATAGCAATCAGCAGCCCCGGACTGACGGAATGCTGACAGCGATTACTGACTGCTGCTCCTCGCCGATTCCCTCACTACCGGAACACTCGCCGTCTGCACCACCGCCGGATCGTCCCGCAGCTTAAAGTAAACGTTATTTCCTGTCGGGCGCGAGATCGGCAGAGCCTGTCCCGTGAAACCATCCGGAACCGGCGTCGTGTCGTCGAAGTCCGAATCGGCAGAAATCGTGCTCAGCAGAAACAGGTTCGTGCCGGTGAGCAGACATGGCTTCGCGCTCGCCAAAGGACACACCACCTGCTTCAGCACCGGCAAGCGAACCAGCGTTCCCAGCGGCTGCCAATCGCCGACCGTTCCATCCGCGCCAATCGCGCGAAACCGTAGCGGACCGAACGCCGATCCCCCCAGCGCCTTTTCCGGATCTACCGTTCCCATCGCCGTCTGCGCATCTTGTAACACCAGCGTTCCGTCCGAAGTCTTTAGCACCGCATGGTACGTCTCGTCCGCCGCGGCGACCTCGATCTGCTCCGTCCGCGGAAATACGGCCGGCACCACGCTCTTGACCGAAAAAACGATGCGTCCCGTAGCCGGCAACTCATCATCGCTGCCGATGCGAACACTCGGAGCGTCGCCGTCCACCTGCACCGCTTTGCTGATCAGACTCACCTTCGGCCGCGGCGGCAGGATCGAAGCCGGCGTGCTGAACACTCTTGCATCTTTCAGCACAATCTTCGCCGACTCCTGTCCTTCCTTAAGGTCATCGGTGTTCGCCTCCGTCTTCAACGTCAATTCATCATGATCGCTGCGCCTCCGCAGATCACCCGGCTCAAACCGTACCCCCGCCAATTCCACATGATCCACTTCGTCGAGACGTTTGCCTTCCAACGTGCCCTTGCTGTCGCCCGCATGGATCGCCACGCGATCGTATTGCGCGGCCTCGGCATAAGACTGCGCTGTCACCTCATCGGGCTTTGCGAGGCCATACTGGCTGATCGCAATCGAGAGCGGCCCCGGCTTGCGATCCTCCAGCGGAACCTTGATTTCGAGGCCGTGCGCTGTTGACTTCCACGTCAGCGTTTTTGTCTTGCCCTCACCTTCCACCAGGTTCACGCCGCTCACGCAACCGAGATCGTGCGCCTCCACGTGCAGCGTGTCTTCCCGGCCAACGATAAGCGCCGTCTTGTCGTTCGCCGACAACGTCCATTCCTGGTGTTGCGCAGTTTGAAACTTAAACTTCGGGCCTTTGAACGAATCGAAGCCCCACATTCCATGCAGCGTTCCGCTGAACTCCGGACTCAGTTTTTCCAGCGCAGCATTATCACTTTTCACCGCGAAACCGCCGCGCGCCGGATCGGCCGTCACCGGCAACTCCGTCGATTTCGCGCCATCGTCAACGTGAAGAAACAGGTCGTGCGCGAACTGCGTCGCAAAAACCAGTGGCGGACCGTCCGCCCTCAACACCAGCGACGGAGCCTGAATGCAATAGTTTTCGTCCGCCTCAGTCACGCGCAACGCTGGCAAAGTTGCCGGCTGCACCGGCGGCAAGGCAATCACCAACACCGACTGCGGCTTGCGGAACGACGGCGGATTGTTCAACCGCAGGCTTAGCGAATCGCCGTGCGGAACCGCCAGCGCTGGAATGTACTGGTACTGCGCCGTGTGCAGCGAACCCATGATCCGGCCAAAATCGATAATTGCTCCGATATAAGCGCTATACGCGCCGCCTCCGCCGATCCGCGAATAGCTGATCTGGTTCATCAAGTCCGCGGTCGCGCCGTTCGACACCCTCGCCAGCATCGACTGGCTGTTGGCGTCGTCCAGAATCAGTTGATCGGAATTCTGCGTCAGGCAGGCGTACTGCTGCTCCGTCGGCTTGTCGAAACACTTCTCATCGACTTTTATCTTCAGGTTGTGCGCCATCTGCACCGAACGTTGCTGCAGATCCTTCGGATCGTTCTCCGAGATTGCCTTGATCTCTTCTAGATAGCGCTCCAGTCGCGCCCGATCGAAACTCGCCTGCTGCAAATCCTGTGACGATCGCACGAACGCCCCCGGTCGCCCCCGGACCGCCGACCTCAGAGTGCTGAAGTCGCCCGTCGCCTGCGGAGCCAGGAAGACCAGCGCCTGCTGCGCCTCGGCGGGAACCGTGACGTAAATTCCTTCCTCGCGCACAGCCTTGTCCCACGTTTCTGTCTTGGTGAACCAGGTATCGGGAGGCGGATTGGTCGACCCGCGCAGAAACGACACGATCAGCAGGTAACGCACCGACTGGCTTTCGGGAAAATTGGGATGTATCCAAAGCCTGTCGCCAGGCTGCAGGTTCGGCACTTCGGCAATCGGCAGCGTCTTCCCGTGCCGCTCGACTTTTACGTCAACCGGCGGCCCAGCCAGGTCGAACCCCAGGTTCTGCGCGTGGATAGCGAAACAAGAGAGAACTAAGACAAAAACGAAACAGGAAACGAAAAATCGCATACCAACCGTTTGAAAATCAGAATTGCCCTCCGCCGATGCTAATCGAGCGGCGATGAACCGTGGATATAGCTTATCAACTACTCACGATGAGGAGGAAAACGTCTCAAGGATTTCTCCAGCTTCCAGCGAGCTTATTGGCCAGTCTTGATTTGCGGCAGGTTGACCAATTCCGCCCGATCATTTAACCATGAGATAGCCCTTTTTCTGGAGATCACATGACTACACCAAGCCGTGCATCCGAAATTCGCCGCCGCTGGGCGCGCTCGCGCAAGGTTACGACGCTGCGCCGCCAGTACAAATCCGCCAAGTCTGAGTCCGACAAGCGCGCCGTCCTCGACAAACTCGCTCGCCTGGTTCCACCGATGAGCAACCAGGACTTCCTGCGCCCCATGGAAGCGAAGAAGTAAGTCGCCTGAAAGCGAAAGGCAGCCGCGCAGGCTGCCTCTGGTTTCATTTGGAAATCAAGATTACAGGTTCGAACTGCTTTCGGTTCCGGTAGGACGGGTCACAGTGCTGGATACTCGTTCGGTCGCGTTGCGGATCGCGCTCACGCCGCGCTGTACCTGGTCGCGTCCCTGTTCCATCGATTGCCGCGCGGAATCGGCCAGGTCACTGGCGGTTTCCGACAGCCGCGTGCGAGTCTCTTCGCCGCTCATCGGAGCGAACAGCACGCCCAACCCAACGCCTATGCCCAGACCGAGCAAAAATGCCTTCATGGTTCCTCCTTGGATTTGCCTACTTGCCCAGGAGTCGCCGCCTGTCGCTTGAGAAGGAGCGACCACCCCAGACAAACTTTGCCTTCCGCTCTACAGATGCCCGCCGCGGAACAAAGGTGGCCGATGGAAAACTCTCGAAATCGGGTAAGCTGATGGCGAATGATTTCCGGATATGCAACCGCCGCGGGCACTGCTCGCTATCGTGATCGCTTCCCGCAACTGAATGCCGCAGGCCATTTTCGCCGGACGGAACACGTTCCGCAGGTGAATGAACTCTGGCTGTCCTCAATCGGAATCGGCACCTATCTGGGCGATGCCGACGATACCGCGGACCGGGCTTACACCGAGTCGATCACCTGCGCGCTTCGGCACGGAGTTAACGTTGTCGATACAGCTATCAACTACCGCAATCAGCGCTCCGAGCGGAACGTCGGCGCGGCCCTTAAGCAGGTGATTGCTTCCGGACAGTTTGTGCGCGATGAAGTTCTGATCTGCACCAAGGCCGGCTACATGCCATTCGACAGCGACGTGCCGCCCGATCCCGGGGCCTACCTGCGTCAGGAGTACGTTGCCTCAGGTCTGGCGCCCCAGGAAGAAATCGCAGGCGGAATGCACTGCATGGCTCCTCGCTATCTTGCCGACCAGTTGGAGCGCAGCCGCTGTAACACCGGCCTGGAGACGCTCGACGTCTTCTATGTCCATAATCCGGAAACGCAACTCGGACACGTCTCAGCAGACATCTTCTACGAGCGCTTGCGCCGGGCCTTTGAGTTCCTCGAAAGCGCCGTTCGCGACGGCAAGATTCGCTGGTATGGCGCCGCAACATGGAACGGCTTTCGTGCCAATCCCGCCGATCGCGGATACCTGGGCCTGGAGCGCCTCGTCGCCACCGCGAAAGAAGTGGCCGGCAACGATCATCACTTCCGCTTCGTGCAATTGCCGTTCAACCTCGCCATGCTCGAGGCCTACGCCTACAGCAACCAGCTGCGCAAAAGCGATGCGGCATCGATGCTTAACCGGGCCGCCGACTTTGGAGTCGCAGTCGTCGCCAGCGGAACCCTTTACCAGGGCAACCTCACTCAGGGATTGCCCGGGCAACTCAAGCAAACGCTCGGCACAATGAACGATTCGGAAGCGGCCATCCAGTTCGTGCGTTCGGCCACCAACCTAACGACAGCGTTAGTCGGCATGGGCCGTGCAGAACACGTCGCTGCCAACCTGAAAGCCGCTGCGCAGAGTCCGATGCCGCGCGAAAACTGGGAAGCCTTGTTCAGCCAGCGATAACGCCAGACCCAATTCGGGATCGAAAGTGACTTTCGTCAGCATGCCGAACATGCAGAATTACCTGTATGCGCGGGCAATCCGGCTTAAACTGACCCGTTACATGCGACGTTTCTTCTACATAGTTCTTTTGGTGGCCCTCTCTGCGTGTGCGCGGGCACAGGACGATTCTCCTTCCGTCGCCGATGCCGCGCGCAAGGCCCGGACCACCCCCATCAAATCGAAGACCGTCATAACCGAGGAGAATCTCAACTCCCGCCCGGGGCCTCTCCCCGACATGAATATTGAGGGAGTCGACAACTCCGACGAAATCATCAAAGCCATTTCCGCATATCGCCAGGATCACTCCCCAACCGAGATAGAGCAGGTCGTTCGTGCCTGGTACGACCGCTACGACATGATGTTCCAGAAGGCTTTCGACGAGAACGTCGCCATCAAGAGTCGCCTCCAGGATCGTACCGCGCATCCACCGCAGCTGATCTATCCCGACAGCTATCAGGATACGGACGCTTACAAGCGCATCGACGAAATCCGCCGCGACCAGGCCTTCAGCGATCTCCAGAATCAGCGTAAAGTACAGAAGAACGGATTGCTCGAGGCGCGCATCCAGCAAACCTTCCAGAAGGTCCGCACCGGGATCGCTGCTTTCGGACTGCGCTATGACTGGATGAAGATTCGTTTCGGAAACGGCAACGGAAGCTGGTGATGGATACGCAGAGACCCGCTGTTCCCCTTCCCAATCTGGCATATCATTCCTGGAAAAAAGAGACCAAACTGCCCCATAGCACAGAGTTTTCGTGCGGACGATCCTTACAATCGCCTCACTAAGTACGTGCAGATTCGTGACGATGGAAAATCGCAGAGTTTTGGTGGATCAACCACCAGAAACTCGGCCCACCGGTCACGCAACGGCCGGTGGGCCGGGTACTTAGGAGGTAGTAATGGACCTTCACAAGTCCGCGCTCCTGATCCATGTCACGATTTCCATCGACTGGAAGTTCGTGACTGCGTTCGGGAGCTTGCTACTGGCACGGCTACTGCTCAGGTAGCCTTTAACCAGATCGGCGGCGCACCCGCCAGTCCGTAGACACCACTATTATGACCCTGTCGTCAACTCACAAAGTCCGCTTGAATAGCGGCGTTGCCACACTCATCGCGACGATGGCAAAGATCCCCAGGAACGCCACGTCCGTCCAGATTGCCGCCAGCCCAGCTTCCTTCAGCAGTAACGATTTGAAACCGTGAACGGCGTATGAGAATGGATCCACAACCGCGATCGCTTTCAGCCAGAACGGGAATGCGTTGATCGGGTAGATAGCACCGCTGGGGAAGAACAACAGCGTGTTCAACACCCCGAAAATCGCGCGCGGCACCAGCGGATCTTCCACCCGCACCATGATCAGGAACATCATCGCGTTGAACGCCAGCGAGGTCGCGACAATCATCACCAGCAACTGGATAAACGTCGCCGGACGAAACGCATTGCCAACGCCTCCCAGCAGCGATCCGATCAGCGTGATCACCACGCCCGAAGCCACCGCTTTGATCGCGCCCGCCAGGTTCAGTCCAAACACCAGCTCCGACTTCGTAATCGGCGTGACCAGATAGCCTTCGTGAATGCCGCGGGCCTTGTCGTCGATATAGAGCATGCCGCCGCCGATCATCACCGACACGAACATCGCCAGCGCTATCGATCCCGGCAGCAGATACTTCATATATTCGATATACGGATACAGCTCGACAATCTCCAGCGCGATCTGCTGTGTCACGCGCGGCTGCACCGTGGGCTGGTTCAGCGACTGCACCAGCTCCGTCATCTTCTCTTCCATGCTCGACGACATGAAGTTGTCGGAGTTGTCGATCACCAGCCCCAGCTGCGGATTCTCGCCCTGGTACACGCGCCTCGAAAACTGCGGAGGAATAATGACAGCGCCGTCGAGCTTGCCGTCGCGTACATCTTCGGCAGCCTTGCGCTGGTCGTCGTAGTAAACCGGCACGAACGTGCGCACATTGGCGCGAATGGAGTCGAACGCCTCCTTGATCTTTACGGAATACGTGCCGTGGTCCTGATCGACCACCCCCATGCGGGCATCGCGGACTTTGCCTCCGAAGGCATTGCCCAGCACAATCAACTGCACCAGCGGAAAGACCATCGAAACCAGCATTAGAGCGGGCGAACGAAGAAACTTGCGGAGCTCGCGCTCCACAATGGCAAACATGCGATTCATAGCTCTATTGTTGGCTTTTGGATCGAATTAAGCAACTGGTTAATTCGAGGCCTTAATGGTAAGCGCTCGACCGGAACGCAAGAAACTGAATCGATTGCGGAGCGAGTCGAATCGCTACTTCTTCACCGTCACCCTATCGCGAATTCGGTCGTACTCGGCGTTGGTCACCGCGCGCTTGGTCACCAGTTGATCCGGGTTATCGTAGGGACGATCGGCGATGATCTTGTCGGCCTGCGCTCCGGTGATGGAGAGAGCCGCGATGAGGTCATCTTTCGAAGCCGCGTTGATGTCCACCGTTTTCGGCTTTGCGATGCCTTCCTTCACCCCTTGCGCGACGGCCACGGTGTCTTGTTTCAGCTTGGAGGTAGCATCGGCGGTCTCGCGACGAATCTGGTCCGGCGACTGTTGCTGGGTGCAACTGGTGCATCCGGCAAGAAAGAGTGCTGAGCCGAGAATCAAGGAGAAGAGAACGTTCAAGCCACGCATGAAAAACTAAGATGCGTATTTCGAAAGCGGAGATGACGGCCCGCCGCTCGGAATTCCACTCCGAAGCAGGCACGCCGGCAGGAATTCTGGCCTGGTCGGTCATTTTCCCTGCTCTTCCTTCTTCAACTGCGCGTCGAAGCTCTGCTCGGCGTCGTCCATGAATCGCCCGAATTCCGCCGGATCGATGAACGGGTTGTGCGCCGGATCGCGCTTCATGGCTTCGCGCTTCTTCGTCATATCAAAGAACCTGGCGTGCGAGGCGAGAAAGACGTCGCAAGGCAGAGTCTTCAGGTAAGCGAACGTGTGCCGATAGTCTTCGACGATGTTCGGGTAGTTGGCGTTGTTGACCAGCTTGTATCCGGGCGCGGAGACGCTGCACAGAAACAGCACGTGATACCGCTTGCCACCTTCTGTGACTTCCGTTGTCCAGGTGGTGCAACCTTTGGTGTGACCGGGCGTAAGATGCGCGGTCATGACGGTGTCACCAACGGTGACGGCTTCGCCATCGCCGATCGTGCGATCAGGCTTGGTGGGCGGAAACGTGTACCGGTTGGCCCACATGGGATCGTCGTGACCTCCGCGGGCGATCTGTTCGCCGTCGGCGCGGCTGGCGACAAACTGCGCGCCGGTCCATTGCTTCAGCTGGGCGAGCCCGGCGGCGTGATCGTAATGCGCATGGCTGTTGATCAGGACCTTCACGTCTTCGAGCTTGAATCCCAGGCGGCGAATGTTGTCACGAATCATGGGAGCGGTCTCGACGAATCCGCCATCGAGCAGGATGTGACCCTTCGGGCTGACGATCAGGTACGAGGCTATGTCGCTGGCACCGACGTAATAGATGTTGCCGACGATGCGGAACGGCTCGACGGGCTGGTTCCACGAGCGCGCTTCCGGATCGGCTTGCGCAAACGAAAGCGACGACGCGAGCAGGGCGACGACGAATAGAAGGGTTTTCATAACAGGGCGGGAGAACAGAGCCTGTGGAGTGTACCCGAGCGGCGACCGGTTTACCAGTTGGTCAAACGGCGGTTCCAATTTGGGACGGTCGGATGAGGGTACCCCCCTCCCCCACGGTGTTTGAGAACAAAGGGAGTTACGGAACATTTCCCGCTGAATGTTTGCACAGTCGGGAGTTAGAGCCCGATGTTTGATAACGCAGGAGTTACAGCCGGGTTTCGAGGCCCTTGGTAGTGCGGCGTTCTGTTTCGGGAAGCGCCGCGAGAGTGAGCGCCCGAAGCTTTTGTTAGCAAATTGGTAAAGGCGGAGCGCTGGGACGAAGAGGCGGCGAAACGGGAGATCAAATTTTCGAGCTTGATCTCTTAGAATCAGCGGTTTAGCGGAGTCGATGTCTGCAACTGACGGCAAACGCAGCCGTTTACACGCAAATTCCAGATAACGCAAGAGTTAGCCGCCTTTCGTATGTCAAAGAACAGGTCTGCCGGAAATGTTCGGCAGGAAACTCGGTGAGTTTCGTCCTATTTCCAGAGTAGCAAATCGAGGTGGGTTTCCTGGTGTCGGGGCAGGCGCGCAAAATCTTCGTAACGTTGGGGTTACGGGCGAGGGAAAATAAATGTCTTGACAGAGAATTGTGGAGGGCGAGGTCAAGAAGGGTGAGTTCCGAAATGGGAAACCAGGAAATCGGGTAAGGGGGTGGAATCCCACTTAGGCCAACGGCGCTTGCCGGTCCATAAGTGACGTGTTCCAAAAACGGAACAACAAGCAAAACATCATCGTGCCGGGTCAATTGTTCCTATACTGCTGCCGACATCCGTTCAGGATGCTGAGAGGTGGCGAATGCTTCCATCCTATTTCAATGTCTACGATCTCTTGACCTCGAGCACGATGGCGGTGGGAAAGGCCGCCATCAAGCCACTCTTGAGCGGTCTCTCCCCATTAACCAAGGCCATACTGATATTTCTGTTGCTGGTGCTGGTCACTGGTGTAATGGGCGCAATCGCCGTGTACACGACATGGAAGGTGATTCCGCTGGCGATTCTTGGAGTGTTCTACGGAGTGATGCTTTCGTATCCCGCGACGCGGTTTTTCGGCCCGAAGCTGCAATCGTACGTTGCCGGGATCGTGAGCACGATTACGTTTACCAACTTGTCGTCGAAGATCACTGCGGGGAAGACAGCGGTGGTTGCCCTGGGAGCGTGGATCTCCGAACAGGTAAAGAGCGTGATACCGACTGCGACGGGATTACAGACGCCGGTACAGGTGGCCATCTGGTTTGTGATCGTCACGCTGTTACTGATCATGCTGATCAGCCTGTACTTCGTGAACGACAACAGCAACAAGATCGGAGACAAAATCGAACCCCCGAACCAAGCTGGCGGGGCAACTGCCGGGAAATAGCGGTGGTTAGAAGATAACTTGTGGCGAGCGGTGGTGGAATCTCACATCTGCCAAAAGAGGACAGATGTAGGGCGCCAAGCGCTTTGGCGGGTGTAGCATCCCGTGCCTGCGATTCTCAGCCTATAGGGCTGACCTGACGTTTATGGTCCGGAGGTGATTAGAGATGGAAACCGACACGCTTGCGCCAGACATTGTGACAACGAAAGAAGAGCTTGAGAAATGGAAGGAAAAGAGAGCGAGGCAGAGGGGTGGCGACGGGGAACCGACGCATCCGCCACACCTGGAGTCCCGGAACTACAAGGCGGGAGGTTGGCAGGACGATGTAAACCTGCTGGTGCAATTCCTCAAAGGTCTCAAGACGCTGATGAGGTTCTTGATCGAGCACCGGGTTCCAGAAAAGCCGAGCCGGCTGTTTGCGGAATGCCTGGACGAGGTTGAAGAAAACATCAACAAAGCGATTTCGGATCTCTACGACATCGATTCCGACACTCATGCTGCCTACCTTGGGCTGCAGGCGAGGGAGTGCACGGCCAAACCGCTGAAGCTGAAGATTCGCGAATACTATCGCAGTATCGTTTCCCGTCCGCTGCCTGCCGTACTGGAAAGAATCGATTCCATTTTGCGCAGCCTGTTTCCGGTCCTAGCGACGCTTGAGCCGGTGAACGAATTCAAGGAAGCACTGGAGAGCAGGATCAAGCACGATGGCGATCGAGAGATTATCAGCCTCAATCTGTCGGGATACGAGCAGTCGTGGAATCAAGCGGTGGGGGAGGAATAAGAAGGCAGAGGAAGACTGGAAGTTGAAGGTGATGGGTGCTCCCATGTGCCAAAGAAGGGTAGATGTGTGGAGGCAGCGGGCGCGCGCACGCGTTTTCGGCGACCGGTGATATACCGGCCAAGCTGCTGATAGCATTCACGCTGGCAGGCAAGATGGAAGATTTCGTCCGCGGATCCGCAGAAGGTGCCGTTCGAGAAGCAGGATGGGGAGTTCTATCGGAAGGATGGAGTGGACGTGGTGGGGCCGCCGATCAAGTACACGATCGGGTAATCGAAAGAATGCGGAACGGGCGATAGTGGAATCCCACATCTGCCAGAATAGGGCAGATGTGGGGCACCAGGCGGCTGGTGCAGAACCATCGAGTAGCGGTCGAGGGAGACAAAGGGCCGGACTTCGACGGCGTCGCGGAATTGTGGTTTGACGACGAGCAAGCTCTGATGGCGGCGCGACAGTCGGCGGAGTGGAAGGCCTCGACGGAGGACGAAGCGAACTTCATCGATCACAAACGAGTTGCGTACGTGTTGACACAAGAGCACGTGATCGTGGGTGGGTGAAGTGATTCGAAGTTCTTCTGACCCCGCCCTTTCGCCAACGGAAGGCGAACAGGACGGGGCACCCCTCTGGGCCACTCGCCAATTGGTAATTGGGTAATTTGTAATTTGGTAATTGGAGGACTTCGGTGTCAGCAGGTGTGGAACGCCCAACCATTCACTTCGTTCAGGGCAGGTGGTCAGGCCAAGAGGGGTCGAACGTGGGGCACCATCAGGGCCACCCGCCGGTGCCCTCAGTAACCTGCGCTTCGTAGGGCAGTTTGCGCCCGTTCCTTAAGTTGCGACAAGGCCTCCCCGACAATACGGCCGACAAACATCGTAATTCGCATTCGGGCAGGGCCCAATACGGCAGGCCACAATTCATCCATTCTCGCGGAAAACGCTTGCCCCGTTTCTTTGTTTCTCAAACGAACGTCGTCAGCCGCCGCGGCGTTCTTGGGTAGCCAAAGCTCATAGTACTTTCCGATCTCCGCTCTCGCAGGAACTGGAGAAGTCAGAATTAGAAATATAGTTTGGAAATTCCCGAGCAGGCCACGGTAATTAGGGTCGCTAGGAGAATAAGGCTGATTGCTGATCCCCACTTGTATGGTTAGCTTTAGAGTTTCCGCTTTCTTTAACGCGTCGGTGAGCTCTTGCAGTACGGCGTTCACAAGCGCTACTCCTGCTTTGTCAACTTGCTCTTGAGTGTAGCCACCTTTCGTTTGGTAGAGCGTCGCAAAGCCTTCTAACGTATCGTCAAGCGGCGGAATGTTAGCGGACAAGATGCTGTCGTTTACAAGACCCATGGTGTCGAGGCAACGCATGAACATGAAGCCTGCAAATGCCTGGTAATTTCCCGCGTCCGCAGCCTCTAGCGCATCGAGGTATGAATTCTTCTGTTCGGAAAGTATGACAATCGGCATGGAGATAGCGCGATATGTAAAGGCGGATGCTAAGGCACGAGCAACGCGGCCATTACCGTCCGCAAATGGATGGATAACCACCAGTGCATAATGCGCATAAGAGGCTTGGATAACGGGATGAGCGGACAGGAATGCTTCGGTTCTGAACTCCCCCACAAGTCTGGCCATCTCAGGAGGAGTCATGTCGACAGGTGCGTATGAATGATCCGTTCCTCTTCGTGTGCGAACGTGGTTCGGTAGGGCCTTGTATTGGCCTTTCGGGAGTGGTTGTTCCTGGGGGCCGACCGCTGTCACTACATGATAAGTTTCCTGAGCTCGGCAAACTTCCTGATGTAGAGCTCGAACAGCAGCTTCCGATATGGGTTCGGCTTTTGTCGCCAGGTCAAGCACATAGTCATATGCATGAAGTTGTGCTTCGAAAAGGGACCGTACGCGCTCCCCTTTACCGGCAAGCGCTACTTCCCAGGAGGCTGCCTCAACAGCAACGGAATACGTAAAGCCGCGGTCAACTTCGTATAATCCTTCTATCGCGCCAGTATCTAAAGCTGCAGCGCGCTTAGCGACATCGCGGGCGCGCCGGAGAACGCCTTCTGGGACATCTCGTTGCGCTTCTAAGGCGGCCGTAAGTCGATTCCAATGTGGTTCATCAACAGTGACCCGCGACACCCACTCGGCAAAGGGCGGGAACGGCTTGTATGCGGCGTCGAGGATGTGAATGTTCGGCTCACCAGCACTCATGTCTATCTGTTCTCCTTCGCAAATAATAATCCCGAAGGTTAGGTCGTAGAATGTACATCGCGGGACCGAGACAAGCCGCCCCTGTTTGACTTCCGGACTTTGATCCGGTAATCTCTATGTTTTGCGATTCCGCAGTGGTCCGCCCAGTGGGAGTACCTTCTTAGTCTTCGTTCCTGGGCCGTAACTTCAGCGGTTCTTCTGTTCATTTCAGGGAGATTTGAGATGTCAACGTATTTCCCCAAGCAGGGGGAAATTGTCCGCAAGTGGTATGTAATTGACGCGTCGGGGCAGACGCTCGGGCGACTGGCGTCGCGCGCGGCGCGCATCCTGACGGGCAAGAATAACCCGCGTTATACGCCATTTATCGATACCGGCGACCATGTGGTCGTCATTAACGCCGACAAAGTGAAGCTGACCGGCCTGAAGTCGGAAGCCAAGATGTATCGGCATTACACCGGGTTTCCGGGCGGCTTGCGCGAAGAAGAGTACAAGAAGCGCATGCAGCGCAGGCCGGAGCTGGTGGTGCAGGAAGCGATCCTGGGCATGCTGCCGAAGACCAAGATGGGCCGCGCGATGGGTAAGAAGCTGAAGGTCTATAAGGGCGAGCAGCATCCACACGCGGCGCAGAAGCCGGAAGCGGCAAAGGCGACGGCGTAGTTTCGAGTTTCAGGTTTCGAGTTTCGAAAAATCTGATGATCAGAAGATCTGGTGATCGGGTGATTGAAAGACGAACCGGAGAAGATTAATCGTCAGATGATCTGATCGCCAGATCACCAGATGGCTCAACCGGGTACTCGGTACCTCGTTAGAATTTTAGGAATCAGAGAGTCAGAGAAGAGAATGGCTGAACAGGTTGAATATTACGGCACGGGACGGCGGAAGTCGGCGGTCGCGCGCGTGTTCCTGCGTCCCGGCAACGGCGACATTAAAGTTAACGGTAAGTCTTTCAACGAGCACTTTGTGACGGTGGCGCAGCGCGTGGACGCGATGCAGCCGCTGGTCGCCAGCGACACGGCGAACACCTTCAACGTGGTGGTGACGGTGGATGGCGGCGGAGTGAATGGCCAGGCCGGCGCGGTGAAGATGGGCATTGCCCGCGCGCTGATCGTGTTCAATCCCGAGCTGCGTGGCAAGTTGAAGAGCGCCGGATTTTTGCGGCGCGATCCGAGAGGCAAGGAACGCAAGAAGTACGGCCAGAAGGGCGCGCGTAAGCGGTTCCAGTTCTCGAAGAGATAACGCGGTTGGTAATTGGGTAATTGGTAATTTGAAACCCAAGATGCCGACCCTGGTTGAGACTCATCCGGAGAAGCGGGTGAGACCTCCACACTGCGAGATTTGTACAAATTGCCAGTATCCGGTGGAGCGTCCTCGGTGGAGACTGAGAGGATGTGACCGGAGAGATAAAGGTTTCGTACTGCTGGACGTGATTCCATCCGGCAGTGCGGAAGGATCAACGGAATCAAATTCTTCCCGTCCTCGCTACAAGGGCGGGCATGGGAATGTAATTCCGGGGTTCAAAACCCCACTCAACCAAAGGAAGGTTGAATGGGGCACCCAACGAGTGATCTTGGGGTCGAACTCGGGGATGCAATTCAAAGAGGAGGTAGTTTGGCTAACATCAGCATGAAAGAGCTGCTCGAAGCGGGCGTACACTTCGGGCACCAGACCAAGCGCTGGAATCCCAAGATGAAGGAATACATCTTCGGGGAGCGCAATGGGATTTACATTATCGATCTTCAGAAGACGCTGAAGATGTTCAAGGAAGCGTCGAACTTCGTGCGTGATCTGGCCGCCGAGGGGAAGACGGTCCTGTTCGTAGGCACCAAGCGCCAGGCACAGGATGCCATCGCCGAAGAGGCGAAGCGCTGCGGCATGTTCTACGTGAACCAGCGCTGGTTGGGTGGATTGCTCACCAACTGGGTGACGGTGCAGAAATCGGTGAAGCGGCTGAAGGAACTCGACGAAATGGCCACCGATGGCCGTTACGAGCTGCTGCCGAAGAAAGAAGTTATCAAGCTCGAGCGCGAGCGCAAACACCTGGAAGCGAACCTGGCCGGAATCAAGTCGATGAACCGGCTGCCGGATTCGATTTTCGTGATCGATTCGAACAAAGAGCAGATCGCCGTGCGCGAAGCCCGCAAGCTGGGCATCCCGGTGGTCGCGGTGGTCGATACGAATTGCGATCCGAGCGAAGTGGATTACGTGATCCCCGGCAACGACGATGCGTTGCGGGCGATCCGGCTGTTCGCGTCGAAGATTGCCGATTCGGCGGCGGAAGGTTCGCAGGCCGCGACGGACAAGCAGGTGGCGGAAGTCCACGACGCGGTGGCAGCGACGGAGCATGAAGCCGAAGAGGCCAAGCCGGAAGCCGAGTCGTTCGCGGCGAGCGGCGAAGGCGAAGATATCTCGATGGAAGATGTGCTGGGCGGACGCAAAAAGCCGGCAGCTGTCGAGGAATCGCCGGAAGATGCCAACGTGGCGCGTCACGCGGAAGTTTAGTTTTCAGTGTCTAGTGACTAGTGGTTAGTGGCTAGTACGGATGAAATCTGACCCGCGTCTCCTGGGCGCGGGTCAACGTTTGTAAGGGTGCAGAACTCTTCCCACATCTGCCAAAAGCAGGCAGATATGGGGCACCAAGCAGAATTTGTAAGCAAGAATCGCGAATACCGCGCATTCATCTATATCAAATGCCTGTCGTGGCTTCGGCCGAGGAAAAACCGCGCTGCACCAGAACACCGGGACGCGTGCTGGAAGCTGGTCACGACGGCCCGTGTAAGTCGGAAAAGGATCTGAGCATGAGCACTACTACCGCAAATATCTCTGCCGCTGTCGTGAAAGATCTTCGCGACAAGACCGGCGCTCCCATGATGGATTGCAAGAACGCACTCGTCGAGGCCAAGGGCGACGTGGAACAGGCGATCGTGCTGCTGCGCAAGCGCGGTGTCTCGGTGGCGGCGAAAAAGGCTACACGCGCGACGAGCGAAGGCTCGGTGGCAAGCTACATTCACGCCGGCGGCAAAATCGGCGTACTGGTGGAAGTCAATTGCGAGAGCGACTTCGTGGCACGCACTGACGACTTCAAGGAACTGGTGCACGACATCGCGATGCACATCGCGGCGACGGACCCGAAGTACATCCGGCGCGAAGATGTGACTGCGGCGGACTTCGAGCGCGAGAAAGACATCTATCGTACACAGGCGGCGTCGACGGGCAAGCCTCCGCAAGTGGTGGAGAAGATTGTGGAAGGCAAGATGAGCAAGTTCTACGAGGAAGTCTGCCTGCTCGAACAGCCGTTCATCAAAGACCAGACGGTATCGATCCAGCAGCTGATTGCGGCGAAGGTCGGCAAGCTGGGCGAGAACATCGCCGTGCGCCGGTTCGCGCGGTTCAAGGTTGGCGATCCGGGAATGACGATCGCGTTTGTGACGCCGAAGGCGGAAGGCGAAGCGGAGCAGTAAGCGATCTCAATAAGCAACGAAGGACGGCCTGAATCAGGCCGTCCTTTTTGTTTGGGAGCCGAGTTTGTTGCCAGGCGCCGGTGGAAATCGACCATCGATCGCGTCCAAAATCCGAATGTGAGATCGCACTCATCTTCCTTGCTGAAAACAGGAACTCAAATTGCCTGAACGTAATTGGGTCCCGCATGCGGCTACGTCTTCGCGTGCTGAGACTCGGTTCCCAATTTCGTTTTGAGAGGGAGGGAAACGTGTCGGTAGCAGGAGTATCCAGCAATCCATTCTTAGAGTACGGTATGCAGAACCTGCAAACGCGAATGCAGCAGGCAAAGCAGGAGTTCCAGCAGCTTGGGCAGGATTTGTCATCGGGAAACCTGTCGGCGGCGCGATCGGACTTTTCGGCCTTGCAGCAAGCGAGTCCGCAGGCGAGCGCGAGTTCGTCGCAGAGCAGCAACCCGATCTCGCAGGACTTCACGCAGCTAGGGAACGATTTGCAGGCGGGGAATACTACCGCCGCGCAGCAGGACTACGCGAAGATCCAGCAAGATTTCCAGAGCCAGGCACCGCAGGCGCAGGGACATCACCACCACCATCATCACGGCGCGAGCAGCGGCGCTGGCGACATCACGCAAACGCTCGATCAGCTTGGGCAGGCGCTGGGGTCGGGAAATCTTTCGGGGGCACAACAGGCGTACACGTCACTGGAGCAGGAGTTCCAGCAGTTTGCGCAATCCAACGGAGCGTTGCTGACGGACGCGACAACGAGCTCCAGCGGCGCGAGCGGGATTTCGGTGAGCGCCTGAAGAACGGCCAGGCAGCTTAGGCGAACTGGGTGATGAGCATGGCGACAGTGAGGGCGATGATCACGATGGTCAGCACCCAGGCGCCGAGGTTGTAGAGGCGGTGATTCTTGTGCTTGCCCATCAGGTCGGTCTTGTTGACCAGCAGCAGCATGAAGACCAGTACGAACGGCAAAAGCACCCCATTGAGCACCTGCGACAACACGGCGACGCGGATGAGCGGAAAGCGAGGAACAAGGATGATGGCTGCGCCGGCGAGGAGCAGTCCGGTGTAAAGCCAGTAGAAGACGGGCGCTTCGCGAAATTTCTTATTCAGTCCCGACTCGAAGCCCAACGCTTCGCAGACGGTGTAGGCGGTCGAAAGCGGAAGGATCGAAGCGGCGAACAGGGACGCGTTGAGTAATCCGACGGCGAAGAGTGTGAAGGCGTACTGTCCTCCGAGGGGGCGAAGCGCCTGGGCCGCATCGGCGGCGTCGTTGATGTTGTAGAAGCCGTGCACATATAGCGTGGCGGCACAGGCAATGATGATGAAGGCGGCGACGATGACGGAGAAGACCGATCCGACGATGGCGTCGGCCTGACTGTACTTGAGCTCTTCTTCGCGCGAGCCTTTGTCGACGACGGAGGCCTGCAGGTAGAACTGCTGCCAGGGCGCGATGGTGGCGCCGATGATGCCGATGGCCATATAGAGGTAGGCGGAGTCTTTCAAGTCGGCGAGACGGGGCGGACGAACGCTCTCGCGAACGGCCAAGGACCAGTTGGGGCGGGCGATCACGGCGGTAATAATGTAGGCGATGTAGAGGAACGAGAGAAAAACGAAAATCTTTTCCAGCTTCTTGTAGTCGCCGAAAACGACCAGAGCCCAAACCAAAACAAGGGCGATGGGCACCGAGATGTACTTGGAGACGCTGAAGAGCTCCATGCTGCTGGCGACGCCGGCGAATTCGGAGATGACGTCGAAGAGGTTGCAGGCGACCAGTCCGCACATCAGCAGGAAGGTGATGCGAAGTCCATAGCTTTCGCGGATCAGCTCGCTCAGTCCCTTGCCGGTGATAACGCCCATGCGGGCGGCGATTTCCTGTGCGAACGCCAGGCAGATGGCTACGGGAATGATGGTCCAAAGGAGAGAGTAGCCGTACTTGGCTCCGGCGGAGGCGTAGGTGTAAATGCCGCCGGCGTCGTTATCGACGTTGGCAGTAATGAACCCCGGACCGAGGATGGCGAGCACGAACATGAGTCGCGCTCCGATGAATCGTAAGCGGCGCACGACTGTCTCCCCCGTCCGAATTGGCGTTCAAAAAACCCACCGAGGGAGTGTAACAGAGAAGTGTTGTGCGGCAATTCGTGGCCGGAGATCCCAACTGGTCCGAGCCGCTCCTTGAAAGTGTTTTTTAAATAAAATGCGTTACGCATTTCTGCGTATCCGCTGGCTTGTTTGTTACGCAATTATGCGTTATGCTATTTTGCGTAATGGCTGCCTCTGAAAATCCGTTTGTTTTTGGCGAAATCATCGACGACGTCCATTTCGTCGATCGCACTACCGAACTTGCGCAGCTGGTACGTGATCTGGCCGACGGGCAGAAAATCTTTTTGCTGTCTCCTCGACGTTTCGGCAAAAGCTCACTCGTTGCCATGGCACTGCTTAAGCTCCGAAAACAACATGTTCGGACTGTGGACCTGACCGTCAGCAGTTACTCCAGCTATGCGCAATTCCTCGAAAAATTCGCCGAAAAGGTGCTGCGCGCGGCGGGCCCGTGGGACCGTGTCAAAGACTGGATCACCCGCTTTGCACGCAACGTGAAGCCGGACGTGAATGTGAACCTTGGCACCGGCGAAGCTACCCTGTCGCTGGGTCAAGGAACATTCGATCCTTCGCCTCTGGCTCCAGAGGTGTTCGCATTGCCCGGCGAACTTGCCCGGAATGGCGGCTTTCGGATGGCGATCTGTCTGGATGAATTCCAGCAAATCGGCCAGTTCAACGGCGGATCAGTGGAAGCTGCGTTGCGGAACGAGGTGCAAAAGCAGCGTGAAGTTGGGTATGTGTTCGCCGGATCTCAGCCGTCGCTGATGCGAGAGATGCTCGCATCCAGTCGCCCCTTGCACAAGTCAGGTCCTCCGATGTTCCTCGACAAGATTCAGCCGCAGCATTGGCACGAGTTTATCCTTCGCAATTTTCGGAAACGTGGACGCACGATAAGCGAGGACGCGTTGAACGCTCTACTCCAAACGTCGGACCTGATCCCCTACGACGTGCAACGCATTGCACACGAACTGTGGGATTATGCCGAACTTCAGGACAAACGTCAGTTGGTTGTGGCCGATATCCAGGAGGTAGTAGCGAGCCTGGTCACTGCGCAATCGAGCTATTACGAACTGCTCTGGGAGCAACTCTCCAAAAAGCAACAAGCCGTTTTACAGGCACTCGCAACGCGAGGAACAAGTGCCATCTATTCACAGGCTGTACGCGAGGAGTACCGTCTGGGAGCGGCATCCACGGTTCAGCGGGCGATCGAGTCGCTCGACTCACGAGACATATTAGATCGGTACCGCGACACGTATTTCTTTCTCGACCCTCTATTTCCGCACTGGATAAAGCGAAAGAGCGCTTAGTGTTCAGTTAAATTTTCTGGATGCGCTGTACGTCGTGGACGCCGGGAATCTTCCGCAGGCCGCTGATGATGCGTTCCAGGTGTTTGAGATCTTCGATTTCGACAACGAGATCGATGACAGCCTGGCGATCGCCGGTGGGCTTCGAACTGATGTTGCGGATGTTGGTGTTCTCGTCGGAGATGAGAGCGGTCATCTGCTTGAGCATGCCGGCGCGATCGTCGCACATGAGAACCAGTTTGACGGGATAGGCGCTGGCGCCTGATTCTTTGCGTCCCCACTCGACGTCGATGCGGCGGTCAGCTTCATAGAGCAGGTTCTGCACGTTCGGACAGTTCTTCGAGTGAACGGCAACACCCTTACCGCGAGTGACGTACCCAACAACGTCTTCGCCCTTGATGGGATTACAACAGCGGGCGCGATAGACGAGCAGGTCATCGTGACCCTTAACGACGATGGCGTGATTGTCGCCGCCAAAGACGCGGCGGACGACGCTGGTGAGGCCGGTATCTGCCGATTCGCCCTCGGCGGGGGCGTTGGTGGAAGCCGGCGCCAAACGGGCGAGAATCGAACGGGCGGCGAACTTGCCGTACCCGATGGCGGCGAGCAAATCGTCGGCGCGGCCGAGGCCGAGCTCGGTGCCGACGCGCTCGTAGTCGGCATCCTTGATGTCTTTGAGGTACACGCGATACTTGCGCGCTTCTTTTTCGATCAGCTTCTTGCCGATTTCAATCGCCCGCTCGCGCTGGTGAATATTCAGCCAGTGCTTGATCTTCTGTTTGGCGCGCGACGATTTGACGATCGCGAGCCAATCGCGTGAGGGCTTATGTCCCGGTTGCGTGATGATCTCGACGATGTCGCCGGAACGCAGCTTGTGACGGATCGGCACCATGCGTCCGTTGACGCGCGCGCCGACGCATTGATGTCCGACATCGGTGTGCACGGTGTAAGCGAAATCGATAGGCGTTGAGTCGCGTGGAAGAGTTACAACTTTTCCCTTCGGAGTGAAGGTGTACACCTCCTCCGGGTAGAGATCGACCTTGAGGCCGGAGAGGAATTCATCGGGATCGCTGACATCGCGCTGCCACTCGACCAATTGGCGGAGCCACGCGAGGCGCTGCTCGTCGCGCGCGGAGATGGGGCCGTCCTTATATTTCCAGTGCGCGGCGATGCCTTCTTCGGCCATGCGGTGCATCTCTTCGGTGCGGATCTGTACTTCGAAGGCGTTGCCCTTTTCCTCGATCACCGTGGTGTGCAGTGACTGGTAGAGATTCGGGCGGGGCATGGCGATGAAGTCCTTGATGCGTCCCGGCACCGGCCGCCACATGTTGTGAATGATGCCGAGGACGGCGTAGCAGTCGTTGACAGACTTAGTGATGATGCGGATGGCGTAGAGGTCGTAGGTCTGATCGACGGTGATCTTCTGCCGCTGCAGCTTCGCCCAGATCGAGTAGAGGCGCTTGGTGCGGCTCTGCACCGTAGCCTCGATGTTGGCTTCCTTCAGCTTGCCTTCCACGATTGCGACGATGCGTTCAAGAAACGCTTCGCCTTCTTTCGCGCGTTGCTGAACCTCATCCTGGACCTGCTTGTAGGAAATGGGGTCCATGTAGCGGAAGGCGAGGTCTTCCAGTTCGCCGCGAATTTTACCCATCCCGAGACGGTGCGCGATGGGGGCGTAGATCTCCGAGGTCTCGCGGGCGATGGCTTCCTGTCGCTCTGGCGGAAGCGCGTCGAGGGTACGCATGTTGTGCAGGCGGTCGGCGAGCTTGATGAGCACGACGCGAATGTCGTCGACCATGGCCAGCATCATCTTGCGCAGGTTCTCGGCCTGCCGCTCTTCCTTGTTGGAGAAGTTGATCTTGCTGATCTTCGTCACACCTTCGACCAGATGCGCGACCTGCTCGCCGAATTCCTTGCGCACGTCGACGATGGTGACGGAGGTGTCTTCAACGAGATCGTGCAGCAGACCAGCAGCGATGGCGTGCGGGTCGAGCTTCATGTCGGTGAGGATCTGCGCGACGCCGACCGGATGAACAAAGTAAGGCTCACCGGAGGCACGGGACTGCCCGGCGTGGTGCTGAAGGGCGTATTCGTAAGCGCGCTCGATGATGACCAGATCGTCGTTGGGCCGCTGGGCGCGAACCTGCTTCATCAGGTCGCGAAACTTCGTGACCTTGAGCATGTTGGTCTGGATTTGGTGGCGGAGCGTCGCCATCTACTGATTATAGGGGAAGTCTGGATTCACACATTGGATGAAGCTGTTGCACGAGGGACTCAGGACGAAAAATGCTGCCAACCGCGGGATTTCAGCCGCTTCGATCGGCCTTGTTCATCCTGAATCCACATGCCCTTCCGTTCCATTATCTGGCCGATCTCGGCAATAGGGACGCCGGCGATTTTCCTTGGCACGCGTTTCGATGACGTGAAGAGTAGTTCGTAGTCATCGCCGCCGTGCAGAGCGTCGTCAATCGTTGCCTTTGCGGCAACCGGAATTGCCGAATCGTATACCACGGCGCCCACGCCACTCTCTTCGCAGATGTGGGCGAGGTCCGTCGAGAGGCCGTCGGAGATATCGATCATGGCGGAGGCGATACCGTGCAGTTTGCCACCGGCTTCGAGTCGCGGTGTCGGGTAGAAATACTCGCCGGTCGGACGCAAGCGCTCACCTGCGTAAAGTCGCCGGACGGAGGCTCCTCCGAGGCCCAGTTTGCCGGTAGCGTAAATGCGATCTCCGGGTTGGGCTCCGGAGCGAAGGATGGCCTTGCCGCGGGGTACCGATCCGAGCGCCATAATGTCTGCGAGAATTCCGGCAGGCGTTTGGGCCGTGTCGCCTCCTGCCAACGGAACGCGGAAGTGATCGGCGAGTGAGAGCAATCCGGAATAGAAGCCATCGATCCACTTCTGTGGCAAATCGTTCGGAAGCGCGAGTGACAGGAACACGGCAAGCGGATGTCCGCCCATGGCAGCGATGTCACTTAGTCCACGCGTGAGGCAGCGGTGACCGACCGATTTCGCGGGATGCCATTCGCGCCGGAAGTGAATTCCTTCGAGGCTGAAGTCGGTGGTAACCAGCAGCTCGTGACCTGCCGGTGGACGGATTACCGCGCAATCGTCACCAATTCCGGTGATCAACGCACCCGATCGAGGTGAGTTGCGGACCCTTCGGCGGACCCATTCCAGCAGTTGTCGTTCCGGCTTAGGCACGTGCAACTCACTATATACCAATAGCTTACGAGTAGGACAATCACGGCCGGACAGGCAGGTAATACGGCCTGAACGAGGATTTCTAAGTGTTCTAAAGTTTTTCCCTCGGTGTGAACAGAGTTGACACTCCCGGAACCGCTCTGGTACCTTCTGGCTTCCTAAGTAACTTAGTACCTTCGAGGTACGGCAAGCCGGGAACACACCGGCAGGAAACGCTTCGACGCCACGAAGCGTAAAAGCGCCAGCAACATGGGCCAACCAGCCACAGGCGCTCGGACTACTAAGAATCAGAGTCCTTGAATTTCAAGCGGAGCAGAAATTTTGCGTAAGCGTTTCTACATTTTATTTGTCGCCCGTGATGCCGAGGGCGAGCTGCGCAAAATTCCTATCCCTCTTCATTATCTCTACGTTTTCATAGCAGGCGCGCTCATCGGGATGCTGAGCATCACCGGGATGGCGGGTTCGTACGCGCGGATGCTGTTCAAGGTCACACGGTTTAACGAACTCCGCACCGAGAAGGAAGCGCTCAAGACCCGCTACACGCAATTGGAGCAGGTAGCGAAGGAGAAGGACATCCAGGTCGCCTCGCTTGGTTCGCTGGCGAGCGATGTCTCGGCTCTGTATGGGCTTAAGTCGGAGCCGATCTTGAAGGAAAGTTCGCCTGCGGCTCTCGATCCAAACGTGGAAGTTTCGATGGACGAACTCTTCGCGCTGCGGCGCACGGCAATGAGCGGCGTGGCGACGATCGGAATCGGCATGGGAGCGACAGCTCGCGCGGCCAGCCTGAACGATTGGGTACGCATGGCCGAAGCTCCCAACCTATGGCCGGTGGAAGGCCGCATCACCGCGGGATTCGGCGAGCGCGAAGACCCATTCAACGGTGAAGGCGCGTTCCATCGCGGTATCGACATCTCTACCAGCTTCGGCACACCGGTACGCGCTCCTGCGGACGGCGTGGTCACGTTCGCCGGCGAAGAGAACGGTTATGGCAGGTTGATCCAGGTGGAACACGCGCAGGGCATCTCGACCCGCTATGGCCACCTCTCAGCGTTTGCCGTGACCGAAGGACAGCGCGTAACGCGCGGACAGGTAATCGGTTACGTTGGCATGAGCGGGCGATCAACCGGCCCGCATCTCCACTACGAAGTTTGGGTTCACAATAGCCCGGTCAATCCCTACAAGTTTCTGCGCATCTCGCCCACGGCGAGCTTTGCCGGAACTACATAGAGCATCTGGCTATCTGAGTATCTGAATATCTGGTTAAAGAGCCTTGCGCCAGGTTCTGGCCTCAGTGATTCTCAGTCCATGAAGCAAAGTAAGCTCCGCTTCGGCGACAAGGTTCTGTAGCCGTCAGGCGCCGAGTTGATCCGCGAGGACCGTGAAGACGACTGGTGCTTGTTCGAATTACCAGACTCTCCAGCTCATCCAGTCTCAGTCCAACCCGTATCTCTTCCGTTTTTCCAATAACGTTTTCCGGCTAATCCCCAGAATTTTCGCCGCCATGGTTTTCTTGCCGCGCGTGTGCTCCAGCACTTCGGAGATATAGGCGCGCTCCAGGTCTTCCAGCGACATCTTGTTGCGTGCAGCGCCAGAGAAGCTTTCGCGCACTTGCGAAGGAAGGTCGGTAAGATGAATCTCAGCACCGCTGGCAGTCTGAACAGCGTGCTCGAGGATAGTGCGTAGTTCGCGAACATTGCCGGGGAACGAGTAGGCTTCGAGCGCCGAAAGCGCCATGGGCTCCAGTTGCAGGCGCGAGCGGCGGTGCATGTCGGCGAGGCGGTTGAGCAACATCGTCACCAGCGGGCGAATGTCGGCCACGCGCTCACGCAGCGGCGGGATGACCATCGGAATGACGTTCAGCCGGTAGTAGAGGTCCTCACGGAAGCTACGCCGCGCGACAGCCTGGTCGATATTGCTTGTGGTCAGCGTGATGATGCGCGTGTCGATGCCGATACCATGACCATTATTGCCGTTCTCGAATCGGCGATCTTCGATCAGGCGAAGCAGTTTGGCCTGCGAGGGAATACTTAACGCGGCGACTTCGTCGAGAACCAGCGTTCCACCGGCAGCAAGCTCAAGGCGGCCGGACTGATTGCCCGACGGCAGGCCTTGATCGCTTCCAAACAACTCGGCATCGATGAGTTCCGGAGGCAGGCTGGCGCAATCGATGCGAACCAGGGGGCGATTGGCTCGAGGATCGAGCGTGTGAAGGATCCAGGCGAGAAGTTCTTTGCCGGTTCCACTTTCGCCGCGAATGAGTACCGCTGACGAGGTGCGTGCGATGCTGCGCGCTTCCTGGATCAGGCGAATAGACGCAGGGTCCGCAGCCACCCAGGCGCGAACGACGGCGTCAGCGTGGTCTTCCGGCCGATTGGCGACGCGGGCGGCGGCCGCTGCGGCCGCTAGTGTCTCTTCGTCCGCGAGTGTGTGCTGCGGACGGTCTTCTTCCGCGAGGTTGATGTAGTCCGCGGCGGGGCTGACCGCCTGCGGATAGCCGTGGCCGTTAGGTCCGAGGGTTCGTAACGTTTTGCCGACTTCCAAAGCCGCTCCAGATTGTAGAAATTGCGCGCTTTGGGAGAGAACACGTGAACTACAAAGTCAACGTAGTCCAGCAATACCCAGTCGGCCTGCTTGTAGCCCTCGACGTGGGTAGGGTGGACCCCGGACTTTCCGAGTCTCTCCTCTACCTCATCCGAGATGGCTTGAATCTGCCTGGGGTTGCTACCAGAGCAGATGACAAAGTAATCGGTGAACGCCCCGGAGGCTTTGTCCATCTCCAGGACGGCGATGTCTTCGGCCTTTTTGGCTTCGGCCGCCTGTACCGCGTCGAATATTTGAGTCATAGTCGGGTTCGATTTCTTGGCCATTCGTTCAGTCAGGTTCAGTTTCGAGTTCGAGACTAACTTCCTTTCATTGCGGTTGTGTTGCTGTGGCTCGCTTTGTAGAGCCCGGTCTTACGGATGTATTCGGAAACGCTGGGCCCTACGAGCGAATCGAGCTTTCGTCCTGATTGCGCCGCCTTTCGAATCTGTGTCGCCGAAATTTTTTCGCTCACGTCGGTTAGTAGATGCAACCTGACGCCTTCCAGGATGATGAAGTCGCCGGTTATGGGCTGACCCTTCATCGCCCTCATGACTGCCGTCGATGGTCGTATTCGTTCCGGCAGCGACGCGCCAACTTCTGCCAACGACCACCCTGGGCGATTCATGACCACGAATTCGGTTTCCCGCAGCAGGGCTTCCGGTTCGCGCCACTTCGCGATGTCTTTGAATTGATCCATGCCGACGAGGAAGAACAGCCTGTCGGATCTCTTGAGCTGCTTCTTCAACCGCCGAACCGTTTCGATGGAGTAAGACGGGGCATTGCCGCGCTCTTCGGGAGATTCCATCGCCGACGGGACGAACGTTTTCTCGCCCTGAACGGCCAACGCTACCATGGCATAACGGTGGGTGTATGGCGTGAGTCTCTGATCTTGTTTATGTGGAGGAGAAGCGGCGGGAACGAAGAGAACACGCGCAAGCTGAAAGCGTTGCTGGGCCGCGCGGGCAACGGTGAGATGTCCGCGATGAATGGGGTCGAAGGTTCCGCCGAACAGTCCGACGTTCAACGAAATCAGTTTCCAGTTTCCCGATTCGAGTTTCAAGAGGAAAAGTTTGAGGTAGCCGAGTGGTTAGGGGTGCTACTGGCTACGCCACGTGAGCTGAACGTATCCGGCTCGCTTGATTCCGATCGGGGTCTGCTGCGGATCGCCGGTTCCCCATTCGTAATGCCAGGGCTGAAACAGATTCTGGCCGACAAGCGCAAGTTCAAAGTTCTTGAGAAATTTCCAGCCAAAGCGCGCATCCATCGTCTGGTAAGCGGGAACTTTTTGTGCCGGAAGCGAACTGGCGTAGCGATAGAACTGGTCGAACTCGAAACCGTTGGGCAGGTTGATGTTGGATTGTATCTGCACCATGTTATGCGGGGTCGAGTTGTCGTAGGTGTTCACCGAACCAGTCGCACTGATATCGGATGTGGCTGCATTTGCATGCATGTCGATGTCGACGTAAGAGTAAGAGCCTGTCAATCTCCACCAGGGATTAATCTGCCAGCTGGGCGCGATTTCGAAGCCGCTGGTCCAGCCGCCGATGTCGTTGGCGTAGGGGATGGTGATCACGAGGTGCGGCGGAGGCGGTGTGGTGGCCGAGGCGATCTCTTCGGCGCCGAAGCTTTGCAGGTCGGTGTAATTGTTGTGGAAAGCGGCGATATCGACGTAAAGCTTCTTCGACAGCAGTTCGCGGAATCCAGCCTCGTAACCCAGCAGAGATTCGTTCTTGAAATTCGGATTGCCGACCACCTGCAGCACCAGCGACGGTGTGACGCCTTGAAGCAGGAATCCTGCTTCAAGCCGCGACGGCGTGACCACGGCTCGTGAAACAGCCGCCCAGTAGCTTTGCTTTTCGTTTGGCGCGTAGAGCACGCGCACCGAGGGCTGGGCGTCGAAGCCGCCAAAGTTGGTGTCTTCAAACTTGGACCCGATCGTCAGCTCGACGCGATTGTTCAGAAGTCCAATCTCGTCCTGGGCGAATCCGCTGTAGATGTGATCAGTATTGACGTTAGGACTAACGTCGACGCCGGGCACGCCCGGAATGAAGCGGTTCGGGCTCCAGCGGAGACCGCCTCCCCAACTGATGTCGTTTCGCTCGCCCGCCTTGATGTGGTGGAGGAAGTCGATGTCGATGGTGTCGCGCGTCTCGCCGAACACGGGACCGATGCGGAGTGTGCGATCGAAATATGCCTGGAAGTAAACGTCGGAGCGGTTGCTGAACTCGTGTCGCCATCGCGCCAGGATATCGCCGCCGGAGACCTCGTCGTTGCTGACGAACGCGGATTGCAGCCGTGGAGAGTCTCCGCCGTAAATGTCGCCTTCGAGCAGGAAGGAGTTCTTCTGCGGTGTCCAGTCCATACGGAAGCCGCCGCGCTCCTGGTGCCATTGGTCGTAGTCGACGCCGTCGCTGTGGTATTCGGGTTCGCGAAGAAATCCTTGCGCATAGACACGATAGTTAACGTCGGAGCCGATCGCTCCGCCATAACGCACGGTGTTGACGGTGCGATCTTCGCTGCCGCCGCTGACCGAGACCAGAGCTCCGTGCGTGTCAGACGAGTTCTTCGTGATGATGTTGATGACGCCATTGACCGCGTTCGGACCCCAGATGGTTGCACCCGGACCGCGCACGATTTCGATGCGATCGATATCCGAGAGCGGCGTGTCCTGCACGTCCCAATAAACGCCGGCAAACAGAGGCGTGTAGACGCTACGGCCGTCGATGAGCACCAGCACGGACTTCGAAAAGTTGCTTTGGAGGCCTCGAATGCCGATTGCCCAGGTATCGGAGTTGATGCGCGAGACTTCGACTCCTGGTGCCAGCCGCAGCGCGTCGGCGATGGTGGTCACCCCGGAGCGCCGGATGTCTTCGGAGGTGATGACATAGGTCGCGGCAGCGACCCGTCGCACCGGTATCGGCTCCTTCGAAGTGGTCGTGACCTCGATCTGCGACAGCTCCTCGAGGCTGAGGCTTTTAAGGGGAAGCTGATCGGCGGACGCCACGGTGACTTGTGCTGAGGCCGCAATCGCGGAGCTCAGCAGACAAATAAGCACAAGGGCGTCGCGGCCTATCACTCTCATGTTCAAAATAGATCGAAATCTGGGGGAGGGCGAACTCTCAACGTGGGCTTTTGAGATGCGGGATTCGGGCACAAAGGTTGCCATCGACTGTGCCCGCCGGGCTCTGAAACTGCGTCTTGAGCCGAATCGACAGAATCGAATCAGATTGCCGATGCGATCCCAACCGCTGCAACTGCGACGAGCCGTGGCCACCGACGGGCCCGCCATCGCGCGCACGATTCTCGCGGCTTTCCGTGAATTTCGGGAGCGGTACACGGATGGCGGATTTGAGGCGACCACGCCATCGGAAGAGATCGTCTGCCGTCGATTAGACGAAGGACCAACGTGGGTGGCATGCAACGGCCAGGAAGTACTGGGAACCATATCGGCGGTTTTGCGTGGCAACCGGCTTTACCTGCGAAGCATGGCGGTCTTACCGTCAGCCCGAGGTCAAGGTGTGGGTTCCGCGTTGATGGAAGAGGTAGAGCGCTTTGCCGAGACGACAGCAGTCGACAGTTTGTACCTGAGTACGACTCCGTTTCTCGATGCCACGATTCGGCTCTACCAGGGCTGCGGATTTCGGTTCACCGAGGAAGGGCCAAGCGATCTTTTCGGTACGCCGTTGCGCACGATGGAAAAGAAGCTCAGCGAGTGACTCGCGGCTCGCGAGCGCTTACGATAGGTCGCCGATGAACATCACCGTCTTCTCTTCCTCTTCCGATGCGATTGATCCGCGGTTCTTTGACGTTGCCCGCGAGCTTGGACGCGCGATCGCCCAGCGCCGCGATACGCTGATCTACGGCGGAACAACCGTGGGCCTGATGGGCGCGGTGGCGCACGCGGTGTTTGAGGACGGAGCCAAAGTGATCGGCGTCATTCCCCGCTACATGGCCGAGCGCGGCATCGATTTCAGCGACTGCGAATTGCACCTGACGCGCGATCTGCGCGAGCGCAAGGCGAAAATGGAAGAACTCGCAGACGCCTTCGTGGTCCTGCCGGGCGGCTTCGGTACCCTCGAAGAACTGCTGGAGATCATGACTCTCAAGCAGCTTCACCAGCACCGGAAGGCGATCGTGATCCTGAACGCGAATGGATTTTTCGATCCGCTGATGGCCCTGTTCGAGCACGTATACCAGCAGCGCTTCGCCAAGGAAACGACGCGAGCGCTCTACCACTTTGCGCCGACGGTCGCGGACGCCTTCGGGTATCTCGATACGTATGTGCCGGTGGCGCTGCCGACGAAGTGGTTCAGCGAGGCGAAGAAGTAGAGTGGCTAAGGATTTCCTTCGGATCGGGAAACTCGAAGTGGAGATCTACTGTCTTTGTGTTGTTATTGACGGTGACTTCCGGAGGCCCACCGCGGCGAATGTCGGATGCCAGGATTGCATCGATCGCGCCTTGTAAGTTTCCTCGCTTCATCAACTCGAACTCTTTGTGCCACAGGTCGCAATCGAAGATCTGGCCTTCATGGGGTTCCCACGTATCCATGATTTTCTGGCGGGCTCCCGGGTAGGGCTCAACACCGTTTAGGATCAACTTTCCAAACCGGTATTTCTCACCTTCATCCAGATCAAACGTGACGTTTACGCGCAAATGCTCTTCATCTATGTCCGTGTTCGGAACCGGCGTGAAGTTGATGTAACCTCGCGAACAGTAAAGATCGCGCATGTTCTTTAATGCGATTCGCAGCTGTTCGATCTTAAAGATGTCGCCATCCTTCAGGGGCACGGCCGCGCGAAGTCGAGTGGAATCGAATTCCTTCGCGCCGGTGAAGCTGATGTGACCGAGACGATATTGCCGACCCTCGTCGATGTGAACCCGAACTTCCATCGAGGTTACGTACCCATTGCTGTTCCGAGTCTCAGTTGTTTGTGGTGCTTCAACCACGACCTTGAAATACCCATGCTGCTGAAACTGGTCGCGAATGCGTTCCATCATCTCGTCGGGAATTTGCCCCGGCTCGGTTACGGTGCGGCGAATTTTGCTTGCGATGGCGTTTCGAACGTCCGATGGGACGGAGTCGGCGCCCGTCATCACGACATTCAGCGTAATGTCGCCTTGTTCCTTCTCTTGCGCGAAGGACGCAAGCCCGAGCAGGAAAGCAGCGATGACAATCCACTTCCGCATGGCCGTAAATGATACTGCGGTTTTGGCGCGAGCGAACGAGCCCGACTCTATTTTTCGGCAAGCGAACTACAGCGGAATATTTCCGTGCTTCTTCGGCGGATTTTTGTCGCGCTTGTTTTCGAGCATCTCGAGTGCCTGGACAATCTTCAACCGCGTGTCGCGCGGCTGGATCACGGCATCGATGAAGCCTTTTTCCGCGGCGACATAAGGATTGGCGAACCGGTTCTTGAACTCCTCAATCTTCTCCGCCCGTTTCTCGGAGCGCTCTTCCGGCGTCTTCGCCTTGTCGAGCTCGCGCTTGTACACGATATCGACGGCACCTTCCGGTCCCATGACGGCGATCTCCGCCGTGGGCCACGCATAATTCACATCGGAGCGAATGTGTTTCGACGACATGACGCAGTACGCGCCGCCATAGGCTTTGCGGGTGATGATTGTGATTTTCGGCACCGTCGCCTCGGCGAATGCGAACAATAACTTGGCGCCGTGCATGATGATGCCGCCGTGTTCCTGTTGCACACCGGGCAGAAATCCGGGCACATCTTCAAACGTGATCAGCGGGATATTGAAGGCGTCGCAGAAACGAACGAAACGCGCGCCCTTAATCGATGAATTGATGTCGAGCACGCCCGCCAGCATCGCTGGCTGGTTGGCCACGATGGCGACGGATCGCCCATTCAGCCGCGCAAATCCCACAACAATATTGGTCGCGAAGTGCTCGTGAACTTCGAAGAAGTAGCCATCGTCGATCACGGCCCGAATCACGTCCTTGATGTCGTACGGCTTGTTCGACTCGACCGGGACCATCGAATCAAGCCGCTCGTCCCGGCGATCAACAGGGTCGGTGCACTCGCGCCGCGGCGGATCTTCCATGTTGTTCGACGGCACAAAGCTCAGCAGCTCGCGCACCATCGACAGGCACTCGGCGTCGTCGTGCGCCAGGAATTGCGCCACGCCCGACTTCTGGTTATGCGTCATCGCCCCACCGAGATCTTCCTTTGAAACTTCTTCGTGAGTGACCGTCTTGATCACGTCGGGCCCGGTGATGAACATGTACGACGTTTTGTCGACCATCAGGATGAAGTCGGTAATCGCCGGCGAATACACCGCGCCGCCCGCGCACGGGCCCATGATGGCTGAGATCTGTGGAATTACGCCGCTGAACAGCGTGTTGCGCAGAAAGATGTCGGCGTAACCGGCGAGCGATCCAACGCCTTCCTGGATGCGCGCTCCGCCGGAATCGTTCAATCCGATCACCGGCGCGCCCACCTTGGCAGCCATGTCCATGATCTTCACGATCTTGCCGGCGTTTGCCTGCGAGAGCGATCCGCCGAACACGGTGAAATCCTGCGCGAACACGAAAACGAGCCGTCCTTCGATGCGGCCATAGCCGGTGACGAAGCCGTCGCCGAAGTACTTCTGCTTCTCCATCCCGAAGTCGGTGCAGCGGTGGGTGACCAGCTTGTCGGTCTCTTCGAACGTGCCTTCATCGAGCAGGAACTCGATGCGCTCGCGCGCCGACATCTTGCCTTCTTTGTGCTGGCGCTCGCGGCGCTCGGGTCCGCCTCCGGCTTCAGCGGCGTTGTCGCGGCGTTTCAATTCTTCCAGTTTGTGGGCGAGGTCCATGGTTCGACAGTCCTGTGATCAAAATCCAGACGAGGTCGAGATTATAGACGTGGGGATGTACACGACGCTTGTAAGCTACATCACGATTGAAAAGTGCGAGGCCGAAGGACGAGAAGAGTCCGAGGCTTAGCGGGCGCGAGATTTCACCCGACGTTTGGCGGCGGCTTTCTTTTTCACCGTCTTCTTTGCCGCTGCTTTCTTCTTCGTCGCGCGCGGTTTCGGCGCGGCCTTTTCTTCTTCGACCGTCACTTCCGGCACCCGTCCCGAGCGCAGATCGTCCACCATGTGCGCCATCGCCCAGGTCAGCTCTTTAATTCCTTCTCCAGTGACGGCCGAAATCGGATACAGAGCGAATTTCTTGCGATGTGCGAACTTCTCGAGCTTCGCCAGCTTCTCGGGATTCGCCACGTCGACCTTTGAGGCCGCCAGGATCATCGGTTTCAGTTCCAGCCCGGCCCCGAAGCTTTCCAGCTCGTTCATGATGACGCGAAAATCTTCCACCGGGTCGGGACGGCCGCTCGAATCCGACACGTCGATCAGGTGCACGAGCATCTGCGTCCGCTCGACGTGCTTGAGGAACTGGACGCCGAGTCCCGCACCCTCGCTTGCGCCTTCGATCAAGCCAGGAATATCGGCGACCACGAAGCTGATCTGCTGATCAACTTCGCCGACCGCGACGACCCCAAGATTTGGTTCCAGCGTGGTGAAAGGATAATCCGCAATTTTGGGCCGCGCGGCCGAGATGCGCGAAATCAGCGTCGATTTTCCGACGTTCGGATAACCGACCAGCCCCACATCGGCGAGCAGCTTGAGTTCGAGCCGCAGGATGCGTTCTTCGCCGTCGCGACCAGGTTCGGCACGACGCGGAGCCTGGTTGGTTGAGGTCTTGAACTGCGCGTTGCCGCGTCCGCCGCGACCGCCGCGCGCGACGATCATGCGCTCATCGGGTCCGCTGAAATCGTGGACCACTTCTCCGGTGGCGTCGTCGTACACGATGGTCCCGACGGGGACCTTGAGCAGAACGTCTACGCCTTCGCGCCCAGTGCAATTCGAGCCCTCGCCGTGGCGTCCGCGTTCGGCCTTGTACTCGGGATTGAAGCGGAAGTGGACGAGCGTGTTATGACGCTCGCTCGATTCCATGATGACGTCGCCGCCGCGTCCGCCGTCGCCGCCCGAAGGTCCACCGCGCGGAACGAACTTCTCGCGCCGGAACGCTATGCAGCCGTTGCCACCGTTTCCCGCCTTGATACGGATCTTGGCCTCGTCGATAAACACACAAAAATCTTAACATCTGACGATCTCGCCATCTCTCGATTCAGCCAGCCGAGGTGCCAATGAAGAGATGGTGAGATGAGTAGATGACGAGATTTATTGCACCACCAGCGTGACCACCTGTGTCTGAGTAACGCCTCCACCGGTTGCGGTGACAGTCACCTGGTAGGAGCCGGCGGGAGTCGGTCCCGAAGCAGCTGGAGGATCGGGTGCTGGGGAAGTACTTCCGTTACTCGCGCCGCTCGAAGTGTTACCTGTGCTGCTTGTACCGCTGGCGTTATTGCTGCCGCCGGTGCTCGCCGCCGAGGTGCCGGCGCCTGTCGCCCCCGACGATTGGGCGCTCATCAGATTCTTGCCGCCGCTGGCGCATCCGACTTCGATCATTACCGCGAGCGCGATCACCAGCAAGGTAAGCCAGACCAGTTTCCGTCCGCGAACCGGAAGCATGACGAATCCGAAGGGAAGTGCCAGCGCAAACCACCCAAACGAGCGGTGCACGGCGGCGCTGCTGCGCGGGGTAGTCGCGATGGTCAGCCAACCTTGAGAAATAGGATTCGCCGATTGCGGATCGAAACTGCACGCGGCGCCAGTGGGCAAGCCCGAGCAGGAGAACTGAACCGTTGGCAGCGTGCCGTTCGTGGCCTCAAGATCGTACTCGTATTTCGCGCCGCTGCCGGCGGGTACAGTTTGCGGAGAGAATTGCATCGAGAACTCGAACGCCTGCTGCGCGTTTGCAGATCCGGTGCTGTTCAGGAGGACCGCAACCTTGCCGGTGTGCGATTCCACGACTGCAAGATCGGCCTTGCCGTCGTGATTGAAGTCAGCGCTGATCATGCCCCACGGTCCGGTGTTCTTGCCCAGCAGGTATTGATTCAGCACGCCAAATTTGCCGTCGGCGCCAACCGTCCAGATCAGCACGTAGTCGTTGCCGGATCCACTCCCGCCGTTGCCGGGACCCGCCGACGAAGCGACTTCCGCGTGGCCATCGCCGTTGAAGTCGGCCACTGCGGCGGGACCGCGACCGCCGTAAGTGAGTCCGCCATCGTCGCCTCCGCCACCGAAGCGCGTGAAGCCAAAGTTGCCGTTATTCACGATTACTTCAACGCCGTCGCAGGGTGTGTGGCAGCCCACGTATGGCATCACCAGGTCAGGAAGACCGTCAGCCGTAACATCGGCCACCGTAAGCTTGGTTCCGTCGGATTGGTCCGACGAAAACTTCTGGGTAAACGTGCCGTCCCCGTTACCTTGATAGACGTAGAACGCGCCGTAGGTAACGTCGCTGCCCTGGCAGCAGGCCCCAATCGCGAGATCGACCTTACCGTCAGCGTTTAGATCGGCGGCCCGAATCTGTTTGGGCGACACAGCAGTCGCGAAGCTGGAACCCGTGCTGAACGATCCGTCGCCGTTGCCGAGCAAAATCCGTACGTTGTTCCCGACTCCGACAGCGAGATCTGTCTTGCCATCTCCATTGAAATCGCCTGCGGCGAGCGAAGCCTGGCCTCCGCCGACAGAGACATCTGCGCGGCGGAACGTTCCATCGCCGTTGCCGATGAGAACCGTCAGGCTCGCACCATTCGAGTTGGCGACCGCGAGATCGGGCTTGCCGTCCGCGTTGAAGTCGGCGGCGATGATCTCTGTTGGTCCCGCACCGACCGCGACCGAAGATGCCGCGCCAAACGTGCCATCGCCTCGCCCGATCAGGATCGAAACCGCGCTGTCGCCGCTGTTCGTGACCGCAAGATCAGCGACGCCGTCGCCGTTGAAGTCGGCGGTGACGACCGAGTTCGGTTGCGAACCAACCGCGTATTCGCTGCGCGTAAAGCTCTGCGCTTGAGAGAGAACGGAAAAAAGAAAAACGGTGAGCAGGATTCTGGATGTACTGCGGAACAGCAAACGTGGCCCCCGAAACGTGCTTTGATGGATTCAGCTGTTTAGAAGGGCGGAGTAGCTCATCGGTGGCTTGAGAAAAACACCTTAGCCGCGGGGTTGCACTTCCCCGAAACAAAGCGCGAAAAATCAGTTCGCTACAATCGACGGAGTGTCCCTGAAATTCCAAGTTGAGGCGCAGGACGGCCTTGCGCGCGCCGGTCGCATGGAGCTGCCGCACGGCACCGTCGAGACTCCCGTCTTCATGCCGGTGGGAACCGTGGCCACGGTGAAGGCCGTCCCGCAAGACATTCTGGAAGACCTGGGCGCCAACATTATTCTCGGCAATACCTATCATCTTTATCTGAGGCCGGGACACGAGCAGATCCGCAAACTCGGCGGTCTGCACCGCTTCATGTCGTGGCGACGCTCGATGCTCACCGATTCGGGCGGCTTCCAGGTTTTCTCGCTCAGCGACTTGCGCAAACTGACCGAAGAGGGTGTGACGTTCCGCTCGCACCTGGACGGTTCGTCCCACTTCTTTTCGCCCGAGCGATCGATGGAAATCCAGATCGCTCTCGGCGCCGACATCATCATGGCTTTCGATGAATGTACGGAGCATCCAGCGGAGCGGACGCGCGCGCGGGACTCGATGGAACTGACGTTGAGGTGGGCGGAACGGAGTAAGAAGTACTTTGAGGAACACAAAAGCGAAGTGCCGTGGAGGAAAGTGTCGAAACAGACGGTTTCAAGTTTCGAGTTTCAAGTTTCGAATGAAAACTCTCAAGGCTCGGGTTTTGAAACTCGAAACCTGAAACCCGAAACTGCTTTTGGAAACTCGAAACTCGAAACTGGTTTCCAGTCTCTCTTCGGCATCGTTCAGGGCGGCATGTATTCCGACCTGCGCCGCGAATGTGCCGAGAAGCTGGTTGACATGGACTTCCCCGGCTACGCCATCGGTGGGCTCTCTGTCGGCGAACCCCGTGATCTTACTTACCAGGTCGTGAATGCGACTATCCCACACCTTCCGCAGGACAAGCCGCGCTACCTGATGGGAGTGGGAACTCCCGAGGAAATTGTCGGGTACGTTGCGCAGGGGGTGGACATGATGGACTGCGTCCTACCGACACGTGCGGCGCGTCACGGCCTGCTGTTCACCTCACAGGGCAAAGTGAACATCAAGGGAGCGCGCTACGCGATGGATGAAGGCCCGCTCGATCCGGCTTGTGGGTGCCGGGTTTGTTCGCGGTATTCACGCGCCTACCTGCGGCACCTGTATGCCGCCAATGAATTGCTGGCGCAGGTGTTGAATACCATCCACAACTTGGCCTTCTACCTTGACACTATGCGTGCTGTGCGGCAATCTATACTACTTGGGGACTTCGCCCGGTTCCATTCTGAGTTCCGGCGACGCGGTTTGAACTCCCCAGCTCATACCTAAAGGGAAGGCCCGAGGTTGGTCTCGTTTATGTCTCATTTCTGAAGACAGGAAGCGACGGCCGGTCCAATCAAGTTTCCCGCAGGTACAATAAGCAGAGCGATATCGGGTTTTGAGGCTGCCCGTGTGTGCGGCAGCGATTTGAAAGTCATGCATATGCAAGTGTTGTTTGGCGCTCTTTTTCTCTTACAGGCTCCCGCGGGTGGCGGCGCAAGTTATCTGGCGTGGGCGCCTCTGGTCTTCATTTTCCTGATCTTCTATTTCCTGCTCATTCTTCCGCAGCAGCGCAAGCAGAAACAGTGGAAGGCCATGTTGGGTAATCTCAAGACGGGCGACAATGTCACCACCACTGGCGGCATTCGAGGCACGATTGTTGCCCTGCGCGATGAAGACATTCATCTGCGGGTGCCTCCCGACAATATCCGGATCTCGGTAGCGCGTAATTCCATTGCCGGAATCAGCATGCCGGAAGAGGCCAAGAAGTCCTAGCTCGATCACGAATTTCGATTTTTGCAGCAGTCAACAATGAACAAGAACCTTACCTGGAAAACAATTCTCATCATCGCTGTGACGCTGGTGTTTCTTGCGGGCATTATTTTTGGGCCCAACCCGGCGCAGAGCATCAGCGTCTGGAAGAGCGAGGGTCTGCGCGCGGCGATTCAGCAGAACATTCATCTCGGACTCGACCTGCGCGGAGGCACTCACCTGATCCTTCAGGTACGGGTGAACGACGCCGTCAAGGCTGACGCTGATACCGCGATCGACCGGCTAAAGACCGAGATGCGCGCGGCCAACATCACCTACGCCGATGTCTCGCAGCCCGACACGCAGGGTCACCCCGATCAGATCGTCGTGAAGGGTGTTTCGCTCGATCAGCGCAACAATCTGCTGAGCATCGTGAACGAGCGTCTTCCGGAATATAACGTTTCGTCGGGCGCCGACAATTCCTACGTGATCACGATGAAGCCGAGCGCGCTTCAGGACCTTAAGAATCGCGCGGTCACGCAGGCGATCGAGACCATCCGCAACCGAATCGACGCGCTTGGCGTGAGCGAGCCGGTGATCGAAGAACACGGCCTGGGCCAGTACCAGATTCTGGTGCAGCTGCCCGGCGTCGATGACCCGGCGCGCGTGAAAGACATTATTAAGTCCACCGCGATGCTGGAAATCCGCCAGGCAATTGGCGGTCCTTACGCCAGTGAGCAGGAAGCGATGGCGGCTCAGCCGAACGGCATGCTGCCTCCCGACACCGAGCTCAAGAAGGGCGCGGTCATGCCCTCCGGCGAGCAGGCTTCGCAACAGCAGTGGTACATCCTGTCGCGCTCATCGGCGGTTACCGGTCGCGATCTCCGCGGCGCCGAACCTACTCAGGATGAGAATGGTCGTCCGGCGGTTCGATTCCTGCTGACCGGAAACGGCGGCCAGCGCTTTGCGGCCTTTACCGGCGCGCACGTCGGCGACCGGCTTGCGGTGGTGCTCGACAATAAAGTGCAGGAAGTCGCAACCATCCAGGAACAGATTCACGATGAGGGCCGGATTACCGGAGCCTTCACCGACCAGCAGGCGAAAGATCTCTCAATGGTCCTCCGCTCCGGCGCGCTGCCCGCCGGCATCGATTACCTCGAAGAGCGCACGGTCGGTCCATCGCTCGGCGCCGATTCGATCAAGCACGGCGTGACGGCGGCCATCATCGGCTTGCTGGCGGTGCTGGTCTTCATGCTGATTTATTACCGCGGATCGGGCATCAATGCCGATCTCGCGCTGATCCTCAACCTCGTCATCCTGCTGGGGTTCATGGGGTATTTCGGTGCGACGCTGACGTTGCCGGGAATTGCAGGAGTAATCCTCACAGTCGGTATGGGCGTCGACTCGAACGTGCTGATCTTCGAGCGCATTCGTGAAGAGCTGCGCAATGGAAAGACGCCGCCCTCGGCAGTGCAGCAGGGCTTCTCGCACGCGTGGATCACCATCGTCGATACGCACGTTACGACCATCGTTTCGGCAATCATCCTCTTCATGTTCGGAACGGGTCCGGTGAAGGGATTCGCAGTGACGCTGACGTTTGGTCTGCTGGCCAACCTGTTCACGGCTGTCTTCGTGTCGCGTGTGATCTTCGACGCGCACCTGAACCGGCATAGGGCGGGAGAGGCGTTGTCGATCTAGCCCTTTTATGATTTGGTCATTGGGCCATTTTGGTTCGGTGACAGCAGGCTAAGAAAATTTTGCGGGGCGATTGTGGCTGGGAAATGACGCAACGGCCAAATCGCCCAATGATTCAATGAGGTTTCGGTGGAATTCTTCCGCAATACGAATATCGATTTCCTGGGCAAGAAATGGTACTTTCTTGCCTTCTCACTGATCTTCAGCGTGGCTGGACTGTTGTCGCTGTTTTTCTGGCATGGGCTGCCGTTGGGCGTTGATTTCCGCGGCGGCACGCTCGTTTACGTGAAGTTCACGCACCCGCCGAACGACAATGACGTGCGTGCCAAGCTCGACAAAGCAGGATTGAACCACGCAAAGTTGCAGTCCATCGCCGGTGGCGCCAGCGGCACCAACGAGCTTCTGATTTCGCTCGATATTAAAGAGACCAGCGAACAGGCCCTGGATGCGGGCAAGAACACCATCATCAAGGCGCTGGAGACCAGCGGCGATCCCGCCAACGACCTGAACAACGCCAGCGTTCAGACCATTGCCGAGTTCCTGACGAACGCCGACCCGCTCCATGCCGGGCTCGATTCCGAGCAGCGTTACCAGGCGCTCGCCCAGCAGATCGTCAGCATTCGCGACAAGAATCTCGGTGGCGTGCTGTCGTCGTTCGATCAGTTGAACGCGGTAGGCGCTCCGGTGGTTCAGTCGCTGCAACAGAAGTTTTTCCTTTCGGATTTTGGCGTGCGCAACGTCGAGATCGTCGGACCGCAGGTCGGTAAACAGCTGCAAAATCAGGCTCTGCTGGCGATCGGATATTCGCTCGCGGGAATGCTGATTTACTTGTGGTTCCGGTTCGAGATGATCTATGGCGTGGCCGCAGTTGTCGCCGTCTTCCACGATACGCTCATCACTGTCGGCGCTTTCTCATTGACAAACAAAGAGATATCGCTGACAGTTATCGCCGCGATTTTGACCCTGGTCGGCTACTCCATGAACGATACGATCGTGGTATTTGACCGTATCAGGGAAAACGTTAAACTGTTGCGCCGCGAATCGCTGGCCGACATTGTCAACAAGAGCATTAATCAGACCCTGAGCCGAACCATTCTTACTTCGGGGCTGACGTTCCTCACGGTGCTCTCGCTGTACTTGTTCGGTGGCGAAGTGCTGCATGGTTTCTCGTTCGCGCTGGTGATCGGCATCCTCATCGGGACGTATTCATCGATTGCGATTGCTGCTCCCATGCTGGTTGCTTACCAGGAGTGGCGAGTGAAGCGCACAGGACATCCGGCACAGGTAGCGACGTTGCCGACTGCGCGCACGAAAGAAAAAGTTCGCGCCCGCTAACCCGCGGGACTCCAGAGTCATCTCTGGAATGGCAAGGGGCAGTAGAAGGTCTTTAGTGTCACGCGGAGGTTCCTCGGGATCTGGAGGCGTTGTTCCCGGGGATTTCGCTTTCTCGTCTCCAATGGGCCACGACATTTCTGGGGGATCCGTTCCGTCCAGCCGATTGGGCCGGACCCGCTCCTTTTCGATTCTCATTTCGGAAACGAAGCGCCGCGCGGGTTGCCCCGAAACGCGTGTTGCTGCGCGTTAGCAGCATACGATTTTGGGAGCAAAAACTCGTTAACCGGTGTCTAACATCAACGAGGGAAGTATCGGTACGGAGAACAGGCCATGTTTGAAGACAGCCTACTTGAATCCGGGGGCAGACTGAAGACGAAGCGTGGAGCCACCACGTTCTTCTCCTTCATTCTTGAGGTCGCGATTATCGGAATCCTGATTCTGATTCCCTTGATCTACACGGAAGCGTTGCCGAAGCAGCAGTTGATGACGTTTCTGGTAGCGCCACCGCCGCCCCCACCACCGCCGCCACCGCCGGCCGCCGCGCCGCCGGTGAAGGTAATTAAAAAGATCGAGACCGAACTGGATAACGGCCAGCTGCGTCAGCCAACCAAGATTCCACAAAAGGTCCAGATGATTAAGGAAGAAGAAGCGCCGCCGCCGTCCGCAGGGGTCGTTGGTGGCGTTCCGGGTGGAGTGCCCGGCGGATCGATGAGTGGCGTGATCGGCGGTATCATCGGCCAGACCACGCAGACCGTTGTTCCGAAAGTGCAGACTCCGCAGCGCGTCCGTGTATCACAGGGCGTGTCGGAAGGTCTGCTCGTTCACCAGGTTCGTCCGGTGTATCCACCGCTGGCGCGCGCAGCCCGCATCCAAGGTGCTGTGGTGTTGCAGGCGGTCATCGGCAAAGATGGAGCGATCCAGAACCTGCGTTTGATCAGCGGCCATCCCATGCTGGCGCCGGCGGCGATCGATGCCGTGAAACAGTGGAAGTACAAGCCGTACTTCCTCAATGGCGAGCCGGTCGAGGTTGATACCCAGATCACAGTGAACTTCACGCTGGCCGGCGGTTAGAGAGAACCGGCCGTGGCAAGTATTCCGAAGGGTGGTGAGCGTAAGCTGCTCACCGCCTCCAAGGTTTTTCGCAGGCATTGCAAGCTGCTGCTCCTTGTGGCTCAGGCCCATAAGGAGTGGAAAGCGGGACAAGAAACTAACGTCCGATTCCTGCGTTCGTACGTGCAGTACGCCTGAAAAGTTCTGAGGAGGAACAGCTAACCAATGCTTTCAAGTCTGGCAACTCTCGCTTTGCTATTCCAGGAACAACAGATCGCCTGGGACCCGATCTCGATGTGGCATCAGATGGGTATCCCAGCCAAGATCGTTGTGATCATTCTTTTCATCATGTCGGGCTGGTCCATCGGCGTCATGATCGACCGCTGGATGGCTTTCAGCGCAGCTCGTAAACAGTCTCGCGCCTTCGCACCCCAGGTCGCCGGCGCATTGAAGAACGGCAACATCGACGAAGCGATCAAGATCGCGGAGCGCAACAAGAAGAGCCACCTGGCGAAGGTCGTCGTCGCCGGCCTGCAGGAATTCAAGGCCCACGGCGAATCCAGCGACATCCCGGGCGAAACGATCGAAGCCTCCAAGCGCGCTCTCGAGCGTGCCGAAGCTATCGTTCACGCCGAATTGAAGCGCGGTCTGGGCGGCCTTGCCACCATCGGATCCACCGCTCCCTTCGTCGGACTGTTCGGCACCGTGCTGGGCATCTTGAACGCGTTCCGCGGCATTTCGGAAAACAAGGCCACCGGTCTTGGCGCCGTCGCCGGCGGTATCGCCGAAGCGCTCGTCACCACCGCGTTCGGATTGTTCGTCGCCATCCCGGCCGTCATGATGTTCAACTACCTGACCGGTCGCGTCGAAGCTTTCGACGTCGAGATGGATAACTCTTCCAGCGAATTGGTCGACTATTTCCTGAAGCGCCGCGGCGCCATCCGGAAGTAAGCCGCAAGGAGTTTATCGATGGCTCAGGCAGTCAGAAACGAGGGAGCGAAGGTCAACTCCAACATCAACGTCACACCAATGGTGGACGTGATGCTGGTCCTGCTGATCATCTTCATGGTGATCACGCCCATGTTGCAGAAGGGCGTTAGCGTGGACCTGGCGAAGACCGACAGCCCCAAACCGATGGAGGATGCCGACAAGGAAGACGCGCTCATCGTCGCGATCATGCGCGATGGGACCGTGTTCTTCGGCTCCGAAAAAACTCCCGCTGATCAGCTTGCCAACAAAGTGAAAGACAAACTGTCCAGCCGCACGAATAAGGAAGTGTTCATTCGCGCCGACTCGCGCGCCCGTTACGGCGTCGTGACCGACGTGGTGGACAATGTCCGTTCTGCCGGCGTCGACCAGGTTGGATTGCTGACCGAACAGCGTAAACAGGGCGCTCCCGCACCGCCACCAGGCGCGACGGATAAGAACAAGCCCTCAGGTGATTAAGGAGTAGCACTATGGGAATGGGAGTTAGTACGGGTGGCGGCCAAAGCGCCGACATCAACGTTACTCCGCTGATCGACGTGCTGCTGGTGCTGCTGATCATTTTCATGGTCATCACGCCGCTCACGCCGAAGGGTCTCGAAGCATTGGTGCCCCAGCCGCCGAAGGATGAAAAGAAGCAGCAGGAACCCACGGATCGTACCATCGTGGTCCAGGTGCTTCGTGGCGGTGGGTCCGTCGTCTACAAGATCAATCAGGACGAAGTGAACCTGAACGACTTGCAGAGCCGGCTGACCGACATCTATAAGACCCGCGCTGAGAAAGTAATGTTCGTGAAGGGCGATGACGACTTGCCCTTCCAGGACGTGGCCCAGGTTATCGACATCGCTCATATGGCCGACCCCGATATCAAGGTCGGACTCATCACGGCGAAAATCGAAGCGGGCCAGTAACCGGCTATACCCCTCAGAACTACGAACGTGTCGCGGCAGGCCTGATTGTCAGGTCTGCCGCACATGGCCGAAATAGGGATCCTCGGTATCGAGCTCTGAAAGTTAGCCGCAGATAAGACTTTGCTGATACCTTTTTATCGGAATGAAATCCAGGACGCGGGGCGATACGGCGTCCGATATGATCCCTGCAAAGGGGGACTAATACTAAAATGAACAGAAGCGCAAAGGTGCTGGCATTCGCGATGCTCGCTCTCTCGCTGCTCGCCACCACCGGCTGCAACAAGCTCAAGGCGCGCGATCAGCTCAACAAAGGCGTCCAGGCCTACAAGAACGCCAAGTACGAAGATGCCATCGAGAAATTCAAGAACGCGGTGGCTCTCGACCCTTCCTTGAACGTCGCGCAGCTCTACCTGGCGACGGCCTACGCCAACCAGTACGTCCCCGGCGTCGAAACCGCTGACAACCAGCGCGTCGGCGACCAGGCCATCCAGGCTTTCAAGGACGTTTTGCAGAAAGATCCCACCAGCCTCAACAGCGCCAAGGGCATCGCCTCTCTCTACTTCCAGATGAAGAAGTTCGACCAGGCGAAGGAATACAACCGCAAGGCGCTGGAGATCGACCCGAAAGATCCCGAGTCTTACTACTCGATCGGCGTCATCGACTGGACCCAGACCTATACGCCACGTATGGACGCGCGCAACAAGCTGGGCCTCAAGCCCGATGAGCCGCTGAAAGACAAGAAGGTCTGCGCGGAGATCAAGGACAAGAATACTCAGTACATCGACGAAGGAATGCAGGCGCTCGATAAGGCGCTCGAACTGCGCCCCGACTATGATGACGCGATGGCCTACTACAACCTTCTGTGGCGCGAGAAGGCCGACACTGAGTGCGGTGATCCCGCGGCCCGCGAAGCCGACCTGAAGAAGGCCGACGAATGGGTCGACAAGACCCTCGCGGTGAAGAAGGAAAAGGCCGAGAAGGCGCAGCAGGCAGCTGGCGGCGGCGTCACCCTCGACCAGACGAATAAGTAGTTCTCAGGTTTCGCAAGTTTCACCAACGGCCCCGCGCTCCCGGAGCGAGGGGCCTTATTTGTTTTTGGCAATGCAAACTCCCGTCCTGCATTAAGCTTTCGGTAACGCGAGCACGCGTTTTCGGTCCACCTTGTGTCCATTGTGACGAAACCTTTCGCAGGACAAACCGCGCTGATCACCGGCGCCTCGGGCGGTATCGGTCAAGCCATTGCCCGCGCTCTATCACGAAGCGGAGCCGATCTCATCCTCCATTGCCATCGCAATCGCGAAAAGCTCAAGCTCCTGTCACACGAACTCGAGGGCTCGCCGCGCATCCTGACCGCGGACCTGACTTCCACCGCAGAAATCGATCGATTTGTCGCCGATCTCAACGACTCGCCGATCGACATCCTCATCAATAACGCCGGAGTTTGGCGTCCAACACCTCTCGGTAGAACTTCCTCGGCAGTTCGCGACGAAACTATCGACGCTAATCTGCGGTCCGTCTTCTGGCTCACCAGTTGCCTCGCGGCGCAGCTTCGCGAACGAGCTCGCATCATCAATATCTCCTCTGTGGCCGCCAAAACTGCATCGGCTAGCGGACGCAGTCTTTATCGCGCGACCAAAGCTGCCATCGACTCGCTCACACGAAATTGGGCTCTCGAACTGGCGCCACGTGGCATTCGTGTCAACGCCGTTGCGCCTGGCATGATCGAAACCGGAATGACAGAGAAGCATCTCGCCGATCCTGCTACCCGCGAACGCCTGCTCGCCCGCCATCCTCTTGCCCGTTTTACCACCGTGGAGGAAGTTGCCGACGTCGTTCTCTTCCTGTGCAGTGACCAATCCCGCCACATCACCGGCCAAATCCTCAACGTCAGCGGAGGCTTCGTGGTTTAGACGCCGGCAAATCAGCGCGCTTATCCAGTTGTCTATAATGAGGTGATGCTGGGAGCAAATGCTGGTGAAAGTCCAGTCGCCACCCTGAACGACTTGGTTGGGCCGTCGTCTAACACTTAAGACATCCCGGCCTTTCAAGCAGCTAAAGACCGCTTCGTATGCTTTACGATTGCCGTCTGCTGAGTCCCAACTGCTAACCACTAACCACTGTTTTGTGACCCCGCTCACAGCGGCACGTGCGGATCGTAGGCGACCTTATCTGATTCGCAACCCGCGTAGTCCAGCGAGTAGAATGAGCGTTCTTTCGGGACTCTATGTTCAAGAAAGTATTGATCGCCAATCGCGGTGAGATCGCTGTCCGCGTAATTCGCGCCTGCCGCGAGATGGGCGTCCGCTCTGTCGCCGTCTATTCCGATGTCGACCGCGCTTCTCTGCACGTTCGCAAGGCCGACGAGGCGTACCACATCGGGCCAGCGACGGCTTCTGAGTCGTACCTCAATATCGGAAAGATTCTCGGTGTCGCCAAAGTCTCCGGCGCCGACGCCATCCACCCCGGCTACGGATTTCTTTCCGAAAACGCGACTTTTGCCCAGGCCTGCGCCGATGCGGGTGTGAAGTTTATCGGGCCACCACCGAAAGCCATGCAGATGATGGGTTCCAAAACGCGCGCCCGCCAGCACATGGAAAAAGCCGGTGTTCCGTTTGTACCGGGATCGTTACGTGGTCTCGAGTTCGACGAGACTCGTGAAATGGCCCAGAAGATTGGCTATCCCATCATGCTGAAAGCCGCAGCAGGCGGTGGCGGCAAAGGGATGCGCCTGGTGCGCGATCCCAAAGATCTGAAGTCGGCGTTCGAGGCGGCGCGCAGCGAGGCCCAGCGGTCGTTCGGCGACAGCGAAGTCTATATCGAGAAGTTCATTGAGAACCCGCGCCACATCGAGATGCAGGTGCTCGCCGACGAGCACGGCAACTGCGTCTATATGGGCGAGCGCGAATGCTCGGTGCAGCGCCGCCACCAGAAAGTGCTCGAAGAATCGCCTTCTCCCATCGCTACCCCTGAAATGCGCCGCCAGATGGGTGAAATCGCCGTGCAGGCCGCGAAGGCCTGCGGATATACCAACGCCGGCACCGTCGAGTTCATCGCCGACCAGCACCGCAACTTCTACTTCCTGGAAATGAACACCCGTCTGCAGGTCGAGCATCCCGTCACCGAGCTGGTTACCGGACACGACCTAGTGCACCTGCAGTTCCGCATCGCCGCCGGCGAAAAGCTGCCGTTCACGCAAGACGATATCCAGCTCCGCGGCCACGCCATCGAGTGCCGCATCTACGCCGAAGATCCCGACAACAACTATTTTCCCAGCCCGGGAAAAATCACTCTGCTGTTACTGCCTTCCGGCCCTGGCATCCGGCGCGACAGCGGCATGTACGAAGGCTGGACCGTTCCCATCGACTACGATCCGCTGCTCGCCAAGCTGATCGGCTACGGCTCCTCGCGGGAAGAAGCGATTTCCCGCCTTCAGCGCGCGCTTTACGAGTACTTCGTCGGCGGCATCAAGACCAATATCAGCCTCTTCCGCCGCATCCTGCGCCATCCCGACTTCAAGGCTGGCCGTCTCGATACCGATTTCCTCGATCGCCTGCTCGCCCATCCGGAAACCGAACTGGCCGAAGACGAAACCCGCGAGACCAAGGTCAAGATCGCTGCCCTCGCCGCGGGATTGTTTTCTGTGCTCGAACCTGTCAGCAATGGAAACGCCGTCACCAATGGTGCCAAAGCCTCGGAAGCGCCATCGAAATGGAAACAGGCTGGCCGCTCCGAATCGATGAGGAGCCTCTCGTGACCTACGAAATCCTCATCGACGGCAAGCCGCACAAGCTCGAATTGAACAAGGTCGATGCGCGCTGGGAGTGTACGCTTGACGGCGAGAAAATTATGGTCGACGCAGTCATCGCCCGCCCTAACGTGATGTCGGTCATCATCGACGGCCAGGCCTTCGAAGTGAAGCGCGAGCGCACCGCAACCGATCTGCACTTTTGGGTAAAGAGTGCCCGCTTCGCCGTCGAAGTTCGCGATCCGCGCTCCCTGCGCAGCCGCCGCGCTGCCGCCGGAGGAGTCGAAGGCCCGCAGAAAGTCCATGCGCCCATGCCGGGGAAAATCGTTCGCATCCTCGCCGCTGCAGGAACCCCGGTCGCAGCCGGACAGGGCGTGCTCGTTATCGAAGCCATGAAAATGCAGAACGAGCTAAAGTCGCCGAAAGATGGAGTTGTGAAACAGGTGGTGGTCACCGAAGGAGCATCGGTCACCGCCGGCGAAGTGCTGGCGATTGTGGAGTAGAGCTAATCCTGGCACCAGGAGCCGAGATCCGGGACATGAACGGTACGCGAAAACGTCCCGACCATATCTCCGTTCACATCCTTGGCCGCCAACTCGACACGATAGATTCCCGGAAACAAATACAGTGGAACATCGATTCTCTCCCGGCTTTCATGGGCGGTGGCCTGAGCACGATTAAACGTCACGTCCCTCTCGAAGCTCTCTGCGACGCGGTTTGTGAGAGTCAAAATATGCCCGTAGATTTGCACGTGGGCGGTTGCCGAATCACTCCCTTGCGCCCATTTCAGCAGTGAAGGCGAGAACGCCAGGTCTATTTCGGTTCTAACAGTTCTACTGGTGAGAGGTTGAAAACTGAAGCCAACCTCGTACCGCAACATGCGCAAGTCGATCTTGTGATAGACGATCTCAGCCAAATCTTTGAGCTGCGGTTGCGGAGCATCTTCCAGGCATATGATTGCTGCCCCTCCGGGAGGGGGATTGTTTGGGTCGTACTTGCCTCCGCATTCGAGCTTGTAATGCGGGCGCGCCGGACCGCCTAACCAGTCGACGTCAGCCCGATCCACAATGGCTGCAGGTTCGCCGGTCCCGAGGGCATCGGCGAATGTGATTGTTACAGGATGATCGATGCCCACGACCTTCGTGTATCGCCACAATTCGTAGGGCCCATCGTATTTCGGCACCCTGCCCTGTTGCCCAAGAACAACCTTCGAAGTTTCTGTCTCCAGATTCCCCGTACGCTGCTCAATTTCGTCGGGGGCGCCATACATCACGTAAATACGGCCCCGCGGTGTACGCCAGCCTGGCTCCTTCGAGGACTCAAAATTTTCGTTGGCATACCGGATGCGCTCGTAGTACCTGTCTCTAAATTCATTCTCCAGCGTAGTAGGGGTCGGGTCACGACGATCCCAGAACTGCTCGATGAACTTGTCCCTCTCTTCATCGTTTCTTAAGTTCTTGAATGCAGTGCGCTCTTCGTTGGTGATGATCCATCGCACGTCCTGGTTCAGCCAGTCACGGTAACCTGGGCCTCCATCCACTTTCAGCACACGCGGACTGTGGACGACGCACTGCCGGTCATCTGGCGCACAAGGAATCGTCCATGCTTCGCAAAGATGGGGTTGCTGCGCGGACACGGCCAGTGGCACAAGAACGATAGCCGACAATATTGTCAGTCTCACGGCTTCTATTATGATCCCTCTTTTGTCCGCACCGCCGCGTCCCCGATAATGCCTCATGCTCATCCTCATGGCCGGACTCCCCGGTACCGGCAAATCCACCCTCGCGTATCAGCTCACGCAGGAGCTAAAAAAACGAAGGTTAACCGCCGTCGTGCTCAATAAAGACACCGTTCGCCACGCTTTGTTTCCGCCCGAACTCATCGAGTATTCCACCAAACAGGACGACTTCGTCATCGACCTGCTTCTCCGCACCGCCGAGTACCTCTGGAACACCCATCCGCAACGCACCATCATCCTCGATGGCCGCACGTTCTCGCGCGAATCGCAGCGCCGCCAGGTCATCGACTTCGCCGAAGCGCACCACCAGCGCTGGCTGATCGTCGAATGCGTCTGCGACGATGTTATCGCCCGCCAACGTCTGTCGCAGCCTGATCCCAATCACCCTGCCGGGAACCGCACGCCCGAACTCTACGACGAGGTGAAGCGCCACTGGGAGCCAATCCCGGAACCCAAGATCCTCATTCGCACCGATGAAGCGATCGACTTCAATCAAATCGTGACCGCGATCGCGGCATCGCACGTCTCTCAATCTTCAATCTGAAATCTTGAATCTGCCTTCTGCATTTCCTGTGTCCCTCTGTGGAAATAAAGGTATTGCTCCCAGCACGCCGAACGCTGACAATCACAGTTCCCGATGCTGGCGTATCTTTCAGGGTCCATCGAGTATTCTCCGGATTACGGCAAGTCGTGGCGCGCGCAGCTCACGCCCTTCCTGCGCGAACTCGGCCATGACATCTACGATCCGGCGCTCGACGAAAAGAAGAACCTCGACGACAGTGAAGTCCGCGAATTCCGCTACTGGAAGGTCACCGACCTGCCGCGTTTCCAGCGCACGATTCGCAAAATCATCGCCTGGGACCTCGACTGGATCGAACACAAATCCGACTACATCGTCTGCTTCTGGGACGAAGCCGCCGCTCGCGGCGCCGGCACGCAGGGCGAACTCACGCTGGCGCACCGTCATGGCATTCCCGTATACCTCGTGCTCGGAATGCCGTTCGAAAAAGTAAGTGGCTGGATCCTCGGCTGTGCCACGCATGTGTTCAACGAGTTCGCAGACTTGAAATCGTTTCTCGCAGAGGAGTATGCCTCTGCGGCGCAGGTCGTTAGCAAAGCGGTCGCTGACTGAAAACCGGGTACTGGATACTGACAATGAATTTCGCCAAGGGTAGTCTGGGTTGGATTGAAGTGGTTTGCGGTCCCATGTTCAGCGGCAAGAGCGAAGAGCTCATCCGCCGCCTTCGCCGCGCCGAAATCGCGCGCCAGCGCGTGCAGATTTTCAAGCCCGGCATCGACCAGCGCTACGCCGAAGACCACATCGTCTCGCACAGCGCGCTTAAGATCCGCTCCGTCGGCGTGAAAGACGCGGCCGATCTCGAGTCGAAGCTCGATCTCCGCACCGAGGTCATCGGCATCGACGAAGCGCAGTTCCTCGGCGATGGTGTGGTTGACCTCGTGGTTCGTCTCGCCGACCTCGGCAAGCGAATCATCATCGCCGGCCTCGACACCGATTACCTCGGACGCCCCTTCCACCCCATGCCCGAGTTGCTCGCCGTCGCCGACGAGATAACGAAAACGTTAGCCATCTGCATGCAGTGCGGCAATCCCGCCAAGCACACGCAGCGCCTGGTCGCCAGCGAAGAGCTGATTGTCGTCGGCGCCGCCGGCATGTACGAAGCCCGCTGCCGCCGCTGCTTCGAGCCCAGCCTGGCGAAGATGGAAATTGAAAAAACCGCCGAGCGCGCCAAGGTCATGGCCTAGAACTGGGTCGCCCGTCCCAGCGAACCGACTAAGCGCGACTTCCGCTGTCAGTTTTGCCAGCTGACTCCGCCGAAGAACCTTTCTATCGTTAGCGCCGACGATTCAGGAAGGACGATCCCGTGAAGCTTGTGTTGCGCTTGCTGCTGGTTGGATGCTTACTTGGCGGCCTTGCCCTCGCCCAAACGGTCGACGAGTACAACTATTTCTCCACTCGCCTCACCACCGTCAAAGACGATCTCCATCTTACCCCCGACCAGCAACAGAAAGTGAAGCCGATCCTCGAACAGGAAACCTCGCTCATGGGAGAGATCTACGGCAATCCCGTACTCTCCCGCAAAGACAAGCTGGAGAAATACTGGTCCATCCTCAACGAGTCGCAGGCGAAGATTAAGCCCATGCTCTCCGCCGATCAGCAGACGGCGCTGACCGCGTTACACGAGCAACAAAAACAGCGTTTCGATACGATGATGGAACAGGCAAAAGAGGAAGCGAAGAAGAGGGACTAAAGAGCCACTCACGCTCTGAGGCTGGTAATCGTTGATGTGGTCTTGGTTGCTCTGGCGCCGGCGAAACGAGTGAGAGAGGAAACTTTAGTGGTGAAGGCTTGAAAAATGCGCGAAGCGGGATACTACGACTTCTTTTCCTCTTCGCTCTTGCTGTCGCCCGACAGCCCGGACTTAAAGTTCTTGATTCCGTCGCCCAGGCCTTTGCCGAGGTCGGCCAGCTTGCCCGGTCCAAAAATGATCAGCGCGATGGCGAAGATGACGAGCAGTTCCGGCAGTCCAAGTTTTCCCAGCATGACAGTCTCCTTCGCCCCGGGGCGATTTCCCTGTTGATGGCGGAATTCCTGCTTGAATTCTAGGCCGAACCGGTAGGCCAGTCAAAGAGCCTTTTCACGCGAATTACTCTGACAACACGGATTTCCACGGATTCCTTTGGCTTTTTCTCTCAAAATGATCCGCGAACATCCGTCCAATCCGCGTTCATCCGCCTGAAAAGATCTCCCTTGCCGCTCGTCGCCACGGATCCTTTGCTACCATAACTTCGTGGATCTCCTCGCCAAACGCGACCGCCTCATCGCCCACCTCCGCGATTTGTCCCCGCTGCTGGTGGCGTATTCCGGAGGCGTGGATTCCGCCTACCTCGCATGGGAGGCCCATCGCGTCCTCGGCGACCAAATGCTCGCCGTCATCGCCGACTCGCCCTCGCTGGCTCGCGTCCATTTGAATGACGCCATCGCTTTCGCCGAAGAGCACTCGATCCCGCTCCACATCATCATCACGGAAGAGATGGAGAACCCCGAGTACGTTCGCAACGACGGTCAGCGGTGTTTCCATTGCAAAGACGAGCTCTTCACCCAGATGGAAGCCTTTCGCGACGCCCGCGGATTCAAGGCCATTGCCTACGGCGTGAACGTCGACGACCAGGGCGATTATCGGCCCGGCCAGAACGCCGCTCGCCGGCATCACGTCGCCGCGCCTCTGCTCGAAGCTGGCCTGACCAAGGCCGACATCCGTCAACTCTCCTCCGACGCCGGACTCCGCGTCTGGGACAAGCCCGCCTCAGCCTGCCTCTCGTCGCGCATCGAGTACGGACGCCCCGTTACTCGCGAAGCGCTCGCGCAGGTCGAATCCGGAGAAGATGCTCTCCGCCAGTTCGGCTTCCACCAGTTCCGCGTTCGCCATCATGGCCAAATTGTCCGCATCGAAATCGCTGCCGCCGAACTGCCTCGCGCCATGACGGCCGAAATGTCCGCCGAATTTGTTCGCATCTTCAAAGCTCTCGGCTTCGAATACGTCACGCTCGATCTTCAGGGCTTCCGCTCCGGATCGATGAACGCCGTCCTTCCGCTCTCCGAATTGAAAAAAGCCTGATTTCCTCCACAAACGCTGCTTCGTTCGCGGCATCGAACCAAACAAGCGACTCAGGAGAGGTGTTGTCATGCGAAATGTTGGAGATCGTCTGGAGATGTTCGCCATCGGCGCCTTGGTTGGTGCCGGACTCATGTTCCTTATGGACCCCAAGGCCGGTCGCGCGCGTCGTCGCCAGATTCGCGACAAAGTGGTTCACAACATCAACTCTGGCCGCCGCGAAACAGGTCGCTTCCTCCGCGATAAGCGTAATCGCGCTCGCGGCGTGGTCGCCGAAACTTTTCGCCGTGGGCGGGGTCGAGAACTGTTACGCCAGGCCGGCCGCATCACAGGCCGCGATCTTGAATCGGTAGTCGACAAAGTTCGAGCCTGAGGCTGGACCGCACGCTGTCCTGCAGTGACTCTTCAAAACTTTTGGTACTAAGTAATGATTAAGAGGCTGTCGCGCCGTCGCGATTCTGCTTCTAACGAAGTGAACGGAAAACGAAACGCGCTCTCGCGACTGGAGTAGTTACTTGTTGTCGGGCCCCAAAATCTGGCTTTTCTTGACCGCCTTGTTCGTCGGTACTCTGCCGATCGTAGGTCACTCGCAAGGCAAGCCGGCTCAACAGGCCCAGGCACAGCAGCTCTCGCTCGACCAAGTCGTTTCCAACATGGAGCAGGCCCGAATCCGCAACAAGCAGACTCCGCCATTCTTGCTCACGCGTGAATACCAGATGTTTCACGGCGACACCAACTCCCCCGACGCTCGCGTGAAGGCGCAAATCACCGTCGTTCCCCCCAGCGATCACGACTACAAGATCATCGAAGCTCAGGGCAGCGATCGCGGCGAAAAAGTCGTTCGCAAGATTCTCGAGCACGAAGCTGCGGCCGAGAAGCTGAATCCCTCCCCCACTGCGATCGTCCACGACAACTACGATTTCACCGACGTCGGACGCCAGATGTTTGAAGGCGTGCTCTGCTACGTCATCGGACTCAAGCCCAAGCGCCAAGAGCCCAGCTTGGTCGAAGGCCATGCCTGGATCGACCCCAACACCTTCGTCATCCGCAAAATCGAAGGCAAGCTCGCCAAGTCGCCTTCGTGGTGGGTGAAAGACGTTGATGTCGTCGTCAACTTCGGCGAAATCGGCGGACTCTGGATCCAAACCGCCAGCCATGCTGTTGCCGACGTTCGCGTTATCGGACGCTACACAGTTCTCGCCCGAGCCCTCGATGTTCAGACCGCGACGTCCGAAGCCGCAAATGTCGCACCGCGGAAATCGGTCACACGCCGCGCTGGCCTGCCGGCTGCATTTCTATACGGCGCCTCGCGCAAATAAGAGCTGAAAGAACTAGCCGTCGAGGTTATGCGGATGCTTCAGGACCATCCGTTCGATTCCCGCAATGGATTCCGAAAGCTCCCCGAAACTTCGATGCACCTTCTCTTCCACCGAAAGCCATCGTTTCAGTTCTTCGGGGTCGGGCCTCCGCTCGTCACGAAGACAAGTTCCCATCTCCTGAGCCACCGGCATCATTTCGAACAAAAGTCGGTGCTCCCGCATTGCGAGTCGCCAAATAACATCAAGAAGGACTTTCTCTTCCATAAGGCTTTTTTCTCGGCGGCGCATTATACGCTGACCTAATCGCAGCCGCTATCACAGCCCAAGGCGCCGGATTTGCGAACAGTTTCATCCCATCTCCTATAATGTAAGGGTTGGCAGCCGGATCGGACGGTCGCTGGCGCCCCATCTGCCTGCTTTTGGCATATGTGGGTCGCGAGAGGAAAGTCCGAACTCCACAGAGCAGTGTGCCGGATAACGTCCGGGACGTCGGATTCAAGTCCGATGGACGGCCAGTGCCACAGAAAACATACCGCCCCGAGCGCAAGTGAGGGGTAAGGGTGAAAAGGTGCGGTAAGAGCGCACCGCGCGTCCAGTAATGGACGCGGCATGGCAAACCCCACACGGAGCAAGACCAAATAGGGAACAAGCCCGGCAGCAATGCCGGTACGTGCCGGCTCGGTGCGTCAACCCGAAGGGCGCCCTGGAAACGGGGCGGAAGTTCCGGGTAGGTCGCTTGAGTTTGTCAGTAATGGCAAACCTAGAAGAATGACCGTCCCGCCGTCGCAAGACGGCGGACAAAATTCGGCTTACAGGTCCGGCTGCCATCTACTCAACAACTTACAGGCGATGGGGCGAAAACAGTGCCAGATTCTCGCCACGGGTCAGCAATGAGCATCGCTGAGGCGTCATATTCTGTCCGTTTCTCTGGTGCGAAAAGGTCACGATAGCGATGATCCGGAACTGAGAGTTATCGATCTTACCAGCCACCTAGAAATGGAAAGCAATTTGTCCTTCGATGGTTCGCGGCGGAACGAAGTGGGTTCCTGAAAAGCTGGATAGGAAATTGTAGAGCGCTACTTTGTTCATCGCGTTCACCAGCGTCAGTTTCCCACCGATGGAGTACTCATCTTTCTTCCAGACGCTGTCGGAGCCGAGAGCAAAATCGAAGAGACTGCGAGGACGTATGCGCGATGGATTCGTGTCGGAGTTGTAGGTTCCATCCGGGACGATGTGAATGAGAGTGGCGCCTCGATACGGCGAGTTGCACGTTTGGATCGGCTGCGCGACCGTTGCGAACGCGTTCCCGCAATAGAGTCCGATGGCGTGTTGTTCGTCGCCTGTAAGCGTCAGAGCCGTCGCGTAGTCTGGGACACTGACAACTACCAAGCCGCTATCGAAACGCCAGGTCAGACCGAGCCACAGCCCGCGCAACTCCCGTGCCGGAAATTGATACTGTAGGTTTGTCGTCTGCTGAAATGCCTGGTCATGATCGGGGCGAGCCACCGGTGCATAAGCAGTCCCGAAATTGATACCCCCGACCTCGGGGCTGAACAATCGCGACCGGGAGTGTCCCATGACAGCGAACGCGCTGATGCCATGAAAGTTGTTGAGCGTGGCTCGGACCAGAGCACCATCAATCTTTGCTTTGCGGAATTGGATCGGGAAGTTCAGCGGCGTATTCAGGATGGTGTTGAAGTCGTACGCTCCGTTTGTAAACTTCCAGAAATACTCTGCTTGGATTCCAAATCTTCGGCGGAACTGTTGCTCGAGTCCGACATTGAACTGGTTTCTTCGCGCTGGCGTCAGCGCTTGAACCTGATCCGAGCCGCCCGCCAAGCCTCCGGCCCCGGTTGAACTGGAGAGCACGAGGTTCTCGTTGTAGGGGGTCAGAAATACCCTGGCATACGACAGATGCAAGATTGTTCCCGTCGATCGCACCTGATAGTTGAGGCCGGCACGCGGTTGAATCCCGAAGGCATGACTCAGGCCGTGGTAATTGTCATAACGAACACCGGCATTGATGTTGAACTGACCGAGCGTAATGCTGTCCTGGGCGTAGGCGCTTCCTTCATAGATGGTCGCCGTGCCGCGAAAATCGAAGAGCGCTCCGCCGCGTGTGAGGTCGTATCGCAAAAGAGCAGGTTGGAAGGAAGAGTTCACTTCGAAACCTGCGGATGCGCACTGCTGTGAGGAAATCAAGGATGGATCTGCGACGGGCGTTCCATTGCCATCGGCACAAGGCGAATTGAAGGCTGGATCGGTTAACCCCACACTGAACGCCTCCGATAATGGCGTGACTTGCACCTGCACTCCCCCCTTCATCGTGTGCCTGCCGCGCGAATACGTAAAATCTGTGCGAAACCCGGTGCTCGTCAGGCGTCGGGATTGTGAGAGCGTTGCCGGTTGATCGGCAAACAGATTGGCGGACGGGAAATAACCAACGCGGTCTTGTCGCACCCATGTATTACCGGTAACCAGTAGGGCAGGATTGAGCACGCGCGAGAATCCAAGATCCACGTTGAAGCTGGTCATGTGTTGCCGCTGATCCTGTCCAGCCGATTGTTGGTCGTACGTATTGGGAACCTGGAACCAGGAACGTGCCGCCGACAAATTCAAATGCATCGAGGTAATATCGCTTCGATTCCAATCGATCCGGTCGAACAGATTCTCGGCATTACCATTGGCGTGAAGTGGCGCAAACTCAGGTGTGTCCAGGAAGCGTTGGCTGTTAACTCCGTCCAACGCGAGGAAATTTCCCCATCTGCGTGAACCCGTAGCCAGAGCCACACTCGCTGTAGGCGTAGCGAAGGACCCGTAGCCGAGGGATACGCTGCCGTTTGGCTTCCCCGTGTTTAAACCAGAACGTGTCGTTGCCTCTACGATAAGACTGGTCTTGTCGCCAAATTCTGCCGGCGGTGCACCTTGCAGGGTACGCATTTCCTGGATGGTATTAGCGGAAATCTGGTTGGAGAAAATGCGGCTCTGCTGATCGGAAATGGGCTGGCCATCGACACTAAACGAGGTCTCGGCGTGTTCGCCTAGCGGGTGGAATACGCCGTTCGAATCGGCGGCGACACCTGGCGTGGCTAGGGTGAGAATGGAACTTAGCGCGGCATTGACGCTTTCGCTGGGAAGGTTGTTGATCAGCCCAGTGCCAATCTGAGTCTGTGAAACGTTCAGGGACGCTACATCGGCTGTACCCTCGACAACCGTGACTTCTTGCCCTTTGGCTGAGACAGGGAGCGAAATGGTAGTGCGGAATCGCTCTCCTGCTCGCAGGACAACCACTTGGTGTGACGGATTGAAACCGTTTGAGTGTGCGAAGATTTCAAAAGTGCCCGGTTGGAGCTCAGGAAACTCGAAGTGTCCGGCGGCATCGGTCGTGGCCGATCTAATGACGCCAGTATCACGATTCGAAATGGTGACGGTTGCACCGGGTACAACCGCGCCAGTGGGATCGGTTATCGAGCCCACGATTCCACTGGACGTCTCACCTTGGCCGAATGCAAGTCGCTGAGAAACGACAATTAGTGCCAAGACAAAGAAAAAAGCTTTCACAGATCTCACGGTCTACCCTCTTACCCCACCCGCACGGATCGAGCGCCGAAATCAGCATACACCATGAGATATTTACTGCGGTAAACAGTTATGTGGAAATTACGGTTTGGACACCCAAATCCTTGCTGCCGCCGCATCGCCCAATCGCGTCTGGCGCTTGTCGACACTCACGGAAACCGTTCCGTCATAATTGCGGCCTTGCACGGTGAGCAAGACGCCCGGGCGAATCCCTTCCTGGTCAAGAAACTCCAGCAGCTTGCGGTCGCGCTCGTAGACACTGGCAACCTTATATTTGGTTACAGCCTCCGCTTCGGTCAGCAAGAGCATCCCTCTTTTGCGCCGTTCCGCGGGGCTGCGCAGCGCAAGACCATTGCCGTGCGGGCAGATGTCCTTGTTGCCCAGTTTCTCTATCAATTTCTTTTCGAATGCCGGAGAAACCGCATGCTCAAGCCGCTCGGCTTCGTCGTGGATCTCGTACCATCGCATGTCGAAGATCTCCGACAGCATGCGCTCAATCAGGTGATGACGCACGATCGTGCGTTCAGCGATCTCGCGACCCTGTGCCGTGAGCGCAATATGTCCGTCCTTCTTTACCGAGACAAGGCCGTCTTTGGTCAGGCGCTTCAAAGCAAACGTCACAGCGGGACGCGTGACGTCGAGCCAATGCGCCAGAGTCGCTGGAATCACAAGCTGTCCTTCGGCCTCCGCCTCGGCTATAGCCTTGAGATAGTCTTCTTTCGAGATCGTAATCATCGTTTAGCACGCACTGGTTTCAATGTGTACACGATAGTTTGCATCAGGCTATCACCGCAACCTGGAGTGACAGGCTCAACTCTGACTGCCACCTTATTCAGCTGGTCACGTAAGACAGCACTAGTTGTTCCGAAATCCTCGGTCGTATCGCCCCCAAGTCATTCTGAGGCTACTTGGCGAGGGCGTTGCCCTCGCCTTCAGCCATCACCGTCAGGCATCCTTACCTCTTCATCTTTATCGCACTGACACTTCCAGTCCATCGTCGAGCGGGATTTCGGATGAGACGTATCCGTTCGACCGATTGCGCACATACGCGAGGTAGTCCCGCATTTCATCGGCCATGCTAATGGTATCGTCCGCGATGATGAGGCAGGCGGGTGAGAGCGCCGGCTCCAGTTGCTTGAGCAGCGGATAGTAAAGCGGCTTCCATCCGTCCAGCAGCAAGAGGTCGATTTCGCTCAAGCCCTTGAGCGTCTCGAAGGCGTCACCGATGCGGATTTCGACCTGCTCCGCGAGCCCGGCTTCGGCGAAGTGTTGCTTGGCGCGGACGGCTTTGCTGGCGGCTTGTTCGGTGGTGATCAGTTGCCCAACGCCGTTGTCGCGAAGCCCTGCTGCGACGTGTATGCCCGACAGTCCGAAGGACGTGCCAAATTCGACCGCCAACTTCGGGCGGCGGCTGCGCACCAGCAGATAGATGAGGCGTCCGACCTCGGGAGCCACTGCCATGAACGTGCGCTCGTGAATTGCAGCGAGTTTCTGCTCATCGATGACTTCGTCCGCTTCGAGAGCGTGCTCTTCGGCTTGCGCGCGAGCGTCGTTCTCCTTGGCCTCAGCTTAAAGCCGGACGAGGACCTGCTGGACTTGCGGCGTGTCGAGGGTATTTGTTGCGGAACCGCCCGCGATCGTTGTTGCGTTAGAGTTGGCGGAGGAAGACAGATTGCGTGTAGTCATCGTCATTACGCACCTTTCCGGGAGCATGAGGAGCTGCCCGTTTTGAAACAGGTGCGTTGATTGACGGAAACGCTTACGACGAGAGACCCGGCGTCTGTCGTAAGATGACTTTATCCATCGGCGGAGAGCTTGTCAATTCGGCTGCCCACCGAGTCGTCCGATTTGTGCGCGGAACCTTTCCGGCAGGCGCTGCGTAACCTCTTTAGGAACTTTGCTGTCGCTGGCTTCTTTCATGAACCTCGCCGAGGCCATACGCATTTCGTTGTTGTCGCTGTGGGCGAACAAGCTTCGCTCCGTGCTCACGCTGCTCGGCGTGGTTATCGGCGTCGCGGCCGTCATCGCCGTCGTCACCTTCGTCAACGGCATCAACGCTTACGTCGCCGAGCGCATCTTCCGTCTCGGTGCCGACGTCTTCATCGTCGGCAAAATGTCGGCCGTCGTCACCAACGCCGACCAGCTCATCGAAGGACAGAAGCGTAAAGACCTCACCATGGACGACTTCCGCGCCGTCGAAGAAGGTTGCATGCACTGCACCTTTGTCGGCGCCGGTGTCACCAACCTGAACGGCCATCTGGCTTACGGCGATCAATCCAGCAGCGACTCGTTTGTCCGCGGATTCGATTCCAACATGCAGACCGTTTACGACCTCGAAGTCGTCGAGGGTCGTGCGCTCAACGAAACCGACGTCGACCACGCCTCTAACGTCGCCGTTATCGGACAGGACATCCTCGACAACCTCTTTGGCGGTGCCGATCCCATCGGCAAAGAAATCCGCATCGACGGCCAGATGTACACCGTCATCGGCCTCGGCAAGCGCGAGGGCAAAACCCTTGGCCAGAGTCTCGATAACTACGCCATCATTCCCATCACCGCCTACCTCCGTCAGTACGGTGCGCACAACACCAGCATTCGCATCTCCGGGAAGGCCGCCGGCGTCGGTCCACCGCTCGAAACCGCCATGGACGAGACCCGCGCCATCCTGCGCGCCCGGCGCCACGATCAGCCTGGCAAAGACGACAGCTTCGCCATCGAAACCAATGCCAGCTTCCTCGGCATGTGGTCGGCGATCTCCGGCAGCTTCTTCATCGCCATGATCGCCATCGCCGCCATTTCTCTCATCGTCGGCGGCATCGTCATCATGAACATCATGCTGGTCTCAGTCACCGAGCGCACCCGCGAGATCGGCATCCGCAAAGCCATGGGCGCGCGCAGCAACGACGTGCTCCGCCAGTTCCTCATCGAATCGAGCACCATAGCGCTCGTCGGAGGAATCATAGGAATTCTCTTCGGCATCGCCGTCGCCAAGGGCATCACTCTCGCGATCGGCATGCCCTCGGCGATCAAGTTGTGGGCCGTCGGCGCCGGACTCCTGGTGTCCGCCAGCGTCGGCATCTTCTTCGGAGTCTATCCCGCGAAGCGCGCGGCGAAGCTGGATCCCATTACCGCGTTGAGGTACGAAACGTGAAAACCGGTGACTAGTGGCTCGTGATAAGTGGCTAGTGATCACTGAAGAGGGGATAAGTGGATAAGTGATCAATGTTCATCTTCAATGTGTGTGATAGAGCTTTAACCGATAACCGACAACCGACAACGAAAACCGACTGAAAGACTGACCGACTGACCCCATGCGCCGCACCGACTACAAAGAAACCATCACGCTTGCGCTGAACACCATCGTTAAGAACAAGCTGCGCTCCGCGCTTACCGTTCTCGGCGTAGTCATCGGTGTTGCCGTTGTCATTGCCATCTCCTCGGTTGTGCGCGGTCTTAACTCGAACGTTACGGCTGCTGTTGAGGACATGGGTTCCGACATCATCTGGGTCTACCACTTCGACGTCTTCACCTTTGGCCGCCCATCGGAAGAGATGCGTAAGCGCCGCGAACTTACCCTCGACGACGCCGAAGCCCTCAAGGGATTGCCGCACGTGAAAGCCGTCTCCGCCGGGCTGCGGAAAGTCGAGCCGACCTTCGGAACCGGCACCTACACCGTCAAATACGAGGGCCACAAAGTCAAAGGCACCATCCTCTCCGGCGAGCAGGTCAACGTGCCCGACGTGTACGACATCAAGATGGCCGAAGGCCGCTGGTTCGACGAAGTCGATAACGAGCAACGCTCTTCCGTCATCATCCTCGGCGCCGACACCAAGGAAGAACTCTTCGGCTCCGACTCCGCTCTCGGCAAGCAGATCAACATCGAAGGCCAGCTCTACACCGTCATCGGCACGCTTCAGCACTGGAAGAGCGCATTCTCGGGCGGCAAGAATCCCGAAGACAACCAGGTGCGCTTCCCCATGAGCACCTTCCGCAAGATGCATCCGGAAGTGAAAGACGTCTGGATCTCCGCCAAGGCCACTTCGCACGAAGACCTTGCCAGGGCTCAGGACGAAATTCGCGAAGTTCTCCGCCGTCGTCGCAAAGTTGCGCCCAGCGCTCCCGACAGCTTCGCCATCATGACCCAATACTCCATCGGGGACGCGTGGAACCAGATCACCGGCGCGGTCTTCGTCTTCATGTTCGCCGTGTCCAGCGTCGGCCTCATCGTCGGCGGCGTCGGTGTGATGAACATCATGCTCGTCTCCGTGACTGAGCGTACTCGTGAAATCGGTATCCGCAAAGCCATCGGTGCGCGCAAACGCGACATCCTCATGCAGTTCACCCTCGAAGCCGTCGTGCTTACCGCGCTCGGCGGATTCATCGGCATCCTCGTCGGAGGCATGCTCACCTGGCTCGTCCGTGTCATCTGGGAATCGATGCCCGCCACCATGTCCCTCTTCTGGAGCCTGCTCGCTTTCGCCATCGCCAGTTCCATCGGACTCGTCTTCGGAATCTATCCCGCATGGAAAGCCGCGCACCTCGACCCCATCGAAGCCCTTCGCTACGAGTGAAGTCAAGGGTGGAGCGCTTCACTGTTTCAGGTACTTATCCCACCAATCCAGGTAGCGTCCCATGCGATCCCGGATGTAGCTTGGCCGCGTGAAAATGTGAAATTGCGTCGGGTAGATGACCAGTTCCGTAGGTACGTTGAGCGAGCGCAGCGCCTGGTACATCTGTTCGCTGCCGATGATCGGCACGTTGAAGTCGCTCTGGCCGCCGACAAACATCGTCGGCGTGTGGATGCGGTCCGCATGGAAGAACGGGTACGAAACTTTGATCCAGGTGTCGGGGCTCTTCCATGGTGGCAGCATCTCGTTGTCGTATTGCACGATGTACTGATCGCTGCCGTACATGGAGAGTTGCAGGGCGCTGCCGGCGCCGCTGATCGCTGCCTTGAAGCGTGGGTCGGAAGCAATCACGTAGTCGGTGAGAATGCCACCGTAGCTCCATCCGCCCACGCCGAGGCGTTGCGGATCGGCAATACCTTTCTGGACAACGTAGTCCACGCCGGCGAGCAGGTCGGCCACTTCCTTGTTGCCCCAGTCGGCGAGAATGGCTTGCGTGTACGCGGAGCCGCGACCGCTGCCGCCACGATAGTTAATCGCGAGGACGACGTATCCGTGGGCCGCGAACATTTGCCGCTCGAGCGCCAGCGGATACAGATCGAGGCGCAGAGCATGATCGTCCTGCATGTTCGGCCCGCCGTGGATCCACAGCAGAGTGGGATATTTCTTGCCGGCCTCGAAGTTCGGCGGCTTGGTCATCACGCCGTGGACTTCGGTTCCATCTTTGCTTTTGAAGTTAATGTCCTCGACGGCGCCGAGCTGAATGCCGGAGAGGAAATCGTCGTTATGTTTGGTCAGCTTGCGCAGGTTGCCGTTCTCGAGCGCATACACCTCGGCGGGAGTTGTGTCGTTGGCGGCGACCACCGCGGAGTGACTGCCCGCCGTATCACGCTCCAGGATAACGTTGTCGTTACCCGTAATGCGTTCGATGTTCCCGCCGGCAGCGGGCATTTTTGCCAGGTATTCGTGACGGTCGTCTTCGAAGAGGAACGTGATGATCGAACCGTCGGGCGTGAACTCCACCTGCGAGACGCTGCGATCGAGCTTCGCTGTTAGCTCTGTTGGATCACCGCCCTTAACTGAAACCATGGCCAGTCGGCTCTGGTTGTAAGCGTTGTACTTCGGCTCCAGGCCTTGGAAAAAGGCAACGCGCTTACCGTCGGGAGTCCAGATCAGTTGCTCGCGGCCTTCGTAGGTGGTCAGCAGTTTGTTAGGTTTCGATGCGGGCTTCGCGTCGACGAGAAAAATGTCAGTGGTGCCGGTGCGGTCCGGATCCTTGGCGTGATTGCTGACGTATGCGATCTGCGTGCCGTCGGGCGACCACTTCGCATGATCTTCGTCGAATGCGGTTTCATCGGTGAGCTTGTCGAGCTTCTTGCTTTCCACGTCGAGCAGATAGAGATGGCCGAGGGAACTGGCCGTCAGGTAGCCCTCGATGTCACGCTTGAAATGGTAACGATCGATAACGATCGGCTTGGCAACCTTCTTGTCTTTTTCTTTGTCCTTGCCGTCGGAGGCGTCCTCGTCAGTCGACATGCTCAGCACAATGCGTTTGCCGTCGGGCGACCACTCATACTCGCCGATGTCGTCCTTCACGTTGGTGGCGGCAAACGGCTCGCCTCCGCGACGATCGAGAAGCCATATCTGCGATTTCTCTTCCGCTCCGCGTTTCCCCTTGAAGGCAAGGTATTTCCCGTCGGGACTCCAGCGGGGCGAAGAAGCCGACTCCGGCCCGCGCGTCAACTGGATGTCCTCGGTGCCTTCCCAGTTCACCATCCAGATCGCGGTGTTGCGCTTGTCGGAATCGCGGTCCATGCTTGAGACCGTGTAGACGATCCAGCGCCCGTCGGGTGATACGTGCTCATCGTGCACCTGCTGCAGGCGGTAGATATCGTCGGGGTTGAGCGTTCTCTTCGCCGGAGTCTGTGCGAATAAAGAGATCGTGCTGAGTAAGAGGACCAGGACAGGGATTCTGGGCGATGGCATCCCGGAATGGTCTACAGAATGAGCGCTCGCGTCAAGTCGATGCACAACGCTGCGAGAAGCCGTCGAAGAACGTCCGTTTGGAACAAAAAACCAACGTCACAATGCCGATGCAACAAACGAACGTTATCAAGCGCATGCTGCCAAAGTGCCGGGTCATCTTAGGCCGCGTTCTGCATACACGTTGTATCAGCCGTTTCCACTCACTCTCTCAACCCGAAACCGGCCGACTCCTAAATCGCCAAGAAGCTGCGTTCCATTCAATCGATGGCTACTTAGCCGATGTTTTCCAGATCGAACGCTAGCGTGATCCTTCAGCGTTTGCCATCGATCTTTCTCCCCCGCGTCGCCCTTGCGTATCGGATTTCTCGACACCCATGTCGTAAATCTCTCCTGAAGTCCGATATCCAGATTGAGGTGACAAGATGGTCGATGGCGTCGAAACCCTTTTTCAACTGGCGCGCTCATTCCGATGCACGCGCCGCGCTGCTGTCCTGCTGGTGGCCCTTATGATTACGTTGGCTAACCCCGCATCCGCCGGCACGATTGGCATTAGCGGCGGAGAATTGATCGTGGGTACTGAGCCAGGCGATGGCAACCAGGTATTCGCTCCCACAATTACGGGTTTGGACCTCATTTTGCCCAATCTGGATTTCGACATTGTTACGCCTGGATGTACCGGTGGAACGTCGATCGCTTGTCCGCTCGCCAACTTTCAGGAGCTCGTGATCCTCGGAGGCAATGGCGACGATGTCATCCAACTGACCGGTCTCACCGGGCTTACCTTCCCCATACTTGCGCTGGGAGGGCCCGGCGATGATGTACTCGTGGGTACGCCCGGCGACGTCAAGCTATTCGGCGGTCCCGGAGATGACGTACTGATCAGCATGACCGGGAACTGTTTCTCCCGCGGAACGGGCGCCGATATTGTGTTGGGAGGCGGATGTGATGCTGGACCCGAACCGGTGATTACGCCGCTGCCCAGACCAGCGGCCGAGGCTCCTGAGCCCTCCAGCCTGATGTTGCTGGGCACTGCCCTTGCCGGATTAACGAGAATGATCCGGCACCAACGGAACCCGTAGGCTCACTGCGTCCACCAACTATCTCATGAGGAATCAGCGGATCGAAAAGTACCAACCTCACCGCACCCTGAGATTGTGAGTGGAAAGGCGATTTATCGCTACCTATCCGTGATACTCGGCTCCGCAACCACGGCAAGCCGCACCCTGCTTGCCTCGCCACACACGGTTCGTATTGCAGGATACGCAGGTAAGTTGTTTGTCCAAAGTAGCTCCGCACGACGAACACGAATGCTTGCGTCTGCCGCCGGATGCTGTCATCGAAATCGCCGCTGAACAAACTGGACATCGGTTCTGATTGTGTCGGATTGCCGTAGCTGGACTCCGCCCTCCATCTGTCGACGCACGACGAAGAAGCCTCGCAGCGGCTCTCTTGTCCTCACTTTTGGCTTGCTTCTCTTTGTTGCCGATTCGCATGGGATTGTTTGTGGTATGGCGATTTCCCAACAGCTATTTCTTTCATGCGTTCGCCTCACCGAAGAAATCGCCGCCAGATGGGAACCCAATTCTTCCGTCAATCACTCATACGATTCACGCAATCCTGTGCGGTAGAACCAGATGTCTACGATTCGTTTGTTCTTCTGATTTCCGGGGCATTCCTTGTAAACCCACAATCCGTGGAAAGATTTCGCCATGTGGTCTAGCGCTTGAGAAAGAGTCACATTATTCAGCTCTCCAGAAACATACGGCTTTCCAGGCGAAAACGCCCTGTGGGTAATTCTGCCTTGCCGTGCGATGTGGTGTTCCTTCATGAAAGCCTCTACTTCTGGAGCAGCCGCAATAAAGGCCAAAGCAGACGTAGGAGTATACGGTACCGCCCAATCGTTCTTCAGTTCGTCGTCGAATGAAAGGCGCTTGATCCTTACATCCAGCAGGTCTTGAGGTGCAGTCGTATCAACGATGCGGATAAATCCGTCCGGCTCCTGCGTAACCTGTGTAGCAGCGTCTTTGGCGAACATCTCACGCAGAATTTGCAGCCACGGCCTTGAATCCATCGTGGGTGTTATCGTCATAGGGAAATCACGAGTTACGTATTCATTCTGGTCTCCACACCCCCCTCGATACTGTAGTGACCCTGAGAGCTGACCTTTTCGCATGACATCCACTACGGACAAAATCGCTGTTCCATCTTGACCATATGAAAGGCCAGCGAGCAACAAAATCGCTGAGAGGAGCGACGTAGCGATATACGCTCGATTCATGCGACCACTCCATTGACAGCACCGGTCAGTGATTACTGTTGGTAACAGCCTATTCCACTCACTATCTCAACGCAAGAATGGCTGGCTCGAAAGTACCAACTTTGCCGGAGTACTAGTGGTATGGCGATTTCACGCCACCAATTTCTACGGGGAGGGGATGGTGTATTCCCTGACGATCTTTCCTTGTTCCAAAACGCGCACGGTGGACTCCGACCACCCGTAAACGAAAACCTCGGAATCCTTAACTTCGACTTCTAGACAGTCGCCCATCGGACCTTCTGCAACCACCTCGAACACCACTCCCGACTGCATAGTGATTTCATCGCCCCAAGGTTCAATCCATAGTCGCTTTGGATCAAACGATGAGTTCCTGATGCGGATTGACGAAGTGTATTTCAGGTCCAAAGCTCCACTGCTGAGGATTGTTGGTGGTATGAGGATTTATCGTCACCTATTTTCAAAAGCCACGAGCCGTCAGGCCGTTTTGTCAACCACCTTCATTTGCTCTTCATTCATCCGGCCACCTTGCACTTTGATTTCAGACAAGGCCGTGTCGATCTCACGAAGATCCTCGGGTGTCAGCTGAAGATTGATTGCCCCCAAGTTCTCGTTTAGATGATTGAGGTTGCGTGTGCCGGGGATCGGAACAATAAACGGCTTCTGCGCTAGGAGCCATGCCAATGCAACTTGAGCAGGTGTTGCGCTTTTCTTTTCAGCAAATCGTTGCAGCAAATCAATAATCGCTCGATTTGCTTCTAAGTTTTCAGGAGAGAAGCGGTCGAACCCAGATCGAAGGTCCGTTCTAGGGTCGAACTTCGTTTGCGCGTCTATTTTCCCGTTCAAATAACCCATCCCCAGCGGCCCCCACGGGACGAAGCCGATGCCCAACTCTTCGCAAGTCTCAAGTACGCCGTCATGTTCTACATCTCTGTTCATGAGCGAGTATTCAGTCTGCACTGCGGTCACTGGCTGAACCGCATGCGCTCGGCGTATTGTTTTTGCACTCGCCTCAGAGAGACCGAAGTGCAAGACTTTTCCTTCTTTGATCAGACTCTTAACAGCACCAGCCACCTCTTCGATTGGCACCTTTGGATCTACACGGTGTTGGTAATAGAGATCGATGTGGTCTGTCTTGAGGCGAGTAAGAGAACCCTCAAGCGCAGTCTTGATGTGATCCGGCTGGCTGTTTAGTCCGGTTACTGTGTTGCCATCAAACGAAAAACCAAACTTGGATGCGATAACTACTTTGTCCCGAAAAGGTGCGAGCGCCTCGCCAACAAGTTCTTCGTTTGCGAATGGGCCGTAAACTTCGGCGGTATCGAAGAACGTAACGCCTTTTTCATGTGCTGCGCGAATGACCCGAACGCCTTGGTTTCTATCTGCGGCGGGACCGTAGTTGGCGCTGATACTCATGCACCCAAATCCCATTTCCGAGACTTCGAGTTTTCCGAGCTTCCGTTTTTTCATCCGCCTATTCTAGAACTTTGTCGAAAGTCATGCGTGGAAACGCCGCACTCGCCTAAGCGAAACACGGCACACATTTTGGACAATCAGAGGTTGTGATCTGGGGATAACTGTCGATAACAGCCGTTCCCACTCACTATCTCAAATCCAGAATCTTTGATTCGAAAAGCATCATAAGCAGTCGACATGTCTCGGCTCAAGATGCTTCAACCCGATGTTCTCCCCGAACAGCTGCGGATCTTGCACCGCGCCCGACCTGGAGCCAAGCCACCCCTTACCGCCACCACTACCCACTACCCACTACCCACTGACTTCTTGACCTCCAACTCCATTGGACCTTGTCAAGAGTGTAAAACTTGCAATTTCTGCGTAACCTCATAGTTACAAAGCGGATATAATTTCCCTCGTTTTGGCACTGCAGCTACCCAAAATCGCTATCATTAAAAATAGAGAGGGAATTGGGCAAGTTTTTCGAGGTTCTCTTGCCGAAAACCTCTCCCAGATGCCGGCTGCTATGGACAGGCGCCCGATCGAAAGTCGAAACTGAAAGGATTTTGGAACTCGAAACTTGGGAACTCGATACGAATACTCGAAAACTGTAACTCCTTTGTTTAGAGGATTTTCCATGCATCTCGCTGAAAACAAAGATTTTGCAGATCTATCCGTGGGCTAAGTTGTTGATTCTAAATATCCACCCCCCCGGGGGAGGGGGTATCCGGCACAGGTACAGACCGGGGGGATGGCTGACAGATTAGACCGGGAGCATAGCTGACACTGCGAAGGTGGTGGGTGCGATACAACGTCGCACATGCCATGGAGAGCGAGCAGTGTGATGGAAGAGAAGGTACGGTTCATCGTTGAGTATGAACGGGATGAGCAGACGATGACGGAACTGTGCGAGGCGTTTGGGATCGCACGCGAGACGGGGTATGTGTGGTTGCGGCGGTACCGGCAGACGGGGATCAAGGGGCTGCTGGAACTAAACCGGGCGGCGCAGCGACATCCGAACCAGACGGCGGGGGAGTTGGAGCAGATGGTGGTGGAGCTGCGGCAGGGGCACATGCGGTGGGGGCCGCGGAAGCTGAAGCGGGTGTTGGAGCGCGACCAGCCGGGAAGGAAGTGGCCGGCGGCGAGCACCATCGGCGCGTTGCTGAAGCGGGAAGGGTTGGTGGTGGCGCGCAAGAAACGGCGCAAGACGGCGCCGTACACCGAGCCCCTGGGGCATGCGGAGGAAGCGAACCGAGTGTGGTGCGCCGATTTCAAGGGCTGGTTCCGAACCGGGAACGGGGAGCGCATCGATCCGCTGACCATCTCGGATGCCTACAGCCGGTATCTGCTGCGCTCGCAGGCGGTGGAGAAGACGGACACGATGCGGGTGCAGGCGATCTTCGAAGCCGCTTTCCGCGAGTACGGATTACCGCTGGCGATACGCACCGACAACGGAGCGCCGTTTGCTTCGACCGCAATCGCGGGACTGTCGCGACTGGCCGTGTGGTGGATCAAGCTGGGGATCGTGCCGGAGCGGATCGAAGCCGGACATCCGGAGCAGAACGGACGGCACGAACGCATGCATCGCACGCTGAAGCAGGAAGTGGCGACGCCGCCGGCCAAGGATCGACGTACGCAGCAGCGCGAGCTGGAGCGGTTCCGGCAGGAGTACAACCAGGTACGGCCGCATGAAGCGTTGAACCTGCAGACGCCGGCGAGCCTGTACGTAGCCAGTGAGCGGGAGTATCCGCGGCGGGTGCCGGAAGTGGAGTATCCGGCGACGATGCTGGTGCGCAGCGTGCACTCGCATGGACATTTTCGCTGGAAGAATCGGCACGACGTGTTCTTAAGCGAAGTGCTGTGGAGCGAGAGAATCGGGTTGCTGCCCCAGGATGAGCGGTGGTACGCCGTGTACTTCGGGCCGTTGCTGCTGGGGAGGTTTGATAGCCGGGAACGGAGAGTGGTGCCGTTGCCCAAAGGAGTCAGCTTCGTCATGGATGAAGCCGGGGAAGGGGAAGCGTCCCCATCCCCGGCACCCCTTCCCCTCGCCGAAGCTGCCAAGGAAAAAGTGTCAGGGATGTGCCCGGTCTAAACTGTCAGGTATGCCCCCGGCTGTTCACACAAACCGAAGACATCTCTCACGGTGTTCCGGGTACCACGGCCGTATGAAGCACGGATCGAAAACTGGAAACCGAAAACCGAAACTGACGAACTGGAAACTGACCAACTGACAAACTGAATGCACTCGCTCCCTATCGTGACCGCTGTCGCCGCCGTTGCCGGCGTCGGGTATTACCTCCTCTGCCTCTACGCGGCTCACCACTTCACGGCCACCCAATCTTCGCCCGCGATCTTCACCCCCGGCGTCTCCATCCTTAAGCCCCTCCGCGGCGCCGACCCCGAGATGTACGAGGCCTTCCGCTCCCACTGCCTTCAGGACTATCTCGATTTCGAGCTGATCTTCGGCGTCAGCGATCCCGCTGATCCCGCCGCCGCTCTCGTTGCCCAGCTTCAGCGCGAATTTCCCGATCGCGCCGTCAAGCTCGTCCTCTGCGACCGCCTTCTCGGATCTAACGGAAAAGTTAGCAATCTGGCGCTCATGCTGCCGCACGCGCGTTTCGATCACCTCATCGTCAACGACAGCGACATCAAGCTTTCGCCCGACTACCTGCGCCGCGTGCTCGCGCCGTTCGCCGATCCCCAAGTCGGCATGGTGACTTGTCTCTATCGCGGAATCGCCGGCCAAACTCTCGGCTCGCGACTCGAATCGCTTGGCATCGCAACCGACTTCAGCGCCGGCGTGCTCGCAGCCCGCGTTCTCCAGGGCGTGAAGTTCGGGCTCGGCTCCACTCTCGCCTTCCGCCGCGAAGACCTCGCCAGAATCGGCGGATTCGAATCCCTCGTCGACTATCTTGCCGACGACTACCAGCTCGGCGCGCGCATCGCCGCTCTCGGCAAACAGGTCATCGTCTCCGATGTCGTCGTCGACCATCATCTGCCTGGCTACGCGTTCGGCGACTTCCTCCATCACCAGATGCGCTGGGCCCGCGCCATCCGCGACTCGCGCCCTCTCGACTACCTCGGCCTCGCGGCCACCTTCGGCGTTCCCTGGGCGCTGCTGACCGTGATCTTCGCCCGTGGCGCTGCCTGGTCCTGGCTGCTTCTCTGTATCCTTATCGTTACGCGATTCGGGCTCGCCGCAAAGATGTCCCGTGTCCTACGCCAGCCGCTGTCCCTGCTCGACTACGTTCTCATTCCGCTTCGCGACATCACGGCTCTCTTCATCTGGATCGCCAGCTTCTTCGGCCACACCATCCACTGGCGCGGCCTCAAGTTCCGCCTGCAGAAGGGTAAACTCACACCCTTGTAGCGCTGGCGTTAACGCGCGTTGGGTGCCCCATTCAAGCCTTCTTTTGGCTTGAGTGGGGAAGTTGGTGTTACCTTTGTCTGCGGCAATGTCAGTTTTTCTCGAAATCTGTTGCGGCTCCATCGACGACGCGATCCAGGCGCAAGCCGGAGGCGCCGAACGCGTCGAGCTCTGCTCGGCGCTCTTCCTCGGCGGGCTCACGCCGTCCATCGGCACCATGCAGCACGCGCGCCATCAGCTTCGCATTCCGATTTGCGCCATGGTTCGTCCCCGCGGCGGCGGCTTCTGCTACACCGACGCCGAATTCGCCACCATGGAGCGCGACGCCGAAGCTTTAGTCGCCAACGGCGCCGACGCACTTGTCTTCGGCATCCTCAACGCCGATGGCGAAGTCGACCTCGTCCGCACGCGCCGCCTGCGCGAAATCGCCGGCAGCAAACATTCGGTCTTCCATCGCGCCTTCGACGTCACGCCCGATCCGTTCCGCGCTCTCGATCAGCTCGTCGATCTCGGCATCACGCGCATCCTCACCAGCGGCCAGCAAGACACGGTTCCGGAAGGCGCTGACCTGATTCGCCGCCTAATCGAACACGCACGCGATCGCATCGAGATCCTTCCCGGTGGCGGCATCAAGCCCTTCAACCTCGCCGACGTGATCGCCCGCACCGGCTGTAAACAGGTTCATCTCACGGCGTTCAAGTCGGTCGCCGATCGCTCGACACATCGCAATCCGAGCGTCACCTTCGGAGGCGCGCTGCAACCGCCCGAAGACCAGTTCCTGATGACCGATCCAGCGCTGGTGGCCCAGATCGTTAACAAACTTAAGTAAGCTGCCGCAAATGGCCCCGGAATTTGGCTTGGCGGCGGCCGCTGTTGTAAAATCAGTCTTGCCGTGCGGGAGTAACTCAGCGGTAGAGTGCGACCTTGCCAAGGTCGAAGTCGCGGGTTCAAATCCCGTCTCCCGCTCCAAGATTTTAGAAGCATTGAGAGCCCCTCGCGCGACGAGGGGTTTTCCACGTCAGCGACCCTCCTCAAACCTGCACACGATTTTGGTCGCTCTTCGGATCACGGCGCGGTAGCCAAGTGGTAAGGCAGAGGTCTGCAAAACCTTTATTCGGCGGTTCGATTCCGCCCCGCGCCTCCAATCCTCTTCAGCATCATCCGGCGACACTGCGATAGGAAGCGGTTGAGTTAGCGTCGACGACATCGTGGACCGACGGTTGTGATGAGAACAGCGGTATCAGTCCTTCGGTCAACGTAGGGTGCGTCAGCACGGCATCGCGTAACGCGGTGTAAGGCAGACCTGCGATCATCGCGATCTGCACGGCGGCCATGATCTCGCCGGCGCCAGCGCCCAGTGTTGTGAAGCCGAGAAGGATATCGCTCTTAGCGGCGACCAGAGCCTTCATAAAACCGCGCGTCTCGGAAAGCGTGCGGGCGCGAAGGTTTGCTTCCATGGGAACTTTGAACAGTCGATACGGAATGTTTCGTGCCCGGGCGTCGGTTTCACTCAAGCCGATGTGAGCAAGCTCTGGATCGGTGAACAAGCAATAGGGAACTTGCCGGCCCGCGGTGACGCGTTTGCCGCCGTTCAGATTTGCGTGCACGACCCGGAAGTCGTCAACGCTGATATGGGTGAATTGCGGACTGCCCGCAACTTCGCCGATCGCCCAAACGCCGGGCGCGGTGGTTTGCAGGCGCTCGTTGACCTTGATGTAGCCTTGGTCGGTCAGTTCGACGCCGGCGAGTTCCAACCCCAGTCCTTCAGTGTTCGGCGTGCGGCCCGACGCGACCAAAATGTCGCTGCCTTCGATCACTCGTGTTCGGCCATTCTGCTCAATCACGACGCTCACCGACTCACCCGATTTACCGGAAACTCGTTTGAGCTGCGCAGCGAGGTGGATCTCGATCTCCTCGTCCTCAAGCAATTCGCGAAGAGCGTCGCAAACGTCCTCATCTTCTTTCTGCATCAGCCGCCGGTTGCGATCGATCACGGTAACTTTGCTTCCGAAGCGGCGCATTGCCTGCGACAGCTCGATTCCAACGTAGCCTCCGCCGACCACAAGCAGGTGTTCGGGAACGCGGTCGAGTTCGAGGGCTTCGATGTGCGTGAGTGGCTGCGCCGCTTCCAGTCCTGGAATAGATGGCAGGAGCGCGCGTGTGCCGGTGCTGACGATGACATTTGTTCCACGCAGTTGACGAACGGTTCCGTCGGAAAGAACGACCTCGACCGTTCGCGGAGCGAGGAAGCGTCCGGTTCCGAGTATGAATTCGGCGCCGGTGTTGCGGTAATTTTCCAGGTACATCTGGTTCAAGCCTGAGACCATTTCGCGCTTACGCTGACGCACGCCTGTCATTTCAATGGTGAAGCATTCGTGCTTGATGCCGAATTCCCGGCTTCGCCGAACGTACGAAGCGACCTTGGCGCTGTGGATGATGTTTTTGCTCGGCAGGCAGGCGATGTTGGGGCACGAACCTCCAATGTATTTCCGATCGACAACGGCCACGCGCTTTCCTTCGCCGGCAAACGTCCAGGCTGCGACGGTCGAACCAGTGCCGCCGCCGAGAATCACGATGTCGAATTCTTCGGGCTGTAGCTTGCCAGGCTGAGAGGTATTCATGCGGGAAATCCTTTCTTCAGGTTGTAGGTTGGACGTTGGAAAGTCTGTGATTGTCGGGCTCCCCTTTTAGATGAACTTCGACGAACGAGGTGCCGGCCCATGGCGGAAGATGCATCGTTTATTGTTGGCGTGGTGCAATTTCGCGCAGAACGGAGGAACTTGGCCTCGAGCCCGGAAAAAGACTTCTGCCGCGAACAGCATCCCGAGAGTTGGCGCGAGGAAATAGAGCCAGAGCGCGTGCCAGTAGCTCGCATGCAAGGCAGGAGCGAAACTTCTGGCAGGATTCATGCTCATACCGGAAAGCGGCGATTCCAGAGTTATGAAAAGTGCGTATAACAAACCGACTAAATACGGCGTGTAACGCGCCAGGGCTTCGCGATTGGACGCAACGAGTATGGATAACATCAGAACAAAAGAGATCGTCAGTTCGCCGAAGAAGGCCTGTGTGCTGCCACGAACACCGGGTGCGGTGACGGCATAACGTACCGCCCGGCGGCCAACTGTTTCGGGCAGCAGAAATCTGGCGATGCAGACGCCACCAAGCGCGCCGGAGAACTGGGCAACAACATAGAAGATCGCGTCGGGCAGACCCATTTTGCCCAGCCGATAAAAGGCGAAGGTGACGGCTGGATTGAAGTGTCCTCCGGACTGTTGTCCCCAGGGGCTGATCGCAATCGCTGACACCGTTATGCCGACGGCCGCTCCCATCAGCACGCGGAGAGCTGCCGTGTCGGAAACAAAGTGTCGAACCGGCGAAGCGGGATAAAACAACAGGCTCGCGAACATGCAGATGAGGAATAGGTATAAGGCGACTTCCGCGGCTTCCATCAGGTACTCCGGCCAGTGCGAGCGCAAGCTGTAGAGCGCACCACTTGGTTCGCCTGCGATGAATTCGTCCCGTCCTGCTACAGAAAGTTCCATGATGATTTGTCCAGGCGGAAAACTCTTCGATCAAGCGGGCGTGAACTAAATACCTTTGACCTCTCCGCCATCCATGCGAACCGAAGTGCCGGTCATCCATTTCGCTGCCGGCGAGACCATGAACGCGAGCAGATCGGCGATTTCTTCCGGACGGCCGTAACGACTGATCTCCGCTTTGTCGGGGAATTGCCTGGTTGCTTCTTCGACGCTCATGTTATGCACGGTCGCCCATTTCTCAAGAAACGACCGGCGACGTCCGGTCATCACAGCACCCGGAACGATGCTATTCACCTGCACGCCATCTTTAATTCCTTGTTCGGCGAAAGCCTTGGCAAGAGCGATGATGGCGGCATTGGTTGCGGCGACTGCTGCGAACGCAGGTTTCGGATCGAGCGCGGCACTCCCTGACATGAAGACGACCGAGCCGTTCGATTTCTTGAGCGCCTCCCATGCGTGGATCGTCAGGCGCCGCGCACCGTGCAGTTTCAACTCCATTCCTGCCCGCCATTGTTCATCGGTCATCTCGAACAGGTCGATCTGCGGGACTGCCCCGGCGATATTCAGCAGAGCATCGATCCTGCCGAAGCGATCGAGCGTGCCATTAACGAGACACTCGGCGGATTCGACTTTGCTCAAGTCGAGCTCGCAAATCACCGCTTCTGCCCCTGCGGTCTTCACTGCGCCGGCGACTTCTTTCAGTTCGTTCCCGTTTCGCGCAGCGAGCGCAATTGCCGCAAAATCGCGAGCCAACCTGATTGCGGTCGAGCGACCGATTCCCTGGCTGGCCCCGGTAACAATGGCAACGGAATTCACAACCTCTTCTTTCTGGGTTCCCTCGTGGTTCACAATCGCTCCCACTCACTTCACCATCGCGGCGGTTCGAGAGGACACGGTCTGTTTTGCTTCGACGATGATGTCCACAACTTTCTCTGGCGCACTGAGCAGGGGCGTGTGATCGACGGCGAACGAGCGCGTAGTGGCGCCCATCCGTTTCGCCATAAACTTCTGGGTTACGGGATTGATCATGCGGTCTTCCCCGGCGATCAAGAACCAGGAAGGCTTGGATCTCCAGGCGGGTTTGGCGACTGGCTCCTGAATGCACTTGACCGAAATTGGTCTCTGCACGGCCGCAGCGATCGCGATTTGGTCTGCGGTGGCGTGCTGCGAGAACGCGTTGTGGAAGCCTTCGTCCGGCATCCAGATAAATCCATCCGCATCGGGAGCGAGTTGCGGCGACTGCGGATGCTTTTCATCCCGATAGAACACCTGAGCAACTGTTTCACCTTCGTCCGGGGCCAATGCCGCGATGTAGACCAACGCCTTCACTCGCTCGTCGTTGGCGGTAGCGACGACGGCCCCCGCATAAGCGTGACCAGCGACAATGACTGGCCCTTCGGTGCGGGCGATAGTCCGCTTGAGCGCAGCGGCGTCGTCGCCGAAGGAGGTCAGGGGAATTGGAGCTGCGATTACTCGCAGTCCTTCGCGTTCCAGACCGAGGATGACTTCACTCCAGCTTGAACCGTCGGCCCATGCTCCATGTACCAGAACGATAGTGAGGTTTTGTTTCGATGAATCCATTTGGGAACCGTGCTTTCCGGGTCAGCGCGTGATTCCGTTCGCACCAAGGAACTCCGTCATGGCGGCGGCAATTTCCGCAGCGTGGGTCTCAATTGCAAAGTGTCCGGTATCGAGGAACTGCACTTTGGCGCCAGGTATGTCCTTCTGAAAGGCCTTGGCTCCCGCGGGGATAAAGAACGGATCGTTCTTGCCCCAGATCGCGAGCAAGGGCGGTTTCCATTGGCGGAAATATTCCTGGAACTTCGGATAGAGCCTGACGTTCGAGGCGTAGTCGAGAAACAAGTCGAGCTGAATTTCCTTGTTTCCCGGACGTTCGAGCAGCGCGGTATCTAACGTGTACGTCTCGGGCGGGATGCTCTCTGGATTGGCTACGCCTTCGGTGTACTGCCAGCGCGTTCCTCCGGCGGTCAAGATACTTTGGCGGAGGATATCTCTATTCTCCGCCGTGGGCGACGCCCAGTACTTTCGGATCGGTCCCCAGGCATCACCCAGACCTTCTTCATAGGCATTGCCATTCTGAGAAACAATCGCGGTTACCCGATCCGGGCGAGCCATCGCCAGGCGAAAGCCGGTTGGTGCACCATAGTCAAAAACATAGATCGCATAACGATCGATATTGAGTGACCGCGTAAACGCTTCGATCGTGAGCGACAGCTGGTCGAAGGAGTAAGGATATTTTCGTTCCGCCGGGACATCTGTGAATCCAAAACCCGGAAGGTCGGGCGCAATCACGCGGTACTCGCCGGCGAGCAGCGGAATAAGTTCGCGGAACATGAAGGACGATGTCGGGAAACCGTGCAGCAGGAGAACGACTGGCGCATTTGCGTCGCCGGCCGAACGATAAAACACCTGTACTCCGTCGGCTTCGACCTTATGGATCGATGTGCGAGGGATGCCGGTTTGATCAGCGTTTGTGCCTTGCTGGCGCCCTGGAACTTTCTGCGTTGTCGTAATACTCATAGGTTCCTCTCTCCAACTTCGCTGGCCTCTAGCGCAGGTGGGATGCCAAAGGAACAGAGTTCACCGAGACAGAGAGCAACCGATGCAAGTGATTCTGTCGACTACGCTTTGCGAGAAAAGGGATGAGCTGGTATTCAACCTAACTGACAAAGATCTCTGACGGATTTCCGCCAGTGACGGCATTCCGTCGGATCCGTCGTCAGGGCCGTGGGTCTTCAGAAGAGCGGAACTCAGTCGTGAGTTGCGGTGTCGCCAATGCTGCGTTGTTCGGGTGCCGCGGCAGGCCGGGTAATTCGAAGCTTTCTCATCCTGTAGACCAACGATGTTCTTTTCATGCCGAGGCGCATGGCCGCGCCGTTTCGCCCTCCGATTACCCAGTTGCTGGCCTTCAACGCGCGGAGGATCTGGTCACGCTCCACCTCGGCGAGACCATTCATCGGGATATCGGCTTGCTTTGGCGGACGGAAGGGCTCCAGTTCAAAAGTGGGAGCACGCAATACGGAGTGGGGAGAAAGAATGACGGCGCGTTCAATGAAGTTCTGCAATTCGCGGATGTTCCCCGGCCATGGGTGGCGCAGCAAGGCATCCATTGTCTCCGGAGGGATCACTTCAATCCTTTTCTTCATGCGTTGCGCGTAGAGAGCCATGAAATGGCGAACCAACCTGGGAATATCTTCGGTGCGTTCCCGCAAAGGAGGAACATGGATGGGAAAAACCTTGAGCCGATAATAAAGGTCCTCGCGAAATGTCCCTTGTCTTACCATCGCCGGTAAATTTCGATGAGTGGCTGCGATCAAGCGGACATCGACTTTATGTGTGCGATTGCTGCCGAGCCTTTCGAATTCCTGCTCCTGCAAGACTCGCAAGAGTTTCGCCTGAAGTTCCAGCGGTATATCGCCAACTTCGTCGAGGAATAGAGTTCCCTTGTCGGCGAGTTCGAAGCGGCCGGTTTTCTGAGCAATGGCTCCGGTAAACGCACCTTTTTCGTGGCCGAACAGTTCACTCTCGAGCAGTCCGAGCGGGATGGCGGCACAGTTCAATTTCACGAACGGCTTTTGGCTGCGGCCGCCCAGCTTATGGATCGCACGTGCAATCAGTTCTTTGCCGGTCCCGGTCTCGCCCAGAACGAGTACGCTCGAGTCGGTGGGCGCCACTACGGAGACCAGGCTGAGCGCCGTTTTCAGCGCCGGGCTTTCGCCAACAATTTCTCCCCACTCAGCGCGAATCTCTTCCTCGAGGTAGAGTCTCTGCTTCGCTTCCTGATCCCGGTCCCTGGTCGCTTTTTCGTACTCCAACGTGTTCTCAACTGCGATTGCAACCTGGCGAGCCACCTGCTCGAGCAAAACTACGTCGTCTTTCTGGAAGACATTGTCCGAACGCCTGGCGAGCATGAGAACGCCAACCGCGCGGTTGCGACCGATCAGCGGAAGATAACATCCAGTCCTGAGTCCTTCCTCCATCACGCGCTCATAAAGAAGCTGCCCATCAGGATTTCCGTAGATTTCGGGATCGTGGCGGACCTGGTCGAAGCGGTCAATTCGGATCGTCTTAGCCTTCCGCAGTACCTGACCGGAAATTGAACTGTTCATCGGGACTAACGATCCCTCGCGAAATGGGCCTCTGGGGTCGTGATTGTGCAGGATGGTGACGCGGAGCGCGCCGTTCTCGAAGTCGGGCAGCAGTAAGGCGGACACATCGCACTGCATTAACTGGAAAAGATTCGTTGAGAGTGCCTCAACCATTTGGCGAAGGTCTAACCTGGAAGTGACGCTGCTTGTGATTTCCAGCAGCAGCCGGAGGCGATCGCGCTCGTGCTGCAGCTCCTGACCTTTCACGTGGCGTTCAATCGCGATTCCAGCAATGTGGCTGGCGTTTTCGATCAATTGAAGATCAGCGCTGCCGGGGAGGCGCGGTTCACGATAAAGAATAGCGAAAGTGCCGAGGACTTTTTCGTCGCTCGAAAACAACGGACGAGACCAGACGGAACGAATGCCGTAGGGAGCGAACAAGTCACGATAGTTGTCCCAGAGAGGATCCGTGAGAATGTCGGTGACGTAAACGGGCTCGCGCCGGTAAACCGCGGTGCCGCATGATGCGCCCTTCGGGCTTACGAAAGTGGGACCCACCTGGGCACTGAAGCCGGGAAGGCCGGGCGCTGCAGCACAGTGGAGGCGGCTTCCGTCTTCATCCGGGAGCCAGATGGTGCAGAACATGTTCGTGCCCTGGGATTCCACTAACTGGGCAATAATCGTCAGCACTTCCGGCAGAGGAGACCCGGCCAGAATTAACTTGAGAATGTTGAGTACTGACTCCCCGGAGAACAGGCCCGATTCGTTCTGCGGGGGTGTAACTCGGGCTTGCTCCCGGGTGGGAGAAAGGGCTTCGGTCTCCATAAATCGTCCTCAACTTATGCTACCCCAGAGGTGAGAAGAGCATTCGTGTTCACTCCAGAAGGGATGTCGAGAAAGCGGCCGGCGATTCTGGATTTATCTCGTGAACTTGAAGGACAACCAGTCCGCCCATTCAGGCCGAGGCCTGCGGCGGACGATCGGCGGTTTGCCGCATTGCCGCAGACAGCTTAATCTTGCTGCGACGTGCTTCAGGGGGCGCAATGAACGTTCTGGTCCTCAACTCCGGAAGCTCCAGCCTCAAATTCCAGGTGATTGCCACCGATCTCGAGCGGATCAAGCAACACCAGGACGATCGCATCTGCCGGGGCGCGATTGAGGGTATTGGCGGCGAGGCGATTATCCGCTTCCGGTATCGCAACGAGCCCGGGCAGACGCTCACGGCATCGTTACACGACGTTTCGCAGGCGCTCGATTATGTAATTCGTTATATCGCTTCCGACCGGTCTCGAGTAGCGGAGATCAAGAGCACGGCTGACATCAACGCCGTCGGCCATCGCGTGGTGCACGGTGGCGAGCAGTTCAAGGAATCGGCGCTCATCGACGACAAGGTGCTGAAGGGCATCGAAGACTGCATCGACCTGGCGCCTCTGCATAATCCCAATAACATTCGTGGCATTCTGGCGGTTCGCGAGTTGATGGGAAAAGACATGCCGCAGGTTGCGGTTTTCGATACGTCGTTCCATCATTCGATCCCCGATACGGCGTTTCTCTACGCGGTGCCCTATCACCTGTATCGCCGGCATCGTATCCGGAGGTATGGTTTTCACGGCACGTCGCATCGGTACGTGGCGTTTCGCTATCGGGCGCTGCGGGGAATGACGCGCGAGCAGACAAACATCATCACGCTTCACCTGGGAAACGGTTGTTCGGCGGCGGCGATCCAGGGCGGGAAGTCGATCGATACGTCGATGGGGATGACGCCCCTGGAAGGTCTGGTGATGGGTACACGCTCGGGCGATCTCGATCCGGCGATCGTGAACATGATTGCACGCAAGGAAGGAATGTCGCCGTCGGAAGTGGACACGCTGCTCAACACCCAGTCGGGTCTGCTGGGGATTTCCGGACTGACCAACGACATGCGCGAACTGCAGGCGGAACTGAAGGAGCATGACGACCGGCGCGTGCGCCTGGCGATCGAAATTTTCTGCTATCGTGCGCGCAAATATGTAGGCGCTTTTCTGGCAGCGATGGGCGGCGCAGATGCCGTGGTGTTTACCGGCGGTATCGGAGAAAACTCGCCGGATGTGCGGGCAAGGATTTGCTCGGGCATGAAGTGGGCGGGAATCAGTCTCGACGAGACGCGTAACCAGGAGACAGTCGGCAAGGAGGGCCAGATCAGTGCCGACGATTCCAAGTTGCTGGTGTACGCGATTCCCACCGACGAGGAGCTGCTGATCGCGCGCGATACGGTGAGGGTGATCCTGGGCGAACCGCATCCGTCGTAGCGTCGGGTCACGGTTCGCGCGCGGGTTAATTGTGTAACGAGACGGTTACGATCAGAATGGCCACGTCCAGTCTGCCGCCTCGGGATCGTCGATGCCGTGCTTGTGCGCGTAGTTGCGGCACTCGATCTGCTGATTCAGGAAGCGTTCTTTGGCGTGTCCGCCGATCTTCTGCAGCCGCGGCACGCGATCCACAACATCCATGGCGAGGCTGAAGCGGTCGATGTTGTTCTCGATCGCCAGTTCCAGTGGCGTGTTGATGCTGCCTTTTTCCTTGTAGCCGCGAACATGAATGTTCGGATGGTTTTTGCGGCGGTACGCTAGCCGGTGAATGAGCTGCGGGTAGCCGTGGAAGTTGAACATCACGGGTTTGTCGGTGGTGAAGAGCGAATCGAAGTCGCGGTCCGACAGGCCATGCGGATGCTCGGTGCTCGGTTGCAGCTTGAAGAGATCAATCACGTTGATGAACCGAATCTTGAGATCCGGGAATTCGTTGCGCAGCATGGCGGTAGCGGCCAGTGCTTCCTGCGTGGGAATGTCGCCCGCGGAGGCCATCACCACGTCGGGCTCACCGCCTTCGTCGTTGCTGGCCCAATCCCAGATGCCGATGCCTTTCGTGCAGTGGATGATTGCCTCATCCATGGTGAGGAACTGCAGGTGCTTCTGCTTGTCGCAGACGATGACGTTGACGTAGTCCTGGCTGCGGAGGCAATGGTCGGCGACCGAGAGCAGGCAGTTCACGTCGGGCGGCAGGTAGATGCGGGTGACGTTGGCGCTCTTGTTCACCACCACGTCGAGGAAGCCGGGATCCTGGTGGGTAAAGCCGTTGTGATCCTGACGCCACACCGTGGAAGTAATGAGCAGGTTAAGCGAAGCGATCGCCTGCCGCCAGGAGAGATGCCGGCTCATCTCCAGCCACTTGGCGTGCTGGTTAAACATGGAATCGATGACATGCACGAACGATTCATAGGTTGAGAGGAAGCCGTGGCGTCCGGTGAGCAGGTAGCCCTCGAGCATGCCTTCCATGGTGTGCTCGCTGAGCATTTCCATCACGCGCCCGTCGGTGGCGAGTTCGCCACCGTCACTGTCTTCGGGAAGATATTCCTCGATCCAGAACTTCTTGCTGACCGCGTAGATGGCGTCAAGCTTGTTCGAGGTGTTTTCATCGGGGCCGAAGACGCGGAAGTTGTTCATGTTCTGCTTCATCACGTCGGAGAGGAAAACGCCGAGCGGGCGCGTGTTTTCGGCCTGCAACCGTCCGGGCTTCTCGACCTTTTGGGCGTAATTGCGGAAATCGGGAAGCCGCAGCGACTTCTTCAGGCGTCCGCCATTCGCATGCGGATTGGCGCTCATCCGGCGGCTCCCGGATGGCGACATTTCGCGAAACATCGGGTTCAGCTTGCCACGGGCGTCGAAGAAGGCTTCGGGCTTCATAGCATGCATCCACTTTTCGAGCATGCGGAGCTGTTTGGCGTCTTTCTTCACGTCGGGCAGCGGCACCTGGTGGGCTCGCCAGAAGCCTTCGAGATAGTGGCCTTCCACTTCGCGAGGCGCGGTCCAACCTTTCGGCGAACGCAGCACAATCATCGGCCAGAGAGGCCGGCTGATTGCGCCACCTCTCCGGGCAGCTTGCTGATACTCGCGGATTTCGAGTACGCAGTGCTCCATCGTGGCGGCCATGGCCTGGTGCATGGAGTCGATGTCGGATCCTTCGACGAAGTACGGGGTCCAGCCGTAGCCGCGGAATAGGTTCGCCAGCTCCTGATGCGGAATACGCGAGAGCAGCGTGGGATTGTTGATCTTGTATCCGTTCAGGTGAAGCACCGGAAGCACTGCGCCATCGCGCGCTGGGTTGAGGAACTTGTTGATGTGCCACGAGGTGGCCAGCGGGCCGGTCTCGGATTCGCCGTCACCCACGACGGCGGTCACGATCAGGTCAGGATTATCGAAGGCCGCACCGCAGGCGTGCGAGAGAACGTAACCGAGCTCGCCGCCTTCGTGGATGGAGCCCGGCGTCTCAGGCGTGCAGTGGCTGCCGATTCCACCCGGGAACGAGAACTGTTTGAAGAACTCGCGCAGGCCGTGAACGTCCTGGCTCTTCTCGGGATAAATCTCCGAGTAGGTGCCTTCGAGATAAGTCGGGCCGAGAACGCCGGGCGCTCCGTGACCGGGGCCGGCGAGGAAGATGGCGTCGAGATCGTACTTCTTGATCAGCCGGCTCATGTGGACATAAATAAACGACAGTCCCGGACTCGAGCCCCAGTGTCCGAGCAGCCGGTTCTTGATGTGTCCGGGCTGCAGCGGCTCAGCGAGCAGAGCATTCTCCTGCAGATAAATCATGCCAAGGCTGAGGTAGTTGCAGGCGCGCCAGTAAGTTTCGATGCGGCGAAGTTCTTCCGCACTGAGTGGCGCCGCTTTGACGGTGGACCGGGTGGGGGCGTATGGAGTGACCTCCTCCATGGCGGTGGGGGAGTTGATCTCGATCGTGCTCATGAAATTACCCCTTGCTATTAGGTTACCCGTATTCGACGAGAGGCACAAACGCGATATGAACTCCGTAACAGCAGATTCATGGAGTGATATCGTGCTCTCGCGATGATATTCTCTGGCGTCGTAATCGCGGTTCGACATTATCGCCGTCATTCTTAATGAGGAACGGATGAAGAAGGTTTTCCTGGTCTTTTTTTCGACGCTACTGGCGGTTTCTGCGCCGGCGGCGACCAAGGCTGAAATCGAACGCTGGCAGCAGTATTCACAGAACGTCACCATCATTCGCGACGATTGGGGCATCGCGCACGTGTTTGGCAAAACCGATGCCGACACGGTCTTCGGCGCCGAATATGCGCAGGCCGAAGACGACTTCAACCGCGTCGAGACGAACTACATCAATGCGATGGGGCGCCTGGCCGAGACAGAAGGCGAGTCGAAGATCTATCAGGACCTGCGCATGAAGTTGTTCATCGATCCCGCTGAGCTGAAGAAAGACTATGCGCAGAGCCCGGACTGGCTCAAAAAGTTGATGGATGCATTCGCCGACGGCCTGAACTTCTATCTTTATATGCATCCTGATGTGAAGCCGCGCGTCATCGAGCACTTTGAGCCTTGGATGGCACTGAGCTTTACCGAGGGCAGTATCGGCGGCGATATCGAGCGGGTCGAGTTGCACGATCTGGAGGCGTTCTATGGCTCGACGATGGCGGATTCGGCGGCGCGGCCGATGGTTGCCGAACTGCAAGATCACGAGCCACGCGGGTCGAACGGAGCCGCCATCTCACCTTCGAACACCGTCGATCACCACGCGTTGCTGCTGATTAATCCGCACACGTCGTTTTTCTTCCGCTCCGAACTCGAAATGGTGAGCGACGAGGGCTTGCACGCCTATGGGGCCTCAACCTGGGGGCAGTTCTTCATCTACCAGGGCTTTAACGAACACGTCGGGTGGATGCACACTTCGAGCGGAGTGGATGCAGTCGACGAGTTCGCCGAGACAATCGAGAAAAAAGGAGATCGCTACTTCTATAAATATGGTGAGCAAGAGCGTCCGGTGGAGGTGAGTGTCATCAGCGTGCCGTACCGAAGTGACGGCGGCATGGCGGAGAGGAAATTCACCGTCTACCGCACCACGCACGGTCCGGCGATCCGGCAGTCGGATGGGAAGTGGATCACGATCAAGTTAATGCAGAAGCCGATCGAGCAGCTGGAGCAGTCGTATCTGCGGACCAAGGCCCACGACTACAAGTCGTACCTGAAGACGATGGAGCTCAACGCGAACTCGTCGAACAACACGATCTTCGCCGATGCCGATGGCGACATCGCTTATTTCCACGGCAACTTCATTCCCAGGCGCGACACTCGCTTCAACTACACCAAGCCGGTGGACGGCAGCAATCCGGCGACAGACTGGAATGGCACACTGACGCTCGAGGAAACGCCCCACCTTTTCAATCCGAAAAGTGGCTGGCTCTATAACTCGAACGATGCGCCGTGGTCGGCGGCAGGAGTTGGTACGTTCAAGAAGCACGATTTTCCGGCTTACGTCGAGATGAGCGGCGAGACGGCGCGCGGGCTGCACGCTGTGCGAGTGTTGAGCGCAAAGAAAGAGTTCACGCTCGATTCACTCATCGGCGCAGCGTATGACAGTTATCTCACGTGGTTTACGAAGCCGGTGCCGGCGCTCGTCAAGGCGTGGGACGACGCGCCCGAATCGAATCCGCTAAAGGCCAAGCTGGCTGACCAGATCAGCGCGCTGCGCGCATGGGACCTGCGCTGGGCAGAGAACTCCGTTCCTACCTCGCTCGCCGTGTATTGGGGACAGGAAATCCAGCGCCGCACGAAAACCGACGCGGAAGATGACGAGACGCCGATCTACGACTACGTCGCAACCAAAGTCGCGCCGCAGGAACTGCTGGAGACACTTTCCGTGGCCTCCGACAAACTCGCCGCCGATTTCGGTACCTGGAAGACGCCGTGGGGCCGCATCAACCGCTACCAGCGGCTCGACGACGACATTGTTCCGCACTTCAACGATACCGAGTGGAGCACGCCGGTGGCCTTCACGTCGGCGACCTGGGGATCGCTGGCGTCGTTCGGAGCGAGACAGTATCCGAATACCAGGCGCTGGTACGGGACGAGCGGAAACAGCTTTGTCGCCGTCGTGGAGTTTGGCGATAAGGTGCGAGCGAAGGCCGTCACGGCCGGCGGCGAAAGCGGTCGCGCCGGAAGCCGTCACTTCAACGACGAAGCCACCCGCTACGCCACCGGCAATCTGCGCGACGTTTACTTCTATCGCGATCAACTGACCGGCCATACCGAGCGCGAATACCATCCGGGGAATTGACCGGCGGTGGATTCGCTCGATCTTGCCATTCGCGGTTCGTGAATAAATAGTGCTACAAAACCGATTCTCTGGAGAGTAAGATAGTCGCGCTTCAATTCGACCACGGAGTCGACTATCCACGATGAACACCTTCACCCGTTTCCTGCTGGGCCTCACTGTCCTTTTCGCCATAACTATTCCGTTAACCGCTCAATCCAAACCAGCCAACGATCTGAAATCGAAACCCTGGATGAACACCTCGCTCTCGCCCGACGAGCGCGCCAATCTGGTGCTGAAAGAGATGACGCTCGACGAGAAAATCGATCTCATCCACGGGCAAGGCATGCCCGGATGGGGACCACCGCTTCCGACTGCGCACCTCGGGAATGGAGGCGCGGGATTCGTGCTCGCCATCGACCGACTGGGCATTCCGTTCATCCAGATGAGCGATGCGGCCTACGGAGTGCGTAACAGCGCCGACAACGGCCGGTACTCCACGGCGTTGCCCTCGAACGTGGCTTCGACCGCGACTTGGGATCCGAAAGCGGCGTGCGAATACGGCGAGCTCATCGGTCGTGAACTGCGCGCACAGGGCTACAGCATGACTCTGGGTGGCGGCGTGGATATCACCCGCGATCCGCGCAACGGGCGCACCTTCGAGTACATGGGCGAAGACCCGGTGCTCGCAGGAACGCTGGTCGGCAATCGCATCAAGTGCGAAGGCGCACAGCACGTGATCAGCGACATCAAGCATTATGCGTTGAATGACCAGGAAAACGGGCGCACCGAGGTGAACGCGATCATCGGCAAGCGCGCGATGCGCGAGTCGGACCTGCTGGCGTTCGAAATCGGCGTGGAGATCGGTAATCCCGGCGCAGTGATGTGCTCGTACAACCTGCTCAACGGCGAATACGCCTGCCAGAGCAAGTACCTGCTTACCGACGTGCTGAAGAACGAATGGAAGTTCCCGGGCTTCGTGGTTTCTGACTGGGGCGCGACGCATAGCACCGTGCCATCGTCACATGCGGGTCTCGATAACGAGGAGCCGCTTGGCATCTTCTTCAGTGACAAGTTCAAGGCGGCCGTGAAGTCGGGCCAGATTCCGATGGCGGAACTTGACGAACACGTGCGCCGCATCCTGCGGACCGAGTTCGCTTTCGGCCTGGTCGACAATCCGACGAAGAAAGAAGTGATCGACGTCGAGAAGAATCTCGAAATCTCCCGGAAACTCGCCGAAGGCAGCATCGTTCTGCTGCAGAACAAAAATGGCGTTCTGCCGATCGATCGCAATGTTCATTCCATCGCGATTATCGGTGAGAAAGCCGACTTCGGCATGATCTCCGGCGGCGGTTCGGCACAGGTAGACGCTCCTGGACCTCCAGCTGGATGGCAGGCGCATGTGTGGTTCCCCACCTCGCCGCTGAAGGCGGTCAAGGCGAAAGCTGCTAATGCGGATGTTAAGTTCGACCCCGGTACCGATCCGGCGTCAGCGGCGGCGCTGGCAAAGAGTTCGGATGTGGCGATCGTGTTTGCCCACCAATGGGAGAGCGAAGGCATGGACCTGCCCGATCTCTCGCTGCCCAACAACCAGGATGCATTAATCGAGCAAGTGGCAGCTGCGAACCCGAAGACGATCGTGGTGCTGGAGTCGGGTACGGCTGTAACCATGCCGTGGGTCGACAAAGTCAGCGGCATCGTGGAAGCATGGTACGCGGGTAGCAAGGGCGCGGATGCCGTGGCCAATATTCTGTTTGGCGACGTGAATCCTTCGGCGAAGTTGCCGATGACGTTCCCCCGTAGCACGGAAGACCTGCCCCGTCCGAAGCTGCCGGCGCCGCCTCCGGGCGGCATGGGCGACGAAGTGTCGCGCAAACCGGAATTGGCTCACGCGACGTTCTCCATCGACTACAACAAGGAAGGCTTCAACGTCGGATACAAGTGGTATGACGTGGAGAAGAAGCCGGTGCTGTTCCCGTTCGGCTTCGGCCTCTCGTACACCACTTATGGATACAGCGATCTGAAGGTCGCTCCGGGGCAGCAGGCGACTGTAACGTTCACGGTAAAGAACACTGGTCAGCGCGCCGGCGAAGAAGTGGCCGAGGTCTATGCCGGACTGCCGGCGTCGGCGAACGACTCGCCGAAGCGCCTGGTGGGCTGGAGCAAAGTCCTTCTCGCGCCCGGCGAAAGCAAGGAAGTAACGGTAACTGTGCCGCAGAAGTACCTGTCAATCTTCGACGAGTCGGCGAACGCGTGGAAGCTGGTTCCCGGAAGCTACACGTTCATGGTCGGCGGTTCGTCGCAGGATCTGCCGTTAACCCAGGCAACAACTTTCTGAGAGAGGTAAGACCTCCAGGGACGCGCGGCATCGTGCGTCCCTTTTTTGTTTTTGTCCTGTCACAGCGAGATTGATTGCCATCACGAGCCGACGTTAGTCGGCGAGAGATCCGCAGTTTGTTGGAAAAATTGCCCGGCTTCCCGGAGCGAAGTCATCAGTACACTACCCCGACGATTCCCGTTTCGGGAAGAACTTGTCAAGCCCCTGCTTACCCTCAAAATCGCACCTAACTCGTTGGTTACAAACAAAATAAAAAATTTCCGAAAGTTGGCACTCCACCCACTCTCAAAAGCGCATACTGAAATTAGAGAGGATGGGAAAAGAATTGGTCTTCCGGATTGCGGACGATCGCCGCAAAGGATTAACGATAGTTTCGCGGATGCGCCTCGGCCGTCTCGAAGGCAGACCCGGTTGCTGTCGCGTAAGGCGTTGATTTCGGCGTACTTACGCGTAAGTGCCTTTGTTTGCAACAAAAGTTGCGACGTCTTCCGCGTAAGTTGCTGATTCTAAAGAACTGCCCCCCGGGGGGGGTACCTTCAAACGTGAACCCAGCAGCGACGTTTGCTACGCCCCCGCATACGTCGCGCGCTTCAGGAAACTGCCCATCCCCGGCTTGCCGTGGAACGTCTCGCCGTCGACCATAAGCCGTCCGCGCGAGAACACCAGGTCGGGCATGCCGGTGATTTCGATGCCTTCGAACATGCTGTAGTCCACGCGCATGTGGTGCGTTTTCGCGCTGATGGTGTGCTTGCGCTTGGGGTCGAAGACTACAAGATCGGCGTCACTGCCGATGGCGATCGTCCCTTTCCGCGGATACAGTCCAAACAGTTTGGCGGGTGCCGTTGAGGTGATCTCGACGAAACGGTTCACGCTGAAGCGCCCGCCGGCAACTCCGCCCGAGAAGATAAGGCTCATGCGGTGCTCTACGCCCGGCCCGCCGTTGGGAATCTTGGTGAAGTCATCTTTGCCGAGTTCCTTCTGTTCTTTGAAGCAGAACGGGCAGTGATCGGTCGACACGACTTGCAGATGATCGTGCTTCAGGCCTTGCCAGAGCTTTTCCTGGTGCCACTTTTCGCGTAACGGTGGCGTGAAGACGTACTTGGCGCCTTCGAAGCCGGGAGCATCCATGTTTTCGAGCGAGAGATAAAGATACTGAGGGCAGGTTTCCGCGTAAGCCGGAAGGCCGCGATCGCGCGCTTCGCGCACCTTTTCGAGCGCATCGTTGCAGCTGAGATGCACGATGTAAATCGGCGCTCCGGCCATCTCGGCCAATGCGATGGCTCGAGCGGTCGCTTCGGCTTCGGCCGTTGTTGGACGGGTGAGAGCGTGATACTTGGGCGCTGTCTTTCCTTCGGCGAGCGCCTGCTGCACGATCACGTCGATGGCTCCGCCGTTCTCGGCGTGCATGCAAACCATCGCGCCGTTCTTCGCCGTCGTGCGCAGCGCCTTGAAGATGGTTGCATCGTCGAGCATGAACACGCCCGGATAGGCCATGAACAGCTTGAAACTGGTGACGCCCTCGCGGACCAGTTCGTTCATCTCTTCCAGCCGCGCGTTAGGAAGATCGGTGGTGATGCAGTGAAACGCGTAGTCGCTGATGGCCTTCGAGGATGCCTTCTGCATCCACGTATCGAATGCCGTACGCAGCGTCTGCCCTTTGTACTGGATGGCGAAGTCGATCAGCGTGGTCGTACCGCCGAAGAGCGCCGCGCGTGTGCCGGTCTCGAAGTCGTCGGCGCTGGTCGTTCCGCCGAAGGGCATATCGAGATGCGTGTGGACGTCGATTCCGCCGGGAAGAACATAGCGGCCCTTGGCATCGACAACTTTGGTGGCGTTCTCGCGCGGAAGCGATTGCGCAATCGCCGTGACTTTGCCGCCGCTGATGCCGATGTCGGCGTTCGAAGTGTCAGTCGCCGTTACTACGGCGCCGTTCGCGATGATCAGGTCAAAGGCCATGTTGCGGGTTCTCCGATTTTCCTTGAGCGCGGAATTGTATGCTAAAATCCGCAATCTTTCTCGTGTTGGCGGGAGTCTTTGTCATGCATTTTGGTTTTACGATCAAGCCGGATCTCAGCGTCGAACGCATCGTGAGTTTAACGCGCCAGGCTGAAGCGGCTGGGTTCGAGTACGGCTGGATGTTCGACTCGCACGTGCTGTGGAAAGAGTGCTTCCCACTGCTCACGCTGATGGCCGCAAACACGAAACGCTTGAAACTCGGTCCGTGCGTGACGAATCCAGCGGTGCGCGACATCACGGTGGCGGCGAGCCTGTTCGCAACCCTGAACCTGATCTCGGGCGACCGCATGCAACTCGGCATCGGGCGTGGCGACAGTTCTCGGCGCGTGCTCGGCAAGAAGCCCGTAACGCCGTCGGAGCTCGAACGCGCCGTGAAGCAAATCGTGGATCTCGCCAGTGGTAAGGAGATCGAATACGATGGCCAGCCGACGCGAATTCCGTGGGCGAACAATCCGCCCGCGGTGTGGATCGCCGGCTATGGACCGAAGGTCCTCACGATGGCAGGCAGAATCGCTGATGGCGTGATTTTGCAATTCGCCGATCCCGACCTGATCGAGTGGTGTGTTTCGTTCGTGCATAAGGGCGCGCAGGAAGCCGGGCGCGATCCGAAGAAGATCGAAATCATGGCTGCCGCGCCAGTATGGGTCGACGACGACCTGAAAACAGCTCGCGAACATGTTCGCTGGTTCCCGGCGCTGGTCTCGAACCACGTGGTCGATTTAATTTCGAAGTACAAACCGGAGGAGCTACCGCCGGCGTTAACCGGTTACGTGAAGGACCGCGGATCGTACAACTATCAGCACCATTGCGAAGTCGGCAGCGATAACGCCGATTTCGTCAGCGATGAGGTGGTAGACCGTTTCTGCCTGGTCGGCAACATCGACGCGCACCGCGCCAAGCTGAATCGACTGATCCAGGCCGGTGTTACCCAGTTCAACATTTATCTAATGTGCGGCGAGGAAGAAGACACGCTTGAAATCTATCGTCGCGAGATTTTGCCGGAATTCCAAGGTCGCGTGAAAAGTGCTGCCAGCTAAACGGTTTCTGCCACCACTGTTGCCCGTTGCGATTGCGACCGCATCAACGCGTAGTAGCTGACGAACGACACGGCGAACCCGACGAACCAGGAATAGTCGTAAAGAAAACGCACCGCCGGAATCACCAGTCCCATGAGGGCGATAGCAGCGCCGAAGACGAGCGCGCCGATCGCCCGCCAATTGAATCCGTTGGAATACTCGTACTCGCTTCCACGCAGGTAGAGATCGTTGACCGCGAGCTGCTTGCGCCGAACAAGGTAGTAATCGCAGATCATGATGCCCGCGACCGGTCCGAGCACGGCCGCATATCCACCGAGCCATCCGAAGATAAACGTCCGGTGATTGGCGAGCAGCTTCCACGGCATCATTGCGATGCCGAGCACGCAGGTGATTACGCCACCAGTCTTGAAGCTGATCTTCTTCGGCCACAGATTCGAGAAGTCGTTCGCCGGCGAAACCACGTTGGCACCAATGTTGACATTCAGCGTTGCCAGCAGAATCGCCACCAACGAAATCGCGACCGCGACAGGCGAACCGATGCGGCTCATCAGTTGCACCGGATCCCAGATCGCCGAGCCAAAGATGATGACGGTTGCCGAAGTTACGGCAATTCCAATGAACGAGTAGAGCGTCATCGTCGTGGGTAAGGCGATGGATTGGCCAATGATTTGCGAGCGCTGATCTTTGGCGAAGCGCGTGAAATCCGGTACGTTGAGCGACACCGTGGCCCAGAAGCCGACTGTCCCGTTCAGCGCGGGAATCAGGAACTTCAGGAAATCGGCAGTCGTGGCGAATTGCGAAGGCGCGGACAACATCGGCCCGAATCCGCCGGCGTTCTTGTAGGCCCATCCGAGCAGGAGCAGTCCGACGGCGAGCAGAATGGGAGCGCTGATCCCCTGAAGAATCCGAATGTATTCGATGCCCTTCAGGATAACGACAAGGTTAATGGCCCAGAAGGCGAGAAAACAGATTGGTGTTCCGTAAGGATTGTTCTTCCACGCGGGAAACAGAACTGCGAAAAGAGTATTGATCGCCTCGCCGCCGATCCAGGTCTGGATGCCAAACCAGCCGCACGCCACCAGTCCGCGAAGAACCGCCGCGACATTCGCGCCGAGAACTCCGAACGACGCGCGCGCAAATACCGGGAAAGGAACGCCATAGCGCGCTCCTGGATGCGCATTCAGCAGCATCGGCGCGAGCACGATGGCGTTGCCGAAGAACACGGTGAGCACGGCCTGTTTCCAGTCCATTCCGCCCTGGATAAGGCTTGCGGCCAGCATGTAGGTGAGAATGTTCACCGACATCGAGACCCAAAGAGCGGCGTAGTTGTAAGTGCCCCAAGTACGGCGCTGGTTGCGCGCGGGCGCGAGGTCAGGATTGTAGAGCGGGCTGTCTTCGATTCGTTGTAACGTTGGCGTTGCGCTCATCAGTCGGCCGCCGCCGATTGGGATTTGCCGGATTGCGCAGTCAATTGCCGGTACGAATCAGGACGCCGGTCGCGGAAAAATTGCCAGACGCGACGAACTTCTTCGATCATGTCGAAGTCGAGATCGGCGACGAGCAGTTCGTCCTTGTCGCGACTGGCCTGGGCTACGATTTTTCCGCGCGGATTGCAGAAGTAACTTTTGCCGTAAAACTCGCCGATGCTCCACGGCTTCTCTTCGCCGACGCGGTTAATGGCGCCAACGAAGTATCCGTTGGCTACGGCGTGCGCGGGCTGCTCGAGCTCCCACAAATATTCCGAGAGACCCGCAACCGTAGCCGATGGGTTGAAGACGATTTCCGCGCCATTCAATCCGAGAATGCGCGCGCCTTCGGGGAAGTGGCGGTCGTAGCAGATGTAGACGCCGACCTTCGCGTATCGCGTTTGGAAGACGGGATAGCCGAGATCGCCGGGCGTGAAGTAGAACTTCTCCCAAAAGCCGGGATGGCAGTGGGGAATGTGGTTCTTGCGATACTTGCCGAGATACTTGCCATCGGCATCGATCACCGCCGCAGTGTTGTAGTAGAGGCCTGTCATTTCCTCTTCGTAGATGGGCACGACAAGCACCATCTTGTATTTCGCGGCGAGTTTCTGCATCAGCTTGACCGTAGGGCCGTCGGGCACACGCTCGGTGAGTTCGTACCAGCGCGCGTTCTGCTCAGCGCAAAAGTACGGACCATAGAAAAGTTCCTGCAGGCAGAGGATTTGTGCTTTTTTCTTTGCGGCCTGCTCGATCAGTTTGACGTGTTTCTCGACCATCGCCTTTTTGATCTGCTCAAGCGGGTGATCGGGACTGACCGCATTTTTCGTCTGGATGAGTGCGCAACGGATGTTTCTGGGCATAAAGGTCTCCGCGTTAACGGTCGTGTTACTCCGGCCAGCGTGATGTCACAACTTTGGTTTCGGTATAGAAACGAACGGCGTCTTTGCCGAGCGCATGTGCGTCGCCGAAGAACGAATTCTTCCAGCCCGAGAACGGAAAGATCGCAACCGGCGCGGGAACTCCAAGATTGACGCCGACCATTCCAGTCTGGACGGCAGCGGTGAACTTCCTGGCCGTCTCGCCGGAGCGAGTGTAGATCGACGACGCGTTGCCGTGCTCAGAGCCGTTCACCACCAGCAGCGCTTCGTCGAGGTCGCGTGCGCGGATGACCGAGAGCACTGGCCCGAAGATTTCCTCTTTCGCGATGCGCATGCCGGGTTTCACGTCGTCGAAGATGGTTGGACCGACGAAGAAGCCGTCTTCTTTTTTCGTCGCAGAATCATGGCGGCCGTCGCGCGCCAGCTTCGCGCCTTCTTTCTCGCCGATATCGATGAACTTCAGTACGCGATCGCGATGCTCGGAGGTGACCAGCGGACCCATGTCGCATCGAGATGCATCGCCGGCAGACACGAGCATGCTGTCGGCGGCTCTGCGAAGTTCGGCGATCAACTTGTCGCCAATATCGCCGACCGCTACCACAACGCTGGTGGCGACGCAGCGCTCGCCGGCGCAACCGAACGACGACGACATCACTGCTTCCACCGCGGCCCTCAGGTTGCAATCGGGCATAACAACCGAGTGGTTCTTTGCCCCGCCCATCGCCTGTACGCGCTTGCCGTGAGCCGCGGCAGTCGAATAAATGTACTTGGCCACCGGGCTAGAGCCGACAAATGAAACTGCTTTCACGCGTGGATCTGTGAGGAGCGCATCGACCGCAAGCTTGTCGCCGTGAACGACATTTAAGACGCCTTCCGGCAGTCCTGCTTCGTACAACAGTTCGGCAACGCGAACGGCCGAACGAGGAACTTTTTCCGAGGGTTTCAGAACGAAGGTGTTGCCGCAGGCGATGGCCATGGGAAACATCCATAGCGGTACCATCAACGGAAAGTTGAATGGCGTGATGCCGGCGCAAACGCCGAGCGGTTCCCGCGTTGAGGTTGTATCGACATCGTTACCGACGCGCGACAACGACTCGCCCATCATCAGCGAGGGAGCGCCGGCGGCAAACTCGACACATTCCAGTCCGCGGGCGAGGGATGCGTGCGCTTCGGCGAGAGTCTTGCCATGCTCCTCTGTCACCAGTGATGCCAATTCATCGGCATGGTCTTCGAGCAACTGGCGATAGCGAAACATGATTCTCGCGCGCTGCAGAACCGGTGTGGCGCTCCACGCCGGAAACGCGCGCTGGGCCGAAGCGATGGCCTGCGAGATCTCCTCAGGAGTGCAATATGGGATCAGTGCACTGGGCTGGCCGGTCGCCGGATTCACTTGCACGTGAGTAGCGCCGCGAGAACCCTGGTGTTTGCCGTCAATCAGTACTGGACAGAGCTTTAAATCCGCTGAAATCGCCGAAATCGCCATGCGAACCCCCAACATCGAAGTGGTCGGATTTTACACCAGTTTTGTGGCAGGCACACTCAGTCGGGCAGGCTGCGACCTTGGATCGACGCGTCGAGAAGTTCGACGAAATGAAATGTCTGGATGGGCTGGTTGAGCCGGCGCAGTTCTTTGCTGATCTGGAGCAAGCATCCGGGGTTGCCGGAAACGAGCACCTCGGCTTTTGCGCGGACGACAAGACCGGCCTTGCGTTCGCCAAGCTGGCGGGCAGTCTGGGGCTCGAGCAGGTTATAAACGCCGGCCGATCCGCAACAGACCTGGCTTTCGGGAAGATCAATGAGCTCGAGTCCCGGGATCTGGCGGAGCAGAGTGCGCGGTTGTGAGCGCAATCGCTGGGCGTGCAGCAGATGGCACGAATCCTGGTACGCAGCGCGAGCTTTGATGGGATGCCGTTCGGCAATTGGCGCCAGAGACGTGAGCACTTCCGAAATATCTTTGCACTTGGCGGCGAAACGGCGCGCGCGGTCGGCGTATTCAGGATCGTCGCGCAGCAGATGGCCGTAAGATTTCAGGTTCGATCCGCAACCGGCAGCGTTAATCACGATGTCGTCGATGTCGAGCTTTTCAAAACTGTCGATCATGCGGCGGGCGGATTCGCGCGATTCTTCTTCGCGACCAACGTGAGTGGATAGCGCTCCGCAACAGCCCTGCGTTTTCGGCGCAAAGATTTCGCATCCTTCAGCGGCTAGAACTCGTATGGTTGCGTGATTCACCCGGTTGAAGAACACTCGTTGCACGCAGCCGAGCACAACTCCCACACGCCGACGAACCGGCACGGTGGGCACAACATGCTCTGGGCACGGGCTGTAACTTTCGAGATTGGGAAGCAAAGCGTGCATTGCCTCAAGCCGCGCGGGCAAATGTTTGAGGAGGCCGCTCTTCTCCACTCGTGTGCGCAGGCCGAGTCCCTGGTAAATCCGCAATGGCAGCGCCAATACGCGAAGGCGTGCCGGATGAGGGAAGACGGCAAAAATCATCTCGCGGTGCAGTCGGTCCCAGAACGATCGGCGATGGCGTCGTTCGATCTGTGCGCGCGTCGCCTCGATGAGCTTGTCGTATTCCACGCCCGACGGGCACGCGGTCATGCACGACATGCAGCCGAGGCAGCGATCGAAGTGCTCGACGAAGCTCTTGTCCATCGTTTCGCATTTGCCGTCGGCGGCCATCTGCATCAAGTAAATGCGGCCGCGGGGCGAATCCATTTCTTCGCGCCACAGCATGTAGGTGGGACACGCGGGAAGACAAAATCCGCAATGGACGCACTGATCCAGCAATTCTTCGGCCGGCGGACGAACCGAATCGAAGAGCGATTGCACGGAAACCGTCTGCGAGACGCCGGCCACTAGATGCCTCCCACGAAACGTCCGGGATTGAGCGTCGCGTTAGGATCGAACTGTTGTTTGATGCGACGCATGAGCGGGTAGGCATCGCGAGCAGGCCCGAAAACGTCGACCTGGCGCTTCAATTCGAGCGGGAGATCGAGTAACGTCAGCGTTCCGCCGATCTCGGCAAGCGAGGCTTGCAAGCCGGCAATCGACTGCGAGAGATGTTCAAGCGATTCGGTTTCGCCACGGAAGAGGCCGATGCCGATGGACTGAACGACGATCTTGGCGAGGCCAAAGTTCCGGCGAACGAGATTGGCGGCACAAGCGATCTTCGTCGGCAAGACGCTGAATTTGCCAACGACCGCCGGTGAAGATCCTTGCCAGAGCGATTCGCGAGCGTTCCAGCAATCGCCGGGCGCGTCTGAGTGGGCCGCATTTTCCGACAGCGATAGGGCTTTTTCAATTTGCGCGTCGATGCCAACGGGAATGCCTTCGAATCGAAGATCAACGATAGGATTCGAACCGTCCTGCCGTCGCAGCTGCAATCCGGTCGGCACGAGCGGGGCGTCGGCGATTGCAAGTAGGAAGCGGTTGGCTTGATCGGCGTCGGCAAACGCAAAGCTCAGGCTGCGCGTTGACTGTGGCAACGGATGAGCGCGGAAGGTCGCCTCGGTGATGACACCGAGGGTCCCGAACGAGCCAGTCAGTAGCTTGGGCAAATCGTATCCGGCGACATTCTTCACGACCTTTCCGCCACTGCGGGCAATCGTGCCGCCGGCTAACACAGTCGTTACACCCAGCAGCAGGTCGCGGATGCTGCCGAAACGCAAACGCAATGCGCCACTGTCGTTGGTGGCGATTACGCCGCCGATGGTGCTGTGCTCGGGCCAGAGCGGATCGAGCGCCAGGCGCTGGCCATGAGTTGCGAGGTCTTTCTGCACGGCACTGATTGTGACCCCCGCTTTCACCGTGAAGGTCATGTCTTCCCAGGCATGTTCGCACGCGCCCGAGAAGCGTTCCATGGAAAGAATAAGATGGACACGCCGCGGCGGATTTCCCCAGCGCATTTTCGTTCCGCCGCTACGAACGCATACGGCGATTTCAGCTGCCGTGGCCCACTTCAAGGCTTCGGCAATTTCTTCATTCGATGCCGGAGAAATGACAAACGATGGCGTTACGTCATCGACCGTGTCGAACTCGGTCGCGCTGCGGAGGTGGGAGACGCCGACGATCGACTCCAACTCTGTCCATCTTGGTTCGACCTGCCGCGGTGTGGTGGCGCCCGTTGTCATTAGAAAAATTGTGCAACACCCGCAACTTCCAGCGGATGGGGCTCGTAAGGGCCGGTTTTCTCCGCGCATAGCCGCAGTCGCGGAAACACTTTTCCCGGATTCGACAGGTTCGCGGGATCGAAAGCGCAACGCACCAGCTGCATGGTGTCGAGATCGGGCTCGGCGTACATCTCCGACATGAACATCTTCTTTTCTTCGCCGACGCCGTGTTCGCCGGTGATCGATCCGCCGACTTTCACGCACAGACGCAGGATGTCGCCCGACAGTTTCTCGGCCCGCTCTTCTTGTCCAGCGATGCTGCGATCATACAGAACCAATGGGTGCAGATTGCCATCCCCGGCATGAAAGACGTTGGCCACGCGCAAGCCGGCCTCTGCGCTGAGTCGCTCGATCTCGGTCATGACTTCCGGCAATTTCGTGCGCGGAATCACGCCGTCCTGCACGATGTAATTTGGCGAGATGCGCCCCATGGCAGCAAACGCGGCCTTGCGGCCCTTCCAGATCGCCATGCGTTCTTCTTCGGATTGTGCGACGCGAATCTCCCACGCGCCATCGCGGGTACAGATTTCGCCCACGTGCTTGATCAGCGCTTCGACCTCTGCCGCTGGCCCGTCGAGTTCCACCAGCAGCAATCCGCCACAGGATGGATAATTCGCATGAACCGACGCCTCGGCGGCCTGGATTGCGAGATTGTCCATCATCTCAATGGCTGCCGGCAGCATTCCGGCGGCGATGATATCGCTCACGGCGGCGCCCGCCTCGTTGGTCGAGTTGAATGCGGCGAGCAGCGTTTGCACGACCTCGGGCCGCTTCACGATGCGAAGCGTAATCGTGGTCGCGATGCCGAGCGTGCCCTCGGATCCCACGAAGACACCGAGCAAATCGTAGCCTGGCGCGTCGAGCGTGGGGTTGCCAAGGTGAACGATGGAACCATCGGGCAGCACGACTTCCATTGCCAGCACGTGGGTGGTGGTAAATCCGTACTTCAGGCAATGAGCGCCGCCGGAGTTCTCGGCGATGTTCCCGCCGATGCTGCATACCGATTGCGAGGACGGATCGGGCGCGTAGAAGTATCCGTAAGGGGCGACTTCCTGCGTAACGAATGAGTTAATCACGCCGGGTTCTACACTCACGCGAGCGTTGGGAATATCAATGTCCAGAATACGGTTCAGACGTGCCAGGCTGATGACGATTCCACCCTCGACCGGCAGTGCGCCTCCGCTGAGCCCGGTGCCCGATCCGCGCGCAACGAATGCAACCTTATGCTTGGCGCATGCCCGCACGACCCGCGCTACCTGCTGGCGTTCGGACGGGAGCACAACCGCGCCCGGCATGACGCGAAAATTCGTCAGGCCGTCGCACTCGTAAGTGCGAAGCTCATCGGCGTGAACAATCAATCCGCGATCGCCGACGATCGCGCGCAATTCCTGGAGGAACCCTGGATCCATACCTCGTATTGCGACTATTCTACTTCGCCTGCACCACCAGGTTCGTGAATGGCGGAACGTACGCTTGCAGCGTGACCAGTATCCCCACCAGAGCTGCCAGCGCTATCGAGTGGAAGAACACGTAACGCAGGATCTTTCCTTCGTGCCCGTACCATTCGGTCGCGGTGCTGGCGACCACGATGCTCTGCGCGTCGATCATCTTACCCATCACGCCACCCGCGCTATTGGCCGAGCACATCAGCACAGGTGATAGATGCAGTTGCTGCGCCGAAATTTTCTGCAGGCTGCCGAAGAGCACGTTCGACGATGTGTCCGAGCCGGTAAGTGCCACGCCAAGCCAACCAAGCATGGTCCCGAAAAATGGATAGAACATGCCTGTACGCGCAAAAGCCAGGCCCATGGTGGCATCCAGGCCGCCGTAGCGGGTCATGAATCCGATCGCCATCATGGCCGAAATGGTCAGCAGCGAGAACCGCACCTTCATCAGCGTTCGCCCGTAACAGCGGAACAGGTGACCGAAGCCGACGCCCATTACCAATCCTGCGATGATCGAAGCGAAGAAGATTCCGCTACCCGTGGCGGACAGCCAGTTCACCACGTAGACCGCTGCTTCTTTCGACGGCGTGGCCACTACCGGCGGAACGCGCATCACCAGGTTGTGAAGCCCATGGACCGGGAACTTGGGAGCCGAAATGCCGTCGAGGAATGCCTTCGCCTTCGGCGTTCCCCAGATGAATACGCAAATACTGAGCACCAGCCACGGCACCCACGCGCGGAAAACTTCGGCTCGTGAATATCCATGTTCGTGTTTGGCAGGCGCCTCGGCTTCGCCCGGCAGGCGCCACACGCGCTTGGGCTTCCATATCTTCATAAACGCGATCAGGGCGGCCATCGAGATGACGGCGGCGACAATGTCGACCAGCCATGGACCGTGATAGTTCGACATCAGGAATTGCGGAACGGCGAAGAAGATTCCGGCGACGGCGATGGCCGGCCAGATCTCGACCATCCCGCTAAATCCGGCGAACGCCCAAATCAGCCAGAACGGCACCAGCACCGAGAAGAAGGGCAGGATGCGACCGACCTGGGCGCCCAGCACGATCTCGCTGATCCCGGTCACGCCCTTCAATCCCAGGATCGGCGTGCCGAGCGCACCAAAAGCCACCGGCGCCGTGTTCGCGATGAGCGACAGGCCCGACGCCTCCAGCGGACCGAAGCCGAGCCCGATCAGTATCGCTGCCGTTACAGCCACCGGAGTTCCGAATCCCGAAGCGCCTTCGAAAAATGCGCCGAAGGAAAACGCGATGAGCAGTAACTGCAGGCGACGGTCCTGGGTGATGCCCATCAGGCTCTCCTGCATCACCTTGAAGCGCCCGGTCTCGAGAGTCAGCGTGTAGAGGAAGATGACGTTGATGATGATCCAGCCAATCGGCAGGAAGCCGTACGCCGCGCCGTACACCGCCGTGGTGGCTGCCTGTCGCTTGGGCATGTGAAATGCGAACACCGCGGTCAGGACCGCCGTTATCAGGCCAATGATTGCCGCCCAATGCGCGGGTATTTTGCCCGTCGCGAGTGATCCGAGCAGGGCGACCACTGGCAGGGCCGCGACGATGGTGGAAAGCCACCACGTCCCGAATGGGTCATACCCTTGCGACCACGGCTGCGATATCGATGGAATCCGGAGAATCGCGATTGCCACGCCAACGATAACGATGACGACGATCAGTGCCAGCAACTTCGATCCTGCGGCAGGCTTCGCGCTCGGACTGGTGTATGGAACGGTTGCGGTGTTTGACATTCGACGCTTTCCCCTAAGCCGCCGGACGGCGGCGATGAGCTGCATCCCGATAGGTTGCCGATGGGTCCGACACGGTACACCTCTTTTTGCCGCTTGGCAAAGGCTATGACCAGCCGGAGGCCGCTATTCATGCCCGGATAACACTACGGACAGGGTCACTCGATCACCAAGGCGGACAAAGAGTGCTAAGCCTGATGGATGCCGAACACCTAGGTGAACTCTTGATGGCAAGTTAGGGCGGTCGCTTGAGACTCGGGTCCAACTCGGGAAAAAGTGCCTGTTCCGGCCACAATTAACAATAGTGTGAACTCTCGCCCGTGCTACTATCCGCCTTCCCCCTGGAGGGAACATGCAAACACAACTTCGTCCGCTGGCGCTTGGGGAAATCCTGGACCGCACGTTCCAGTTTTATCGCAAGGAGTTCATCCTGTTCGTGGGGATCGCGGCCATCCCGAACGGGATCGCATTAGTATTGCGTCTCCTTTTCGCGAGTCTGAAACACGCAGGCTCCGCCGGCTTTGCTTTGGCGGCTATTTTCGGCCTGCTGATTATGTTTGTGGTCAACCTTGTGGCCCAGGCTTTCGCGCAGGCGGCAACCTCTGCGGCGGTGTCGGAAATGTATCTTGGCCGAAAGACGACAATCGGACAGGCGTATGCCACGATTCGCGGGCGCATCGGCGATATGGTAGGAATCTTGCTGGGTCTCGGAATCCTGGAAGCGATCGGTTTCATTTGCCTCATCATTCCCGGCATCTATCTGGCTCTGATATGGGCGCTAGCGGTTCCTGCCGCCGTGATTGAGGATCTTGGATTTGCCGAATGCCGCGATCGCAGCAAGATGCTGACGGAGGGTGCCAAGGGCAGAATGTTTGTCATTTATCTGCTGGTCCTGGCCGTTACCTACGGCGTGCTGATCGGCATCGGAATGATCCTAGGGTTGGTTGGCGTGTCGGTGATCGGCACCAATTTCATGCGAAGTTTTGCTTACACGGTGGCGAACGAATGCGCGACATTCCTGGGCACGGCGTTCGTCGGTCCACTGGGCATGATCGCCTTCACCATCGCCTATTACGATCAACGCGTTCGCAAGGAAGGCTTCGACATACAGTTCATGATGCAGAGTCAGGCAGCAGCGGCTGGCGGAACAGGCGCAGCTCAGTAAACGAAGTTCGACAAAACCGTTCGTGTGCTGATGAGTGGGACTGCTTTCGGGCAGTCCCACCGTTCATTCCGGGTATTGGAGTTCATGGAAAACGAGATCGGTAGATACAGTATCGACACTCCCGAGCAGGTCGCACTCGAATTCGACCTTGCCGGCATGGGCAGCCGCTTCATGGCGGTGCTGGTCGATCACTTGATTCAATTCGTCGGGATCATGCTCTTCGCCATGATTTTTTGGGCAGTGGGAGCCGTGCTCGGACCGGTCTGGGCTATCGCGCTGCTGGTCCTGCTGGTGTTCGTTGTCGAGTGGGGTTATTTCACGATCTTTGAGACGCTGTGGAATGGCCAGACGCCCGGAAAGAGACTGGTCAAGGTCAGGGTCATCAAAACCAGTGGTCGCGCGATCACGGTTTTTGAGGCCATGACCCGCAATCTGATTCGCATCATCGATTTCCTTCCCTCGCTTTACCTGGTTGGCATGGTGGCCATGTTCATCGATCCCAAGAATCGGCGGCTTGGCGACATGGCGGCCGGAACCCTCGTGGTTCATGAGCGCGAAGAACGCGCTCTCAGTTTCCCGCTGGCCCCGCTCAAGCAGACCGCCGTTCCGACCCTCTCGGGAGCGACTTACGATGTCCGTAACCTTGGCGTTAGCGACCTGGAACTGATCGAAACCTTCCTCTCTCGGCGCTTCGATATCGAAAGCTACGCGCGCCACGTCACCGCCGAGCAACTGGCGACGATGATGCGGAAGAAGCTGGGGATCCAGCGAGCCGACGCGCCCAACGATGAAACTTTCCTCGAAGAGCTGGCGAAGGTTCTGCGCGACACCGCCTCGTTCCACCTGCGGCAATAAGCCCGTGCGCGAATGTAAGTAGCACAAAATCGGTTTTGTAGGTATGCTTCTCCGTTCTTTGCGAAATGGAGAAGTTCATGCCAATCGATCGCCGCGAATTCCTGAAGATCTCGGCTGCGGGTGCGACTGCCGCCGCCGTGCCGCAGGCGCTGAGCGCGCTGTCGTCCGACTCTCCCGGTGGTGAGATCGCCGTGTGGACCACCAGTGGCTCCGATCGTCACGCAAAACAACCGCCGCTTTCGTGGACCAAGTCCGCCGTGCAGGGCGGCGACAGGATTCAGGTCGATCCCTCACGCGAATACCAGAGCGTGCTTGGCTTCGGCGCGGCGTTCACCGATGCCGCCTGCTTCACCTTAAATCGCCTCGATCCGGCGGTTCGCCAGGAACTCTTCCGCAACCTGTTCGACTCATCGCGTCTCGGGCTCTCGGTCAGCCGCATCTGCATCGGATCCAGCGACTATTCGACAAAAGAGTTCAGCTACGACGAAGGACTCGATCCGGATCCGGAGATGAAACGCTTCTCCATCGAGCACGACCGTGTCTATATCCTGCCGATCTTGAAAGAGGCGCGCGCCGTGAATCCCGACATGTGGATATTGGCGTCACCTTGGAGCCCGCCGGCGTGGATGAAGCCGAATAAATCGATGCTTGGCGGATGCATGCGACACAGCAGCCTCGCTCCGATGGCCGCTTACATGGAGAAGTTTCTCGACGCCTACGCCGCCGAGGGCGTGCGCGTGAATTCTGTTACGCCGCAGAACGAAATCGACACCGAGCAGGATGGCCGCATGCCCGCCTGCTGCTGGCCGCAGGAATATGAGATCGAGTTCGTGCGCGAACACCTCGGCCCGCGAATGGCGAAGTCGTCGAACCCGGCCGACATCTGGATCCTCGACCACAACTACAACCTCTGGGGACGCGTGCTCGACGAGCTCGAAGACGAAAAGACGCGCCCGTTCATCAAGGGAGTTGCCTGGCATGGCTACGTCGGCAAGCCCGAGCAGATGATGAATGTGAAGAAAGTCTTCCCGCAGATCGACATGTTCTGGACGGAAGGCGGGCCTGACTTCGAAAAGCCCGGCTACGCCACGGAATGGGCGAAGTGGTCGGGGATCTTCACCGGCGTCCTGCGCAACCAGGCACGCTCGATCATCGCCTGGAACTATGCGCTCGATGAAGCGGGCAATCCCAATATCGGGCCGTTTAAGTGCGCGGGGCTGGTCACTGTCGATTCGAAGACGCGCGAAATCAGCCACAGTGGCCAGTTATGGGCGTTCCATCATTTCTCGTCGCACATTCGACGAGACGCAAAGATCGTCGATTCTGCCGGCACAAGTGATGTGCAACACGTGGTGGCTCGCAATCCCAAGGGAGATTTTGTCGCGGTGTTGACGAACGAAACGGCGCAACCAAAGACCGTCTCGCTGGTGGTTGGAAATTCGGCGGTAAATGTGCCGATGGCAGCTGATTCGATTACGACGTTGACGTGGAGTTGATAGCCGTTTTTCGCGGTGGCGTTCCGGCTAACGAATCAACCGAGAGTCGGCGAATATCCGATAAAGCGGTACCGCAGTGACATTGCGTGCTCGACTTCCCGTACGGCATGGATCTCAACGTCGATCACGCGTTGCGCCTTGTCATCGACTTGCGTAGTGCGCCCGCGATCCCAGTCCACCGCGGCGCGGCCCGAAACCTGCAGTGTTCGTCCGGACGCAAAGTCCACGAATAGTAATCCTACCGCCGGATTTACCGCGAGATTCCCGAGCGTGTTAAACATGTTGTTGCCGGAATAGTCGGGGAAGCTAAGCGTGGTCGGCGACGTAACTTGCACAAATCCCGGCTTGCCTCCGCGATGCGAAGCGTCGGCGCCCAGTTCCGGATGACGGCTGGCAATGAAGAACGTGTCGGCACGCTCGATCAGTTCCCGTTGCGAATCGGAGAGCATCTCGCCAGGCATAACGGAAAAGTTAGCAGACTGATCGCTCGCACCCTCGACAATCCGCTTCTGAATGTATTGGGAGCAGTTGCCGTACAGTTGATCGACGGCAATCGTAAGCGATCCGTCGGGATCGACACTGGCATGTCCGTTCACGCGCACGCGGATACGCCGCGAAAAGTCGATGGCGATCAGCCCCACCTGCGGATTGGCCAGCACGTCGGAAAGCGGCAGTTCGGTCCCAACGTTTGCGCGGACAAGCGCGATCGTATTCGAACCGCGGACTGCGATCATGCCCGGCGCGCCCGCGACGAGGCTTGCCCACACACGTCCATCCTTATCGGCGCTGCTGAGTACGGCAAACTGCTGGTGCGATAGAAATCCGGCCATGGCGGCCGGAATCTGTCGCTTGTACATACCGGTAAGCTCGTCGGCCTCTTCGCGAACTCCGGCGCGCCGCTGTACTTCGATCTCGCCCTCGTGCCAGACCCAGGCTTGGTTTGGCCGTGCTCATATCTCCGGATTAGATGGTCGCCCGTTCTCTGCGATGCACGTTTCGGGGAGGCTGGATTTTTGCGGCCCGAGACGCTACTCTTGAAAGGCTTACCCCAAAAGGCGCGGTAGCCAAGTGGTAAGGCGGAGGTCTGCAAAACCTCTATTCGCCGGTTCGATTCCGGCCCGCGCCTCCAAATGCTTCCAGCGGTACATTCAGATCTCGATTCGAGCTGGTTGCCTCGTCATTCCATTCGTTCGCTGACTTCGCCGGCATAAAGCTCATCGCCCGCTCCGCCAGCGCCGTAATCGTCAGGCTCGGATTCACCCCCAGGTTTGCCGCTACCACCGATCCGTCGCAGACATACATGTTGCGATAACCGAAGACGCGATGCCGCGCATCGACCACACCGCGCTCCGGTGAGTTGGCGATGACGCATCCGCCGAGGCAATGCGCTGTACCGGGAACGTTAAACAGGATCTCGGGCAGCATACTCATCGCCACGCCGCCGGTCTGCCGTGCGAACTTTTCCGCAAACTCGTTCGCCGCCGGAATGAACGTCGGGACGTTTTCCCCGCGGCTGACCAGCATCTTACGGAAAGGCCAGAACCACGGACGCTTCCACGCCATGTCGATATGCGCATCGAGCGCCTGCATGCACAGAAGGATGATGCACTCGCTCGCCCAGTTCCGAGGCGACATGATCTTGAATGTGCGAATCGGGTGTCGCACCGCGGACTTCACCAGGTTCCACAGCCATTGCGCGATTCGCCCCGCTCCCGGCTTGCCGTTCGTCAGCACCGTGGTCACCAGGCTCATGGTGTTCGATTTCGCCGGATAACGCACCGCCTCAATATGTGTGTGCTCGTCGATGTAGATCCCCGATCCGTCCGCCACGCCCTTCGACAGGTCGTCTTTCGAACCGGGGATGCGCACGCCGATCAACGACTCGGAATTTGTCCGCACGTACCGTCCTAAACGCCCGCTCAGGTTCGGCAGAGATCCGCGATCCTTGAGCCGGAACATCAATTCCATGGTTCCCAGCGCCGACGCCGCAAACACCACCCCGCGACAGGTGAATCGCCGGCGGTGTTTGCGCCATCTCGACGTCGAACACACGGTATGAACTTCATAGCCATCACTTCCATCGGCACGACCGATCGGCCGCACATCCACGACCTGGGTCTCGGCGAAAACTTTCGCCCCGTGTTTTTCCGCCAGGTACAGGTAGTTCAGGTCGAGCGTGTTCTTTGCGCCGTGGTGGCAGCCCATCATGCATCCGCCACACGCTTTGCACGTTGTGCGCGCCGGTCCTTCACCGCCAAAGTAAGGATCAGCAACGGTCGTCCCCGCCGCCATCCCCTCCGGCCCCTGAAACATCGCGACCTGCGTGCGATAGAAAGTGTCGCCAACGCCGTTCGCTTCGGCAGCGCTTTTCAGCAGCTGGTCCGCCGGGCCGAGAATGCGGTTCTCCACCACGCCCAGCATGCGTGACGCCGAGTCGTAGTGCCGCGGCATTTCGTGTGTCCAGGCGGAAAGCCCGGCCCACAGCCCCATTCCCCATACCTTGTCCGGGGGACGCAACATGACCGTCGCGTAAGTGATCGAACCTCCGCCGACCGCGCATCCGTGCAGGATGGTCACATGGCGGAAGAAGCGCATGTTGAAGAATCCGCGCAGCGCCAGCTTCGGACGCCAGATCCACCGATGCAGCGACCAACTTGTTTCCGGCAGTTTGTCGGGTGTCCAGCGGCGTCCCATCTCCATCACCGCCACGCGGTAGCCTTTTTCGGTGAGGCGGTGTGCCGACACACTGCCGCCGAATCCCGATCCAACCACAACGAAGTCGAAATCGAACTGGGGAGTGTCGGCCATGGTGAGCCAATAGAATTATCGCGCTTTCCTCATCCACCGAAGTCACTCTTTCCGCAAGGCAGAGAAGTAGTAGCGACACGACGAACTCTCGCCGTCGATATTTCAGGGCCAACCGTGATCTTGCGATTCCCAAATTGGGAAATTCGCGCGGGTTGTGCCGCAGGTCCGTTGCCAGCCGTCGGAATCGCCCTATGATGCAATCGTCGGCCGCGGAAAAATGCGCCGGAGGGATTATGAGCAGCAGCAACGGCGATCAAGCCAACACCCAACACAAGCAGCTCTCCGCCGGAGACTCGCTCTTTCTCTACCTCGAACGGGAAGCCAGCCCCATGACAGTCGCCGGCGCCATGGAATTCGAAGGGGCGATCAACCTGTCAGATTGCCGCAGGTTCATTGCCTCGAAGTTGCCGCTGATTCCGCGCTACACCGAACGCGTCGTCTTTCCACCGCTCCACTCCGCTTACCCGCGCTGGGAGCCCGATCCCGCGTTCGACGTGAGCAATCACGTGCGCGAGATCAAGCTCGCGACCGGAGCCGAGGAAGAATTCAAAAGTGCTTGCTCCGACATTCTCAGCACCATGCTCGATCGCGAGCGCCCGCTCTGGGACATCACGCTCTTTCGCGGACTGAAGCCTAATCGCACCGGCATTCTTGCACGCGTGCATCACTGCCTCGCCGACGGCCTGGCCGGAGTCGAACTGATCAACGCGCTGATGGACGCCCGCCCGGTCTCACCAGTGGCTAAAAGGAAGCGGCTGCCGAAATCAGCCGAAGCCAGCGATACCGGCGCGAAACTATTGCAACAGCTGGTCACGTCTTATCTTGGCGCAGTCCAGAGCGTGCTCCAGGTTCAGAAGGAAGTGCTTTCCGCGGCGGAGATCCTCACCCACGCCGGGCGCTCCACGCTCGAACAGATGCTCGCCGCCGCGCCGGAAATCGCAATGCCCGCCGAGCGCCTGCCGTTCAATCGGCTATGCCGCGGACCACAGAAGTTCGCCTGGACCAGCCTTCCCCTGAAGCCCCTGCTCGCGATCAAGGATCGCAGCGACTACACTCTTAACGACGTCGCCCTTGCGGTTGTAACGATGGCGTTTCGCCGCTATGCAGAGTTGCACAAAGTCTCACTCGAGGGCCGGCTCTTGCGCATCATCGTCCCGGTCAACGTTCGTGGTAACGATGACGTTAGCGAGCTGGGCAATCGCATCTCGTTCGCGCCGGTCAACATCCCCATGGACATCGCCGACCCGCGCCGGTTGGTGGAAGAAGTGAAGCTCCGCATGTGTCGAGTGAAGAAGACGCACCTGGCGGAATACGTCGGTATGGCCGGCATGCTGATCACGTCGCTTCCCATACCGTTTCAAGCGGCGGCTTTGCCCTACGCGGGATTGCTGCCGATCAGTCTCTCCAACCTCATTTGCACCAACGTTCCAGGCCCGCAGTCGCCGCTCTATTTCATGGGACACAAGATGCTGACCTGGTATCCGCATGTGCCGATCGGCGGCGAGATGGGCGTCAACACGGCAATCCTCACCTACAACGGCGCGGCTTATTTCGGATTCACCATCGACCTCTACGCCGCGCCTGATGCCGACGCATTCGAGAAACTTGTGCCCGAAGCTTTCGCGGAACTCTGCCGCGCGTTTCGAGTAAAGGCGGCGGCGGCCGCTGCGCGCAAACCGCGGCGAAAGAAGAAGCTGGCGGTCGTGAAATCTCGCGCGGAAACTGAAGTTCCCATCATCGCAGCCGCCGCCAGCTAACAGTCTGATTCCCGGCGCTTAGTGCTTGCTGGCGTCCGCAGTCGTAGTCTGTGGCTGGCTTGGGGTCTTGCTGTAAACGATTTTCCTGGTGCCGCCTTCGCAGCTACCGACCACTTTCCCCTGCGCGTCTTTCTCTTTCGGCATCACTTCCAGCAAGTACGACTTCACGCCGTTCGCCTCGAGTTTCTTCGCGATCTCAGACTTCAGTTCTTCACACGGCTTGCCGGCCTGCGCAAACGCAGCAGCCGAAAACAACGCAGCGGAGACAAGAATCAGGTGGAACTTCTTCATGCGATCTCCTTGTTGAAGCCAGGTTACTGACGCAGATGTTTACGCACCCGCCGCGCGGTTGCCAGTTACGTCAGTAAGCCGTTCTTCTGGAAGATGGGAAGCTAGGCCTTTCGTACCCGCTTGCTCGCGGTCTTTCGCTTCGACGATTTAAGCTTCGATGGTTTCGGTTTGGAGCGCTTCGCTACCGAAGGCCCTTCGCCCCCCATCCGCTCTTCCAATTCCGCCAATCTCTTTCGCAACTGATCCAACTCGCTCGCCGACTCTCCAGATGGGTGCCCGGTCCTTGCCTGAGGTTGGGAAGGGCCGGTTCGCGTCTCCCGCTGCATGAAGTTCTTCACCATCCTGATCGGCGACAACGCTGCCGCCTGCACCTCCGACAACGTGCTTTGCACTGAGTTGTGGACCTTTTGATATGCATCGAACGCCGACTTCAGGTACGACATCAGGAAGTCGCGTCCTACGCGGTCGGTGGTCATCACCAGTTGCCGCAGTAACTCCAACGGTAGTCCCGAAGGTCCGCCTCGTGCGTCCTCCAGAATGATCTGCGTCAGGATCACCCGGGTCAGGTCCTCACCTGTTTTCGCGTCGAGTACCTGCACCTCTTTCCCATTTCGGACCAGAGCTGCAATGTCTTCCAGGTTCACGTAGCGGCTACCGGAAGTGTCGTACAGTCTTCGGTTTCCGTATTTTTTGATGATCACTGCCGATCGTTCCACGTCTCCAACCCTCTATTTGCATTGCACAATTGCACAACCCTCATATTGACACAGAATAGCTTAAAGACTAGCGTTTGAATAGATGCTGCAGTGCAGCAAAAACGGAGGCCGTTTATGAAGGAAGATGTCAAATCCAGGTACGCCCGAACTCGTCCCGAGCAGTCGTCCCTGATGTCGCTGGTTTCAGGGTGGCTGCAGCAGGGTTTCGAGAATTTCATCGCCACTCAACGAATCCTCGTGGAACTTGCAATGCGCCAAAATGCCAATGCAATGAATGCCATTCAAAAACGTTTATCCGACAAGGAAGTCTGTCCCGTCTCGATCGTCAGCGAATTTGCCGGCGAAGGGATCTCGAATTTTATCGAAGCGCAGAAGGTGCTGCTCTCGCTCGCGCAGCGCGAAAATGAAATCGTGATGAGCGGAGTCAAGGAGCGCGTCGGAGTCTCGAGCGTGCTCTCCGCCATGACCGATTTCTTCCGCCGCAGCGTCGATAATTTCCTCGAAATGCAGCATGGCTTCCTCAAGATCGCGGGCAAACAGACACAGCACTGGCTCGACGCCACCAGGAACGGCAAGCCTTATGACGCCGCCGTTCTCATGACGGTCGCACAGGAAGGCATGGAGAACTTCGTCCGCTGGCAGAAGAAATTCCTCGACATCGTGGCCGACGAGACTGCCAACGGAATCAGCGGCAAGGCCGGGGAAACAGCTCGGAAGATGAAGAAGACCGAAGTCGTCGCGCTCGCCAAAGAGGTGACCGAAGAATTCATCGAGGCGCAGAAGAAGCTGCTGGACGTGGCAGGCAAGCAGATCGACGTGAACGTGCGCACTGCCGGACGCACCGTGAACATGCTCAAGCCGTTCCCGTTCCTTCCCCTCGGGGACCTGACTCGCGAAGGCGTGAAGAACTTCGTGGAAGCAGAAAAAGAGCTGATCGACACGATGATGAAAAAATCAACACGTGGCACGAATAAGGCCGAACGGCGCGGAAAACCACGCGTAAAGAGGCAGGCGCGGAGCCCGCGGGCAGCAGCCGCAGTTGCAGCTGCCGATTGACGCGGTTGTAAACCTGCTGTAAATAAGTGGCATCAATGGTGACGTGCCGCTGCCGCGACGCAGCGGCACGTTCTTCTGTCAGCGATCAAGGCCAGGATGCCAGCAGCTCGGTGGGAACAACTGCTCGTCCGCGCCAATTCGTTGCACGGGTGGGGAGAGTTCAAACCGAGCATGGGCCAGCGCTCAATGAGGATTCGCGAAGATCACGCGGAAGCCGACATTTCAATCTGGAAAGAGGCATTTTTCGCCGCGGAGCTGCTGCTTCTCCACACCTCTCCGGTCTATTACGGACTCGGCGTCCCGCGCGGCGATGGATCGGCGGTCGTGGTCGTCCCTGGCTTCCTCGGGAGCGATACCTATCTGGCGCAGATGCATTCCTGGCTCGAGCGTATCGGCTACCGTCCCTACTTCTCGGGCGTCGGCGTGAACGCGCAGTGTCCGAACCTGCTCATCCAGTACCGCATAACTCAAAGCGTCGAGAAGGCATTGAGCCAGACGAAGCGCCGCATCCATCTCATCGGCCACAGTCTCGGCGGAATCATCGTGCGCGCCATCGCTGCGCAGCGGCCAGACGACATCGCTTCCGTCATCACCCTCGGATCGCCCTTCCGCGGCACCGTGGTTCATCGCAGCGTTCTTCGCGCCGCCGAAGCGGTTCGCCAGCGCATTCTGCACGCCGAAGGCGAAGACGTGTTGCCGGCCTGCTACACCGGTCGATGTACCTGCGACTTCCTCAACTCGTTGCGACGCCGCCTGCCGAAGTCGGTCTATGAAACCGCGATCTACACCCGCAACGACGGTGTTGTCGATTGGCGCTACTGCGTGACCGGCAAGCCAGCCAACGACTTCGAGGTTCCCGGAACTCACGTTGGGCTCACCTTCAATCCTTCGGTGTACTCCGTCGTTGCCGCGCGGCTCGCAAAAGCGCAGACCGACAACTGATTCCCGCAACTCTCCAACTTTCCGACACTTCGGTTACGCACGGATTCCCAAATCGGAACAGGTCCCGCACTTTCCCATAATGGGTCTCTTCGTTTGGAGGCTGCTGCATCACAATGGAGAACGTAGTGTTCCCCTAGCAGTACCGCTACTACCTCGAGCCCGTTGCGGTTCGAGTTCATATCTGGTTCCACAGCCGGTGCGATTCCAAGACGCCGGCTGGAAAGGAGACTCCCGTGCGTTTCTCTCGAGTCATCGTACTTTGCTTATTCCTCTTCCTGAGTGGTGTCGCTGCGTTCTCGCAGCAGGATTACGTTTCGCGTTACGACGCGTTCGGTTCTTACTCGTTTCTCTCCACCCCCAAGCTGAATCTGTTCGAACGTGGCTTCAACGGACAGTTCGGAGTGAACGTTCGCCACTGGCTGGCGATCGGCGGAGACTTCAGCACCTTCAGCGGCCACTCCAGCCTGTTTCCAAGCCAACTGGCGCCGGCAAAACAAATGCAGTTGGCACAAGGTTTGGCTCAACTCGGCGGATTGCCTCCGGGATACACGCTTTATGCACCGTATAACACCACCACCTATACCTTCACCGCCGGGCCGCAGTTCGGCTATCGTCACTTCAAACAGGTGACGTTGTTCATTCGACCGTCGATCGGTGGGCTGCATCAGTCGGCGACGGCGAGGCCGATCGATCCTATCCAGACGGTTGTGGTCACCGGCCTGCTCGGTCCAAGCATGAAGAAGTCGGACCTGGTGCTGTTTTACGGCTTCGGCGGCGGCTTCGATCTCAACGTCCAGAAACATGTGGCGATCCGGATGGCAGCGGATTTCGTCCATACCGATTTGTTCTCCGGCCTCTTGAACGGCGGCGAGAACAATGTGCGTTTCTCGGTGGGACCAGCCTTCCGCTGGGGCCGCAACGTGGAGAGATAGCTCGCCGGGCAAACAAATCCGGCGCTTCTCGCGCCTGATGCATTACCATTCGGAAACATTTGTGAAGCGCGGACCTCGAAAGTCCGCGCTTCTGGTCTCCGCATGGCATTGGCCCAAGGACTAGCCCCACAATCGGTCACCCGCCGTCGCTGGCTCATTGCCTCGCTGCTCGGCTTCGGAGTGCTGATCAACTATTTCGACCGCATCAACCTTTCCGTCGCCAAAGACGCGTTGCACTCCGAGTTCGGCCTCTCCACTGTCGCCTTCGGTTACCTGCTGAGCGCCTATAGTTGGACGTACGCGCTGTGCCAGATTCCGGTCGGCGTTCTGCTCGATCGCTTCGGTGTAAAGCGCATCCTTGGCATGAGTTCGTTCCTTTGGTCGGTGGCGTGTTTCGGGGCGGCAGCCGCCACTGGTCTCTATACTTTCTTTGCTGCGCGACTCTTGCTTGGCGTGGGCGAGTCCCCAACGTTTCCGGGAAACGCGAAGGCCGTCGGCTACTGGTTCCCGCAACGCGAGCGCAGCCTCGCCACGGCGTTATTCGATTCCGGCGCGAAATTTTCGTCGGCAATCGGTGTTCCCGTGCTCGGGTTAATGCTGATCCATTTCGGCTGGCGATGGAGCTTCGCCGCCACCGGCTTCGGCAGTCTCGTTTTCTTCGCGCTGTTTTACCGTTTCTATCGCAACCCGAGTGAAGATCCGCGGTTGTCCCGGGAAGAGTACGGGATGATTCTCGAAGGCGGTGCGCAGCCGGAGAGCGCGGCCACCAACCTCGAAAATGGCGCACCCGTCTCGTATCTCATCGCGCGCCGCAAGGTGCTTGGCCTGTGCCTGGGCTTCTCGGCGTATAACTACACGTTCTATTTATTGCTCACGTGGATGCCGAGTTATCTCTCCGCGTTCGGCATCGACCTGTCGCGATCGTTTCTGTACTCGAGTGTGCCATGGCTGGTGGCCACCGTCACCGACCTGGTGATCGGTGGAGTGCTGGTCGATCAGTTGCTTTCGCGCGGATGGGACGGCAGCCGTGTGCGGCTCACCGTGATGGTGGTCGGCATGTTGTTTGGCCTGGGGATCTTTGGCGCTGCCGCGGCGCGCACGGCCTCGAACGCGGTTTTCTGGATCAGCTTTTCGCTGGCAGGACTGTCGGCCGCGGCTCCCGTGGCATGGTCGGTTCCATCGTTGATCGCTCCGCGCGAAAGCGTGGGGCGCATTGGCGGCATCGTCAACTTCTTCAGCCAGATCACGGCGATCGTGGCGCCGATCGCGACCGGCTACATCGTCGATCTGACCAATTCCTTCAAGGGCGCGTTTGTGGTTGCGGCGGTGTTTCTCTTGATCGGCGTCGCCGGCTACGCATTCATGCTCGGAAAAATCGAGCCCATTCCGGAACCACGAACATGAATGACAAAGAAGTCTGTCCTCAGCCCCCAAAAAAATTTTTTCCGCTCGATTGAACAGAATCAACAGCTTAGAGGGAAAATAGCGGAAACAAAGGACTTAGCCGCCATTTTGCCGGTCATCGCACCTTATATTGCTTGCTCAGGCCGGTGCGCGCATTGAAAACCTCGTAGCGCCCATCGGGCCACGCCGTCAGTTTCAGATAATTTCCCTTATCGGGACCATTAACGTTGGCGATAAATTCTTCCGGCGTGTTGTGCGCCGAGGCGCCTTCTTCCGAATAGTGCAGTTGCCAGAGAGCCTCGAGTCCCGGCGTTTTGTGGATCACGTCCCACGATGACGGCGAGCCGCCCTTCTTCGCGCCATTATCCATAATCGCGATTTGCGGATGAATGCCATCGACGAGCGCTGGGCTGCCGCTTTGCATCCAGCCATGATGCGAGACGATGTACACATCCACGTTGCCGATCTTGTTCACCGGGCACATGAGCTGCATTTCTTTGTCCCAGGTGAGGTCGCCGAGGTCGATCAGCTTCACTTTGCCGAACGTAAAATACGTTCCGAGCGAGCGCAGGTTCTCTGTTTTGTCGGCTGGCCGCTCCTCCGATTTCTGACACGCCGCATTCTCGCCGCCGGCACCGGGAAGCGGTTTATCGATGATGTTCCCGTCGCCGGTGACGACCGTCGCGTCGATGCCCTTGATCGGCAGCTTATCGCCGGGTCTAGCGACGATGTGCTCGTACTTTCCGCTAGCGAGCAACTTCTGATAAGCGTTATATCCGTTGACGGTGTCGGCGTTATCGGTCTCGCGGTTCTCTCCATGATCGATGAACGTGCCGATCGGAATCTGCTCGGCCAATTGCGGCACCCCGCCGACGTGGTCCACGTGGAAATGCGTAATGAGCACGTAGTCGATCTTCGCCAGTCCTTCGGCCTTCGCGACCATGGCGATCCGCTTCGCGTCGCGGCTGTCGTTGCCGGGCCAGCCGGTATCGATTAAAAGCGACTGTCCCGCCGGAGTAATGAACAGCGTCGCCTGTCCGCCTTCGACATCGACGAAATAAATCCGCAGCGGCTTTTGCGCAGGACCTCTCGCCCACAGGCTCGGAGCCATCAACGCGCACAGCATCAACGCCAAAAATCGATTCGCAATCTTCATGAGGACCCTCGTGATCCCCAGCAATTTAACACGCCAGAAGCTGCGGTTTCGATTTCAGATTGCCGTCAACGCTCGTCCGCGTGTATATCTGTTCAACCTCTCACATCATGAAAAAGCGAATTTTCTTTCTCACTCTGCTGTGCGGTTTTCTTTCGAACTTTTCAACGGGCCAGCAAACGAAGCCCAAAGTCTCTCTCGACGAGTTCTTCAATTACGTAAGCTTCAGCGGTGTCGAGCTCTCGCCCGACGGCAACGCCGTGGTGATCGGCACCGACCGCGCCGACTGGGACCAGGAGATGTTCCGCGGAGATTTGTGGCTGTATCGCATCGCCGGCGACGGCGGATCGCTGGTCCAGTTGACCCATTCCGGGCATGACGGACGCCCGCAATGGTCGCCCGACGGGCAGTGGATCGCATTCGTGTCGGAGCGCAAATCAATGAGCGGAAAGAGTCGCGACGATGACGACAAAGATAAAGATACGTCGCAGCTGTTCGTGATCTCGGCCAATGGCGGCGAGGCGATTCCCGTTACCAGCGCCGGTGACGATGTGCATGCGTTCACCTGGTCCGCCGACTCCAAGCAGCTCTACTTCGCGACGCGCCAGCCATGGTCGAAGCAGCAGACCGAGAGCCACAAGAAAGAGTGGAAAGACTCCAGGCTCTACCGCGGCGATGAACGCGGGGATCAGGTGTTCAAAATCGCTCTGGCCGACGCGCTCACGCGCAATGCCGCGCTCGGCACAAAAGAGACGCCGGAGTCGGAAGGCGATTCAAATTTGACGCCGAGCTCCACGACGATCGGCAAAACGCCGTGGCATATCCAGCAGCTCGTCACTTCGCACGACGGCAAGCAGCTGGCGTTCGTCACCGACTCCGTGTCCGAACGACAGGAGAAGCCCGAGGACTTCGAAATCTACTTGATCGGCCTTGCCACGGCATCGGCGGACGTTGCACCGAAGCAGCTCACGCACAACCAGGCCTTCGAGGCCAATCTCGGATGGGCGAGCGACGACCGCCACCTGTTCTTCACGGTTTACCAGGGATCGGCGGAAGGGAAGTACTCCGACACGCAGCCACGGCTTTACGCGGTCGATGTGGAGACGAACGATGTCCAGCGCTGGGCGCCGGATTTCCCGGGAGAAGTCACCGATTACTCGGTGATGCGCGATGGCACGCTGGCGGTGTCGGCGCGCGTGGGAACCGAAGTTCAGATGTACACCATTTCGAGCGCCAAAGGAGCGTTCACGAAGCAGGCGGGTGTGCCCGGCTACTACAGCAATCTCGTCAGCGGTCCGAAAACATCGCGGCTGGCGTTCGTGCATTCGAACCTGCAGCAGCCGCAGGAAGTTTATCTTGCCGAGTCGATCGACAAGCTGGCGCAGGCGCGCCCGATTACCACCTTCAATCGACTATTCACCGAACGCGATCTGCCGCAGGGCAAGACATATCAATGGAAGTCAGACGACGGCACGCCGGTGGAAGGAATGCTTATGTATCCGCCGGGAAAGTTCGAGCAGAAGAGCCTGCCGATGCTGGTGCTCATCCACGGTGGCCCCGGCGATTCCGACGGCAATCACTTCGAGTGTGACTGGTACCAGTGGGACCGGCTGGCGGCGTCGAATGGCTGGCTGGTGTTTGAGCCGAACTATCGCGGATCGACCGGCTACGGCGACAAGTTTATGGAAGGCATTGTGCCTGAGATCGTGTCGCGTCCGGGCAAAGATATTCTTGCCGGGGTCGATGCGCTGGTGAAAGACGGCATCGCCAATCCCGACCGCCTGGTGGTTGGCGGCTACAGCTACGGCGGGTATATGACCAACTGGCTCATCACGCAGACCACGAGATTTAAAGCTGCCGTTACAGGTGCGGGCGCGGTCGAGCACCTGGCGAACTGGGGCAACGACGATATGACGGTCGACGACGCGTATTTTCTCGGCGGACGCCCGTGGGAAGTTCCGGATCGGTACCGTTCCGAAGCGGCAATCTTCCAGATCACAAAAGTCAGGACGCCGACCCACATGGTCGCCGGCACTGACGATATTCGTGTCGCGGTGCTCGAAGACTACCTGCTTGAGCACGCTCTGGAATCGCTGAACGTTCCGCATGAGCTGGTGCTCTTTCCCGGCGAAGGGCATTCGTTGTCGAAAAATCCGTGGCATGGAAAGATCAAGGTGCGGGAAGAATTGAAGTGGCTGCAGAAGTACGGAGGCGTTCCGGAAACTAAATAGATCGCTCTTCCCAAAACAGCGCCCTGCGATGCCGAAGTTGTGGGGCGCTATTTTGTTGCCGCAACCGCTTAGCACGCCCATTGCCGAATGCCAATCCGGCAATTAACTAACGGAGTTCTCTCCTTCGATATGAGTGCGCGTGCCGCATGCCTGAGTCTCGTTAGTAACTATTCACGGGCGTTCATTAATTAGAAACTGGTTACCAACTAAGCAAGACGTGGGCGGAAGTGTGGCCAGTTCCGTCCGATTGGTGATTCGGTGACTATGACATCCTGCTCGGGCGAAAAAACGATCGCGCGATGGTGCGCGGCGCTCGTCATTCTTATTGCTTTCTTCCTTAGCCGTCCAGCTTTTGGGGCCGTCGCCATCGACACTGTCAGCAGCGGCAGCATTTCGTTCGTGCGCACCAGTACCAATCTCACTTTCACGCACACCAGCGCGGCGAATACTTACCTGGTGGTGGAAGTCTCTCTGAACATCAATACCACTGGACAGACGATCACGAGCGTCACCTACAACGGCGTCGCTATGACATTGCTGGGTGGCACGACCAACGGCAGCAATCAGCGCGTTGCGTTTTACGGATTGGCCGTGGCCACGGCGGTAACGAACGGCAACGTGGTGATTACGCCAACTGCTCTTACCGGCACCAACCGTGTAGGAATTGTCGCGGGAGCGATCACATTTACGGGGGCCGATCCGACGACTCCGGTTGGGACTCCATCCTTCGCTGCCAGCGCAGCCGCCGGTACTATGGCGACGATCACCGTATCCGGTAACCCCAATCAGCTTATTCTCGGCGCGATCGCCACTTCCCGCACCGCTACGGTTACAGCGGGTTCTGGGGAAACACAGCGGTGGACGGCCATCTCCACTGGAGGAACCGCGAACGATGTTCGCGGCGCTGGAAGCACGAAGACCGGAGCGAGTACCGTCACGTTCACGGAGACTCTCAGCGCCAGTTCGACTTGGGAGATGGGTGCGATCCCCATCTATGGCGCGGCAACAGGAAACTTGTGCGCAAATCCGGGTAACGATGGCGTGGGAAATATCACCAGCGCCGTCAATTCGTACTACGCGCCTTCCGCAGCCGTCACGCTGAGTCCCGGTACCGCCAGCGTTACGCTCGCTGCCGGCGCAGGCGCTAATTCGAATATCGCTTCCGGCGATCTGCTGCTGATCATGCAGATGCAGGACGCTGACATCAACAGCAACAATACCTCAGCCTATGGCGCCGGCACGACGACAGGCAGCGGCTACACTGCCCTCAACAGCGCGGGACTCTACGAATACGTCGTCGCCAACAACGCGGTTACATTTGGTACGGGCGGCACGCTGTACTTCACCGGAGTGGGCCCCGGCGGAGGTGTGGTCAATACCTACACCGAGGCCGCCTTCGTCGCCGGCAGTAAGGGACAGAAGACCTTCCAGGTAATTCGGGTACCGCAGTATTCGTCGGCGACTCTGGGCAACGGTAGCACCAATGTCGCGGTGGCAACCGCTTGGAACGGCGCCGTAGGTGGCGTACTTGCGATTGACGTTGCCGGCGTCCTTACGCTTAACGGCACAGTTAACGTTGATGCCCTCGGATTCCGCGGCGGCGCGGGGCGCGCGTTGGCCGGCGGCACCGGCGCGAGCACCGACTACCGGACGGCCTCGTCCGTGGCTACGAACGGCAGCAAAGGCGAGAGTATCGCCGGAACGCCGCAGTATTTGATCTCCGGTAGCCCCAGCAGTCCGACGCTGGTAAATACGGGAACCGACGGTCTTCCCAACGGTTCCTACGCGCGAGGCGCTGCCGGCACGGGCGGAGGCGGAGGGACCGACGGCAATCCGGCGGCGAACGATCAGAACACTGGTGGCGGCGGTGGTGGAAATGGCGGCGCGGGCGGCGTGGGCGGCAACTCGTGGAACAGCAATCTGGCCGTTGGCGGAATCGGCGGCGTGGCGTTTCCGGCGGCGATCTCGCGGGTGACGATGGGTGGCGGGGGTGGCGCGGGTACCACCAATAACGGAACCGAAAACGGGAGCACCGATGTGACGGGCATCGCCAGCAGCGGCGGCACCGGCGGTGGGTTGGTGATGATCCGCACCAGCGAGTTGACTGGCACCGGAACGATCAGCGCGAATGGCGGCAGTACGCTGAGCACGCAGAACGACAGCACCGGCGGCGGCGGGGCGGGCGGCACGGTCGTGGTCGTTGCGCAACATAGCGCCCTGACGGGACTCACGGTTTCCGCCGTGGGCGGCACGGGCGGAAACGCGTGGCCGACGTCGGGCCCGGGAACCGGATGTCCGGGTGGCGGCAATTGCAATTATCACGGACCGGGTGGCGGCGGCGCGGGCGGCGTGATCCTGCTTTCTTCGACTGCCGTTACCAACGTTGCCGGCGGCGCGAACGGAACTACGACTACATCGGCTGTCGCTTACGGCGCGACTTCGGGCGCCAGCGGCGTCGTCAACACGAGCGCCACCCTGGCGGGGATGGGCGGCGCCAGTTCCGGATCGCAATGCGTGCCAGACCTCAGCATCGCGGGTGCGGGCTTGACCGGGCTCGTTCGCGGCAGTACGTGGTCCTATAACCTTACCGTTAGCAATCTCGGAATTTCGAGCACGTCGGGCCAGGTCACCGTCGACGATCCGCTGCCTTATGGATTGGCCGTGACCAGCGCGAGCGGTACCGGCTGGTCGTGCAATCAGAATGGCCAGGACATCACCTGCACCCGCAGTGATGCTCTCGCAGGATTCAGCGCGTCATATCCGACGATCGCGCTGGCGGGAACGGTCATCCAGTCCGCTCCCGATTCGCCGACGAACACGGCCACCACCAGCGGCGGTGGAGAAACCTATCTCGGTAACGATACAGTTACAGCAAATCCGACCATTCTGTCGTCGGCCGATTTGTCCCTGACCAGCACCGCGTCGCCGACCCTGGTTGCGGCGGCGGGAGTCCTGACCTACACGCAAAAGGTCACGAATAGCGGCGTCAGCGATGCCGCAGGACTTTTCTTCACCTCGGTAATCCCGGCGAATACCACGTACCAGTCGATCGTCGTTCCCAGCGGCTGGAGTTGCAACACTCCTGCGGTCGGATCGGCGGGAACTGTTTCCTGCGTGGCGACCTATCTCGCGGCCGGAGGGAGTGCTACGTTTTCGATCGTCACCAGTGTCGGCAGCGGCGTCAGTGCTGGAACTGTCGTGACCAACACCGCCTCGGTCAGCGCGCTGACACCCGATCCGTTCGCCTACAACAATTTCACGCAAACGAGCGCGACGGTCGGAACGGGATCAGACTTGGCGATCACCGATGTCGCATCCCCAACGAACGTGGCGGTCGGATCGCAGATCACGTTCACACATGTGCTGACTTACACCGGAACATCGTCGGCTTCGACGGTGACTTACAAAGAGACGTTGCCGGCAACGGTGTCGATCGTGACGCTGCCCTCACCCGGCGGATCGTGGACCGCCTGCACGGGTACGACGACGATCACTTGCTCTGTCACAACGCTGGCAACCGGTTCGACGGTGACGTTTACCACAGTTGTCCAGGTGACAAGCGGGACGTCAGTCACAGACACGGCGCTGGTCGGCTCGACCCCGGCCGACACCTACACGGGAAACAATACGGCGAGCGCGACGGTGAGCGTCTCGGCGTCGGGAACCGACTTGAGCGTCTCCGACCAGGCATCGCCGGTCACCGTCGAGGCGGGCAACAACATCGTGTTCTCGCATACCGTGACGAATATCGGTCCGAACACGACTTCTGGAACCGTGACCCTGACCGACACGCTGCCGGCGGGCACAACGTATCAGTCTTATACCGCTCCGGCGGGATGGACCTGCGTCAATGCGTCGAACGTCGTTACGTGTACGACGAACAGCGGCGTCACCATGGCCTCGGGCACGACCGCCTCGATCAGCGTGACCACGGCAGTCCCGTCGACGGCGAGCGGCGGAACGAACCTGACGGATAACGTGACCGTTAGCTCAACAGGCGATCCTGTCAGCGGGAACAACAGCGCCTCAGCGACCTCGACCGTCGCCTTGGCGACCGACCTTGCGGTGAGCGTCGTCAGCGGTACACCCGACCCCATCACCGCCGGCACAACCGGTACGCTGGCCATCACCTACAACGTCACCAACAACGGTCCGGCAGCCTCGGGCAGCACGACCTTCCTGGTTACGATTCCGTCGAACACGACATACACTTCGCTGACGGCTCCGACCGGTGGCGGAGTGACCTGGACGTGCAATCCACCTTCGAACGGTCAGGTATTGTGCACGACAAGTAATCTGCCTGTCGGCTACAACCAGAATTTCGTCCTCAATGTCGGCTACAACAATCTGTCGGCAGGACCACCTACCACCACAACGGTCAGCAGCACCGCGTCCGCCTCGCCCGCCGTATCGGACAAAATCTGGGCGAACAACACCGCAACATTCAGCACGGTAGTGACTGCATCCGGACAAACCGATCTTGTGATCACTCCGACGGTGAGCCCAAGTTCCGGGCCGGTGCCTGTCTATGCCGGGCAGAACTACACGATCTACTGGACGATCACGAATAAAGGACCGGCTGCGGCCGCCAATCCGTCCCTGACATTCACAGTTCCGACTGGAACTACGCTCGTTTCTTACAGCGTGCCGATCGGTTGCACTCTGGCCGGCAGTACGCTCACGTGCTCTTCGACCACGGCGTTCCCGGTCGGCAGCGCCAACGTGTCGTTCACCCTGGCGACGCTCTCCAGCGACACCAGTCCGATCACGGCAAACGTCAGCGTTACAAGTACAACCAATGGTCCGAATGGATCGGCGGCGAGCGCTTCCGCCAGCTACACCGAGCCAATTGTCACTTCGGCCGATCTGAAGGTCACGAATACCTGCACTCCGGATCAGGTCGACAACGGCAACATTGTCTGCACGCAGACGATTACAGACCTCGGACCGAGCGACGCGCAGGTTGTCATGCTCACTGAGGCGCAGCCGACGAACACAACCTCGGTTTCGGCTCCCGGCTGCAGCTTGCTGCTGGGACAGGTGAGCTGCAACATCGGTACGGTAACCGTGGGCACGCCGGTGACGATCACTTACACGACCAAGGTTAATGGTACCGTCGCGCGTGGAACTACGATCACGGATACGGTCAACGTCACAACCTCCACCACCGATCCAGTGAGCACCAACAACACCGCGACCGCGACCAGCACGGTAGCTGTCTCGACCGACTCCGACATCGGAATCGCGATCACGCCATCTGCGTCGAGCGTTGCATCCGGTAGCAACATCACGTTTGCACAAACCGTCACCAACAACGGTCCCGCCACGGCCACCAGCGGCACTGTAACGATCAGCGAGGCGGTTCCCGCAAACACAACCTTTGTTTCCGCAACCGGCACCGGCTGGAGTTGCGGCGCACCTTCCGGTGGCACGTTCACCTGCACCTCCACGGCCTCGATGGCTTCCGGCGCCAGCACTACGATCAACCTCGTGGTGACCACCGCTACGGGCCTGGCAGCTCAGACCGTGATCTCCGACACAGCGACCACGGGTGGCACGATCACCGATCCGAACTCCGCCAACAACACGGCCACGGCGAATGTGACGATCACCGATCCGAACGTGGCGGACATGTCGATCGCAATTGCAGCGGCCAGTACCACGGTCCGCACCGGCAACTCCGATACGTTCACGATCACGGCGACCAACGGTGGCCCAAGCACAGCGACGAACGCCGTCGTTACAATCCCGATCCCAACTCTCGAGCAGTTTGTCTCGGCCACGCCGAGCCAGGGAAGTTGCTCCGTGAATGGAGACGTCGTTACCTGCCTGTTGGGCACGATGGCCTCCGGTAATTCAGCCACGATCTCGTTGGTTGTCAACGTCATCAACTACGGCGAGACGACCAACACTGCATCCGTGGACGCCGATCAGACCGACACCAACACCAGTAACAACACGGCATCCGTGGCGATACTGTTGCTGGCTCCGACGGAAATCAAGCTGGTCGGATTCACCGCCGAATGGGATGGCGGACAGGTCGTCCTCGAGTGGAGGACAAAGGAAGAAGCTCGTAACCTTGGCTTTAATGTCTATCGTGAACTGAACGGCGAACGCGTGAAGCTGAACCCATCGCCGATCGCCGGCACTGCGGTGCGCATGCGAGCTTATCTTCCGCAGCACACGGCGTCGGCCTATTCGTGGATCGATCCCTCGCCCGATGCTCGTGCCAGCTACTGGCTCGAAGACGTTTCGCTGTCTGGCGCGCGCACATCGCATGGGCCAGTGCAAGCCACCGGAGTCTCGGGCCGCGCTTCGGCCAAGGTCGCCCACTCGGTCCTGCTGGCGAATTTGAATTCTGCCGCGCAGGCGCCGGCTAACGTCCCGGTTACGCCGATCGTGCCTGCCACAGTGGTAGCCGCCGATCAGCCCGTCACATCGCCGCAGCCCATCTTCACCTCCAGCCGTCCTGGCCGCGGACAACGCAACGCCGCCGCGGTTTCCTCCGCCACACTCGCCGGTCAGCCGGCGATCCGGATCGCGGTGAACCAGGAAGGCTGGTACAAGATCACGCAGGCGCAGCTGTCGGCGGCAGGACTCAACCCCCATGCCGACATCAATGCGCTCCGCCTGATCACCGAAGGTACAGAAATCCCGATGCGCGTCTCGGCTTCCGGCGGCAATCTGAACTCCATCGAGTTCTATGGCATTGGCCTCGACAATCCATATACCGACACGCGGATCTACTGGCTGATCTGGCAATCGAACGTCGGCCTCCGACTGGCCCAGGTAGACGGAACTAATGGCAACCTGCCCGCTTCGACCAATTACAACGCCGAAGCCGTTCGCCAGGATCGCACCTTTTACTTCGCCGCTCTGACGACCAATGGCGATCAGGACAACTTCTTCGGCGATGTCGTTTCGTCCGCGCCGGTCGATGAGCATTTGCAACTTTCCGGCATCGACCAAACTGACGCTACCAGCGCGCAACTCGATGTGCTGCTGCAGGGAATCACCGATCCCGCCAGTCATCAGGTGCAGGTCACGGTGAACGGCGTCTCGGCCGGCGAGATCACCTTCGCCGACATGGGCCAGGGAGCGCTCGTCACCGAGTTACCAGTCAGCCTGCTCAATGAAGGCGACAACGTGGTCACGCTCACGCCCCTTGGTGGCGATGGCGACGTCACTACGGTCGATCACGTCATCATCTCCTATCAACGCCACTTTGCCGCCATCAACAATCAACTCCGGTTTACCGTCCTCGGACAAACTTCAGTCAAGCTGACCGGCTTCACCAGCTCCGCGATCCATGTGATCGATATCGATAGTCAGATGACGGATGTCACGGTCAGCGTGAATCAGGAATCCGACGGTTCGTACTCCGCTACGTTCAGCAATCGCAATTCTTCGCCCGGCGTGTACTACGCTTACACCGACAGCGTGATCGCGCAGCCGCTTGCACTCACTTACCATGCGCCAACGAATCTTGCGGCCTCGTCCAATGCTGCCGATCTGTTGATTGTCTCGCACAGCAACTTCATCCCGTCGCTCGCGCCGCTGGTTACGAAGCGCCAGCAGCAGGGATTGAAGGTGCAGGTGGTCGATATCGACGATGTGTACAGCCAGTTCAACTACGGCGAGCACAGTCCGTATGCGCTGCAGCAGTTCCTGCAAACTGCTTCGACGGCATGGGCGACGGCTCCGCGCTGGCTGTTGCTGGTTGGCGATGCGTCGGTCGATCCGCGGAACTTCCTCGGCTTCGGCAGCTTCGACTTCGTGCCGACCAAGATTGTGCCGACGTCGGAATTAAAGACCGCTTCCGATGCGTGGCTCAGTGACTTCAATCAGACCGGCTACGAGCAGATCGCCACCGGACGCCTGCCGGTCCGGACTGCCGCCGACACCACCACGGTGGTCAATAAGATTCTGGCGTACGAGAGCCAGACCTTGGGCACGTGGTCGAGCAGCGCGTACCTGGTGGCTGATCAAAATATCGGCGCCGACTTCCAGTCGGAGGCCTCCGCCATCGCCGGATTGTTGCCTGCAAACGTCAACGTTACAACGTTGAATGTCAGCAACACCTCTACCGACCATGCCGGGCTCGTCGCGCAACTCAACACCGGCAACCTGCTCGTGAACTACATCGGGCACGGTTCGGAGAACGATTGGGCCGATCCCAGCTTATTTACCGACACCGACGCGCTGGCGCTCAATAACGGGGCGAAAGCGCCGATGGTGATAAGCATGGACTGCCTGAACGGCCTGTTCCATGACGTGTATGAAACTTCGCTGGCAGAGAGCCTGTTGCTGGCGCCGCAGGGCGGAGCGATGGCGGTGTGGGCGTCGTCAGGATTAACCGATTCCGATCCACAGTTTGGAATGGACGAGGCGCTCATGCAATACTTGTTCGCAACTCCAGCCCAGACGATCGGTGAAGCGACAAAGAATGCAAAGCAAGGGGTAGCGGACATCGATGTTCGCCGCACATGGATTCTGTTCGGCGATCCCTCGATGAAACTCAAGTCCGCTACGGGGAATTGATGATGGAAATGGGTGGCGTCGTCTTCCGGCGGAGCGATTCGCTCGTCACGCGCGATCTCGCGGGCGAAAAGGTCATCATTCCCGTGCGCGGAAAAGTTGGGGATCTGCGCAGCATCTACACCCTTAACGATGTCGGTAGCGACGTCTGGGATCTTCTCGACGGCCAGCGTCCGGTTGAGGAAATCGTCAACCACCTGCAGCAGGAATACGAGGTCGATCCCGTCACCCTCTCGGCCGATATCCGGCGCCTGCTTGGCGAAATGCACCAGGAAGGCCTGATCGTCGGCGAAGCAGCCGCCGGAGGGCTGGAGTGAGCCAGGCGACATACACCGAGTTCACGCGTGGGGTTCACGGGCGAGTCACCGAGCGCGTTCCGCTGAGTGTAACGCTGGAGGTAACCCATCGTTGTCCTCTCACCTGCGCCCATTGCTATAACAACCTTCCGATGGCCGATCGCGAGGCTGCCGAATCGGAGCTCACACTCGACGAGTACCGGCGCGTGCTCGACGAGTTGCAGCAGATGGGAACGTTCTGGCTGCTCTTCTCGGGCGGCGAGCCTTTCGCGCGCAAAGACTTTCTCGAGATCTACACCTGCGCCAAGCAAAAAGGCTTCCTGATCACCATTTTCACCAATGGCACCATTCTGACTCCGGCCATAGCCGACTATCTCGCCGAATGGCCGCCATTTTCGATCGAGATCACTCTTTACGGACATACCCGCGAGACGTACGAGGCCCTGACCGGCCAGCCCGGATCGTTCGACCGCTGTCGCCGTGGCGTCAACCTTTTGCTCGAGCGCAACCTGCCGCTGAAGTTGAAGACCGTTCCCACGTCGATCAACAAGCACGAAGTCCGCGACATGCAGCAGTTCGCGGAAGAGTTGGGTTGCGAATTCAAGTACGATGCGCTGGTCAATCCGCGGACCGACTGCTCGCAGTCGCCGCTCTCGGTGCGCCTGCGGGCGGAAGAAGTAGTTGCCTTGGAGTTTGGCGAGCCGAAGCGCCGCAGCGAATATCGCCGTTTGCTCGATGCCGACCTTGCCCAAGGCCCGCCACCACCATCCGATGATCTCTATTTCTGCGGTGGAGGCATAACGTCGTGCGCCGTCGATCCTTACGGCAACATGAGCATCTGCGTCATCTCGCATCAGGATCACTACAACATCCGGCAGGGCAGTTTCACCGCGGGCTGGAACCAGGGCTTGCTGTCGATCCGCCAGAAACAGCGCCGCGGCCTGACGAAGTGTACGACGTGCCAGATCCAGTCGCTTTGCGGCATGTGCCCAGCGAACGGGGAGTTGGAGAGCGGCAATCCTGAGTCGCCCGTCGAATTTCTTTGTGAGGTAGCGCACCTGCGCGCCATGGCAGTTGGTTCGGAAGTGCCGGTACATGGCGACTGCGAATTTTGCCGCACGGGATCGCGCTATGCATCGCTGTTAGAGGCAAGAGATAACCTGTCGTCGATTGAACAGGCCATGTATACGCCGCCGGCTGTAACGCTTCCGGTACTGAATCAGGCAGGCTCCGGATGCCACGGCCGTTGTCACTGACCGCTGTGGCCAGTTTCGAGAAGGGGTGAGTGATGAGTGAAGAAGAGGTAACGAAGAAAAAGTACGAACCGCCGCAACTCACCAGGGTGAGTTTGCGCCCGGAAGAAGCGGTGCTTGGCGCCTGCAAGATTTCCGGCAGCCAGGGCCCCATCGGCAACGATTGCAATACTTCGCAGTGTCGCACCCTGGGATCGTAAATGTCTGCCTGCGAATTGGCTGTTCCCGCGCCCGGTTCGGCTCCCGAATCGATTCGTCTCGATCTCGGCGGAGCGCTCTGGCAGATGCGTTCCTTTGCCGAAGGGCTTCATATCGAACTTAGTAATCGCACTACGGAGTTCGTCAGCCGCCGTACCGATTCCCCCGACGCTATCGTCGACGTGCATTGGGCCGACGAATTCCCGACCGCAGGTCCGCCGCTCTTCGATGCCGGTCTCTGGCGCGCATCGTCGGCCGGCGATTCCACCCAGTTTGATTTCTTCACTCACATCCTCGGACCGGAAACTTATAAGCGCGCCATCTTCAACGACGATTTCAATTCCGGCCAGATTTTTCTCAACCGTCGCCTGCTCGGCACGCTCGACGCCTACGATCCATTTGAGTATCCGCTCGACGAGTTGGCCTCCATGCATCGCCTCGCGCATGGTGCGGGAGTAGAACTACACTCCTGCGGGCTTGCCACCCTCGATGACCGTGGCTTTCTTTTCGTCGGTCACTCCGGCGCGGGCAAGAGTACGCTCGGAAAACTGTGGGTAAAGTATCGCCAGGCCGCCATTCTCAGCGACGACCGCGTAGTCGTCACCAGCGGTGACAAGCAGTATCGGATCCACGGTACGCCCTGGCATGGCGAAGCCGGGCTGGCGCGCAATGCCAGTGCCGAACTCAAGGCTGTCTTCCTCATTCAGCACGGGAAGCGCAACGAGACCATTGAACTCAAGCCCGCTCAGGCTGCTGTAGAGCTGCTGTCGCGAAGTTTCGTGCCCTGGTATCGCGCGCGCGATCTCGATTTCACCCTCGGGTTTCTGCAGGAACTGACCGCCGGGATCCCGATTTACATCTTCCGCTGCTTTCCTGATGTAAGCGCCGTCGAATACCTGGAGCGCGTCCATGGCCTCTGAAGTTCGATCTGGATCTGAAGTTCCTTCTGAAGTCCAATCCGAAGTCCGATCCGATTCGAGGCTCTTCACCGAACTTCTGCGCTCGCTGCTCGCCGAAGGCATCTCGGTTCGATTTCGGGCGCACGGTCGAAGCATGTATCCGGCGATCGCCGATGGCGATTGCCTCCAGGTCGATCCCGTTGCCCGCGCCGCGAATCACGGCGAAGTCGTGATGGTCGAAAATCGCGACGGACTGCGCGCCCATCGCGTCACGCAGACAAACGCTCTCCTTACCCGTGGCGACTCTTGTTTACACGACGATGCCGAAGCCCAACATTTCGTGGGAGCGGTGTCTGTCTTCGATGGGCTGAGCGTGCGGCCGGCTCCCCGTCAGCGCCGTCGATCCATTATTCGCCGCTGGATCGCCCGCTGGCGTGGACATTTTTAACCAAACTCTCGACTACTTTTCCGGCTACGATCAACACATCTTCCCTGCGAGGTGCAGCCGCCAGCTGAATCCCAATCGGCAAACCGCTGCTGGTCACGCCGCATGGCACCGACATCGCCGGAACCCCGAGCACATTGAACGGACGCGTATTCCTCAGCATCGTCAACTCGCGCGGCCGCAGTTGCTCCGGGTTCGCCTCGAGTTCGGAAATCAATGACGGCAGGATCGGAACCGTCGGCGTGATAATTACATCCACCTCGCGAAACAGCTCGCCGGCGCGTTGTCGTAACGCGTCCAACTCTCGACGCTTTCGGACATACGCCGCTGCCGTAATCTTTTCTGCCGATCGAATCCGTCTCAGCGTTTCCTTCTGATATTTATCCGGGCTCGCCGCTACGAACTCCTCGTGATACGCGAACGCCTCGGCGTTCGAAACCGTACGATCTTCATCCACCGGGATCTCAACTTCGACCGCGCTCACTCTCTTCGCCACCCGATCCACCGCCGTGGCAATCTCGGCATCGCAGGCCTCGAAAAAGTACTTCCTTGCCACGCCAAACCTTAACGAACCATCATCCAGCCCTGGCGCCTCTACATTCGCGATCGCCTGCATCACCAGCGCCGCATCCTCAACCGTCCGCGTGATTGGCCCGACGTGATCGTAGGACCAGGCTAACGGCACCACGCCTTCCGCGCTCACCAGTCCATACGTCGGCTTCAATCCAACCACACCGCAATAAGCTGCCGGCAATCGAATTGAACCCGCGGTGTCGGTCCCGATCGCTGCAAAGCAAAACCCCGCCGCCACCGCCGCAGCCGATCCCGACGACGATCCGCCGGTTATATACAGGGGGTTCAGCGGGTTTCGCACCACGTCGAAGTGGCTGATCAGCCCGCTTCCGCCATAGGCGAATTCGTGCAGGTTGGTCTTCCCGACGATGATCGCTCCCGCCGCCCGCAGCCGCCTCACGACCTCCGCATCCGCGGCTGCCACCCGGTTCGCGAACAGCTCACTCGCCGCAGTCGTCGCCAATCCCGCGACGTCGATCAGGTCCTTAAGCGCGACTGGAATCCCATGCAGAGGTCCTCGATTGTGCCCGGCTTGCAGCTCCGTTGTCAGCGCATTTGCCGCTGCCATAGCCGCTTTTTCACGGACCGCGATGAACGAATTGATTTGCGGATCGAGCCGAGCGATCCGCTCCAGGCATGCCCGCGTGAGGTCGACAGGCGACAACTCGCCGCGCCCGACGGCCGCCGACGCTTCCGACAATGTAAGCCCGCAGATTTCGTCACGGTTCATCATCTGGTTGCCGACAGTCTAATGGCAGCGCGCCCGCAGGAGCGATGTTTTACAATGCCGCCGGACGATTTCCGCCTTACCTGGAGATTCCATGAGCCTGGTCAAACTGTTTATCTGCGTAATCTTTGTCCTGACGTTCGCGATGACATCCGCCGCCATCGACAAGAAGTCTTTCGGCAAAACTCCCGACGGCAAAGAAGCCTTTCTCTACACCCTGAAGAACAAGAACGGCATGGAGGTCGAGATCACCAACTTCGGCGGCTGCGTGGTCTCCATCAAGGTGCCCGACAAGAGCGGCAAATTCGCCGACGTTGCCCTCGGATTCGATAGCGTCGCCGACTATGCGAAGCCGGATCCTTATTTCGGCGCGCTGATTGGACGCTACGGCAATCGTATCGCGGGCGGCAAATTCACTCTTGATGGCAAGACGTACCAGATCCCCCAGAACGACGGGCCCAACTCGCTTCACGGCGGCAAAGTAGGTTTTGATAAGCGCTTTTGGGACGCGAAAGATTCCACTGACGCCTCTGGCCAGCACCTGCACCTTCACTACCTCAGCCCCGACGGCGAGCAGGGCTTCCCCGGCAATCTTAACGTTGACGTTACGTATACCTTGAACGACAAGAACGAGCTCAGCATCGCTTACACGGCGACCACCGACAAGAACACGGTTCTGAACCTCACCAACCACACCTACTTCAACCTGAAAGGCGAGGGCAGCGGACAGATCGTCGATCACCAGATCATGATCGCCGCCGACCGTTTCACTCCTGTGGACGCCACCCTCATTCCCACCGGCGAGCTGAAGTCCGTGGCTGGCACGCCCTTCGATCTCCGCAAGCTGACGCTGATCAGCGCTCACATCGACGATAACAACGAGCAGCTCAAGCTCGGGCTGGGATACGACCACAACTTCGTCCTTAACTCTGGCGGTAAGATGGCCATGGCCGCAAAGGTCGTTGAGCCGGCTTCAGGGCGCGTGCTCGAAGTTCTCACTGACCAGCCCGGTGTGCAGTTCTATACCGGAAATCACCTCGACGGTACGGCGAAGGGCAAAGGGCATGTGTACAAGTTCCGCGACGGGTTCTGTCTCGAGACACAGCACTTTCCGGATTCGCCAAACCATCCGAATTTCCCATCAACCGAGCTGAAGCCGGGCGAGACCTTCAAGTCGACGACGATCTATCGGTTTTCAGTTCAGAAGTAACGAGCCCGTTTAACAATGCGCGGGCTGGTTCGGCAGCAACCAATCGGCCCGCTCTCTTCCCCATGGACCTCGTCCCACAACTAACGCGAAAGTTTGAGGAAGCATTCGGCGCGCGTCCTTGGCTCTATCGGGCTCCCGGGCGCGTGAACCTCATCGGCGAACATACCGATTACAACGACGGATTCGTCATGCCTGCCGCGGTCGGCCTCTATTGCTGGGTTGCGATCGCTCCGCGGCCCGACCGCCGGTTGACCTTGCATTCCTCAAACTTCAACCAGTCCATTTCGGTGGACCTCGACGATCCATCGCCGGCTCGATCCGGAACTTGGTCGGATTACCCCGTCGGAACCGCCCTTTCTCTGGAACGTGCGGGCCATCGCCTGCGCGGCGCAAACATCCTGATCCATGGCGACATTCCATTCGGCTCCGGCTTGAGTTCGTCCGCGGCGATCGAAGTTGCAACCGGTTTTGCGTTGCTTGAAAACGCCGGACTGGAGCCCGATCTCACCCGCCTGTCCCTGGCTTGCCAGAAAGCGGAGAACGATTTCGTCGGTGCCCGGGTCGGCATCATGGACCAGTTCATCTCCGCTCACGGAAAGCGGGACCACTCGCTGATGCTCGATTGCCGGTCGCTTCAATTCAAGCTGTTGCCGATCCCCGAAAAGGTCAGCCTGGTCGTCTGTAACACCGGCGTTAAGCATGCGATCGCCAGTGGCGAATACAACCAGCGCCGAGCTCAGTGCGAAGAAGGGGTGCGCCTCTTAGCGGCCGCGTTGCCGGGCATCCGTGCGCTTCGTGATGTCTCGTCCGGGCAACTCGAAGCGCACAAAGCTCTGTTACCTGAGCTGGTGTATCGCCGCTGCCGTCATGTGATTACCGAAGACGATCGCGTCGAGCTAGCCGCAGCGGCGCTCAACCAGCATGACCTCGAGGAACTCGGCGAACTGATGGCTGCTTCGCATCGCAGCCTGCGCGATGACTATGAGGTCAGTTGCCGCGAACTCGATGTCATGGTCGAAATCGCCGGTGAACAGGCCGGCCTGATAGGCGCTCGCATGACCGGAGGCGGATTCGGTGGCTGTACCGTCAATCTCGTTCACACCTCCGGGGCAGAAGCTTTCCGCGAGAATGTTGCGAAGGCTTACGAAAAACGTGTCGGCATTCGCCCGGAAATCTATATCCTTACCGCGGCTGACGGAGTTCACCGCGTCACAGGCTTGCAAGCCGAATGATTGACCTCTCTTCATTGCGCGAGACGCCGCATCGGCGGTTCAATCCGCTGACGCGCGAGTGGGTGCTCGTTTCCCCGCACCGCACGGCGCGTCCGTGGCAGGGAAAGGTTGAGAGTGCGGCTCAGGAAGATCAGCCGGCCTACGATCCGACTTGTTATCTGTGTCCTGGGAATTCTCGTGCGGGCGGCGCCGTAAATCCCAGGTACGACTCCACTTTCGTCTTCAACAACGACTACGCAGCTTTAAAACCGGATGCAGTCGATGCTTCCGTAAACGAGCACGACCTGCTCGTTGCAAGCGCTGAGCGCGGCATTTGCCGGGTTGGTTGCTTCTCGCCGCGCCACGATCTCACCATTCCGCGCATGACGACTGCCGAACTTCGCCTGGTGATCGACATGTGGATCACGCAGTATCAGGAGCTTGCGTCCGTTCCGTGGATCAACCACGTGCAGATCTTCGAGAACCGCGGCGCCATGATGGGCGCGAGTAATCCTCATCCGCATTGCCAGATCTGGGCGAACGCTAACATTCCCAATCTGCCGTCGCGCGAGCAACAGTCGTTGAGCGATTATCGGCAGTCTCACGGCCGTTGCCTGCTCTGCGATTATCTTCAGCTCGAAGCGAAAGAGAAATCGCGCATCGTCTGCGAGAACGATGGCTTCGTCGCGCTTGTACCTTTCTGGGCAATCTGGCCGTTCGAGACGATGCTGATCAGCCGCCGTCATGCCGCTTCCATGGCCGAACTCGGGGACCATGAGTGCTCTCAGCTCGCCGACATCATGAAACAGCTGACCATCCGTTACGACAATCTGTTCGAGGTCTCGTTTCCGTACTCGATGGGATTTCATCAGTCGCCGACCGACGGACATCCGCATCCCGAATGGCACTTGCATGCGCACTACTACCCGCCGTTGCTGCGGTCCGCGACGGTGCAAAAGTTCATGGTCGGATACGAACTGCTCGGCACGCCGCAACGCGATATCACGCCGGAATCGGCCGCCGAGCGGCTTCGACAGCTGCCCGCGATACACTACCGCGATCGTTCTTAGGAGGCATGCGTGAAAGTTCTCGTCACCGGCGGCGCCGGGTACATCGGCAGCGTTGTAACTGTAGAGTTACTTCATCGCGGGCATCAGGTGTTCGTCTATGACAACCTCAGCCACGGCTTCCGCGCCGCCGTGCCCAAAAAGATCGATCTAATCGTCGGCGACATCGCCGATCGCGCGAACCTTACGCGCGTAATCACGACCTGCGGTATCGATGCCGTGATGCACTTCGCCGCTCTCATCGAGGCCGGCGAGTCCATGAAGGTTCCCGAGCGGTATTTTCGCAACAACACCGTGAACACGCTGTCGCTGCTCGAAGTGCTGCTCGAGACAGGCGTGAAGAAGTTCGTCTTCTCGTCCACCGCAGCTCTGTATGGAGAACCCGAGAGCACCCCGATTCGCGAAACCGATCCGCTTCGCCCGACGAATGCCTATGGAGAATCGAAACTGCTCGTCGAGCGCATGCTCGAGTGGTTTCACCGTATTCACGGATTGCACTATGCGAGCCTTCGCTACTTCAATGCGGCGGGCGCAACAGCGGATTTGGGCGAAGCGCATAACCCGGAGACGCACCTGATCCCGCTGATCCTGCAGGTGGCGCAGGGAAAGCGCGAAAGCATTTCGATTTTTGGCGCCGATTACCCAACGCCCGATGGCACCTGCGTACGCGACTACATTCACGTGCTCGATCTTGCCGAAGCGCACTTGCTGGCGCTCGAGGCACTCGAGCAAAAGCCACAGCAGATCTACAATCTCGGCAACGGGCGCGGTTTCACCGTGCGCCAGGTAATCGAAGCGGCGCGCCACATCACCGGACATCCGATTCCGGCCGTCGAGTCTCCGCGCCGTCCTGGCGACCCGGCGGTGCTGGTTGCCAGTTCCGACAAGATACAGTCCGAACTTGGCTGGAAATCGCAGCACGCCGACCTCGACCAGATCATTGGCACTGCCTGGGAGTGGCGGCAGAAACATCCCAACGGGTATTCCGCATGAGGCTCTTTTTTTCGATGTAACGAAAATGGTACACAGGCTGGTTCCAGCCAAAACCACTAAAATGAAATCGACCGCTGTTTTGGCGGAAAGGACCCGCATTCATGAAATATCGTTCCCTCGGACGCACGGACCTCAATGTTAGCGAAATCGGCTATGGCGCATGGGGAATCAGCGGAGCGCAATGGATCGGCGCGGAAGACTCAGAGTCGATCCGTTCTCTTCAGGCCGCTCGCGACGCCGGCGTTAACTTCTTCGATACAGCGCTTGCCTATGGCGACGGCCACAGCGAGTCGCTCATCTCGCAGGCCTTTGGCAAATCGAAGGATGTCATCGTCGCCAGCAAAGTTCCGCCAAAGCATCGTGACTGGAATGTACCGCCCGGCGTGCCTTTACAGACCGTATTCCCGAAGGACTACGCGCTCGAATGCCTCGATCAGTCGCTCAGGAACTTGAACCGCGACAGTGTAGATCTGTACCAGTTCCATACCTGGATCGACGGCTGGGCACACCAGCCCGAGTGGCAGGAGACCGTCCGTGAAATGAAGCAGGCAGGCAAGGCGCGTTTCATTGGCATTTCAGTGCAAAGCCACCAGCCGTCGAACGTCCTAAGGGCGCTCGACACGGGGCTCGTCGATGCCGTGCAGGTCATCTACAACATCTTCGATCAGTCGCCCGACGATCAACTGTTGCCTTACTGCCGCAAGCACAACATCGGGTTCATCGCCCGCGTGCCCTTCGACGAAGGTTCGCTCACCGGCAAGATTCGCCCCGATACTGCCTTCGATGCCGGCGATTTTCGTAACTCTTACTTTAGCGGTAACCGCAAGCAGGAGGTCTGGGACCATGTGCAGTCCCTGGTGGCCGACCTCCATATCAGCCTCGATCAGCTTCCGGAGTACGCGTTGCGTTACACGCTGTCGCATCCGGCGGTATCGACCGTCATTCCCGGCATGCGCAATGCGAAGCACGTAGCGGCCAACACCGCCGTTTCCGATACCGGGCCGCTCCCGATCGACGTATTGCGTAAGTTGAAAACTCATCGCTGGATGCACAACTACTACGTCTAGAGACACGAAAAGCGTGGGCGGCGAACCCACGCTTTCGTCTTTCATCTTCCCTTAGACTGCTTACCTGCCACGGCCTGCGCTGCCGACGTACGACACCCGCCATATCGAATTCGAGCCGTCGTCCGATACGTAGAGCGAGCCGTCATTTCCGACCGTTACTCCCACGGGCCGTCCCCAGACCTTTCCGTCATCTGTAACGAAACCGGTAAGGAAGTCTTCGAACTCTCCGCTGGCCTTGCCGGTCTGGTGCAGTGGAACGCGAATCACTTCGTATCCCGCGCGATGATCGCGGTTCCACGATCCGTGCTCGGCGGCGAAGATGTCTCCGCGATACTCGGCAGGGAACTGTGTGCCCTGGTAGAACGTCATCTCCAGCGAGGCAAAATGCGGCTGCAGCAGCACGTCGGGCGTAATCACGCGCATGCGCAGGTCCGGGTGCTTGTCCTCGAGCTCGGGATCCTGGTTCTTGCCCATGTAGTACCACGGCCACCCATAAAAGCCGCCGTCCTGGATGTGCGTGATGTAGTCGGGAACCAGGTTGTCGCCGAGTCCGTCGCGTTCGTTTACCGAGCCCCAGAGTTCGCCGGTCTTAGGCTCGATCGCGATACCGACAGCGTTGCGGATTCCCGAAGCGAACACGCGCTGGCCCGATCCGTCGGGATTGAACACGAGCACGTCGGCACGATTCTTCTCTTCCGGATTATCGTCTGCATCGTCGTGGTTCGAGTGCGAGCCGACGGAGACGAACATTCTCTTGCCATCCGGCGAAAATGCAATGTCGCGGGTCCAGTGACCGCCGCCGCGCAGGTGTCCGCCGCCAGGCAAGTCGGCGATGTGTTGCATCGTGCCACGAGCTTTCATATCGCCGTTCGTGTAGGGGAACCTGACGACCGCATCGGTGTCGCCGATGTAGATCCATTGCGGATTTGGTCCGGGCGGGTAGAACGCGATCCCGAATGGCTGGTGCAGTCCGCTGGCGAAAACTTGCAGCTGCTGGGCTTTTCCGTTTGCCTCGACTCCGCGCAGGACTTTTATCTGGCCGGCGCTGCTTTCGGCAAGAAAGATGTCACCGTTCGGCGCCGTGCGCATCTCCCGCGGATTTTCGAATCCACTCGCGTAGAGTTCCACCTTGAATCCCGGCAGTGCGTGCAGTTGCGCGCTCGCCGGTCTAGCCACTACGTCGGGACCGTTGTCCACCGACTTCGTCGCGAACGGCTTGGGCAGATCAGCGACCGTGATCTTGCGGGTGATGCCGGGACTCTCGTTCAGATAGCTGGTGAACGCATCTCTTCCCGTCAGCATCGGGCCGCTCTGAGCCGAAACATCCGGCAAAAGGTAGATCGAGGAAACCGCAAAGAAGCAGACAAGCAACAATCCTGCCTTACTCATAATCGCCCTCTACAGCTAGGATATCGCGCCCCGATTCTAGATGCGGCCCCAAGCACCACCGACGCACAAAACTGTTACGGGTGCGAGCTGCCGGTTGCCGCGCGATCATTTAGTGTCGCCTCCGGCGAAAATTTCACATCTCATGAATAGAAGGAAATGTCGATGTACGCCCGCAAAGTTTTGATTCTCGCCGCCGTATTCCTGCTGATTGCCTGCCTGCAAATCCATGCCGCGCCACCGGCAGACGCGGCGCACACTCTGGTCACAGTAGAGCCGAAGAAGGGCGCGTCCCCGGAAATGGCGACGCTTCGCCCGGGCGACGTGATGATCTATCAATCTCACGACAAGCTGCCAGTCGCGGAGGTTACGCCGCTCGCCGGGCAGCCGGTCGAGCTGTATCTGGCGATCGACGATTCGGTTGGCGCGAATTTCGCGCAACAATTTGCCGATTTGCGCAAGTTCGTCGCCTCGCAGGGGGCGAACACCGCGGTCGGCATCGCTTACATGCGCGACGGAACCGTCAACATTCTGCAGAAACCGACGACTGACCATGCCGCGGCGGCCAGGTCGTTGCGGCTGCCGCTCGAAATTGGGGGCTCCAGTCCGTACGAGTCGATCTCCGAGTTGCTGAAGCAATGGCCTGCCAGTGCGGCGCGGCACGAGATCGTCATGATCTCGAACGGCATCGAGCCGTTTGGCGGGAATGAGTACTCGAACCCGGAGGTGGACGAGGCGATTGCGGCGGCGCAGCGCGCGGTGGTTCCGGTGTTCGTGATCTATGCGCCGGCCGGCGGCCATCTGGGGCACAGCTTCTGGCGCACCAACTGGGCGCAACAATACCTGTCGCGGCTGTCGGACGAAACCGGCGGCGAGGGGTACAACATTAATGGCATCGACGTTGTCTCCTGGGCGCCTTACCTCGACGACATCACGCTGCGGCTGGAACGTCAGTATCGAGTGGCGTTCGCGCCGAAGCCACCACCGAAGCCCGGATTCGTACCGGTGCGGGCTTCGACCGAAGTGCCGCACATCGATCTGGCGATGCAGGACCGGGTATGGGTGGGAGGCGAGTAGAGACACGGATAGCGCGGTAGGTGGCTAACGAGGATCAGCCGAGATTAGTGTGGCTAATCAAATTTTGCTCGGGAAATCTCTCGAATCAACAACTTACAGAGTGTGATCTCGTCAACATATTGATGATAAACGGCTTGGAACTAAATTCTAGAAAATAAACCGGTTATCGGGTAATCAGTTGTCGACTCTATTGGTTCTCGATAGAGCCTTAGTTTCGAGTTTCGAAAAATCAGTTTCGAAGTTTCGGGTTTCGAGTTTCAAATTCCTTTCAGGTTCAACTTTTTTGGGCGGGCCAGTCTGTCCGTAGCAGCCACTGACCCGCTTTTAAGTTGTCGATTGCAATCTTTGGGACGACGCCCCGGTTTGACGCCCGATTTTGTCGGCGTCCGAGAAAGTTCTTTGGGGCACAAGTGCCTAGGATTTGTGCCTAATTCCCTCTCTATTTTTAATGGTAGCGATTTGAAGGGGGTCGAATGCCAAATCGAAGAAATTTTTATTTCGTTTGTAACGAGTGAGTTAGGGGGAAAATGGAGGTTTGGGGTGCTTGACAAGTTTTTCCCGAATCGGGAAAGAGAAAGGAAAACACGGAGTTTCGAGTTCACGGAGGGCACGGAGGAAGATTGGGAAAATGCAGATCCCTCGGCGCAGACGCGCCCTCCCTTCGGCTTCGCTCAGGGCAGGCTGTGATGACAAAAAAAGGCACGACGTCGTTGTCCGATCGCCGGAGTGGTTCCACGCGAAGTTGGCGAAAGAGGGAAGGGTGCAAAGGCTAGCGGAGCTACGCTCCGCTTGGGGAAGATATTTTGGGATCGGCACCCAACGCTTACGCGTTGGGCTAGAAGTTGTTTCGTCCTCGCTGCGCGAGGATTGGGTCGGTGCGGAGTCGACAGTGAAATCGAGTCAAGAAAGGCGTAGGGATTCCTCCACCTCACTTCGTGAGGAGTCGGAATGACAAAGAGCCTGACTGGAATACCGCCCCGCACATGGCCATCCCGGATTAAACTACCCGCCAACTATGGGAGGGCTTTTAGCAATTCTGGGGCGAAGGGTTGCGGTCGCTTGCTTTGTAACGGCGATGTTCGTGGCGGGTGTCCGCGCGCAGGATAGCGAAACGATTCGAGTAGAGTCAGATGAAGTCATCGTCCCGGTTCGCGTTTTTCATAGAGGCCGAATTGGACTATCACCCTCGCAGGCTGAGTCGGATTGTTTTCGAGCAAATTGGCAGATGCTTCGCAAGCTCCTGCCATCCGAGCCATACTTGGAGCGAGACTGCGATGACAGAAATTACCGTGGTTTGACGCCCGGGGATTTCCGCGTATTCGAAGACGGCACGGAACGGAACATTCACGACGTTACGGTTGGGGTTTTGCACCAACTTTACGTTCGGGACAATTTGGGACATCACTACGAATTCTCAGAGGCGCCAAGTGGACATTGGAGTTCAGACATGCCGCCTGGTTGGATTCCTACCGGTGTTCGCAACCCGATTTATTACGTGGCCTTTGTCCCGATAAAATCGAAAGAGGGCAGCTGCCATCGCATTAAGGTGGACGTAAGGCGACGATGGGCAACGGTATTCGCTCGACCTGAGTACTGCAACGTTCCGCATGCACCCTCCGACCCGCTTGGGGGCACTGAGTTCGGTAAGGTGCTGGCCGGCTATCAAAGTTCAGAAGGAAGCCCGGCGATTAATCTGCTTGCCCAGATCGGAACGTTTTTCACTGACCGGGGCTCGGCTCGAATAGAGATCGCCATGGAGTTTCCTTGGAATGAATTCAGACGCAATTGGCATGAGAACGGATTACATGCGTCGGTAGGAGTATTAGGCACCTTCTCTCTCGCGGGTGGGGTCGTAGAACGACAATTCAGCGATTTTGCATGCTGCTCGGCCGATGAATCCAAGATATGGAATAGTCCTCTACACAGTGATCAGTTAGTACTACCTGCTCGTTACGAAACCCAAATCGATCTTGAGCCGGGTGAATACACGCTCGAACTGGTTATCGGTGACGCGGTGAACTTTGGCCG
>Ga0335083_10000067_pt1 | contig 182244 bp, 151 predicted proteins | sample Lox_Sample_42_FD_206716 | JGI IMG/M metagenome (GOLD analysis project Ga0335083, IMG submission 206716) | Soil microbial communities from Loxahatchee National Wildlife Refuge, Florida, United States - Lox_Sample_4.2 | ecosystem: Environmental > Terrestrial > Soil > Wetlands | place: USA... | reverse complement strand
AGACAAAGTTTCGCGCGAGGCAGGAGAGCAGGGGGCGGCGATACTCGGTTTCGATTCGCGCCCGGGCATGTTCGACGAGCTTTCCGTAATTGATGGCCGAGGGACAAGCGGTTTCGCACGAACGGCAATCAAGGCATGTATCAATGTGGTGGACAAACGCGCTGGAGACCGCGAGTTCTCCCTGGTTCACCAGCAGCATCTGGCGAATGCGGCCGCGCGGTGAATCCGCTTCCAACTTCCACAAGCGATACGTGGGGCAGTGGTTGAGGCACAGGCCGCAGTGGATGCAGAGGGAGAAATCTTCAAACGTTGGAGTTTCGCCTGGGATCGGAGTTTTTCGCGCCAAGGGTTAGAGGCCTCCGACGAAGCGACCAGGGGCAAACACGTTGACCGGATCGAACGCCGCCTTGACGCGCTGCACGAGCGGAAAGTCCGGGCGCTGTGGTCCCCAGACGTTGCAGCGCGCTTTGAGCCAATCCGGAGCGTGCAACAGAGCCGCGCTGCCATCGTTTGCGTTGAGCCGGAAGAGCAAGCGTTCCACATAGCTTGCAAAAGCGTCTATATTTTTGTCGGTTGAACTATTGCACAAGATGGTCAAAAGCGCCGTGTTGCTGCCGCTGACGAGGAGCGCGGCGCGGAGCTCCGAGTTTTCGCGAATGTGCTTCCCTTCCCCGAAATCGACTGGAAACCATTGCGGTTTCGCGATGCGAAAAACGGCGACCTCTGGAGCAGCTCGGGGCAGCCAGGCGGACGTCTCCCGCAACGAATCGCTGAAATGCTCGTTTGAGGACGCGTCAAGCGGCGCACCGGAGACTGCGCCGGACTGACTTGTACGATTTTCCAATTCCCGCTGGATTCGGCGAACGACAGCTTCATTTCCAATGAAGGCAGCGAAGACGCCCCAGCACCGACGAGAAACGGTATCCGCCACGGGATTGCCGGCATTCTTGAGCACGCCGTGAAGCAGCACGGAGAATTCCGGATCGAAGAGTTCCAGAGTCAGGAATGGCAACCCCGATTGGAGCAGCGAGCTTCGAAAACCGCCAGCTGATTCGGCCGAGGAGAAGTTTGCCAGGAATCCCGCGCGCAATTCCGGCAGAGGAAAGGTGCGAAAATTCAGGCGGGTGATGGCAGCAAGGGTACCGAGTGAGCCAATCAAGAGCTTGTGAATGTCGTAGCCGGTCACGTTCTTCACGACACGTCCGCCGCTTTTGCAGAGCTGCCCCTTGCCGTCCACGAATTCGGCGCCGATCAACAGATCGCGGGCGGTGCCAAATTGCAGGCGATAGAGGGAATCGATCCCGGAGGCGACCGTGCCTCCGATGGTAGAGCGATCGAAGTGCGGCACGGCCAGCGGCAGAAACTGGCCCTTTTCCGCCAGCACTTTCGATAATTTCTTCAGCGAGAGGCCAGCATCCACGCTAAGCGTGAGATCGTCGGGATCATAGTGCGGAATCTCGGCGAGATTTCCGAGATCGAGCGCCAGACCATATCGATGAGGCGGCATGCCGATATCGAGCTTGGTGCGCGCGCCGCAGCAAATCACGACCAGCTTTTCGCTTTCGGCGAAACGGACAACTTCCTCCACTTCCACGGAATGAGCGGGCTTCGCTACGATCATCGGAGTTCGGCCCGCAATCGCGTACTTGTGCAATTCGACTTCGGAAGAGAGCACCCCAGTGGACCCGAGTAACTCCTCCAGACGAGCCGCCAGATTGGCGGTGGAATTCATGTCGCCGATGCCAAGATGCGCGGGGATTTTCCCACTCGGATTTCGCCGCAACCCTTGCTGATCGGAAAGATCTTCCCCGGATTGAAAGAGGAGTCGGGATTAAACGCGTCGTGAATGCGGCGCATCAAGTCGAAATCCGCGTCGTTGAAGAGCAGCGTCATCAGTTCGTTCTTCTCCATGCCGACGCCGTGCTCACCCGTCAGCGACCCACCAAGCGAAATACACATGCGAATAATTTCCTCGGCGGCGGAAATTGCCGCAGTGAACTGCCCAGGATCACGCGGGTCAAAGAGAATGATTGGATGCAAATTGCCGTCGCCCGCATGAAAGATGTTTCCGATTCGGAAGCCGGCCTTCGTCCCGATTTCCTGGATGCGTTCGAGAGCCTGGGGAAGTTTGGACCGCGGAATCACGCCATCCAGTACATAATTCGATGGCGCAAGGCGGCCCATCGCGCCAAAGGAATTCTTGCGACCCTTCCATAGCAGATCGCGTTCATGCGCGTCGCGCGCGGTACGGACTTCCCGCGCATGGTTAGCGTTGCACACTTCGGCGACCGCAGCCGCCTGCGATTCGGCGGCTTCCCGCAAGCCTTCGACTTCCAGTAACAGTACGGCGGCGCAATCGCGCGGAAACCCCGCGTGGATGTAGTCCTCAATGACGCCGAGGGTCCAGCCATCGAGCATTTCGCAGGCGGCGGGAGTGATCCCCCGAGCGGTAATTTCAGCCACGGTGCGCGAGGCATCTCCCACGGCATCGAAGACGGCGAGGAGCGTCTTCACCAACTCCGCCTGGCGGGTCAACCTCAGCGTGATTTCCGTGACCAGCGCCAGCGTGCCTTCGCTGCCGACGAACAACCCGCAGAGATCGTAGCCGACGGTATCGCCGTGCCGGCTGCCGATGCGCACGATTTGGCCGTCCGGCAGCACCAACTCAAGGGCCGTCACGTGATTCGTAGTTAGGCCACAGGCGAGCGTATGGGGGCCTCCGGCGTTCTCGCCAACGTTGCCGCCGATGGTGCTGGACTTCTGGCTGGAGGGATCGGGGGCAAAATAAAGCCCCGCGTGTTCGACGGCACGAGTGATATCGAGGTTGACCACGCCGGGCTGCACGACCGCGCGGCGGTTTTCCAAATCGAGCTTCAGGATCCGGTTCATGCGAGCGAAGACGATCATGACGCCACCGCCGCGGGCGAGCGCCCCGCCCGAAAGACCCGTGCCAGCGCCGCGGCCAACGATTGGCACGTGAAACTTATTGGCAAGTTTCACGATCCGGGAGACGTCCTCGGTCGTGTGCGGGAAGACAACCACTTCCGGCCTGGCTTTTTCGACGGAACCATCGAATTCGTAGAGAAGCAGGTCCTCGGTTTGCGAGAGAACGTTGGCGGGTCCGAGAAGGGATTTCAATTCCCCGATGAGCGCGGTGTCCATAAGTCGGGTAGTAAATTCGTCCTGCATCCCACTATAGTGATTCACAGCGCCGACTGGCAATGGCGCTCTGCTCCCCAGTGGCGGCCTGTGCTAGTGTAAGAGGTCCGAAAAAACAGAGGACGAGCATGCCAAAACCGAAAGTGTATGCAAGCCACCCGCTGTTTGACGAAGCGCGGCAGATTCTGGACGCCGCCTGCGACGTGGAATACTGGACAAACGAAGAGCGCCCGCCACGCGAGGAAGTTTTGCGCAGGGTAAAGGACAAAGAGGGCCTGGTCTGCCTGTTGACGGAGAAAGTGAATGACGAATTGCTGCGGGCGGCGCCAAAGCTGCGGATCGCGACCAATGTTGCCGTAGGCTTCGACAACATTGACGTGGATGCCTGCACAAGACGTGGCGTGGTGGCGACGAACACGCCGGGGGTGCTCGACGAAACGACCGCCGACTTTGCGTGGACGCTGATGATGGCCGTCGCGCGCCGCCTTGGGGAGGGCGAGCAACTGGCGCGGTCGGGCAATTGGAAGGGCTGGAACCTGGATCAATTGTGCGGGGCGGACGTCTGGGGAAAGACGCTGGGGATAGTCGGATTCGGGCGCATCGGACGCGCGATGGCGCGCCGGGCGCTGGGCTTTCAGATGAAGGTGATTTATACGGATGCGGTAAGGGCTCCAGCAGAAGTGACACAAGCCCTGCAAGCGGAGTATCGCGACATGAATTCGCTGCTGGCGGAATCGGATTTCATCAGTCTGCACGTTCCGCTGCTGCCGGAGACGCGCGGGCTTTTCGACGCACCAAAGTTCTACCGGATGAAGCCGACGGCGTTTCTGATCAACACGGCGCGCGGCCCGGTGGTGGATGAAGCGGCGCTGGTTGCCGCGCTGGAGTCAAAGAAGATTGCCGGCGCGGCGCTGGACGTGTATGAAAACGAGCCGTTCATTCATCCGGGGCTCAAGCGGCCGAACGTGGTGCTGGCGCCGCACCTCGCTTCCGCGTCTACCGAGACGCGCACGAAAATGGCGGTAATGGCGGCGAATAACGTTGCGGCGTTGTTCAAGGGACAGATGCCGCCCAACATGCTGAATCCATCGGTGCTCAAAAAATCCTGATCCGATACGTTTCGACTTCATGAACTCCGGGAAGCACATCGCGCGGGCAATCTTTCACGAGACCCTGGCGACGCTGGACATTCCCGGCGTAATGCAGCGGAAGCTGGCCTTGGCCGGACGCAATTTGCAATTGGATGGCGCCGAGATTGCTCTCACCCCGAACGAGCCCCTGTACATCATAGCGATTGGCAAGGCTTCCCATGCGCTCGTCACAGGCTTGCGGGAATTTCTCCCTGGCGCCTACGCGTTTCGCGGAATCGTCGCTGCTCCTACCGCACCGGCATCGCCTGTCGCCGGCCTGGATTATTTCGTCGCCGGACATCCGAATCCGAACGAGGGCAGTTGGAAGGCCGCGGAAGCAATTCTGGCTCTGCTTAGGAGGACGGATTCGCGAAGTGTAGTGTTTTTCCTGCTTTCCGGCGGTGGGTCCGCGATGTGCGAACTGCCGCTGGCCCCGGGAGTGGGGCTCGCGGAGCTCCAGGCAGTGAATCACGCCCTGGTTACCTGCGGCGCTTCGATCGCCGCGATGAACACCGTGCGACGCCATCTTTCCGCGGTGAAAGGCGGGCGCCTGGCCGCGGCGGCCGCGACGGCGACAAAAATATCGCTCGCAGTCACGGACGTTCCCGTGGGCAAGGAAACTGCGCTTGCGTCCGGCCCGACGCTTCCCGATCCATCGACGATTGCGGAAGCGTGCAGAATTATGGACGAATTCAATTTGCGCCGGAGATTTCCGGAAACGGTCGTTCGCTGGCTGGATGACGGTAAAATGCCGGAGACTCCGAAGCCCGGCGATCCCGCCTTTCGCAACCATCATTTTCAGGTGCTTCTGGGGATGCACGACCTGTTTCATGCGGCGCATCACGCCTCCGAATCGCATGGATACGTAACGTGTTGCGACAATTCGACCGACGATTGGCCGGTCGCGGAAGCTGCAGATGCCCTGCTGAGCGTCCTGGGCCAGTGGCAAAAGGAAAATCCCGGCGAGAAGGTGGCGTTGATTGCGGACGGCGAGGTGAGTTCACCGGTCACCGGCAACGGTGTGGGAGGCAGGAACTCTACTTTTGTGCTTGCATGCCTGGAGAAGATTGCAGGAAAAAAGATCACCGTCCTGAGCGCGGGGACCGACGGAATCGACGGCAATAGCCCGGCGGCGGGCGCGGTCGGGAACGGCGAAAGCCTGCATCGGGCCAAGCAGCTTGGCTTAAAACCAAGTGAGTCAATGCGACAGAGCGACGCGTATGGCTTTTTCACCAAATTGGACGATGCGCTTCTAACGGGCCCCACCGGCAACAATCTGCGCGACCTGCGCATCCTGCTCGCGGAGCCCTAGCGATTATTGTTTCGGCGCGGGCGGCAACCGCTTTTCGATTTCCTTTAAGCGGTTGTTCATCTCCTCGACCAGCTTTTCCAGGTGGCTCAGCCGCCCGTCTTCCTGCACTTTGGCGGGGGCATTTTCTTCCTCACCCATCATTCCGTGATGGCCCGGGTGGGCTTGGGGATTCTTCAGGCGTTCGATTTGCTGCTTGATCATCGGTTCCATCTCGATGCTGAGATTTTTGCTCTGGAGCATCGCCTCGAGCGCGGGAATCGCGGAGGCGTCACCGCGCATGCCCAGCGCGAAGATGGCCGTGCGACGGATGGGAAAGTCCGGGTCTTGGAGATACCCAGCGATAAATTGGGTGAGATCCTTGTTGTTTTTGTCCAAACGCGACAGGCTGGCGATGGCGGCTCTCCGTGAATCCATGTCCTTGCCGGGCATCGTCCACTCGCGAACCAATGGCACTGCCTTGTCGTCACCCAGGGATCCCAGCCCATTCAGCGCGGCGTCGCGCAGGAAGCCGTCGGGAGAGTCTCCATTCACGGCCGCGACGAGGGTGTCGTAGGCACCGGACGCTTTCATCCGGCCCAGCGCGCGGAGAGCAGCGCCACGGGCGCGATAGGAAGTGTCGTCGCTAGCAGCGCTATTCAGACGCGCGATGACCGTGGGGTCGTCCTTGAAACTGTCCATGGACTGCACGATGGTTGCACGAACGACGGGCACTTTTTCGGTGTTCAGCGCATCCAGCAACTGCTTGGAAGCGGCCGCTCCGCCGACTTCTCCCAGAGCCTCAGCAACCGTGCTGCGAACGCCGATACTCTTGTCGTTGTGCACGGCCTCGCCGAGACCGGCGACGACGGAGTCGTTGTTTTTCACTTTTCCAAGCTCTTCCGCCGCGTCGGCACGGTCCGCCACTTCTGTAGCGTTCTTGAGCTGGTAGAGCAATTCGGCGGGGTCCTTCTTAAACTCCATAGATTTCAGAATTTGCGTTCCCTTGTCAAAGAGGACCATCAGTGGCTTGGAGTCCGCGGGGAACGTAAAGACTTCGGACTCTTTGGTGACATGAATGGGATACAGTTTGGGCCCGGTGGCGGTGGTGACTTCAACGTCCACCGGTACGCTGAAAAGGCCGACGGAGCCTTCGATTTTTTGTATCTGCTTTACGGTCATGGCTATTTGTTTCTTGGAATCGTCATAGGTGTAACTCACTTCCAACTTCGGCGCACCGGCGCCATACACCCACTGCCGGAAGAATTGATCCACGCTCGTGTGCGTAGCCTCTTCCATGGCCTTCGACAGATCGCAGGTGGTCACGTTCTTTCCGCGATTTACTTCGAGGTAGTGCTTCAGGCCGGCGTAAAAGGCATCGTCTCCCAACCTGTGGCGCAGCATGTAGAGCACCCAGCCGCCCTTGCCGTAGGCATTACCGTCGAATTCGCTGGAGTCATCGAAATCGTAGCGGACGATGGGCTTCTCAAAGAGCGAATGCATGGCAAACCATTGGTGGGCACCTTGCCAGCGGTCATAGTCGGCGACATCTTTCCCGTAGTGAGCCTCGGCCCATACGGTCTCCATGAAGGTAGCAAAACCCTCGTTCAGCCAGATGTTGCCCCAGTCCTTGGTCGTGACCAAGTCACCGAACCACTGGTGTGCCAGTTCGTGGGAGATCAGAGGGTCTTCGTCCTGTTCGTATTCCGGTACCAGCTTGGGATTCCGCAGCGAATCCGCGGTATTTGTTGTGGCGCTGGAGTTTTCCATGCCACCGGCGACAAATTCGTCCACCATCGCCTGGGAGTATTTTTCCCAGGGGTAATCCACGCCGAGGACCCTACTGAAGAGATCAATCATCTCGGGCGTACGGGAATAATTTGGACCGAGACGATCGCCGCGGCCTTGCGGGGCATAGTAGGTGACTGGAATATTCCGCCAGGAATTTTTCAGCTCGTCGAATTCGCCCGCGACGACGGTAAACAGGTACGTGGAACTCGGAAGCGACTCCCGCCAGGTCCACGTTTTCGTGCCGCCGCTCGTGTCGGTGACGCTGATCAGCCTGCCGTTGGAAATGGTGATCCATTTCGCGGGGACGGTGAGAATGGTCTCCGTCGTCAGCCGGTCGTTCGGATAATCGTAGGTAGGCAGGTAATAGCGCGTGTCCTCGGATTCTCCTTGCGACCAGATTTGCAGCGGGCGATCAGGGTAGCTCTTGTCCGGGAGGATGAAATAGAGTCCCTTGGTGGGCGTTCCTTGATATTTGATTTCGACATCATACTTCGCGCCGGATTTCGCGCCCTTGGGAAGGTCCACCACGAGCTTGGTGTCGGTGATTTCGAATTTGGCGGCATTCCGGTTAACGCGAACGCTTTCAATCTGAAGGCCAACAGAATCGAATGAAATCTGGTCCAAACCGTCGCGCAAAAGCGTCAGCGTATGCGTGACGTCACCGATGACTTTCTTCTGCTCCGGTTCGAAGCGCATCACGACTTTGGAGTGCTCGAGATCGTAGTTCTTGCTGCGCGCATAGGGTTCGTCGGCTCGGAGGGTGGAAACGCCGGCCAGCAGGACAACTCCAACCAGCAGTACATTTCGCCAATTTTTCTTCGGGGTCCCTGGGGTGGTCAGGCGGATCATTCGGTTAGCTCCTTCTCGATTTCTACGAAAACAGCGATTCTAAATTCGCGATGCAATGGCCGGCGTGCTCCAAGGCTTCCACGGCGACCGAAAGCTCTTCCTGCGGCACCAACAGATAGTCCGTATCAAAGGTAGAGATCACAAAAATGCTCACGCCCGTGCGCGCCAGCGGGTTCGCCAGGGCAGCCAAGACGCCCACCTCGCTGAACTTCAGTGGCCCCCGCACCTTGAGCATTCGCCAACCCCGCGAGACTTCGTGTTCTGCAAGTGCCGCGGCTTCCGGGACAACCAGAGAGAGCTCTTCGCCGGTGCGCGTCGCGGAGAAAAAGGAACTTTGTGCCGCCCAGGCCGGAAGAGGCGCATCCGAGGCCAGTCGAATGATCGCGAATAAACCTTCCATTACCGATAAGGTAAGCGTGTGGTTGGTGGGCGGCATGCGGCGTCAGAGCAAGCTCCTGGTGGTGCCGCCGTCAATGGTCAGCGAGACTCCATTCACGTAACTGGCCTTTTCCGAAGCGAGAAATGCCACGACGGCGGCAAATTCCTCCGGCTTTCCCAGGCGTCCGGCCGGAATGAGCTTCTTCCATGCGGTGAACACTTCCTCTGGAGTTGCACCGGTGCGGCTAGCCATCATGCCCGCGAGGTCATCGAGGCGGTCGGTGCGTGTGTAGCCGGGACACACGTTGTTCACCGTGATGCCGTGCGCGCCGTATTCATTGGCAAGAGTGCGAACGAGGCCGGTGACGCCGGCTCGCAAGGAATTGGAAAGGAGCAGGCCCTCGACGGGCTGTTTCACCGAATACGACGTGATGGTCAGAAATCGTCCCCACTGATTTTTCTGCATGCGCGGCAAGGTTTCCTGGGCAAAGTAGACCGTGCTCATCAGCAACTGGTCGGTCCAAACGCGCCAATCTTCGTTGGTGGTGGCGCTAAATAACTTAGACGGAGGGCCTCCCGTGTTGGTAACACAAATGTCCAAACGGCCGAAATGCTGCTCGACGCTGGAGACGAAATGCTTGACCTCACCCGCATTGCCGACGTCCACGGGCTTCCAGAAAACCTCTCGTCCGCCGGCGGTTTTAATTTGCGCGGCTGCTTTTTCGAGATCAGCGGCGGTGCGTGAACAGATGGCGACTTCCGCTCCCTCGCTCGCCAGTTCTTCCGCGACCGCTCGTCCCAAGCCTTTGCTGGCGGCGGCGACGATGGCCACGCGTCCACGGAGTCCCAAGTCCATCCCAAACCTCCCGGCCCAATCTTTTATGTTCTCGCGAACGGCAATTTCCCGTCAAATCGCCCCAGGTGCCAAAGCCGGACAAACTCGCGGTGGCAGATCGGTCCGAACCAAACACGAATACACTTCGGCAGCGGATGTTAAGCTGTCCAACAGGTAGGAGGTCACCATGGACGTGAGAGATTTTCGGCGGATTGCCATGAGCTTTCCGGGAGCGGAGGAAAGCTCGCACATGGGGAATCCGGATTTTCGCGTGGGCGGGCGAATCTTCGCTACGCTGGCTTCCGCCAAGCAGGGATACGGAAATCTGAAGCTCACACTGGAGCAGCAAGCCGCGTTCGTACAGGATCTGCCGCAGGTGTTTCTGCCGATCCCCGGCGGCTGGGGGCGCACCGGGATGACTCATATTCGCCTGGCGGAAGCCACGGAAGACGTTCTGCATGGTGCGTTGCAGGTTGCGTGGCAATTGCGCGTGGAGCAGAACTCGAAAACCGGCAAGAAAGTCTCCGCCACCGGTAAGTCCGCAAATCCTGGCAAGCGTTCTCCCCGAAGCTTGAAACGCAAATGAATTTCTCGTCCATGTACAGGTCGCGCGACACAGCGTTTGCACTCCGCCCGGACACGAACTAAGATGCGGGGTAATTCATGGTTCGCTCCCACAAACCGCCATTGCAGGAGGTACCCATGCTTCGCATTCGGAACTTTGCAGTCCTCTTCGTTGTTGCTTTAGGGCTCACCACGCCACTGCGAGCGCAACTCGGCAAGACCGTTCTGGTGCCCGCAGGCTCGGAGGAAGACCACCAACTCAGCGCAATCAACGCGGCCACTGATCCCACAGTGAAGCTCAAGCTGATCGACGCGTTCGCGGCCGCGCATTCCAGCGGCGATTATCAAATTCTGGCGGACGAGCAATACGTGAATTACTACCTGAACGCCAAGGAGTACAACAAAGTTTACGAATATGGCGCCAAGCTTTATGGCGTGGATCCCAATAATTTTGCGAATGCGGTCAACATGGTGCGCGCCGCCAACGAGCAGAACGATACGAACCGGCTCTTTGCCGAAGGAGAGAAGGCCGGGGCGATCCTGCAGCAGTTCAAGTCGGAGGCTCCGCCGGCGGGAACTTCAGCGGACGATTGGAAGCTCCAACAACAGCAGAAGCTCGGCGCCATCAAGGATAACGAGGAATACATCGAGGAATCACTGATGAGCGCGGCGTATCGCCAGAACGACGCCAACGCGAAAGCAGGCCTGCTAATTCGTTTTGCGAATGCTTTTCCTGACTCGGCACGAGCACCGCAGGCGCTTGAGGCCGCCGCACTGACCTATCAGCAAGCGCAGAACCGGCCCAAGATGCTGGAAACGGCAAACGGCGTTCTAGCCAAGGACCCAGACAACCTGAACATGTTGCTGCTGCTGGCGGACGATTACAGCGAGAGAGGCGAAAATCTTGCCAAAGCGGAAGCGTACGCCAACAAGGTGGTGACACTCTGCGACACTGCTAAGAAGCCGGAGGGCGTGAGTGACGCGGACTGGCAGAAGCAGATCACTTTGCAAAGAGGGCTCGCGTTCAGTGCGCTGGGGCAGATTGATTTGGAAAAGAAGCAGAACGCGGCCGCAGTGCAAAGCCTGAACAAGGCCGCTCCGTTGCTGAAGGGGAATAATGCGGTCTATGCCCGGAATCAGTATCGTCTCGGGTTTGCCTACCTGAACCTGAGAAAGGGGGCCGAGGCTCGCCAGGCCTTCACGGAAGCGGCCTCCGTGGACAGTCCCTATAAGGGGCCATCACTGGAGAAGTTGAAGGGTATTCCAGCCGCGCCCAAATCGCATTCCAAGAAGCCGGCCTGAGGCCGGATGCCTCCCGCGTCGTTTGACCTGGGAGCAGTGATGGGGCAATCTTCAGTGGAAAGTCCCCTGTCTGGGGGCGAAATCTAGTCGCTCACGGACCGAAAGGATCCTGTGGACTCTCGTGTACTTCAAGAATTCCGCGAAATCGTTGGCAAACGTCGCCTGATCTCTTCGCCGGAGGAACTGCGCACCTACGAATGCGACGGGTTGACCAATTTTCGCGCGATGCCGTTGGCGGTGCTTTTGCCGTCGAGCGCGGAAGAGGTCCAGGCCATCGTGAAGATCTGCCACCGCGAACGCATCCCGTTTGTCGCGCGCGGCTCGGGTACGGGGCTGAGTGGCGGGGCCCTGCCCGTGGAGAACGGTATCGTCATCAGTCTTGCGCGGATGAACCGCATCTTGGAAGTAGACGTGCCGAATGCCCGCGTGACTGTCGAGCCGGGCGTGATCAACCTCGAGGTAAGCGGGCGCGTGCAGGCCCAGGAGTACTTCTACGCGCCAGATCCGTCGTCTCAATCCGTTTGCAGCATCGGCGGCAACGTCGCGGAAAACTCCGGAGGCGCGCATTGCCTGAAGTACGGCTTCACGACCACGCATGTACTCGGCCTGGAAGTCGTTCTGCCGGACGGCTCGCTGGTGCATCTTGGCGGCAAGGCGCTCGACGCACCCGGCTATGATTTGGCTGGAGTTTTTGTAGGGTCGGAAGGGACGCTGGGAATTGCCACGAAGATTGTTCTACGAATCGTGAAACAGCCTGAGTGCGTTCGCACTCTTCTGGCCGCGTTTCCCGGCACCAACGAAGCCGGCGCCGCGGTAAGCGACATCATCGCCGCCGGAATGCTGCCCGCCGCCATCGAGATGATGGACAATCTCGCGATTCAAGCCGCCGAAGCCGCGGTACATCCAAATTATCCGGACTGCGGCGGTCTGCTCCTGGTGGAACTGGACGGCCCGGTCGCGGAAGTTGAGGCGTTGATGCGGAGCGTGGAAGTGCTTTGCCGCAAGAACGGCGCGTGGGAAATTCGGCTGGCGCATTCCGAACAGGAGCGCATGTTGGTCTGGAAGGGCCGGAAAGCCGCATTCGCCGCAATGGGCCGCATCTCGCCCAACTACATTGTTCAAGACGGGGTGATTCCGCGAACGACGTTGCCGCAAGTCATGAGCGAGATTGAGCGCCTCAGCCAAGAAGCCGGGCTACGCGTGGCGAATGTGTTCCACGCCGGAGATGGCAATCTGCATCCACTGGTTCTCTACGACCGCCAGATTCCAGGGCAGGAACAGGCCGCCGAGGCACTTTCGTACAGGATTCTTGAGCTGTGCCTTGCCGCGGGGGGATCCATCACGGGTGAACACGGTGTGGGAGAAGAGAAAAAACACATGATGCCGAAAATGTTCAGCGAGCCTGATCTGGCTACCATGCAGCGCGTGCGTTGCGCGTTTGATCCGCTGTTGCTTTCCAATCCCACGAAGGTTTTTCCAACACCCCGCCTATGCGGTGAGAAGCCCGGGAAATACGCTGAGCATCCCCTGGAGCAGGCCGGAATCGCGGAGCGGTTTTGACGGAGTACAGCCGGCCTATCCGACCATCATGCTAGGAACTAAATCCATTCGGGAAGAATTTGCGGCCATTGTGGGCGGCGCGAATTTGCGGGGGGGTGCGGCCGAGGATGCTGTTTGTGGTGTTGTGCCCCAACTCGTCCTGGAGCCGGAGCATGAAGGGCAGGTAGCCAAAGCTCTCGCGTGCGCGAATTCGGCTGGGCTGAGCGTGATTCCCCGGGGCGGCGGTACCAAGCTTGACTGGGGCAATCCGCCCAGGAGCGCCGATTTGATTTTCTCGACAGCGCGGCTGAATCGCGTGCTGGAACATGCCTCGGCGGATCTGACCGTCACCGTCGAAGCTGGCTGCACGCTGCAATCGTTGGAAACTGCGCTTGCGCGTCACGGCCAAAGGCTGGCGTTCGATGGGCTGTGGCCGGAGCGCGCCACGGTGGGCGGCGTTCTCTCGACAAACGACTCTGGAGCCTTGCGTCTGCGCTTCGGATCCCTGCGCGACCTAATCCTTGGTGTGACGCTGGCCTTGCCTGACGGCACACTGGCCAGCAGCGGCGGTAAAGTAGTGAAAAACGTAGCCGGCTACGACCTGCCGAAACTCGCCACAGGAGCGCTCGGCACCCTGGGCATTATCACCCGCGCTGTGTTTCGGTTGCACCCACTTCCCTGGGGAGCGAAAACTCTGAGTTTTGGAGCCCCTACCGCGGAAAGGATGCAACGCCACATCCTGGAGATCCAGGATTCGAAGCTGGCGCATACGGCGCTCCAGATTCACTGCGCGACAGGGAGCGAGCCGCGAGCGGACCTACTAGTCGAGGGTACGGATGCAGGGCTCAGTGCTCAAGAATCGGAACTGCGGAAGATCTTGGCGGCTACACCGGTGCAAGCCACCTCCCACCTAGCATGGAATGCGAGGGAGCAACTTGCGAGCTTTCTTCCGGAAAGCGCCGCATTTCTCAAGATATCCTTTTTGCCTGCCGTTTGGACGGATCTTGTCCGTTTGCTCCGGGCAACCGAAACCGCAGAGAAGCTCAATTGGCGCGGAATTTTTCAGGCGATTGGCATCGGCTGGCTGCGGTTCGAGGGCGGGCACAGGGAGCTACTCGGAGCGATCGATCAGCTGCGCTCCGAACTCGAACGCCGTGGGGGTTCCGTCGTGGTATTGCGGCGGCCGCCAGGGCTTTCCTCACTCGATGCTTGGGGAAATCCAGGTGACGCTCTGCCATTGATGCGTGCGATGAAGCTGCGCCTGGACGCCAAATCTACGTTGAATCCCGGGCGTTTCGTCGGGGGCATCTAGCTCCATGGCAGATAATTTTTCCCAGCACAATTCCCAGGGCGCGTTTGATGCGCACCATCCGCCCGCGCTGGAGCTCATGGACAAGTGCGTTCATTGCGGATTCTGCCTGCCCGCCTGCCCGACCTACATGTTGTGGGGCGAGGAAATGGATTCTCCGCGAGGACGGATTTATCTGATGAAGCTGGCCCTGGAAGGCAAGGCCGAGATCAATACCACGTGGGTCAGCCATTTTGATTCCTGCCTCGGGTGCGTGTCTTGCATGACGGCGTGCCCCTCCGGAGTGGATTACGGAAAGCTGATTGAGGCGACGCGCTCGCAGATCGAACGCAATTTTCGCCGCACCGGTGCCGAAAAACTGCATCGCTGGTTCCTGTTCCAGGCCTTCACGCGGCCCCAGCGATTGCACATTTTGCGCTCGCTGTTGTTGGCATACCAGAAGTGCGGCTTGCAAGCTGGACTGCGTGCGGCCGGCTTCTTTCGTCTGCTGCCGAAGCGGCTTGCCACGATGGACTCCTTACTTCCTCCGGTGGGCCTCGTCGAGAAAGTGCCGGAAGTGACGTCCGCCCGGGCGGCAAAACGCAAACGCGTGGGACTTCTTCTGGGCTGCGTGCAACGGACATTCTTTTCGCCTGTGAATGCCGCGACCGCGCGCGTTCTTGCGGCTGAGGGTTGCGAGGTCGTTGCTCCACCCGAACAAACTTGCTGCGGGGCGCTGTGCGTTCACTCGGGTGAGGAGGCGGTGGCACAGAAATTCGCAAGGAGCATCATTGACACTTTCGAGAAGGCGCATGTGGAGGAGATTGTGATTAACGCGGCAGGCTGTGGCTCAGCAATCAAAGAATATGGACACCTGCTGCGCGATGATGCCGCTTACGCCGAACGCGCACGGCGATTTTCAGAGCGGTGCAAAGATATCAGCGAGTTTCTGGCCGGCTTGCCGCCGCAAGCGGAGCGCAAACCGCTGCCCGTGCGCGTGGCGTTTCACGATGCGTGCCACCTGCAGCACGCCCAGGGCGTCCGGGAGCAACCTCGGTCGCTGTTGAGGCAAATTCCGGAATTGCAGCTTGCGGAGATTCCGGAAGCGGCGATCTGCTGCGGCTCCGCTGGGATTTACAACCTGGTCCAGCCGGGAGCAGCCACAGAGTTGGGCGATCGCAAGGCAAATCTCATCGCCCCGCTAACCCCGGATGTAGTGGCCACCGGGAACCCCGGGTGCATCCTGCAATTGCAAGCCTCGCTGTCCAAGCTGGGACTGAAGATTCCCGTCGTCCATACCGTACAGTTGCTGGACGCCTCGATCCAGGGACTTCCGCCAAAATCACTGCGCTAACCGCAAGTTCTTCCCAAGCGCTATCCGTTCGCGGCCACAGCGACTCCGATCCATAGAACCGATCGCAGAAACCTCTATCGAAGAGATCCTGTGGCTTCTATGGCGGCTTTGGCCCCATTCAAAGTTGTGCGAGTCTCGCGGGCTATCTTGCCTTTCGTAATCAAGTTGAGGAGCTTGGCCTTCAGGCTTCTCGTCGAGTAATAATGGCAGATTTCCACCTTGGTGGAAGCATCGTCGAGCTTGTGGAATCTGGTTTCCACGGTTTAATCGCTGAGAATTCTGCTTATGCCGAACGTGTCCTCCGGCAAAACGGTAACGATCTTCTGCAACGGCACGATTTCAATATTCCTCTCAGTGCAGGTATGCTTTTCGCCCGAAAGATGACATTGATACGAGATGCCCGGCCCGCGAAGCGCCGTCCCATCCATCAGATCGACCTTGACGACGCGAGGATGGAACTCGGGGATTTTCGTCAGATCCATGCTGTACGACCAGACCGCTTCCACGGGTGCGTCGATGATGACCCCTTGGCTGGCTCTAAACAGTGGTAGCAATTCTGCCTCCAAATCGCGGAGTCGGCTTCGGTCGTCTGGCCCGGATTCCTCGCATCGGGTTGCCGCCCCGGCGGCGCAAGGGAGGGTAGCGCCTCGACGGGTCCCGCAAAAGCGCAGTTGAGTGGTGGGCCCGTGGTTCCGGTTATGGATCCCAGGTCTTGGCGGTGCCGTACCCTCGGAACCGGCTTGCCCTTCTCAAGATTTTATGGAAGTAACTGAGGGCTTAGGCTACAAATGGCGGAGAGGGTGGGATTCGAACCCACGGTAGGGTTTAACCTACACACGCTTTCCAAGCGTGCGCCTTAAACCGCTCGGCCACCTCTCCGTCGAGGACAGCAACCTTTCAACTTTAGCAGAAATCGAAAACGGGTGCATCGCGGCGATCGCCCGCATTTTGGGCATATCCGAAACCACAAACAGGTGGCACAGTTTCAGGATTTTGCAGGCCGCAAGCTCTCAAGTAAACTGGTAAGGTTGTGCACACCATTCCGGGGTGGTGCAATTGGTAGCACATGGGCCTTTGGAGCCTAGAATCCTGGTTCGAGTCCAGGCCCCGGAACCAAATCTATGCGCCTTCCCTTCACCGACAAGCGCGTCCTGTTAACCGGAGCGGGTGGTTCGATCGGCGCCGCGCTTGCCAAGGAAATCCACAAGCACCACCCTGCCGCACTGATACTACTGGATCATTCCGAGGGCAATCTTCACCAAATCAACCTCGAATTGAGCCGAGGTGCGGATGCAAATGAGTATTTCGCAATCCTCGGGGATGTGACCGACGCCGCCCTGCTCGCGGAGATTTTTGAAGAGTGGCAGCCGGAGCTGGTCATTCACGCTGCCGCCCACAAACACGTGCCGTTGATGGAGACAAACGTCCTCGCGGCGGTGCGCAACAACGCCGTGGGAACAAATCATCTTGCGAGAATGGCCGCTTCTTACGAAGTAGGCAGACTGGTCCTCATATCTACGGACAAAGCCGTGAATCCCCGAAGCGTGATGGGCGCCACAAAGCGCGCGGCGGAGCTGGCGGTGCTGCGATGGAGCACCGCCGGAAAACCGATGCGCGCCGTGCGCCTAGGAAACGTACTCGGATCTCAGGGAAGCGTGGTACCGGCGTTCCGTCAACAGATCGCCATGGGCGGCCCGCTCAGGGTCACGCATCCGCAGGCCAGCCGTTATTTTTTCACTATGGAAGAAACAGTCGAGTTGATTGTGCTGGCGTCCAGCGCTGAAGCCGGTGGCATTTTCATTCCAAGGCCACGACCGGCCGTCCTCATTCTGGACCTTGCCGCGAGGATGCTGCACGAGGCCGCAGCCGACGGGGAATTATCAATCGTCATCACCGGACTTCGTCCGGGTGACAAATTGAGAGAAGAATTTGCTTCGCCCCTGGAAACTGTATCCGAACCAGATGATGCCCAACTACAGCGGGTGCAATCCCCCGAGCCGCCATATCACCTGTTCGATGAGTGGATGGCGGGGCTTCAGGCGGCATCGGACGAGCGCGACGTGCTGAACGCACTGGAATGGCTGTGCCGGCTGGTCCCGGAATACCGTCCCAGTGAAACGGCACTTTCCTCGGCAAGGAAGCAGGAGTCGCGTTCCCGATGAAGCGCAAAATCGCGGTGGTGACCTCGTCGCGCGCGGACTACAGCCACCTTTATTGGCCGTTGCACGACTTGTCGGCGACGCCCTCGGTCGACCTGCGGATCATTGCGATGGGGCCCCATCTTTCACCCGAATTCGGGCACACTTTTCAGGAAATCGAGAAAGACGGATTCGGGATCTCCGCGCGCGTCGAGTGCCTGCTCAGCTCGGATAGCGACGTGGGAATGGCGAAAACCATCGGCGTGGCGACACTCGGCTTGGCCGACGTACTGGCCCAGATGCGGCCCGATTTGCTGCTCTTGATCGCGGATCGCTATGAGATGCTTGCGCCCGCCGCCGTCGCCTTGGCATTGCGGATTCCCATCGCCCACATCGAAGGTGGTGAAATCAGCGAGGGCGCCATTGACGATGCCGTGCGCAACGCGCTGACCAAGCTGAGCCATATTCATTTCACGTCTACGCGCGCGGCGCGGCAACGCGTCATCGCAATGGGGGAAGAACCCTGGCGCGTGCATCGGGCCGGCGCGCCATCTCTGGACCACTTGCGAAGACGAACGCTCTGGACGCGCGAAGAGCTCGAATCGAAATTGCGTCTGAGTTTTTCCGAACCGCCGATCCTGGTCGCCTATCATCCGGTCACCCTGGCCGAGGATACGACCGAAGAGGCGAGCGCGCTGTTCGATGCGCTCGTTGAAATTCCCGGGCGGCTTATTTTCTGTTATCCAAACGCAGATGCTGGAAGTCGCGCTTTAGTTGAGCGAACACGAGCTTTTCTCGCAACCTGCGAGCGGGGCACGATCTTCACGAATCTGGACGCGATCACCTACTGGAGCCTGCTGCGTCAGGTGAAAATGCTCGTGGGCAATTCCAGCAGCGGCATCATGGAAACAGCGTCGTTCGCTCTGCCGACGGTCAATATCGGAATGCGCCAGCAGGGTCGCGAGCGTGCCGCGAACGTTTTGGACGCAAGCCCAAAGAAAGATGCGATCCTGGCGGCGATTCGGAAGGCCGGAACCCGCGAGTTTCAGGATTTCTTGAAGGGGATGGAGAATCCGTACGGGGATGGGCACGCGTCGGAAACAATCGTTCGGGCACTAACGTCCATGCCGCTCGGACGCGAACTCTTGATCAAGAAGCATGTTCCGGCACATTCAGCGGACAGCGGCGCCGAAAAGGCGGCTGCCTCATGAGAATTCCGCTTTCCGCGCCCGACGTCCTGGAAGAAGAAATCCAAGCGGTGGCTGAGGTTCTTCGCACCCCGCATCTGAGCCTTGGCCCAAAACTAGCGGAATTTGAAGGCTGCCTGGCGAGTTACCTCGGCGCACGAAATACGATCGCGGTGAGTTCAGGAACCGCGGGACTGCACCTGTGCTTTCGCGCATTGGGTATCGGCGAGGGCGACGAGGTGATCGTGCCATCTTTCGCGTTCATTGCGGTGGCCAACGTCCTTCGTTACGAGCGCGCGAGTCCCATTTTTGTGGACATCGAGCCGCAAACCCTAAACCTGGATCCGAGTCGCATCGAAGCAGCCATCACGCCGCGCACGAAAGCAATACTAGTCGTCCATACATTTGGGTGCCCCGCCGAACTTGGGCAAATTATGTCCATCGCGTGGAGGCACAATCTGTACGTCATCGAAGACGCCTGCGAGGCCATCGGAGCCGAGTATGAAGGCAAAAAGGTCGGAACGCTGGGCCATGCCGGCGTTTTCGCCTTTTATCCCAATAAACAGATCACGACGGGCGAAGGCGGCGCAGTAGCCACGGCCGATTCCGCTCTTGCGTCGAAAATGCGCGCGCTTCGCAATCAGGGGCGGATGAACTCCGATGGCTGGTTTCAGCACTCAGAGGTCGGGTACAACTATCGGCTATCTGAAATGAACTGTGCGCTGGGCATCACACAGCTTAAGCGAATTGAGGCGATCCTGGCCCGGCGCGCGGACCTTGCGGGGATGTACAACCAAAAACTGACTGGACTGCAAGATCTCAGGCTTCCCGTGCCCGACCTGGCCGGTTGCAAACTTAGTTGGTTTGTCTACGTGCTTCGCCTGGCCGAGCACTTCTCCGAGTCGCAACGCGACTGGATTGTGCAGGAAATGAACCGGCGAGGCATTGGCTGTGGCCGCTACTTTGCGCCCATTCACCGGCAGCCGGCTTACTCGAAGGCAACCGCAAGACCTGGTCAACTTCCTGTCACCGAGAGGGAATCCGTTCGCTGTCTAGCGCTGCCCTTCTTTAATCGTTTGCGCGATTCGGAAATTTCCGAAGTTTGCGAGACACTCTCAGGGCTGGTGGGGGACATAAAGAAAAAAGCTCCCACGGACAAAGCGGCTGCGGGCGGCTCCTGATTTCGCAAACGACTGACTTTCCACTCCAGAAATGCGCGCGCATGCCGCGTCTTGAGCTGCAGACCCCAAGCGCGGGTCGCTAGTTGGGCCCCAGCTTCTGGAACTGGATTTTGAGAACATACGCATACATGCCGGTTTTCTGCGGCGGCAATTGGACATGCAGCCCGTCGGGCTTGACTTGATAACGCAGGTTCCCACTTGCCCCCAGCAATTCGATGGATACAACCTCCTGGCCAAGAAGAGAGGCTGCGTTCAAGGAACGAATTACCGCCTCACCGGATTCCGGCCAGGCCAGCTCGATGGCGTAGAGGCTGTTTCCTTTGGAAGTGAACCGGAAATCCTCGGCCGTATAGGGCTTGGTCTCCGTATCGTGAAACGCTCCCTCAACAACTGCGGTCGGACCTTCGCCGAATTGAATCCAGGGACGGGTGCCAAAGATAGCTTCCCCGTTTATCTTCAGCCAGCTGCCGATGTCGCGCAGCACCGCCTGCACGGGCTCCGGAATCGTGCCGTCCGGCTTCGGGCCGATGTTGACGAGCAGATTCCCATTCTTGCTCACGATATCCACGAGCTGATGGACGATGCTTTCCGCGGACTTAACCTGGTCGTTCTCGATATAGCCCCAGGACTTCATGGTGACTGGAGTGTCTGTCTGCCAATACAGCTGGCGGGTTCCCGCCAACTGGCCGCGCTCCACGTCCAAGACTCCGGAATGCTCCTGCATTGCACTGTCCTTGTAGTTGATGATGGGGATTTTCCTCTCGGCGGCCCCGTGGTTGTAGTAAAACGCCGCAAATTTCGCGACGTTTGGTCGCGCATTCGGTTTACCGATCCACCAATCGAAGTACAGAATGTCGGGGTCGTATTTCTCCACGATTTCCGCATCCCGCGCCAGCCAGTCGTTCAAGTATGCGGCGCTTACGTAAGTCCAATCCTCCAGGAGACCTCCCTTCCCGTGCAACCAGCCATGGGCCGGACCGTAGAAGGCAGCGTACTCCGGGTCGTTGACATCGGAATCGAATTTGCGGCCGCCATCGAGAAAGAAATCGTGTTCGATGCGGTGAGACGAGGCGCCAAAATGCATGCCCCTGGCGCGCACGGCTTTTTCCAGTTCGGCGTAGACATCGCGTTTCGGACCCATCTTGACCACCGTCCAGTCGGAAAGGCCGCTGTTGTACATTGCGAATCCGTCGTGGTGTTCGAACACGGGGATTACGTATTTCGCTCCAGCTTCCTGAAAGAGCGCCGCCCACTTCTCAGCGTCGAAGTGATCCGCCGTAAATCGGGGGATGAAATCCTTATAGCCGAATTTGGTCTGGGGACCGTACGTAGCAAGATGATGCTTGTACTCCTCCGAACCCTGCTGGTACATCATGCGCGGATACCACTCGCTGCCAAAAGCCGGGACCGAGTAAACTCCCCAATGAATGAAAATCCCGAATTTGGCGTCCTTGTACCAGTCGGGAACCTGATAGTTGCGCAGTGATTCCCAATCCGGACGATACGGACCCGCACCGACTGTGCGATCGACATCGGCAAGCAACGACGTGCGCGCGCCGTCGTACTTGGAACTGGCCTTCTGCCAGGTCTCATCGATCTGCTCCGGAGTCTCCGTGTACGTGGGTTTCATCGCTGCGGGGGACTCCTGCGCGCGTGCGGCGACGGTAAAGAAGGGCAGCGAAAGGAATACAAGGGAGAAGAAAAACGAGTACCTTCCTCTCCTGCTCGACCTCCCCTTAGATTTGGTGCGCGAAACAAGATCAGATCGCATTGGTGGACCTCACAGGATCATGCAACTCTAAAGTTGGCAAGACACGTTGTGAACCGAAAAACGAATATAGGCAAACATAAACATACGCCAGCAGCGGGACACCGTACGCGAGTGCCAAGCTCTGAAACTTTACGGAAATCCAGCCCATCAGGAGAGTGAGGAGCGCTCCACCGACTATGGCCATCACCAGAAACGATCCGCCGAGCTTGGTATTCGGTCCCAAGCCTTTCAAACCCAGCGCAAAAATCGTGGGGAACATCAGCGACATGAAGAAGCTGGTAAGAAGAATGCACCAAATGCCAATCCAGCCAGGCAGGAATACCCCGACTCCCGCCAAGACCACGTTCGCGAGGGCGTAATATCCCATCAGCGAACTCGGCGGGAAGAATCGCATCAGATAGGCGGAAATGAAGCGGCCGACGCAAAAGACGACCAGGGTTCCCGTCAAAAAGTAACCGGCCATTTTTTCCGGCTGGTGACCATAGGCCTGCACGTAGGTGATGAAGTAGCTCCACGTGCCGACCTGCGCCCCAACATACAAGAATTGCGCCAGGACCGAGAGAAGGAAGTGCCGCTGCCGAAACAGCTCGCGGGAGCTACCATGAGCGGTAGCGGTTTCTTCCTCGCTGGCAATGGCCGGAAATTTTGTACGTAAAATCAAGAAAGCCCAGATAAGCGCGATGATCCCGATCACCAGATAAGGCCGGACAACGCGAAGCGTCTCGGAACGAAGGTACGCCTGATAGGTGTGTTGCGCCCGCTGCGAGGCGATTTGCTGCGGGGTCAACTCGATGCCAGAGAAAATGAAAACTGTGCCCACCAGAGCGCCAGTGATGGCTCCAAACGGGTTAAACGCCTGCGAAAAATTCAGGCGTCTCTCGGAAGTCTCGGGATCGCCCAACTGGGCGATAAAGGGGTTCGAAGCGGTCTCCAGAAACGATAGCCCACTGGCGATTACGAAAAGAGCGAACAGAAAAAAGGGATAGCTGCCTTGCAAGGCCGCCGGCCAAAACAAGAAAGCTCCGGCGGCGTAAAGGAACAGGCCGATTACAAAACCGGCCTTATAGCCCGCCCGTTTCATGATCAATGCCGCCGGGATCGCGAGCACAAAATATCCCAGGTAGAACGCGAACTGCACGAGTCCCGCCTGAAACCTGGATATTTCGAACGACTTCATGAAGTGGCGAATCAGAACGTCATTCAGGTTATTCGGGACACCCCAGAGAAAGAAAAGGAAGGTGACCAGAATGAAGGGAAAGGCTTGTCCAGGAGGAAATAACGAGTGCCTTGTAGGCATTGCGCTCGCGTCCGGAGGCATATCGTGTGGAGCCGTCGCCATCTTCTAGTTCCCTTTCACCGTTGAATTGGTCCGGTGCCGCCAACAATTCACTTTGGATACGTTTGCGGGCTAGCCAGCGAGTAGACTTTGGAGGCCACGCCACCGAGGATCAAATCCTGCTCCGACGCCGTAAGCGTTCGCACAAACTCCCGTAGCATGGAATACCAGCGGGCGTAGCTCGCCGCCAGCAAGCAAACCGGCCAATCGGAACCCGCCATCAGTCGCTTCGGGCCAAATGCTTCCAGGGCAACGTCAAAATATGGCCGCAGGTCTTCGCCGGTGCAACTGTCCCAATCAGCTTCCGTGACCATCCCCGAAATCTTGCAATAGACATTTTCGCGGCGCGCCAACTCTCGCACATGGGTGCGCCAAGGCTCGAGGACACGCTCCTTGATTCGCGGTTTGGCTATATGGTCCAGCACAAAGATCTGTTTCGGATGCCGATCCACGAAGGCAATGCCCGTCGGCAGGTGGCGCTCGTAAATCAGAATGTCATACACCAGCGAATAGTCCCGGAGCCGCGCGATCCCACAATTGAATTCCCGCCGCAGCAGAAACTGATCGTCCGCTTCATCTTGCACGATATGACGCAAGGCCTTCAGCTTCGACTTCGCCCGCCAGTCATCCAGGAGCGCGGGGAGCTCTGGGCTCGCCAAAGGCGCCCAGCCGACTACCCCACGAATCAAAGTGGATCGCTCCGCTAGCTCGAGCAGCCATTCCGTCTCTTCCGGAGACTGCCGAACCTGGACCGCAATAGTTCCCTTCACACTGCAGGCTTCAGCTTCCCGCTCCAGATCCGCAAGCAAAAAATCTCGCGCCAGCGGCCGCATGCTTTCGTTGATCCATGGATACTCTCCCTTGCTATAGCGCCACAGATGATGATGCGCGTCGATGCGTTCAGACATTGTTTTCCGGATTGCCCGAGGGCCAGTCGATATCGAACGCAGTTCCCACGGCGGTGCGGATTTCCGACACCAAACTAGAATCGGACTTCATTTGCAAACTTTCCAGGTTTGCCTCGACCTCTGCCTGCGTGGACATTCCCACCAACGTGCAGGAGACATACGGGTGATCCAGCGAATATCGCAACGCGACATCTGAAATGGATTTTCCGTACCGGCGGCACACATGCTCGATCCGGCGCGAAGCCTCGCGCACGGTTGCGGGCGCCGGATGCCATGCCGGTCCGCCCGCTTCGGTGAGCATCCCCATGTGCAGAGCGGAAGCGTTGATCAATCCCACGGAATTCGTCTTGGCGAACGGGGTAAGATTCGTGTCCATGCGGGTGTTCAGTAGATTGTAGTGGCAGTAGCTGAGGATGGTATCCACGGGAACGTGCTGGGCAATCTTCAGCAGGAATCCCGGCGGGTACCCCGTGATGCCTATGTAGCGCGCTTTGCCGGACTCCTGAACCTTGCGCATTGCCGGTAAAGTTTCTTCGACGATCTGACGAAAATCCCCAAATTCGACGTCGTGGGCTTGAAACAAATCCAGATAGCCGGTCTTGAGCCGTTTGAGCGACTCATCGATGCTCGTATACACGCGCTTCGCGGAAAAATCGAATTCGTTCAGGCCGTAGCGGCCCGTCTTCGTCGCCAGAATCACTTTATCGCGCCAGCCGGCCAGCGCCTGGCCCAGCCGTTCTTCGGAAAGATTTCGCCCGTAGTAGGGCGAGGAGTCGAAAAAATTAATTCCGCGCTCAATTGCCAGGTGTGTGGCGCGAATTGCTTCCTGTGGGTCGGCGGCGCCATAGATGTCTCCGAGCGTAGCCGTCCCGAACCCGAGAATCGAAACCTCCAGGTCAGTCTTGCCGAGCTTTCGATACTCCATGCCATTCCCGGATGCGCCTGTAGGCATGCCTTTGTCCCGTTCTTCGCCCATCGCATGCAGCCCGGATACATCGGGCTAGCCGACCTTGCGTTCGTCTTACTGGTTCACGCCGCTGGCGAGGAATCCGCCGTCCACCGCAATGAGCTGCCCGGTGAGGTACGAACTCGCGCCCGACGATAGAAACACTGCCGCGCCGATCAACTCCTCGGCCTTGCCGTAGCGGCCCATCGGAATGCGCATCAGGAATTCGCGGCCGCGATCGGTTCCTTCGAGGAGGCTCGCATTCAGGTCCGTCTTGTATACGCCCGGCGCGATGGCGTTGACCAGCACTCCGTGCCGCGACCACTCCACTGCCAGCGAGCGCGTGAGCGATGCGACCCCCGCCTTGCTGGCGTTGTAGGCGGTCACTTGATACAGGCCGACGAACGAGCCAATCGAGGCGATGAAAATAATGCGCCCCGATTTGCGCTGCAGCATGTGCTCGCCAAATATCTGGCTTGCACGAAAGGCGCCCGCCAGGTTTGTTTCAAGGATGTCATTCCACTCAGATTCGCTGACCTCGAGCGAGGGCGTCTTGCGCGTAACGCCCGCCGCGTAAACCAAAACGTCTACTTTGCCAAGGGTAGCAATGGCCGCGTCCCGGACGGCGACAATTGAGGCTTTGTCGCGCACGTCGGCGGTCACGCGGATCGTCTTGCGCCCTCTGGCTTCGATCTCGGCGGCGGCGGAGTCCACGTGAGATTGCCGGCGGCCGGTCACCGCCACATCGGCGCCCGCATCGGCCAATCCAAGCGCGATCGCGCGTCCAAGACCGCTGGTACCGCCCAAAACTACCGCCGATTTTCCGGCGAGACTAAATAAGGAAGAACCCATGGGGAACGAAGCTACCTCCTGGCTGATTTGACGAACGATGCGGCCTCAACTCTAAGGGATACGCACTGCGATTTTCCAGCGCAAAGTTGTCGCATTCGATGACTCCTCGCCCCTCAATGCGAGGTCGATTGCACAGCCCTGAGCTTGAATAAAACACACCCATGCGCGGGTAATCTCAAGGTAAACGATCGAACGGGAGGGAGATCCGTATGACTCCAGAGATCCCTTCCTTCGTAATCCGCATCCGCCAACCCATGCTGCTTCGGCGAGAAACTCAATTCAAGACGAGCGTTCGTGCGATTAAAAGCGGCCAAATAATACGCATTATGCGCCGGAGTTTCGGCAATCCAAGCCACACTCTTTTCATCAGCCAAGAGCGGCCTGCTACCCGTCGAATGCTGATCTACCGCAAGCACTTCCCTGTTTGTGAGCAGACTTTCGGTCCATTTATCCGCCTTCGTCAGGTCGCCGCCGATCATGAGCGGCGAAGGAAAAATGGACCACAGCGTCATCAACGTGCGCTGCTCGTCGTGCGTTAACTGCGTCTGCCGGGGCTTGCCCCAGGCGGGCGCGGGCCCCAAATAGCCGAGCGGCAACATATCCGCGTCCGGCCAGTGTCCGGGCTTCCCAATCCCGGCCCATTTCAGGACGTTTGCAAACTGGTCGCTCAATCCTTGCGGGTAATCGGCGGGGCTGTGCCAGAGATCCCAGATGTCGTTTGAGATGCGCCACATTTGCGCGTACTTTGCCATTTCATGCGCCTTTTCGATCGGCGCAGGGCCAGGCGAAAGGCTGAGGACAATGGGCCTTCCCGATTTGGCGATGGCCGCACTCAGCATGCGGATTTCATCCCCGCGATAGGGGTGGCTGGCGATGCAATCGACTTTGATCAAGTCGACGCCCCAGCTTGCGTAAAGTGCGGCGATGGAATCGTAGTAGGCCTGCGCGGCGGGTCTGCTTGCGTCCGAACCGAAATTGTCAGGGTTCCAGGGGCATGTTTCGTTTGTGTCCGCCGCGTCCCGAGCGCGAAATGACGAACCGGCGATCGGCGAATTATTCTCAACTGCTTTCTTCGGAATGCCCCGAAGAATGTGAATTCCGAATTTCAATCCCAATGAATGGATGTAGTCTCCAATCGGCTTGAACCCCTTGCCATCCGCGGAGGAGGGAAATCGATTTGCCGCAGGGACGTAGCGTCCGTTCGCATCGAGCGTGTAAATCGAATTCTTCGAATTGCCCTCCGCCGTGGGATTCGTGACGAACCACTCCATGTCAATCACGACGTATTGCCAGCCGGCTGCCTTCAGATGGCTGGCGAACCAAACTGCATTGGCTTTGACTTGCTCTTCGTTAATTGTCGTACCGTAGCCGTCCCAGGAGTTCCACCCCATGGGAGGCGTTGCCCCGAGGACCGGCATCGCACCGGCGGAGTTTGGGGAAATCTCGGCGCGGTTGGGACGTTTGGATCGGGAGTTATCGCCTTGAAGGCCAGTGCCCAAAGTGAGTGCTCCCGCGAGAGCCAGTGGCCATGCGAAAAATCGAGTCTTCACGATGCGTGCTCTCCTGGACTCGGGCGAAATCGTGTTGGGACCCGTTCCCGAAAACGATCTCGCGGAGCGGCTTACGCCTTGGCGCCGCGAATCAAAGCTGGCAAAACGTTGCCAAACGGCTGCATTCCTGGATCGCCGAAGGCAAAATAGAGCCGGTTGAAAAGGGGATAGATCTTTTCGTAGACGCTACCCTCTTCCGGCTTCGGCAGAAAGGTTTCGTACGAGGGGCACAGCTTGTCTTGCGCTTCTTCGACCGTCTTGAACGTGCCGGCCGCGAGAAACGCAAAAATTGCGGAGCCCAGGCTCACGACACTCTGGCTGGGAACCAGCACCGGCCTTTTGAGCACATTGGCATAGACCTGATTGAGCACGCGACTTTTTTGCGGAATCCCCCCGGCGTTGATGATGCGCTTCACCGGCACGGAATGTTCGGCCATGCGATCCAGGATCACGCGCGTGTGGAAGGCGGTGCCTTCAATCGCCGCAAAGAGCTCATCCTGCGCCGTGGTCTGCAAGTTCCAGCCCAGTGTGACACCCCGCAGGTTTGGATTCACCAGGATCGTGCGATCGCCATTGTCCCAGGTCAGCCGCAGTAGCCCGGTCTGCCCCGCGCGGAACGATTCCAGCCCTTCGCTCAATTTCGCTACCGTCGTGCCGGCCCGATTCGCAATCGCCTGAAAGATGTCTCCGACGGCGGAGAGCCCCGCTTCAATTCCTGTCTTCTGCGGGTGCACACTTCCCTGCACCACGCCGCAAACGCCGGGCACCAGATTCGGCGACGGAGTGATTCCAATCATGCAGGTGGACGTGCCCACGACGTTCACCATATCGTCGGTGCGGCAGCCCGCCCCGATCGCGTCCCAGTGTGCGTCAAATGCGCCCACGGGGATGGGAATGCCCTCGCGCAAGCCGAGTTCGTTCGCCCATTGTGCGGAGAGGTGCCCCGCGATTTTCTCCGAGGTGGCGTACTCGCCCGAGAGTTTTTCGCGCACGCCAGAAAGCAGCGGATCCACGCTCTGCAGGAATTTCTCCGGAGGCAAGCCACCAAGAGCCGCGTTCCACATCCACTTGTGGCCCATCGCACAAATGCTGCGCTTCGCCTTCTGCGGAGAGGTAACGCCACAAAGCGTGGCGGCAATCATGTCGCAGTGTTCGAAGGCACTGGCGAATTGCGCGCGCTTTTCAGGATTGTGCCGCAGCCAGTGCAGCAGCTTGGAAAATCCCCATTCCGAGGAGTACACGCCACCGCACCAGCGGATCGCTTCCAATCCCTGCCGCCGCGCAGCTTCCGTGATTTCGGCCGCTTCGCCCTTGGCCCGGTGATCGCACCACAAATAGTATTCGCCCAGCGGCTGCATTCCCTCGTCAACGGGAATGACGCTGGAACCCGTGGTATCGAGAGCAAGGGCCTCAACGGATTCGGGCCGAACACCGGCCTTTTTTACCGCTTCGCGCGTGGCTGCGGCCAACGCCCTCAAGTGGTCGTCATGGGATTGCGTCGCGTATTCCGGGTCTTCTTTGGTGCGATGCAGAGGGTATTCGGCAATCGCGGAAGCCAATAATCCTCGTTCGCTGTCCACGATGGAAACGCGAACGCTCAACGTCCCGAAATCGACACCTGCTACGATTGCCATGGGAGGGCCTTTTTGTCACTCCGTTCAAGCAGCGATGGTGCGACCGCGAAAGCCTGGGCGGCGCTTGGCAGCTCTGGGTGAAGCTTTTCCCACACTCTCCAGGAACCCGCTATTTATATTTTCCCGGCCGAAACGCGTAGGAATAGATTGCGCCGAGCACCATCATCAAGGCACCCCACCAGACCGGGGCATGCAGGCTGGCAAGCACCGTGTCCGGCGGATGCGACCACTCGGACAGGCCGCTCGCAAAAATCAGCAGTCCGTATACGAGAAACAGCACTCCGACAAAGAACCAAACGGGAATGATGTGACTTTTTTCGCTCATCGGTGATCACCAGAAAATAATTTGGAGTACGACCAAAACCGCCAGCGCCACGAAGCCCCACACTACCGGCTTATGGAAGAAGCTGGTATGCTCTTCGTGCGCCACTTCCGTCAGGCTATAGACCAACCCCTTCAACTCCTCGTCCGCCTTTGGCTTGGTCACCAGCGTCACCAATACGGTCACCACCACGCACGTGACGCATGCCCACAACGCCTGGAACATGTCCTGCGCGAGAGCTTTCGCGTCTGGCGACAGCGCAAAGACTCTCACCCAGCGTGGGTCAAACTTCATCAGGAGGAACATGGTAACTGAGGACACAACTCCGCAGAGAAGTCCCCAGAAGCCGGCTGGCCGCGTCACGCGTTTCCACAGCATGCCCAACAACACCGTGCCGAACAGCGGCGCAATAAAGAATCCGAATAGCGCCTGCACGTAGTCCATGATGCTGGCGAATCCCATGGCCAGGTAGGCGGTCCCGATGCTGATGATCAGGCCTATGATGGTGCACCAACGGCCCATCGAAACGTAGTGGCGGTCCGGCGCATTCTTCTTCAAAAACGGACGGTAAATGTCATACGTCCACACGGTGGCAAACGCGCTGACGTTGCCCGCCATTCCTGCCATGAAACCGGCCACCAGCGCCGTAATGCCCAGACCCAACAAGCCCGGACCGCAATATCTCGCCAGCATCAGGGGCAAGACTTCGTTGTAGCTGAACTGCCCGGCGTGCACTTCGCTCGCGGGCACCAGGTGCATTGGCAATACCGCGAGTCCCAGCAGACCTGGAAGGATAACGATGAGGGGCACGGCCATCTTGAAAAACGAACCGATCACCGGCGCCATCTTTGCCGATCGGATGTCCTTGGAGGAAAGCACGCGCTGGACAACGAGAAAGTCAGTCGTCCAATAACCCATCGCTTGGACGGCGCCCAGCCCAAACACGATGCCGATCCAGTTGATACCCATCGGGTTGCTGTGAAAATCGCCCAGGCCCCGCCATGCATGTGTGAAATCCTGGCCCGGGAAGTTGTGCTGGATTCGCGCCACCATGCCGCCCCACCCGCCGGTCTCGTAGAGTCCGAGAATCGGAATGAGCAGCGCGCCAAACCAGATCAGGAAGAATTGCAGGACTTCGTTGAAGATCGCGGAGAACAACCCGCCGGCGGCAACGTAGATGCCCACCGTGACCGAGGAAACCCAGATGCTGAAATTCAAGTTCCAGCCGAGGACGACCTTCATCACCACGGCCATCGCGTACATGTTCACGCCGGACATCAGGATGGTCATGAGCGCGAAGGTCACGGCGCTCAATCCGCTGGCCTCCGAGCCGTAACGCAGCTGGAGATAACCTGGCACGGAATGCGTTTTGGAAATGTAATAGAACGGCATCATCACCAGGCCGAGGAAAATCATGGCCGGGATGGCGCCGACCCAATACCAGTGCACCGCCAGGATGCCGTATTGGTACGCCGATCCCGCCCAGCCCAAGAGCTCAAGCGAACCCAGGTTGGCGGAGACAAAGGCCAGCCCGGCCACCCACGCAGTCATTTCGCGCCCGGCCAAAAAGAAGTCCTCGCCCGTTTTGGCGAACTTCTTCAGGTAGAAGCCGATGGCCAACACCAGCACAAAGTAGAACGCGATGATGGCCAAGTCCACCCCAGAGAGATGAACGAGCCTGGTAGGTTCCGCAGCCGCGAGTAAAAGTGTCATTCCTTGTTCCTCACCTGGCCGTAGTAGGCCTGCTTGCCGTGTTTCCTTAGAAAATGCTTGTCGTGCAGGGTCTTTCCGATGCTTTCGGCATTCGCCTCAATGTTCACCGTGTAATACGCCATGCGTGCCGCGACTTCCAGCATCCAGGCGTTTTCCGCGGCCTTGTGCGCGTCCGGGCCCCACGCAAAGGGCGCGTGATTCGCCACCAGTACTGCGGGGATGGCGGCGGGGTTCAACGATTTGAACCGGCGAATAATCACCTCGCCGGTGTTGGCTTCGTATTCGTCGCCGATTTCTTCGTCCGTCATCACTTCGGTCACGGGGATAGGGCCATGAAAATAGTCCGCGTGGGTCGTCCCGAAGCAAGGGATCGGCCTGCGCGCTTGTGCCCACGCGGTTGCGTACTCGGAATGCGTGTGGGCAATCCCACCGATTGATGGAAACGCACGGTAAAGCGCGGCGTGCGTCGGCAAATCGGACGACGGCCGCAAATTTCCTTCCACGATTTTTCCGTTCAAATCGGCCACCACCAGGTGCTCCGGCTTCATGCCATCATACGGCACGCCGCTGGGCTTGATCACGATCAACCCCTGTTCCCGCGATATGCCGCTCGCATTGCCGAATGTGGACACTACCAATCCGTAGCGCACCAGGTCAAGGTTTGCTTCGAGCACTGCCGCACGGAGTTCGGGAAGCAGCATCAGTTTTGGATCCTTGGAATGTCCGTCTGTATCACCCGGCGAGCCACCCGCGCAACGTGCACTATTTCACTGAAAAGCGGAAGATCGTCGTCGAGCTATACTCTTTGCCGGGCAGCAGCGTTGTCGACGGAAAGTTCGGATGATTTGGAGAATCCGGGAAATGTTGCGTCTCGAGACAAAACGCGGAGCGATGCGGATACGCGTATCCGCCTTTTCCCTTGGCCGTGCCATCGAGAAAGTTGCCCGTATAGAATTGCACGCCCGGCTCCGTGGTGAGCACTTCCAGGACGCGCCCGCTGTTCGGGTCGTGGGCGATGGCCGCCACGATCAGGTTGCTACTTCCGGCCTTCCGGTCCAACACCCAGTTGTGGTCGTAGCCGTGTCCGAATTTCAGCTGCTCGTCCGATCCGTCGATGCGCGCCCCGATCACCGTCGGATGCGTGAAATCGAAAGGCGTGTCTTTCACTTCGCGAAGTTCGCCGGTAGGAATCAAGGTCGCGCTCACGGGTGTGAACCTGGTGGCATTGATCTGCATGATTTCGTCGAGAATATTCCCGTGATTTTGTCCCGCGAGATCGAAATAGCTGTGATTGGTCAGATTCACGACTGTAGGCTTGTCGGTACTCGCCGAGTAGTCGATCTTCAACTCGTTCTTGTCCTTATACAGCGTGAAGACGACGGTGGCCGTGAGTGTTCCCGGGAAACCTTCTTCCCCGTCCGGGCTCACATAGGTGAACTGCACCGCCGCGCCTTCTTTGCTCGGAACTTCCTTGGCCGTCCAGATCCTCTTGTTGAATCCAATGGTTCCCCCATGCAGTGTATTGGGGCCGTCGTTCTTGGGGAGGGTGTACGTCTTGCCGTCCAGCACGAACTCGCCGTTCGCGATGCGGTTGCCGTAGCGCCCGACCGTCGCGCCAAAGTAGGACTTGCCGTCTTCATATTCCTTGGGGGTATCAAAACCCAGGGTCACGTCGTCCACTTTTCCCGCGCGGTCCGGAACCTTGATGCTCACAATCGTAGCGCCAAAGTTGGTGATTGATACCACCATGCCTTTGCGATTGGTTAGGGTGTAAAGATCCGCCTTCTGGCCAGAGCCGATGGCGCCGAACGGCTGAACTTCGACTTTCGCTGGAGTCTCTGGATTAGCAGGGGCTTTGATTGTCATGAGCGTAAGACCCAAAAAAACTGCGATGCCAAAACGCAAAACGGACATTTCCTTCTCCTATACACACTAGATCGCCCACTGGTAGCAGGAATACGAACGCGGCGGAAGCTCCAACCGTGTCGCACTCCCGGCGATCGAAGGTTTTTCGGCGGCTCGCGGAGCAATGCGATCGGGTTTGTCGAAGCCATTGACCGCTTTCAGATCGTCGCCAGTCAGCACCTGTCCTGCAAGCAAGCGGCTCGCCGCCTGGCTTTCCCAGTTCAATGTTACCTGATGTGAGTTGCTGAGGTCGCGATTCAGAGCAAATACCGAGACGATGCCGTGCTCTGCATCGAACGTCGCCGCAACGTCCAGGTACGGCACCTTGCCGAAGTTCGGCACCTCGTAGGATGGGCCCGGCTCCGTCAGAACTTCCATAGCCGCCCCTCGCGCATACTGCAGGGCCCATGAATACGGATAATAGATGGTCTGGCGGTACAACCCGTTCTCGTTGGTCATGATTGGCGCGATTACGTTCACCAGTTGCGCCAGACACGCGAGCCGCACGCGATTCGAATTTCGCAACAACGAATTGATCAACCCGCCGACCAGCAGCGCGTCCTCGAGATTGTAGATTTCCTCTAACAAATGGGGAGCCACTTTCTTGTCGCCGTTCATTGCCGATCCGCTGCGCGCCCGATACCAAACATTCCATTCGTCGAACGAGAGCCACAACTGCTTTGCCGATTTTCTTCGCGCCTGCACGTAGTCGCACACGGCCGCTACTTCCGCAATCTGGCTCTCCATGCTCAGATTCAAAGCCAGAAACCGCGCCGAATCCCCGCCGGTTTCCGTGGTGTTGTCAAAATAGCGGTGCAGAGAAATCGCATCCACATAATCGAAGCACTGCTCGAGCACCTCGCGGTCCCACTGCAAATAGGTGGGCATCATCGGCCCGCTCGAACCACAAGCCACCAGTTTCAGGGAAGGATCGACGTCGCGCATTTGTCGCGCGGCGTCCGCGGCCTTTTCGCCGTACTCCGCCGACGACATGTGGCCGATCTGCCATGGGCCATCCATCTCGTTGCCCAGGCACCAGTGGGTCACATGATAAGGCTCCGCGATTCCGTGCTTGCGCCGCAGGTCGCTCCACTTCGTCCCCTGTGCCACATTGCAATATTCCACCAGCGCCGCGGCGGACTCCGGTGTGCCGGTTCCCAGGTTGACGGCGAGAAGCGGCTCGGTGCCAACGTCTTTGCACCATGCCAGAAACTCGTTCGTGCCAAATTGATTTGTGTCGATGGTATTCCAGGCTTTATCGAGAACAGTTGGCCGCTCCGACTTCGGGCCAACCCCATCCAACCAATGGTAGCCAGAAACAAAATTTCCGCCTGGGTAGCGGACGATGGGAACGCTCAGCTTGCGAATCTCTTCCAGCACGTCTTTCCGGAAGCCGTTTGAATCCGACAGTTTCGACTGCGGTTCGTAGATTCCCTCGTAGATCGCGCGACCCAGGTGTTCCAGGAACGATCCGAAGATGTTGCGGTCCAGAGAAGGCAGCGTGCGGCGTGTGTCCAGATAAACTTGGAACCCTGCGGAGGCCACTGTTGCCTTGCTTTGGGCTTTCAAGATTGGGGCGAACAGTTTGTCCGCCGAAAGCCCAATCCCGGTAACGGCCGCTTTTTGTAGGAATCCGCGCCTCGACTCGCGAGTCATTTTGTGTTTCCCCTGTGCAATGGGACGCCGCCGCCGGGCACCTACCGGCAGCCAGGGAACATTCTCCACAAGTCGAGGCCATTTGGCGAGAGAAAACGTTTAACGTAGCGAAAAGACTGCCCTTTTTGATAACCCCCGATTAGAGGGACACTCCCCGCTTCCAGGGAATAAAGTCGTCCTGCTGGTTCTCTTCGGCTTTCGCCCGGCCTTCACCGCTCGCCGTTCGCACGATCAATTCCAGGATCTTTTCCCCCATCTGTTCGATGGAGTTTTCGCCGCGGATGATGCCACCCGTGTCCAGATCAATGATATCGGTCATACGCTGAGCCAATTCGGTGTTCGTTGAAATCTTGAGCACCGGCGCAATCGCATTCCCCGTTGGTGTTCCCAGTCCCGTGGTGAATACTACGATGTTTGCACCGCTGCCCACCTCGGCGGTCACCGACTCCACGTCGTTTCCCGGCGTGCACAGAAGACTCAGCCCGGACCGGGTCGCGTATTCCGGGTAGTCCAGCACGTCGGCCACGGGAGAAGTGCCCCCTTTCCGCGCGGCGCCGGCCGATTTCATTCCGTCGGTGATCAAGCCATCTCGGATGTTGCCGGGGGAAGGGTTGCTGTCGAATCCGGAACCTACCGCGTGGGCGCGCGCGTTGTAAGCCTCCATCAGGTGCAAAAAGCGTTCGGCCACTTCATCGGAGACGCATCGCTCCACCAGGTTCTGCTCTGCCCCGCACAATTCCGGGAACTCCGAGAGGATGGTTCTCCCACCGAGCGCGCAAATTAGATCGGAGGCGTGCCCAACCGCCGGGTTCGCACTGATTCCAGAGAATCCGTCGGAACCTCCGCACTCCAGGCCTACGGTCAGGGCGGAGAGTGGCGCGCTGCTCCGCGTAGCCTTGTCCGCAAGGATTAGCCCTTGAAAGGTCTCCCGGATGGCGCCCTTCAACATATCGGTTTCTAGATGGCTCTGCTGCTGGTCAAATATAAATAGCGGCTTTTCCAGCTTGGGATTCCGCCGGCGAATCTCTTCCCGAAGAAGGCTGGCCTGCGCATTCTGGCACCCGAGGCTCAGCACCGTCGCCCCGGCAACGTTCGGGTTGTGAATGTAGCCGGCGATCAAGCCACACAGCGCGCGTGCGTCGTCCCGTGTGCCGCCGCATCCCAAGGCATGCGTCAGATAGCGAACTCCGTCGACGTTCGGAAACACCTTTGCTTGCTTTCCCGGGGAAGCGTAGTCCGGGAAGGCATATTTTGGAATTTCGTCCAGTCGCCCCGAGCGATAAAACTGAACCAGGTCTGCTACATGCCGCTCATAGGCCTCGGGCTGCGCGTCTCCCAAGGCATTTTCGAAGGCCCTCTGCAACGATTCCAGATTCTTGTTCTCGCAAAAGACCAACGGCACAAAGAGCCAGTAATTTCTCGTCCCCACCTGACCGTCAGCCCGCAGGTAGCCCTGAAAAGTCGTGTTTTGCCAGCGGGAAACATCCGGCGCCTTCCACGAATAGTTTCCCGCGTTTGGCCGGACCGGCGAGGTTTGATGGCGGACGTTCTTCGTGGAAATCAATCCGCCGGTTCCGATCGGCGCGGTCGCTTCCCCCACCACCACCCCATACATGACGATCTCGCCGCCGGTAGAGAACTCTTTCAGCGCAAACTTGTGCTTGGCGGGGATTGCGCTAGTCAGCTCATGGGATTCGCCGGAAATTTCCACCCGCGATCCCGCGGGAAGATCGGCGAGTGCTACGGCGACGTTGTCGCCCGGTGCAAGTTTGGTGGCTTTGCGCTGCAAGATGTGAAGCTGGTCCATTGGCTTTCCTGGGAGCAACCCTCAAATGTTGAACCAACCGGCCAAAAATTGCCAGTTCCAGCTTCCCGCGCCCATTACTCAAGCTTGAAGATGCGTTCCATCGGCAGCCATTTTTCTCCCGGCTTGGCCTGAAGCAGCGCCTGCTGAAATTTCCACATCAGCGCTTCCCATTCCTGCACTCTTGGATTTGCGCGATCGGCGGCGGCTTTGGCCTCAAACGAAAAACTGTCGTTCACTTCCATCACCATGAACATCCGCGTTCCGAACAGATAGATTTCCATGTCGGCGATTCCGGAGTCGCGGATGCTCTTGGTAATCTCCGGCCACACGTGTTGGTGGTAGCGTTTGTATTCTTCGATCAGCTTCGGATCGTCTCGCAGATCCAGAGTCAGGCAATACCTTTGCATCTGAACATTCCTCGCGCCGTATCTTTCATCGATAGCCGTGCATGGTCCGGGCTGGCAATCTCAATCGGCGTTTTGCCTGGCGGTAATCAGGGCAGACGTCGTAGCCACGCATTGCCAGGTGCCGTCGATTTTGATCCAGGTGTCCACAAAGCGCTCACGGTGAATGTAAGGCTTTCCTTTGTCTATTCCCTTCACGCGAAAAATTCCCGCGACCACCGCGGCGCTTCCGTACATCTGTATATTGCTTTGTTCGGTCACAGCCTGCGAAGGCTGGTACCCGGGCGATTTGATGCTGGCCAGGAATTCGCTCTTGTTCATAATGCTTCCGTCAATATCCACGGAAATCATCGTGTTGGCCAGCAGCATGTTCAACGCGCTTGCGTCTTTCGACTCCAGCGCATGGTTCCAGGCGATCTCCAGCGCCTGAATATGCCCGCTCTCGTCCCGATTTGCATTCTGGCCGCGCAGGGCTAGCGTCGCCCCTGCCGTCAACACAACTGTGGCTAACAATATTTTGATCTTCGAGTACATGGAGCCTCCGAGTGGATGCCAGGAATCCCGAACTGCTACTCAGAGTAAGACGAACCGCGGCGCGCCTCATCGGTTCGTGTTTGAAATTTTCCGAACAAGTAACGGCGGGAATTAGCCCAGAAGTTCGCCCACGGCTCGGTAAGCCTGGTCAATCGCCGTGTCCGTGTAGGCGCTGGCGCCGGCGTCGGAATTGGCGATGGCGATGCGTCCAAAAGTCTTTCGACCCAGCACCCAGGGCTCCTGGCCAGGCTTCCAGTCCGGCACGTCCAAACCGAAGGGCGTGAACGCGTAGCCGTGAGCCCAGCGGTTGACCGTGATCCCTTCGATATCTCGGGCGGAGTCGAACCCTGCTCCTCCCAGCATCCGGCCCAGTTGGTCGCGGATGTTGTGCTCGAACTTGCTATAAGGCGTCTGAACCAATTCGTAGCGTCCGGCGCGGTTCTGGTCCCGCACGGGCAATCCGGGTCTGCAGGGTGTGCGCAGCATGAACAGCACCGCGGGCTCTTCCGGCTTCGAAGGAAATTCGTATTTGCCCAGGCTCACGGGGAAATCCAGCGCGGTGTAGGTGTGATACCCGCCCGGTGCCACGATCTGATGGATTCCCAGCTTGTCGAACGAAGTCCAGTTGCGCAGCGCGACATGCGTATACACCAGCGGCGCTTTCACCAGATAGGCCAGCGATTCTTTCTGCGCGTCTGGCAGCTCCGGGCAAATGTACGGGATCATCACGTTGTAGCAGGCCAGGACGCAATATTTTCCCCGCACCGTGTCCAGCTTGCCGCCGCGCACGTAAGAAATCTCCACTTCCTTGGAGATATCTTTTGCGCCGAGATGTTTCACGTTGACCGCCGTGCTGTTGAGCCGCAACCGCACCGGCTTCGAGGCATCATCCAGCTGCGCGTAGTCAGCACGCGCAGTCACCACGTCTTCCATCGAATCACCTGGAATCGCGCCGGGAATGAGCGACCGCACCAGCAACCGCGCAATCGAGGCATTGCCATCGGGAAAATGAAAAATATAGGGTTCTTCCTTCTCGTGCTCCGGAAAGCCGAGGCCATCGAATCCCGCGTAGGTAAACGACCCGTAATCATCCCCCGCCTGGTAGCACGCGTAAGCCGGCACGGACTCAATCCCCACGCAGAACAAATCGTGCGTGAAGGTCTGAAAAAAAGGCAGGGCCTCCGGCACGAGCTTGCAATGCTTGGTCAGATATTCCGCGTAACTGATTTTGCTAAGCGCCCCAACCTTTTGCTGATGTGTGAGTCCCGGCAGGTAGTCCACCTTCTCCGTATAGACGCGCGCGATGTCCATTTTCACCGCATCCGAAAGCGGGGCCTTGGCCAGAAATTCGGGCCACGGAGTTGTATTCATTCCGGTGATCAAGCGGTCTTCACCAAACGTTTCTTTGTCAAAAAAGGCCGCGGTGCCACGTTTCGCATACAACTTTGTGTCGTAAGCCTTGAAAAACTTTTGCGTATCAATTCCCAACTCCACTAGCAGGGCCCTGGCCTGCGCGCTGTATTCCCCTGGGCTTTCAATGGATTGCGTCCCTCCATACGCAAGGACCATGCGTCCGCCCGCCTGGAATTCGTTCCGTTTGGCGTGCCCGCCAAAATCGTCGTGATTGTCCAGAATCAGAATTCGCGCATCTTTGCCCGCTTTTTGGCGGAAACGGTAGGCAGTCGCAAGTCCGCTGATCCCGCCTCCGACCACGACCAGGTCATAACTTTCCGCGGTCGGCACGGCATCGCCGAAGGAGTCAGGCGTCGCGCCGTCGCGCATACGATGCGCAAAGGTGAACGAGCCATCGTGATTGCCGCGCATCCCCATCCGCGCGGGCGGATAGTAGTCCGGCGCTTTCTCCGGCGCTAAGCCATCGAGTGCCCCGGCGGCCAGAAGCTGTTCAGCGCTCAGCGACGCCCCTAGGAGGGCCGCTCCCGTCCCGATCGCCACGCCGTTGAGGAAATCCCGGCGCGTAATCCCACGATCCATCCCGAGTTCGGAATCTTTCTGCTTTTCCCCTGCGTCCGATTCGCCCATGCGAAATCCCCTTGAATTCATGCGGACTCCAAGTATAGCGCGCGGCTTCCACCTCTCCACATTTTCAGCAAGGTTGCGGTACAGGCAAACTGCGCAGGTCGAGTCCGAATGCCCGAAGATTCAATCGCGGAAGATTTCAGTGGTAGTTGGTCACCAACTGCCCGTTTTCGATGTGCATGTCCGAAACGCCGGGCGGCAGTTTCAATTTATCGCGGTTTTCCGGCGAGTTCATCATTTGCTGCACGGCGCTCTCCAGCGCTGCCTGGGGAATCGGCAGTGAGCCGATCTTTCCGCTTACCGGTTCAAACCTCAGATAGCCGTCCTGCGCGCCGAGTTTCCCGACCAGGTCCAGAGTCATATCCTTTCCATGCACGTCGAAAATCACGTATGCGTGGACCTGATCGCCTTCCATAGTTACTTTCACATCTTTCACGGAGGACTTGGCCTGCTCGATGGCGGAGTCGCTCAGCGCTCCCGGGCCGCCATCCGGCAGAGAAGGGGTGGTCTCCGGCGCGGAGGCCTGCGGCTGCGGGGCCTGCGCCGCTGGCGCCTGTTGCCCCGGCTCCAGGTGATTTGCAATGTAAGAGTTAACTTCTGCCTGGTTCAATCGCAGCGTTGCCGGCTGTCCCTGCGAGACCGATTGTTGTACTTGCGATAGCTTCTGCTCCGCGCTGGCCGCGGCCTGCGGCGTAGCCCCCACGGGGGGCGGCGGGGATTTCTTCAGCACCAGCATCAGCGTGATCATCGCTGCCAGGTAGGTGGACCAGCGCAGAAATCGAAACGCCCAGCGGAGCCCGCTTACCTTTTCCGGATAAGCGTTTGTGCCAGCGGGAATCTTTGGTGGAATGGGATGGTTTAAAGCCACAGTTCACTGCCCCGGCCCGGTAGCGCCACCCAGGCCCTGATTGCAACCCTAGTCTGCGGAGAAGGATGCAGCAACCGTTTCGCGGCCGGAGGAGGCCAATTCGGCACCTGTACCACTGGCCTTTGCATGGGATACTCCTGCTAAGGACTCTGGACCTCATCTTGCACGCCACAGAAAAGTTAACCGCCGGCCAAGCCACGCGGTCCGCACTTCTGCCAGCTTATCTCGCACTCGCCGGCGGGGTCATCTGCATCTCCTGGTCGGCCATTTTCGTCCGCTGGACCGACATCCCGGGCCCGGCCTCCGCATTCTACAGAATGCTGATTCCAGCCCTGGTTCTGCTGCCTACCTACCTCTTTGACGGACAGGGCCACAAGCTCGATTGGCAAGCCATCGGTCTCATCTGGCTGGGAGGCTTTTTCTTCGCGGGCGATCTGGCGCTGTACAACAGCTCGATCCTCCAAACCTCGGCCGCGAATGCAACTCTATTCGGGAATAACACGCCGATTTTCGTAGGACTGCTCACGTGGCTCGTCTTTCGGCGTTCGCCGGGGCGCTCGTTCTGGATTGGGCTCTTGATGGCCATCATCGGTGGACTCGTGATTCTCTCGGCGGATTTGAAGCACCAGTCATTGGTCGGCCTGGGCGACCTGATGGCCGTAGGCGCCTCGGCTTGTTTCGCTGTCTATTTGATGGTCACGGAAAAGATTCGCGCCTCGACAGGCACGCTGGGGTTTTTGCGTCTGGCCATGATCGCCAGCACGGTGGCCCTATTCCTGATGAACCTGGCGATGGGCATCTCGCTGCGTGTACCGCATGGCCGCACCCTGTGGGCGGTCATCGGCCTCGGCCTGGTATCGCAACTCGGCGGCTATCTCTTTTTGACCTACGCGCTGGGACACCTCCCCGCAACTTTGACTTCCATAAGTTTGTTGACCCAAGGACCGCTCACCGCCGCAATGGCCGCGGTCCTGCTCAACGAGCCTCTGACACTCGCCCAAATCTTCGGCGGCATCCTGGTTCTCGCGGGAGTCGCTCTCGCCCACCGCCAGCGTCACCCGGAAGATGAGGCCAACGTTTAGACCAACATTGCCACTTGGTAAGCGCTACCCATGAGTCAGCTTCCGCGGTGACGATTCTTAGGGTAGATTCTCTGCAACCAAAAAACGCCAGGTTTGTTGTGGGGCGCCCCGCCCGGCTCTTGCTACGTGGTGTCAAGAGGAGGACAACCGTGCCGTCACTAAAGAACTGGGCAGCCGCGTCGCTGCTCTGCTTGGGAATTCTCGGTGGATGTGCAGACACTCCACCGAACGTGGAAGTTTCTGTCACGCCAGCGGCCTCGGCCGTAGCCGCGGGCGAGAGTCTCCAATTCTCCGCGATGGTGCAAGGAGACAGTGCAAACGAGGGCGTAACTTGGTCCGTAAACGGGATGGTGGGTGGCAACTCCACTGTGGGAACGATTGGTTCGAGCGGCAACTATGTGGCTCCCATGGTTACCCAGCCCGTTTCCGTAACCGTGACCGCAACCAGCATTCGTAATAAAATGGATTCGAACACCGCCGATCTCGAGATACTTGTGCCGGGCACGGTTAGCTCCACCGCCAATCCGCTTGTCGCTCTGTATACATTCATGCCTCCGGCCGGGTCGACCGTGGCAGTAAACTTCGGTCCGGATACGAATTACGGCCTGATGACCAACACCTTACCCGCGCCCACCGACGGATCTCCTTTGAAAATTCTGGTGGCTGGCATGCGGGCCTCTCTGCCTTACCACCTGCGTGCGGTCGTGCAACTCGCGAATGGAGTCACCTACAACGACCCGGACTCAATTTTTACGACGGGTGCTATCCCTGGCAACCTGATCCCAAGCAACACCGTGACCACCACGCCTGGTATGACCCCACAGCCGGGAATCGAATTACTTGACTCCATCAATCCTAATGGCGAGTTGCAAATCACGGCGGTCGATCTTTCCGGCAACATCATCTGGTATTACAACTATCTCGGCGCCAACGGCGACTATATCCAGCCTGTGCATCCAATGGCGAACGGGGATTTCCTTGTCGTGATTTCACCCGATTCCACCTATTTGCTCACCCACCCAACGCTTCCAGCGGGATCTATTTCGGTGGTACGCGAAATTGACCTGGCTGGCGACACCGTGAAAGAGATTTCGATTGATGATCTGAATACGAAACTCACCAACGCTGGTTATACTCTCACACTGGGCAATTTTCACCACGACGTCCTGCCGTTGGCCAACGGACACTGGATCGTTCTCGCAAACACACTTAAGGACTTCACTGATCTCCCGTATCACCCCGGCACGATCAGCGTAATGGGGGATGTGCTGGTCGATCTCGACGAGAATCTGAACCCGGTCTGGGTCTGGAATGAGTTTGACCATCTTAACATCAATCGGCAGCCCATCAATTTTCCCGATTGGACTCACACGAATGCGGTCATCTACTCACCCGATGATGGCAATCTCCTTGTTTCCATTCGCCACCAGGACTGGGTACTGAAGGTAGACTACGAAAACGGAAACGGAAACGGTGACATCATCTGGCATCTTGGTTACCAGGGGGATTTCACTCTTTCCGGCGGCGTGACGCCCACTGACTGGTTCTATGGACAGCATGGCCCCCAAATCGTGACGCCGAATTCCACCGGCCAGTTTGCGATGACCCTTCTTGACAATGGATTCGGACGCTTCTTTCCCGCGGGGGATCCCTGCGCTCAAACCGTGACGCCGAATTGCCGCTACACGACGATTCCCGTGCTGCAGATCGATGATCAGGCAATGACTGCGCAGATCACGTTTCACGATACCGGAGTTCCCTTTTCTCTCTGGGGTGGGAATGCCGAAGTACTCAAGAATGGCAATGTGGAATTCAATGATTGTGCCGCGGAAAGCGCGCCCGCCGGCTCCGAAATTTACGAGGTCACGCAATCGGAGACTCCTCAAGTCGTCTGGCATCTGCATGTCAACGGGCAAAATGCCTATCGCGGTCTGCGGATTCCAAGCCTGTATCCTGGCGTTCAGTGGTGAGCTCGAGAAATCCTTACGTGGACCTCTCGGATCGAGCTCAGCCTTCAGGATTGCTTAATGGCAGTGGTTTGAAGATGCTGCTCCGCCCGGGGCGGTCAAGGCCGCATTTCGCGACACACTACTACTGGCCCTTCGTCATCAACCTGCGGGCGGACTGCATACGCGGCTGCAAGTTCGTTCGGCTAGTTCGAGCTAAACCGCGGGCAAGCCGTTTCTGCTCCATCGCTTGGGAGACTATCCTGCTGACTCCTGGCCGGCCCCGAATTTCCTCGTGGGGCATTTCCCGCGCAGGCCAATCCTAGGTACCATAAGCGTTCCGGTTTTTCCGCCTGCGGAGCGCTCCAGAGGGGTAACCCATGCGTCTTCTCACTGTCGTACTTCTTCTCGTGGTGTGTCTCGTTCCTTGCTTTTCCCAAGAGCCCGCAACACCCGCTGCTGCTGAAAATCGCCCGGAGAGTTCCACTCCGGGCAATGAAGCATCGGCGACTCCCTCGGGGCGGCTCAAAATCGGCGTTGCCCTCGAAGGAGGAGGCGCCCTGGGTGAGGCGCATATCGGCGTGCTCAAGTGGTTCGAAGAACACCATATCCCGATTGACTATCTCGCCGGAACCAGCATGGGTGGCCTCGTCGGGGGCATGTACGCCACGGGCAAGTCCGCGGACGATTTGCGCGATATCGTCCAGAACGCCAACTGGAATCTGCTTCTCGCGGGTGGAACGCCTTACACCGACCTCTCCTTTCGCCGCAAGGAAGATGCGCGTGCCGTGCCAAACTCCATTGTCATCGGACTCAGGCACGGCGCGTCCCTGCCGCCAGGTTTGAATTCCGGTCATCAGATCAATCTGCTGATTGACCGGGAAACGATGGACTATTCCAGCGTCAAGTCTTTCGACGATTTGCCCATACCGTTTCGTTGCGTTTCAACGGAGCTGATTTCCGGCAAGCCCTACGTTTTTGAAAATGGCTCGCTCTCGGACGCCATGCGCGCCACCATGTCAATTCCGGGCGTGTTCGCTCCCGTCCGTCAGGACAACAAAATCTTCGTGGACGGCGGGCTGGTGGATAACCTGCCAACCGACGTTGTGCGCAAGATGGGCGCCGATGTTGTCATCGCCGTACACCTGCAAATTTCCCCTGCCTCTGCAAAAGACATCCAATCCGCCTTCAGCATTTTGGGGCGCTCCGTTGAGCTGGTCATCGCCGAAACCGAGATTCGGGGCATGTCCAATGCGGATTTGATCATTAAGGCCGACGTGGAAAAATTCTCGACCTCCGATTACGAGAAAACCGGACAGTTGATCCAGGCAGGGTACGAGGCAGCGCAGGCCAAAGCCTCGATTCTCAAGGCCTATCAGTTGGACGATGCTGGATGGACCGCCTATCTTCGCCAGAAGAGTTCCCGCAAACGCGGCGCTCCTGGTGCGCCTGAGTTTGTGCATGTTTTCGGCACCGATCCTGTCAGCAGCAGTAACATCGAGAAGTTCATGAAGCCCTTCTTGGGCAAGCCGATCGATAGGAAGGCACTCGACACGGCCTTAACGCGGCTCACCGGCGTTGGGCGCTACGACAGCATCACCTATTCGGTTGTCGACGTGGATGGCCGCACTGGACTGCAACTCCGGGTGCATGAGAAGTCCTACGCGCCCCCCTTCCTCCTGCCATCGTTCGGGATCGACGGAAGCGAACCGCAGGACGTTGACTTCACGCTGGGTGTACGCCTCACCGCCATGGACGTTTGGGGCTACCGCTCCGAATGGCGCACGGATCTGGAGTTTGGCGCTACTTATGGGATTCGTTCCGAGCTGTATCGCCCCTTTGCTCCGTTTTCCAAATGGTTCTTCGCTCCTTACGTGGATGCTTCCCAAACCAATTTCAAGATCTATCAGAAGACCGATCCGCGCGCGATCTACCGGCTGGACAACGTCCGAGGCGGCATCGACCTCGGCTACGCGATCAATCACTTTAGCGAAGTCCGGGCTGGCTACGGCATCGGCTACCAGAACTACGCCCTGCGCCTGGGAACTCCGGAATTCGGCTCGACCGATGGCCGCGTAGGCGAATTCCATGTCCGATATATACTGGACCACACCAACGAGCCGGTGATTCCGACACGTGGCTATTTCGCGCGAACCAGCTTTCGCTGGTACGACACTACTCCGCTCTCCACGGAGGCTTACCCGTCTCTCGAACAGCAGCTGCAATACTTCCAGCCGGTCTCGTCCAGCGGTTCCATCTATTTGATCGGCGAGGGAGGCTCGACCTTTGGCCGCTCCTCGTTCGCTACTCCCGCTTATTTCCTGGGTGGGGTAGGTCGCTTAAGCGCCTATGGCCTCAACGAATTATTCGGTAATCAATACTTCCTCGGCAGAACAGGCTATTTGCATAAGATCTTCCAGCTCCCCCCGTTTGTCGGAAAGCAGGTCTACCTCACGGGTTACGGGGAAATTGGCAAGATGTACGGCGATCCCTTCCCCGCTCCGAAGCTCTCAGCCGACGGTAGCATCGGCCTGCTCGCGGAGACCGCCTTCGGCCCAATCCTCATTGGCGGCAGCGTCGGGGATTCCGGCCACCACAAGTGGTTCTTCCAGCTTGGCCGCGTGTTTTAGCAAGAGGGCAACGCCGAAACTCGAAAATCGAAATTGGAAAATAGGAGAGGTCTGGAACGCCCGTGGTCTCCGGAGCCGAGGGGCGACCTTTCTTCGCTGGGGTTGCAACGGAGCTGCGCACAAAAACCGTAAAAATACAGGGAAAAAATCAAGAATGTCGGCGCGCCGACATTTTCCACAGGCGGCCACACCCCCTCATCGTATAACTATTCCATCATCGATATTGTGTAGTACCGGGACGACTTTGCGTCGAATCTCTTCTCCTTCACGGCGAGTTGTGCGTTTGCGACATCCAACATGTGTTGGAGGCCACCCAACCAAACATTTCCCGTCACCTTTCTTATTTGAAGAATTCCGGCCTTGTGTTGGACCGTCGAGATGGGTATCGAGTTTTCTACCGACTCGCAAATCCAAAGGATGCGATGAAAAAGCGTCTATTTGAATTTCTGCAGGATGCCTACAAGAACGAAGAGCAGATGCGGGCGGACAGAGAAGGCTTAAAAGGGGCCATCAAAGAAGGTGCATGCACTCTCAGCGAGTGGAAACCGGACTCAGTTTTCGGTCGAGCGAAGACATCTTCAACAGAACGCCCCTGAAAAGCGATTCGAGCGCCGCGCTCTGGCTTGGTGGCCGAGGTCAAGCTCGATGCAGAAGAGGTGCGGACAGCACCCCGGAGTTGCCACAGTGGCACACACGCTTCGAAAAAATCCCGGTTGTCTAACAAGGCGAGGGAACTTTTCTTGTGCGTCGATCAAGGAGAGGCCGGGCCCTTCCCTCAGACTCAGGGCAAGAAGCCGCCCTTGCTCTGGAACGCGGCGAGGATCAGTTGTTGATATCCGTCTTGGCTTCCAGCTTCGCGAGCATCGGTTCCAGGAAAGGCTTGTTGGCTTCGGGTGCGCCGGCGATGGCTTCCTTCATTTCCTTGGATGCCGCCGTGAAGTCGCCGTTCCTGGAGGCGATGCGCGCTTGCGCCAGATGGCTCAGCCAGTGGTTCGGGTCGCGTTGCGTGACCTGCGGAAAAATTTCGAATGCCCGCTTCACGTTGCCCTGCCGCTGGAGGCCACGGGCATAGACGTACAGTTGCGTTGCGTTTGCTTTGCCGAGCGCGGTCGCCAGTGCCTGGTCTGATTCTTCTTTCTTTCCCATGGCCGCGAGAATACGCGACTTGGTTTCCCAGTTCTCGAAGCGGTCCTCGCCTTGAATCGAGGTGTCTTCCCACTTCAGCGCCTCTTCGAGATTGTAGTTATTGTCGAGGCACCAATTCGCGGCCTCATCGTAACCCGCCCAAGTGAAGCCGCCGACGCTGCGCAATTGATTGCGAATGCTCTTAAGCGTGATTTCTTTCACGTCGAAGGAGACGCGAAACGGCACGGCGACCTTTCCCCAGCGCAGCGTGGCCAACGCGGATTCCGGCTTCATATCGTCAAAGGTATAGGTCAGTGTGTCGAACGATTCGCCGCTCGCGGGTTTCACGGTTACACGCAGCGCATCTTCTTTCTCGTCGTAACTGAAGCTGCCCCAGGACGTGGAATTCTTCGAAAAAATAACCGTCCACTGGTCTTTGTCCGGAATCATGTGCAGACCGTAGGTGCCCGCCGGCAGAGGCTTGCCTTCCACGGCGGCATCGTCGGAAAACGAAATCGTCGTGTTTTCGTTGGCCCCGGCGCGCCAGACCTTGCCGTACGGCACGAGCTTTCCCCAGACCTCGCGTCCGTTGGCCAGCGGCCGGCTGTAGTTGATGGTAACGGTGCTGATGCCGATCGTCTGCACGGCCTCGCCATGCTGGCTGATGCGCGGCAGATTGAGTTCCGTGGCCTGGCTGCCGTTCTTGAATTGGGCATGCACGCTGGTAACGCAGAACACCAAGCCCAGCGCGGCGCCGATGGAAACTCGGTAAGGGAGACTCATAGACACACCATCCTTGACTCGAAGGTTTGGGCTTCGAGGAGCATAAAGTTGCGAAGACGACACGACCCATTCGGGATAGACGACGCGCAGTCCGCCGGGTGAGCAGGCTATTTCAAGCTTGCGCTGGAAGCCTCGACTCTCCTGGTTTATCTTGCGTCTAGTCTGAATGTTTTCTGAGGCCGATATGCCTGACGAAAGACTCTTGAATCTCTGGAAGAGGAATCTCGGCGCCGTACCGGATTCGGTCTGGACGATGGATCAGCTCGAGACGTTGATCCTGGCGGACAACGGATTAACTGCGGTATCGGAAAGGATCGGGCGGCTGCGGCGGTTGCGCACGCTCGATCTCGGCCACAACCAATTGACGCACGTGCCGGAAAGCTTGGGTGAGCTATTCAACCTCAGCGATTTTCTCTATCTGCACGACAACCGTTTGACGACGCTGCCCGCGTCGTTGGGGAATTTGCAGAAATTGCGCTATCTGAATATCAGCGAGAACGCCTTCCCTGCTTTTCCCGAAGTGATTTGCCGGATGGCTGGTTTGGCCGAATTGCGCCTCACCGACAATGCGCTTTCCGTCCTGCCAGACTGCATCGCGCAGTTAACGCGGCTCCGCGAATTGCATCTGCGCAATAACCGGCTCACCTCTCTCCCGGACTCGATCGGAAAACTTATGGAGCTCCGTCAACTCGACCTGCGCGGCAACCCTCTGGAATCGCTGCCTGTTTCCATCGCTTCCCTGCCCAGGCTCGAAAAGCTCGATCTGCGCTGGGTGAACTCCCTGCCCAGCTATGCATGGTTCGCTTCCCTAGAAGCCCGCGGCTGCCTGGTGTACCACTAGCAGGCAGGTGCGTACAAAAACCTATTGACTTTCGCTTTTTATTCGCCTACAGTCGCTCCCGGTAGAGGAAACGGGAAACGGGTGGCTCCGGCTCCATTGCCTTCGGGCTCTCCCGAGCCGGGTGCCACCCGTTGAACATAGCGCAAGCCCCACTTCCCTGCCAGGAGCTGCCATGGAAGCATGTGTCGAAAGAAGAAGTGAGGTAGAGGAGTTAAAGAAAGTAAAAGAAGAAGAAAACCCCTCTTCGTTGTCGTCCCGGCAGGCAAGTTCGTCTTCTTCCTTTTCCTCGTTTTCTTCCTTAATTTCCTTTACCTCCTATCTCCCGGTCAACTGGCTGGGCAAGACGCGCGCGGCCCTCCGCTCCGGATCAGGGCAAGCGGAAAAGACTCCGCACATCGTCCATGTGGACGTGGACGCGTTTTTCGCTTCCGTCGAACAGGTGCTGAATCCCCAGTTGCGCGGGAAACCGGTGTTGGTGGGCCGCGGCGTGGTGGCTTCGGCAAGCTACGAGGCGAAATTCTGCGGTGTAAAAACAGCGATGAACTTTCGCGAGGCGCTGCGCATCTGTCCGCAAGCCATCGTGGTGCCCGGGAAATACGAGCACTATGCCGAGTTTGCCGAGCGCGTGCGGCGGATTCTGGAAACCTACACGCCGGCCGTGGAAACGGCGGCGCTGGACGACTTCTACCTCGACTTTGCGGGCACCCAGCGGTTATATCCCGATTTTGAGGCCACGCTGCGGCGGCTGCAGGCCGAAATTCTCGGCCGCACGGGGCTGAGCGTCTCGGTAGGCGCGGGACGCACAAAAGTGGTGGCTTCGATCACCTCGCGGCTGGAGCGGCCGCGCGGATTCCGCATCGTGCCTCCGGGAACCGAAGAGGCGTTTCTGGCGCCGTTGCCGGTGGACAAATTGCACGGCATCGGCCACACGCACGCCGGAGCGCTGGCGGAGCGCGGCGTCACAATCATCGGGCAGCTGCGCATGATTCCCAAGCCGGTGCTGGTGGCGGCATTCGGTGAAGCCATCGGCGAGCAAATCTGGGAACGCGCACGCGGCCTGGATGGGCGCGAAGTGATGACGCTGGCGACGCCCAAGTCGGTTTCGCGCGAAACCACCATCGAAGGCGGCACCATTGACACGGAATTTCTTGGCGGCTTGCTCGAATATTTAAGCGAGCGGATCGGTTCCACGTTGCGTGAATATGGCAAGCAGGCGCGCACCATCGGCGTGCGTCTGCGTTATGTGGACCACTATTCGGCGCACCAGACAATGCGGTTGCTGCACGCCACCAACGACGAACGCGAATTGCTGGCGGCCGGCAAGGAACTGTTTGCGAAGCTGTTCACGCGGCGCGTGGCGATTCGCCACGTCGGTGTCAGCGTGATCAATCTGGAAGCCGACCGGCGCCAGAATGAGCTGTTCGACACGGACGCCAACCGCCGGTGGTATCTCAATCGCGAAGTGGACCGCGTGCGCGGCCGCTACGGCTGGAACGCGGTGTTTTACGGCAAAGGCCTGGAACTGCGCGAGCACTACGCCACCAAGGAAAATGGCCTCGTGCTCTCCACACCATGTTTATCGCGATAGAAGCTATCTTTCTATAAACATGATATAACTTTCCGCGCTATGCAACTTGAACCAGAAGCAATCGGCCTTTGGACCGAAATAAAGCTTCAAATCATTCGTGAATATGCCGGAGCATACACAACCATTTTGAAAGAACAACCCTGGTGTAAGGGATATGCTTACATCGATGCCTTCGCTGGCGTTGGACAATTTGTTTCAAAGAGTGATCGGGATCGGCTGATCATCGGATCACCACTGAACGCCCTGAATATCCCTAATAAATTCACGGAATATCATTTTATCGATATCGATTCGGACAAAATTAACAACCTAAAAGAATTGACCGCAGATCGGCCTGAACGACGAACGATTCAATTTTATGTCGGTGACGCGAATGAAAAATTGAAGCAAGATATTGTTCCGCATTTCCAATACAGCTCCTTCAAGCGGGCCCTCTGCATTTTGGATCCCTATGGTGTGGATATTGAATGCGCAACTATTGAATCCATCGGTAAAGCAAAAACAATGGATGTCTTCTTAAATTTTCCCCTCATGGATATCAACCGGAATGCAGCGTTGAAAATCCTGGAGGCTTCCAACCCGAAGGAAGGAGTCCGACTCACCAAGATTTGGGGCGACGAATCATGGAAGCGCCTTGTGTATGTTGAGCAAGGTGATATGTTTTCGTCATCGGTTTTAATTAAACGAGATGAGGGAAATGAAATCTTGAAACGTGGCTTCCAAGAGCGCTTAAAGCAAGTCGCAGGTTTTTCTTTTGTGCCAGAACCCATTTTAATGAAGAATAAGATGGGTGGGCATTTGTACTTTCTTTTCTTTGCATCTCATAAGCCAGTAGCACAAGGAATAGCCGAAGGCATTCTTCGGAAATGGAGAGCCCAATGAAATTGGGCATAAGAGGCTCGAATTTCATCCGCCAGTTTGGCGGGCCGGGGGAAGAGTCGCAGATTGTGTGCTTCCGGTTCTGGCAGCTGGTGGTAGCTGGTGGCTGTCCGTACCGATGCTCGTACTGTTTTCTGCAGACCGTACCGTGGTTTCGATTTCGGCCGGAAGAACTTTATGGCCTCGTTTATACCAACGTGGACGAAATGGTGGAAGAAATCAAGAAATGGCTCGCCGATCCCCTACCCAAGATGATGATTGCCGGCGAACTGCAGGACGGCCTCGTTTTTGATTCCGCCTATAAGAAAGCGATTGGAAAGCCTCTGACCCATCACATCATTCCGCTGTTTGCGGCACAGGAACAGCATCGGCTCATTTTCTTGACCAAATCCACGCAAATCCAGCACGCGCTGGAGTTGCAGCCGACGCCGCAAGTGGTTTTCTCCTGGTCGGTAAATGCGGAAGAAGTCGCCGCCAGGTGGGAGCATGGCGCGCCACTGCCTTCGGCTCGCTTTGCTGCCGCAAAACAGATGAAAAAAGCCGGCTGGCCGATTCGCTTCCGCCTCGATCCGATGATTCCCTACCCTGCATGGAAAAAGGGCTACGGCGAAGCCATCCGGAAGATCAACAACCTATCACCAGAAATGGTTACGCTTGGCGCGTTGCGCGCGACTTCCTACAACGGATTGAAAAATGCATCCAGGGCCAATGGGCGCGACGAAAGCATTTTCGAGTATTTGACAGAAGAAAAAGATCCCTCTGGGTTCAAATATCGCATTCCTTTTGTAAAGCAGGTGGAGATGTTCCGTTTCGCCGTTGGAAATTTAAAGGGAAATATCAAGCCGGCTCTCTGCAAGGAAGATAAAGCTCTTTGGAAAGCGCTGGGAATGAAGTTTGACGGGTGCCACTGCCTGTTGGGGCGCCAGGATGCCATCGTGAAAGAAAGATACGCCGAGATGAAGCAGCCACAGCCGGCAAAATCTTTGCTTGGATTAGGCAAACCTTTGCCGATTGTCGCCTGATTCTGCGTTTTTGCTCCCCTCCCCTCTACCACGAATTAAATTTCATTCTCCGATCGACTCCCGGCCGGTCGCTGCCATAGGTCGCCGCATGTTCGTGCATTTGCATTGTCACAGCCATTACTCGTTCTTGCGGGGAGTGAATCCTCCCGAAGAAATCATCGCCGCGGCGGTGGAGCAGAAAATGCCTGCCGTTGCGCTCACCGACACCAACGGAATGTACGCGGCCATTCCCTTTTACCAGGCGGCAACACAGGTAAACGTGAAGCCAATTGTCGGCGTGGTTTTGGATGTGGAGTTGCCGCAACCGGCCGATCCGGCCACGTCCCCTCGGCTGCAAATCGGCAAAAGTGGCCGGCCTTCCGCCCGGGAAAACAGCTCCGTGAATGTAGCGATGGTGCTGCTGGCTGCCGATGCACAGGGCTACAGCAATCTCTGCCAACTGACCACACTGCGGCATTTGGGCGTGTTGCGGCCCGGGCAGGAGACGTTTGCGGAGGATGCGGCACGCCCAGTCACGTTCGAGGAACTCGCCGCCCACAATCAGGGCGTGATTGCCTTGTGGCCGGCGGCGGAACTTTTGCGCGGGGATGTAGCGGGGGAACAAAATGGGCGAAAGGCGCCCGCCTCAGACCCTTCGACTTCGCTCAGGGCAAGCGGCGGCCGCCACACGGGCATTTGCACCAGCTACTTGCAGCAACTCAAGAGCATTTTCGCCGACCGCCTTTACATCGAAGTCCAGCATCTCTCCCCAGGCGATGGCCACATCCTGCGCGAAGCGCAGACACTTGGCCGCGAATTCGCGATCCCCCTCGTCGCCACCAACAACGTCCATTTCCTCAAACCGGAAGAGCATCTCCATCATCGTGCCGTGAACGCCATCCGCACCGGCGGGTTGCTCACCACCGTGGCGCCGCCCGAAATCACCGTGCCGGAGGCCTGGTTCAAGCCCGCCGCGGAAATGCAGCGCCTGTTTCCGGATCATCCGGAACTCCTGCGCGCAACGCTCGAGATCGCCGAGCGCTGCAACCTGGAACTTGAGCTCGGCAAGACCATCTTTCCCGGATTTCCGGTGCCCGAGGGTGAGTCCGCGTTTTCCTATTTGTGGAAGCTGAGCTTCGAAGGCGCGCGTAAACGCTACCGCCCGCTGCGCTCGGAAGTCCTCTCGAGATTGACTCATGAACTGGACGTAATCGAAAAGCTGCACCTCGCGCCGTATTTCCTGCTGGTTTGGGACATCGTCGAAGAAGCGCGGCGACGCGGCATCCCGGCCGTGGCGCGCGGGTCAGCGGCCAGTTCGATGGTCACCTATTGCCTGGGCATTTCTTGTGTCTGCCCGCTGCGCTGGGGGCTCTATTTCGAGCGGTTTTTGAACGTGCAGCGTGGCGACTGCCCGGACATCGACATTGATATTTGCGGCGCGCGGCGCGACGAACTCCTCGATTATGTCTACGAACGCTGGGGTGCGGAACATGTAGCCATGATCGGTAGTTTCATCACTATGCACGCCCGCCTGGCCGTGCGCGAAATCGCCAAGGTCTTCGGCGTGCCGCCGGGCGAAGTAAACCACTTCACAAAGCGGCTGCCGCACCGCCCGGTCCGCGAAATCCTGGAAGCGATCAAGCACCTGCCCGAAGGCCGCACGCTGCCCGTGGACGACGAACCTTGGAAAACGATCCTGCAGGTAGCGCTGCGGCTGGATGATGCGCCGCGTCACCTGGGCATCCATCCCTGCGGCACGGTGATTTCCGCGCGCCCGCTCACGCACCTGGTGCCGCTCGAACGCGCTACCAAAGGCATCGTGGTAACGCAGTACGATATGAACGCGATCGAAGCGCTCGGCCTCATCAAAATGGATCTGCTCGGCCAGCGCGGCCTGACGACGATGGCGCTGGCGCTCGACAATATCGAAAATGAGGTTGAGAAGGCAAGTGAAGTAAAAGAACTCGACAAGGGCAACGAAACCTCCTCTTCGCTCGCCACTCGCGACTCGTCACTCGCCACTGCTTCTATAGCCGCCGATGGCGTCACGCCTTGCCCCAAAGCGCGCACGATCGACTTCGAGGCCATCCCCGAAAACGATCCGGCAACGTGCGCGGTGATTGCTGAAGGGCGCACGATGGGCCTTTTCCAGATCGAGTCGCCGGGAATGCGCGGACTGCTGCGCACCATGAAAGCGCGCACGCTGGAGGAAGTAGCCGCAGCGTTGGCTTTGATCCGGCCGGGCGCCGCGGAATACGGCTCGAAAGAACTTTTTCTGAAGCGCCTGCGCGGAAAAGAACCCGTGGTTTTTCCGCACGAATCGCTGAAAAGCATCCTGGGCGACACGCTGGGCGTGTGCATCTACCAGGAGCAGGTGATGCAGATCGCGCAGGCGGTGGGCAGCATGCCGCTGGCGGAGGCGGACCTCATTCGGCGATCATCGTCGAAATTTTCCGGCCAGCGCGAGCGCGAACGCCTGCGGGGCAAATTCCTGAAAGCGGCGGAGCGCATGGGGCTCCAAGACGCTGAGCGCGAGGAAACCTGGATGATGGTGGAGAAATTCGCCGGATTCGGATTCTGCAAAGCGCACGCGGCAACCTATGCGGACATCTCCTACCGCATGACCTATCTGAAAACGCATCATACCGCGGAATTTCTGGCCGCGATGTGCAGCGCGGGCGCCGGCTTTTACCATGTCCCGGCGTATGTGGAGGAAGCGAAACGCTGGGGAATCGAGGTGCGGTTGCCGTCGGTGAATCGCTCGCGGATGGAATACACGGCGGAACGTATCTCGGACAGCCAAAAAGCCCTGCGCGTGGGATTAATGCAGGTGAAGGGATTGCGCATCGAGACGATTGTGGCCATCGTGCGCGAACGCGACACGCGCGGCGCGTTTACTTCGCTGGAGGATTTCCTCGCGCGCGTGCCCGTGGAACGCGATGAAATCGAGGCGCTGATCAAATGCGGCGCGTTCGATGATGTTTGCGGCGCCACGCGCCCGGCAATGTTGTGGCAGTGGAATCTGCTGCAAGCCAAAGGACTCCGCGCACATGCGAATCCGCGGGCGCTTTGTGCCGGCGCGGCAGCCGACACCTCTTCCGTACTTTTCTCCGATATGGCCCGCGAGGATGCTATCGGCACGGCCCTGCGGGAAATCCCGGCGCCCGATTACTCGCCCGCGCAGAAACTTCGCTATGAACGTGAGATTCTGGAAGTATGCGTAAGCGGGCACCCGCTCGATTTCCTGCCACGAAACGGCGAGACGTGGAGCGACGAACTCCCCGGCTTGCACGGAAAGCGCGTGACCCTGTGCGGTTGGGTGGTCACCTATCGCCACGTTGGCACGAAAAATTACCGCAACATGATGTTCGTCACCCTGGAAGATCAGCGCGGCCTGTTCGAAGCAATTCTCTTCCCCGATGTTTACGACAAATACGGCGGCTTGGTTTACGAAACGCGCTCCATGCGCGTCACCGGCATGGTCATGGATGGCGAACACATCAATGGCGAGCAGCTGGAGAAGTTGAAGTAGGAAAAAACGGAGCGGGAAGCAGGAATCACAAATCCCATGTCCATCCCAACACAACGGAGCAGCCCATTTACTTCATGATCCGACAACCGCCAAACTCGCAACGGCCATCCGAGCCCGAAACAGGTCGCCCCGCCGAAAGCGCGGAGGGATGGCTCGGGCGCAACCGCAGCGGCAAACGCCAACTCTGGGAGCGCCTGAATCCCCGGCACCGCAAGGAACTACGCCTTCTGGCCGAGGCCCTGGCGCTGCAGCAAAATCACGCTCGCTTACCGGAACCAGCGCGCAGCAGGCTCGCAGCCGCCCTCGCGGAACTCGACCGGGTAATCCACCGCATAGCCGCCCTCTTGGCGGAGGTAGCACGCCGGACACCACCGCCCGGCTGACGCTTGCGGGTGCAAAATGACCGGCCCATACTGGCCTCATGATTAGAGTCAGGCCACTCCGTACTGTCCTGGGCCTTGCCGCGCTGCTGCTTGCGGCGACCTGCGCCACCGTCAGCCTCGCCGACGAAATTCGTCTGAAAGACGGCAAGAAGCTCCATGGCGTCATCGTCGCCTACGAAGACAACATGTTCAAGGTGAAAACCGATTTCGGGTATGTCCTCGTCGAAAAGGACAAAATTGCGTCCATTATTCCGGACACCCCGACGGGATCCACGGAGGCAAAAGCGGCGACAAAACCAGCCGCGAAGCCCGAATCACCCGCGAAGAAAAACACGGAAGAAGAATCCCTCACTCCGGCCGTTGAGACCAGCAAAGACGCACGAACTGCACACGGCCTCAATTACACTACCGCGCGGCCGGAAATTCCGTCGACGGCCAAGAAGGCCGAGGCGGTTCCGCCAGCAATCAAAACCGTAAGCGCTACCCCAAAGACTTCCCTCGCCGAAGCCGCGCCTCCTCCGCCTCCGAAGCCAGAGCCGCCTCCCATCAAGGAAGAGGTGCAAGGTAACGAATACATCAATCACGAATACGCGTTCCGGATGTACAAGGCACCCAGTTGGGAAGTTATCGGCGACGCCGGCCAGGCTCTGCCGAATGCCATCGTCGCAATGGGGACGGACAACGAATCCACGCTATTGGTAATCGGCTACGAAAAATCCAAGTCCGCCCTGGACCCCGCGGCGGAGGCCGTAGAGAAAAAATTAAGCGAGGTCTACGACAACTATCGCCTGATCTCGCAGCGCAAGACGACGCTCGGCGGGTTGCCGGGCGTGGAATACCACTATCGCGGAATGGCGGATAACCACGATTGGTCCGGCACACTCGCCGTCGTCGTTCGCAACGGCGAGGTTTTCACCATCCTGGGAATGACCTATGCGGACACGGACCTGATCCAGATCCAGGAAAACGTCATCTCCCGCGCAATCGACAGCCTGAGATTCAATTAGAGGTTTCCGCCGCACCTTCCGGTTGAATGGGGAGCCGCGCGGAGTGTGGATGTTGAGGACTGCGTTAAACGTTTTCCCTATGCGTGCGCTTCCGCGGGCTTCCGGCTTTCGCGAATCATGTTGATCAGCGACTGCACGGCGCGCGGCAAGCTGCGGTCGCGCCGGTAAACCAGCCCGAGTTCGCGCCACAGATCCACGCCTTCCACGTTCAACAACTTCACTTCGCCGCTCTTTACCTGGTCGCGGGCAAAGCTCTCGCTGATGATGGAAATGCCCACGTCGGCGGCCACGAACGTCTTGATCATGCCGATACTCGGCAACTCCATGGCGACCTGCAGCCGGGAACGGTACGGCCGGAACAGTTTGTCAAGCACCTGGCGTGTGTAACCGGTCTTCGGAAAGATCAGGGGCGCCGAAGCGATTTCTTCCAGTGTCACGTGGGTGCGCTGCGCCAGCGCATTCTTGCTGCTCACCATGAAGCGCAGGCGGTCCCGATTCATCACGTGCATCTTCAGATTCGGCGATTTCAGTGGCAGGGTTACGATGCCCAGGTCCAGCGAACCCTCTTCCAGCCGTTGCAGAATCTTATGACTGAAATTCCGGTAAATGCTGATGTGCACCAGGGGGTAGCGCCGCTTGAACTCCGCCAGAATATCGGGCAAAAGGTAGAGGCAGGTCGCTTCGTTTGCGCCGAAGGTCACCGGGCCTTGCACCACGCTCCCGCGGTCGGCGACGATTTGCATGGATTCGTCCCGCAGCCGTAGCAAACGTTCGGCATATTCAAACAGCACTTCGCCCGCGGGCGTCAGTTCCACGGATTTCGCCGAACGGTCCAGCAGTTTGGCTTTATAGGCCTGCTCGAGCTGCCGGATCTGCGCGCTGACCGCTGACTGCGAGCGGAACACCTTCTGCCCCGCCTTCGAGAAACTCTTGAGTTTTGCTACCTGTACAAAAGTAGTTAGCTGATCGAAATCCATAACCCCCACTCTCTTCAGGTGAGTATAGCGGATTCTACATTAGAAAGCGGTTAGGGCGAACGGCTCAGGCATAGTGCGCTGCGGATGCGGTTGGTACGGACAGCAGGCCCGGGGCGGGTATTGCGACGGGATCGGCATCTCCCGCGGCAAACGCGCGCCAAACTCCTTCCAGCGACTCCTGAAGGTGAATTGGCTGGATACGGACAAAATTGTTCAAATTTCTCTGCCCCAGGATGCGGGCCGCGCGTGGGCTTCCGGTTCGCTGCTGATGCGCCTGAATTAACGCGCGAAGATTTGCTTCCTCTTGATCTTCCAGTTCGTGCCCCTGCACGAACTCGCGGTTCAACACGTTCTCCATTTCGCTTCGCAACAGATAGGCTAGCCCCCCGGTCATACCGGAGCCAAAATTCAATCCCACGGGGCCAAGGATCGCGGCGATCCCGCCGGTCATATACTCGCAGCCATGTTGTCCAACCCCCTCCACAACGGCGATCGCTCCGCTGTTGCGCACGGCAAAGCGTTCGCCGGCTTGCCCAGCGATAAACAAGTGGCCGGATGTCGCTCCATAGAGAACCGTATTCCCCGCCAGCACATCGCCACGTTTGGAGGCGACTTGTCCCGCACAAATCACCACCGTGCCTCCGGAAAGTCCCTTCCCTACGTAATCGTTCGCCTCTCCGTAGAGATGCAGTGCCAGCCCCGAAGAAAGAAATGCGCCGAAACTTTGCCCCGCCGCTCCGCGGAACTCGTGCTTCGCGGGCGGCGCCTCCGCCTTCTGCAACCGCTGCCGCATGCGCTCGCCGCTGAGATGGCTGCCGATGCTGCGGTGAAAGTTATTGATGAGGGTCGGGCCAGCGTCCTGCGCCGGTTTCGGTTGGAACAATTCCTCCACTTCCACGCCGCTCGATTCCGGCACCGGTGTCTGCTGCGGCACAACCCGCGCGGAATTCGACACCGGGATCACCAGCAGCGCGTCCAGTCCGCTCTTGGTTTCCAACCGGTCGTACCAGCCGCGAAGTTCGGTCAGTGATCGCACGCCGAGTGCCGCCAAGCCACGCCGAATCTCTTCGGCCAGCGAGCGGAAATAGGTCACCACCATCTCCGGTTTGCCGTTGAAGCGCGTCCGCAGCGTTTCGTCTTGCGTGGCAATGCCGACCGGGCACGTATTCAGGTGGCACTGCCGCGCCATCACGCAGCCGATGGCTACCAGGGCCGCGGTGCCGAATCCAAATTCATCCGCGCCAAGGATCGCGCCAATCAGAATGTCGCGTGCGAAACGCATGCCGCCGTCCACGCGTAGTGCAACACGCGACCGCAGCCCCGCGCGCAGCAGCGTCTCATGCGTATCGCGCAATCCGATTTCCCACGGCAGGCCCGTATTCTTGATGGACGTCAGCGGTGACGAGCCCGTCCCACCGTTATGCCCGCTGACGGTGATCACGTTCGCCCCGGCTTTTGCCACTCCAGCTGCGATCACGCCGATTCCCGTACCGGACACCAGCTTCACGCCGATGCGCGCTTGCGGATTCACGGCGCGCAAGTCGTGAATCAACTGCGCCAGGTCCTCGATACTGTAAATATCGTGGTGCGGCGGCGGAGAAATCAGCGGAGTCCCCGGCGTCGCATGGCGAATGCGAGCGATGTACTCCGTGACCTTCCGGGCAGGCAACTGGCCGCCCTCGCCGGGCTTCGACCCCTGCGCCATCTTGATCTCGAGTTCTTCCGCGCGAACCAAGTAATCGGCGGTCACCCCAAAGCGCCCGGAAGCAACCTGCTTCACTTTGCTCGCAGCGCCCGGCGTCAGGTACAAGTCCGGATCCTCGCCACCCTCTCCGGTATTGCTGCGCCCGCCGAGAGTATTCATCGCCAGCGTTAGCGTCTTGTGCGCCTCCGGGCTCAGGGAGCCAAGTGACATCGCTTGCGTGCTGAAGCGCTTCAGGATCGATTCGGCCGGCTCAACTTCGTCTACCGCAACGCTCTGCTCCGGAAGCATTTCCAACAGGTCCCGCAAAAAGATCGTGCCGGAGGCATTGCTCAATTGCTCTACCGCCACGTAGCTCTCCGCCTGCGGCTTCCGCACGTGGGCATGCAACCTTCGGACAAATTCCGGCGAAGTCGCATGGAGCTCTGCGCCTTTCCGGAAACGATATAGCCCAAAATCTGGCAACTCTTCCGCCCCCGCGGTATACGCCCGCTGGTGCATCTTCAAATAATCCTCTAACACCAGGTTCAATGACTTTGTGCCGGGATACCGCCCTGCATCCTCGAAATATTCATGGCACAGGTCTTCGTCGAGCCCCAGCACTTCAAAGAGCTGGCTGTTGCGATAGCTCGCCAACGTCGAAATGCCCATCCGCGCAAGCACTTTGCGCAGCCCGCCGTACATCGCTGCGCGCACTTTCTTGGAGCCGTTTGGCTCCTCGCTCTCCGCGAATTGCTCGGCCAGATAGGGAACCACCGCGCTCGCCCCGGCTGCCAGTAGCATCGCCACGTGATGCGTCTCGAACACCTGCGCGCTCTCTACAATTAACGGAACGTCCGCGAATCCCTGTTTCACGGCGCTCTTCCACAACTTCGCGACTGCCAGCAAGACAGGTAGGCTCGCTTGTGTCGGGCCAACATTTCGGTCCGTTAGGAGGAGGAGCCCCGGGCGCGCACCACTACTCAGAGGGGTAGCGTTGCACTGAGTCAAGCAGCGGCGTGCCCCCGAGACTCCATTGTTGGCAGGAAAGCTTGTGTCTACAACCTGCAGCGCAGGGATCGCTGCACGCAGCGCCGTAAGCTCGGCGGCGCTAAGAACGGGGCTGGGCAGGCAATACGACTTGCCGAGCGAAACCTCCAGTGACATCACGTGCGCTTCCCGCAAGGGATCAATCGGCGGGTTGGTCACTTGCGCAAAGCGCTGCTTGCAATAGTCCCAAAGCGGCCGGGGCAGTGAGGACAAAAACGCGGGTGGCGCGTCGTCACCCATGCTCCAGTCGGCTTCCTTTCCCGTAAGCATGGGACGAAATAGGATCTTGTATTGGTCGTCGGTCCATCCGGATGCGCCGGCAACGCGGCGTGGCTCCGCCACGGGCGTCCGCGGCCCCTCCACCGAAAGCTGCAGCATCTCGGGTACCGAATGCCCTCGGTGTTGCACCTGCGTCGTCACGCTCCGGAGCAGGTCACGCCACCGCAAAAATACACCCTGCCCAGGAGTAGCCAGAATCATCTCTCCCGGGCCAAGCCGATTGCGTTCGGCAATCCGCTCCTCTTCCAGATCCACCAGGCCGGTTTCGCTTCCGGCAATCACCAGGCCATCGTGTGTCACCAGATACCGCATCGGCCGAAGCCCGTTCCGATCCAGCTTCACGCCGACCGACAAGCCGTCGCTGAATACCATCGCCGCCGGCCCGTCCCACGGCTCCCCTTCCCGCGAAAGCACTTCCAGCGACCGGCGCACATCCGAAGAAAGGAATGGATCTTCAGCAAAGGCGGGTGGAACAAGCGACAGCATTGCCGTCTCCACGGTTTTGCCTTCGAGCAACTTCAGCTCCAGCCCGTTGTCGAAGCTCGCCGAATCGCTCACGTAGTCTTCCAGCAAACGAAACCATTCGCCCACGCCTATGCGCTTGCGAACTTCGCGCTGCCTCGCCCGCAACCAGCGCCGATTGCTCACGATCGTGTTGATTTCGCCGTTGTGCGCCACATAACGGAACGGCTGCGCCAACTGCCACGATGGCTCCGTGTTGGTGGAATATCGCTGGTGAAATATCGCAAAGTGCGCGGTAAAGTCCGGGCTGCGCAGGTCTTCGTAATAATGGGGAAACTGCCAGGGCGTCAATAGCCCCTTGTAAACGATCGTGCGCGACGACAGCGAAGCAACATAGCAGCGTTCTGGCAGCAGCGCCTCGGCGCGTTTCCGCAGGAGCGCGATGCTCCGTTCAAACTTCGCTTCCGCCCCCGAACCACTCAATCTCGCCGCCGGTTCGATGAAGAACTGCCAGATTTCCGGCATGGTCTCAAACGCGCGCTGCCCCAGCGCGTTTGGATTCACGGGAACCTTGCGCCACCCGGCCAGGCGCAGTTTGCTGCGGCCGATGGCATCTTCAATGGCGTGTTGCGCGTCCGCCACGCGCGTGTGCGGCATGAACAACATCCCCACGCCAAATTGCTCTCCAAGCATGATTTGTAGTTCCGCGGCTCGTGCGCGCAGGAACACCGTCGGCAGGCTGGTCAGGATACCGGCGCCGTCACCGCTCGCCCCGTCCGCATCCACTCCGCCCCGGTGCGACAGCCGTTCGAGCGCTTGCAGCGCAATTTGCAGGATTTCGTGGGTCGGCGGTCCGCCCAGGCGCGCGACAAACCCCGTCCCACACGCGTCATGGTCCGGGTGTCCCCAGTTCGGCTGGCGCCGCTGACTACACATACCAGAGTAATAGTGGCCGCCGTCCGTGAAGTACAATGCAGAATTTTTGTTGCATGTATCAGGTTTTGCGGGGTACGCCGGTGGGCAAATACCTTAAAACTTCGTGACTTCGCTAAAGTGAAATTCCCTGATTTTCATTGGCGGAACCACCATTTCAAAAGACTCTTCCGCGGTCGCCCGGTGGGAGGGGCCCAGGCATTCCACATTTCTAAGCATCTCTAAAATTGATTGATTGAATCGAAAATTCCGCACCGGCTGCGCTATTTGCCCCTTCTCCACCAGGTACAACCCGTCCCTGGTCATCCCGGTCATCACCTTTTCGTAAGGGTCCACTTCGCGGATGTACCAGAGCCGGGTCACCAACAGGCCTCGGTCCGTCCCGTCGATCATCTCCTGAATAGAACACTTTCCACCGCCGATTACCAGATTCATTGGCGCTTCCCCGTATTCGTTCGGGAGCGCAAACCCGTGCCCCGTCGCGCGTTTCCCAGCCTTTTTGGCCGACCTCCGGGAATAAACCAGATTCCGTGGAATGCCTTTGTCAACTAGCACCACGCGCTCCCTCGGCATGCCTTCGCCATCGAAAGGGGCACCCAGTTGCTCTGCGTGGTAGACGTCATCGGCGATGGTGATGCTCTTGCCGAGCAGTTCCTTCCCCAATCGGCCGGAAAAGCTGGAGCGCTGATCGCGAACGGCCGTGGCCGCAAAGTCGTAGAACAGGAATCCGACAAGATCGAGAACCGCCGCGGGCTCCAGAATCACCGTGTAGCGCCCGGGAGCAAGCTCAATCGGATTTTCCGCGCGCGCCGCCTTTTCGCTCGCAATCTTCGCCAGTTCCTGCGGATCAAACGCCCGGAAGTCGGCTGCGTTTGCCTTGGCCCAGCTGGTAGCCGATCCCCGCTGCATCGTCACGGAAAACTCCGCTTGCGTTTGCCGATATGCGGCGAGCAAACCTCGAGAATTGGCGAGTACGGACTGGCTCTGCCCGCTGGAGAAAATTCCAGCGGCAATCTGCCCTTTGCCCTCAGCCAGATCGCAAGCTTTCTTCACGGCGCGGGCGCGCGCTTCCGCCGAAAGCCCCGCGGTCTGCGGGATAAATCGGCGAACCGCGCGATATTTCTGCTTGCCTGGCAACTGCAACAGGCCCGGATCCTTCGGCTGGCTCGATGCAAGCGACGCCGCCGATTCCAGTGCGGCGCGGAGCGCGTCTTCGTCCGTGCGGTTGGTGGTGACCCGCGCCGTGCGGCCGTCCACAAGAACGCGCAGCGACACCGTTACTCCATGTTCTGCAACGTGCTGGTGAATGGCGTTGTTCGCAAAGCGCGTCAGCGCGTCCATCACCTCATCCACGTGAACTTCCACTTCCTTCAAACCAATAAGTTTTGCAATCCGGAAGATACGACCGGTGATGGCGTGGAGTTCACTTTCCGGGCGCAGCCGCTCTCCCACATCGGCTCGTCCGGTCCCGGCTCCTCGAGTTTTCTTGGCGGCGCTCATTCTTTCGAAAATGCCGTTCCGATTCGCACGTTTCGAAACCGCGCAGGAGCGGCGCCGTGACCCGTGCCCATCGTCTGCATCGGCTGCCCCTTGCCGCAATTCGGCGTGCCCCACAGCACCCAGTGGTCCGCGTTGCAGATGGCGTCGCAAGAATTCCAAAACTCGGTGGTGATGCCGCTGTAGCTGGGATTTTTCAGCATCCTCGCCTTTTTCCCGCCTTTGATCTCCCAGGCGATCTCCGTGGAGAACTGAAACTGGTAGCGCCGATCGTCAATCGACCACGAACGGTTCGTTTCCATCAGGATGCCTTCATCCGTATCCGCAATCAGATTTTCTGGAGTCCAGGTGCCAGGCAGCAGGCTAACGTTCGTCATGCGAATCATCGGCAACCGATTCCAGTTTTCCGTCCGCATCGTACCGCCGGAGCGTTGCAACCCGATCAGATGCGCCGTTTCCCGGCTTGAAAGATAGCCCCGGAATTTGCCGTCCTTGATCACATCAATGCATTGCGCCGGGACTCCTTCGTCGTCATATGCGAACGTCCCGAGGCCTGCCCCGTGCTCGATCCTCGCATCCGCAACCACGTTCACTATCGGCGACGCATACTGCAAACGATTCAATTGATCCAGCGTTAGAAAGCTCGTGCCCGCAAAGTTCGCTTCCTGCCCCAGGACACGATCCAGTTCGATGGGATGCCCGACCGACTCGTGAATCTGCAACCCAAGCTGGCTGCCGCCCAGAATCAGCGTTCCGCGCGTTTCCGGGCATTGCGCCGCGGAATGCAGCGCCACCGCTTCTTCCGCGACTTGCGGCGCGTGCTTCAACAAGTCCATCTCTTCGATCAGTTCGTAGCCGCCGAGCACATGCTGCCCCCCGAAGCTGTTCGGGTAGGAGCGCTTCTGTATCGCATCACCTTTGAAGGAAGTCGCCACGATCCCGCAGCCCGCATGCACCCGGCGCTGATGAATCTTCGATCCGGCGCTGGAAGCAAACCAGGAATCGATCTTCCGAAACTGCATGTCCGTCTCCGAAAGAGTCACGCCTTTCACTGCGCGCATGGCGGCATCCGCTTTCAGCAAAACGTCGATTTGCGCCTCCAGCGGAATCTCAAACGGGTCCTTTCGGCAGGGTGCTTGCCAGCTGTCTACACAGGTGCCTTCCGCGGCTAGCTGCACCTCTTCCTTCTTCGCCAGCGCGGAAGCCCTTGCAATCGCCACCGCCTGCGCGGCGCACGCGGCCACCCCTTCGCGCGTCAGTTGGTCCGTGGACGCGAAGCCCCAGGCTCCATGCACCACCACGCGTATCCCCAACCCGATCGATTCGCTCTGCCCGAGCGTTCCCACTTCCCCGCCCTTGGTGGTCAGGTCGCGCTGCCGCAAATGCATAATCCGCACGTCGGCATAGCTCGCGCCGCGCAACCGCGCCACATCCAGCGAATGTCCGCAATAATCCCACATGGCAATCACCAAAAATTTGGGGCGCTCCGACTCCGTCGAAACGCCCCTTGTTAAATCCTATCAGACATGGGAAGAAAACTTCCGCCCTGCAAGCAGCCTCGACCGTTACGTCCCTTCCTGCCAGGAAGCCAGGTACTGCTCCTGCTCCGCCGTAAGCTTGTCCAATCGGTGGCCCATGGACTCCAGCTTCAGCCGCGCAATTTCACGGTCCAGATGCTCGGGCACCACATACACCTCTGGTTTCAGCTCCTTGTGATGCTTCACAAGGTATTCCGCCGAGAGCGACTGGTTGGCGAAGCTCATGTCCATCACCGAAGCGGGATGGCCCTCCGCCGTAGCGAGATTCACCAGGCGCCCTTCGGCAATCAGATAAACCTTCCGACCGTCCTTCAACTGAAACTCATCCACCAGTGGCCGCACTTCCTTCCTGCCGCTTGAGAGCGCCTCCAATGCGGGAATTTCAATCTCCACGTTGAAGTGCCCGGAGTTGCAAACGATCGCGCCGCTTTTCATCACCTCGAAGTGCTCACGGCGAATCACGTTCTTGTTGCCGGTGACCGTAATGAAGACGTCACCTTCCTTGGCCGCGTCCGCCATCGGCATCACGCGGAAACCATCCATCACCGCCTCGATGCCCTTCACCGGATCGATTTCGGTCACGATCACGTCGGCCCCAAGCCCCTTCGCGCGCATTGCCGCGCCGCGTCCGCACCACCCGTAGCCCGCGATCACCACTTTCAACCCGGCGATCAACACGTTCGTCGCGCGAATCACGCCATCCAGAGTGGACTGCCCCGTACCGTAGCGGTTGTCGAAGAAATGTTTGGTCATCGCGTCGTTCACCGCGATGATTGGATACTTTAGCGTGCCGTCCTTGGCCATGGCGCGCAGTCGAATCACGCCGGTGGTCGTTTCTTCCGTCCCGGCAATCACGTCGCCGACAAGGTCCGGCCGTTTGGTCAGCAGCATGGTCACCAGGTCGCACCCGTCGTCCATCGTGAACTGGGGCCGGTGCTCCAGCGCCGCCTTCATGTGCTGATAATATGTCTCGTTATCTTCGCCCTTGATCGCGTATGTAGGGATGTTGTAGTCGCGATTCAGCGAAGCTGCCACTTCGTCCTGGGTCGAAAGCGGATTCGACGCACAGAGCACCGCGTCCGCACCGCCATCACGCAGCGCGATCATCAGGTTCGCGGTCTCGCTTGTGACGTGGAGACACGCCGAGACGCGCAATCCCTTCAGCGGCTGTTCTTTGATAAACCGCTTTCGGATGGACTGGAGCACGGGCATTTGCTGCCCCGCCCATTCGATCTTGCGCTTGCCCGCATCGGCCAGCGCGATATCCTTCACATCACCCTTCTTGAGTTCTGCCGTGGTCATTCCGGGACTCCTCGCGTCTAGAATTTGCAGCTACTCTTGAACGATCTCTCTGCCGTGCGATTCTGCATACTCCGTGGCCCCAAGAGGGACTCACTTGTCGGAAAGGGCGGAATTTCTTGCTAAAAACGGTCCGGCGTGGACGTTTAACCGCGGGCAGCCGCTTCTACCGGAGCACTAAGCCCGGCAGCCTTGCGCAATGCATCGGCGCGGTCCGTTTTCTCCCAACTAAAACCGTCTCCGCTCCGCCCGAAGTGACCGAACGCGGCGGTTGGCTGATATACGGGGCGTCGAAGGGCAAGGGTCTCGATAATCGCCTTTGGGGTCAGAGAAAAATTCTGGCGCACCACTTCCGTGATTTTTTCTTCGGGAATCGCGGCGGTCCCAAACGTATCTACCATCACGGATACCGGTTCGGCAATGCCGATCGCGTAGGCCAGTTGCACCTCCGCTTTTTTCGCGAGCCCTGCCGCTACGATGTTCTTGGCGATGTAGCGCGCCATATAGCACGCCGAACGGTCCACCTTGGATGGATCCTTGCCCGAAAACGCGCCGCCGCCGTGACGGCTGTAGCCGCCATACGTATCCACGATAATCTTGCGCCCGGTCAGGCCGGCGTCGCCCATCGGGCCACCGATCACGAAACGTCCGGTCGGATTGATATGAAATTTTGTCTTGGAATCCAGCATCTTCGCCGGGATGATCGGCTTGATCACATGCTCGAGGATGGCGTTGCGCAGGTCTTCATTCGAAACCGCGTCGCTGTGCTGGGTGGAAATCACTACGCAGTCCACGCGATACGGCTTGCCATCGCGATACTCCACGGTGACCTGGGATTTGCCGTCGGGACGAAGGAAGTTGATTTTCTTGCTCTTGCGGACTTCGGATAGCCGCTGCGTGAGTCGGTGGGCCAATTGAATCGGCATGGGCATGAGTTCTTCAGTCTCATCGCAGGCAAACCCGAACATCAAGCCTTGGTCGCCCGCGCCGCCCGTATCCACACCCATCGCGATGTCCGGGGATTGCCGCTTCACCGTGCAAACCACCGCGCAGGTATTCGAGTCGAATCCATATTCGGCATTGTCATAGCCGATCTGCCGCACGGTCTCACGGGCCAATTCGTCGTAATTCACATGGGCGGACGTAGTGATCTCGCCGGAGACCACAATCAGTCCCGTCGTGACCAGCGTCTCGCACGCCACCCGGCCTTTCGGGTCCTGCCGCAGCACCTCGTCCAGCACCGCGTCCGAAATCTGGTCGGCAATCTTGTCCGGGTGCCCCTCTGTCACCGACTCCGAAGTAAACAGAAAATTACGCATATTTCCGTCGCTCAAAACAAATCTCCTCTTTTCCTCGTCTTCAATGGAAGGGAAGACTTCCCCCAAAAGGCCCACTTGCCAGAGGCCATGCAGAACCTATCTCAACCAGCGTACCACCCCACCACCGTCGAATCAACGCATTGAATTTGCACGGTTTATCGCTGCAGCGAACGGCGAATTTCCGCCGGTGAACTGGGCTTATGGCCATTTAGCAGCGGTCGCCCATCACGACAAGGGCAAGAGATTGCTTACGCCGCATCCACATCGTCGTCGGGCTGCACGTCCAGTTTGCCTTTGGTCTTCTTGGCCATCAGATAGGTGCGAATAAACGGGCCCAGATCGCCATCCAGCACTCGATCCACGTCGCCGACGCTAAATTTCGTGCGGTGATCCTTTATCAGGCGGTAAGGCTGCATGATATACGATCGGATCTGGCTCCCGAACGAGATGTCGAGCTTCGACTCATCCAGCCGGTCCGTTTCGTCCCGCCGCTTTTGCAACTCCAGGTCGTAGAGCTTCGACCGCAGCATCTTCATCGCCATCTCGCGGTTTTTGTGCTGGCTCCGCTCCATCTGGCAGGCCACCACAATCCCGCTCGGCAGGTGGGTGATGCGCACCGCGGTCTCCACCTTGTTGACGTTCTGCCCGCCTTTTCCGCCGGCCCGGAAGGTATCGAGTTTCAGGTCGTCCGGCTTGATGTTGATCTCGATGCGGTCGTCCACTTCCGGAATCACAAACACCGAGGCAAACGAAGTATGTCGTCGCGCAGCCTGGTCGAAAGGTGAAATTCGCACCAGCCGGTGCACGCCTGTCTCCCCCGAAAGAAGTCCATAGGCGTTCTCTCCGTTGAATTGAATCGTCGCGTTCTTGATTCCTGCCTCTTCACCCGGCGTCTCATCCAGCAAGTTCGCGGCGATTCCATTCCGCTCCGCCCATCGCAAATACATCCGCAGCAGTATGGAAGCCCAATCCTGCGACTCGGTGCCGCCCGCGCCCGGCTTGATCGTCATGATCGCGTTCAGGTGATCGTTCTCGCCGGAAAGCAGCGTCTGGGTCTCCAATTCGCCGACAAACGTGTCCGTGGAGTTCAGTTCCCGGCTGAGGTCCTTCAGTAGCTCTTCCTTCTGTTCCGGATTCGATTCCGCGGCGGCCAGCTCGATGTACGTCTCGATGTCTCCCGTGATCCGCGAAAGCTTTTCATCGGCCGTCAGCTGGTCCTCCACGCGTTTGCGGTCGCGCAGAACGCTTTGTGCTTCCTCGGGATTGTTCCAGAAGTTGGGATCGCCGGTGCGCTCTTCCAGAGCCTTTAGCCGGGCGCGGTTTTGCGGCGCGTCAAAGATAGCTCCGCACGAGGGCGATGCGCTGCTTTATTCCTTCATACTGGTGCTGCAAATCTTCAAGAATCATGGGGTAATTGCGAGTCCCGCGCCTGGCGGGTCATTTTGCCTTTCGAAATGTCAGTGCTATCAGAATAGCGGAAACGCCCACGCACATCCAGGCAAACCAGTCACCGAACCGCGTGTAAATCGTTTTGTCCGTACGGAAATCGTAGGGCACATCGGCAGAACCCCTGGTATCGCGCGCCATCACCCGCAACTCGTTTCCGTAGGGATCGATCGAAGCCGTAATCCCACTGTTCGTATCTCTCACGAGCCAGCGCCGGTTCTCCACCGCACGCACGCGCGCCATCTGAATGTGCTGTTCGGCGGCCACGGACTTTCCAAACCACCCGTCATTGGAAATATTGATCAAGAGCTCTGCGCCATTGTTCGCAAATTCCCGAATCTCTCCCGCGTAAATCGCCTCATAGCAGATGAAAACCGAGAACGTGTTGCCGTTCGGGAATTTGCCGACATTGCGCGCCTTCCCTTTGTGAAATCCTCCTACCTCTTCCGAAACGCTGGTGACCACCTGGTGAATCAAGGGAAACGGCTCATACTCCCCAAACGGTACCAGGTGAATCTTGTCGTACAAAAAGCTCTCCTGTCCCTGTGCATTCAGCATCGCTGCACTGTTATACGGCACCAGTCGGGTGCGCGGAATCTTCCCGCCGGCGTCGGAGGCGAGTTTCCAATCAATCACGCCGACAATCACGGGGTCGCCGAACTTCCTGGCCAAATCCGATATGTACGGTCCAAAGTGTGGATCTTGAAACGAAAACGGCGCCGGCGCCTCCGGCCAGACCAGCAGATCCGGCTTTTCACCATTCGGTGAAAGCCGCAAACTCAGTTGCTCGAGCTCCGTCAAGTCCGCCTTGTGATCGGCATACCAATCTCCTTCGTATCCTTCCGTCTCCGGAAAATTCGGCTGCACCACGCGTGCCACATGATGCGCGTCGGCTCTCGGCACAAATCGCGGCCCCACCCAGGCTATCCCCAGCAAAATCGCCGCCACGCCCGAACTCATCGCGACTCGGCGCGTTTTATGCCCTGCCGGGGCGGCAAGAATCCAGACCAGCAATGCATTGAAACCGGCCACGAGAAACGATACGCCGTAAATCCCGGTGACCGTCGTCAACTGTACGATTGCCGCATTGCCCGCCGCCGGATACCCCAGCAATCCCCAAGGGAAACTGATCTCTGGCAAATACGCGCGCAGGACTTCTGTCGAAATCCACAAGAACGGCGCTCCAACCAGTGCCAAACCGTGTCCCAACCGCGACAACCGCAGCACCACCCAGGTAAACAATCCGATCGAGCAGCCCCACACCGAGGCAATCAGCAAGAGCACGCCCCAGCCCGCCGTCGTGGACATGCCCCCGTGCACCGCCAGCACGACGGCAATCCACGGAACGCACGTCAGCACAAAACACAATCCGTGCAGGAATCCGCAGAAAAAAGCCACCGACGTCCGCGCGTCCAGCACGCTCACCAGCAGCAGCGCCAGGCAGAACCACGAATACACGCTGGAATGCGCATCGCGGAATGACAACGACAGGATCGCGCCGCTAAGGGTGGCGAGAATCAATCGCACTATGGCAGGAGTGTCAGGAGGAAACAACGAACCCACGCGCGAATACCAGGGGCCCGGGGTCATCCGTGTTTTACGTAGAATGCCTTGAAGCCGGCGCTCTCCAGGCCCTTTTTCGCTCCCTCGGCGCTCTTTTGGTCGCGGAATGGGCCGACTTGCACGCGGTAAAATTTGTCTTTTAGTGGCGTCTGCACGAAGGCCGAAAAATGCCTCTTCTGCAGGCTGCCGGCCAGCGCCAGCGCATCATCCTGCTTCGCCAGAGCAGCCACCTGCAGAAGATATGCGCCATTTGGGATCAGGGGCGCCGCCGATCCGCTCCGGTTGCCAGCCGTCCGCGGCAACGAACTCGCTGGCACGGCGCTCTTCGCCGCCACGGTATGGGAAGCCGGCGGTGCCACGTTAGCCTTTGGAACCGGCATCAGGTGTGGCTCGGAATTCATCGGCTTGCTGCTTTCTTCAAATTTCCAAGGCGTACCGTTTGTGGATGTAGAGGTCGCAGGGTCGTTGAACTCGGATTCCGTGGGCGGGGCTGCCGATTTCTTCGGCACCGCTTCCGGCCGCGCGCTCAGGCCCGGATCGATTCTCCCGGCGATGCCGTTGCTGGCCGCACCCACCTGCCCGTCGTACTGATTGCGGCCCATTACGTAGCCCAGCGAAAAGAACACTCCGGAAAACACCAGCATGAGCAGAAACAGCCCGATCACGTGCTTGCTTTCCAGCACGCGCTCGCCCGCTCCCCGTCTCCCCCCGGAAGCCATCTATTTCGTATTACCTCCCAATGCTTTTACCCAACTATTTATAATATCGATGGGCAGGGGAAAAACAATCGTTGTGTTCTTTTCGACACCTATCTCCGTCAGGGTCTGCAGGTACCGCAATTGGATGGCGCTAGGCTGTGTTTCCAGAACCTTCGCGGCTTCCGCCAGTTTCGCGGAGGCTTCGAACTCACCGTCGGCGTGAATGATCTTCGCGCGCCGCTCGCGTTCCGCTTCGGCCTGACGGGCGATGGCCCGCTGCATCTGCTCGGGGATATCCACCTGCTTCACTTCCACCTTGGATACCTTGATGCCCCAGGGCTCGGTGTCTTGATCCAGAATCACCTGAAGTTTCGCGTTCACCTTTTCGCGTTGCGAAAGTATTTCATCCAGTTCAAACTGCCCGACGACGCTCCGTAAAGTCGTTTGCGCCAGCTGCGAAGTGGCATACTGATAGTTTTGCACTTGCGACAATGCCAAATTTGCATCGACCACGCGGAAATAACAGACTGCGTTCACCTTCACGCTTACGTTGTCGCGCGTGATGATGTCTTGTGGCGGCACATCCAGCGTCTCCAGCCGCAAGTTGATGCGATACAACGTCTCGATCGGCCAGATAACCAGCTGGATTCCCGCGCCCTTCGCTACCGGCAACAATCGGCCCAAGCGCAGCACAACGCCGCGCTCCCATTCCTTGATAATGTAGAGAGAATTCCAGATCCACATCAGGATGAAAGCGATACCAACCAGCGTTCCCAATCCAAAAAACTCAATCATGATTTTCCTCCCTACACGTGCCTAGCTGCTCGCGGTCACCGGTGGACTCTTTGGTTCCACGGTCAGCTTCAAACCCTCCACGCGCAAGACCCGCACTAAAGCGCCTTCCGGAATCGCCTCAGTCGCGACGGCACGCCACAATTCCCCATGGACGCGGATCATCCCCTCGCCGTGGCCCGGAAGGGACGTCGTCACCACGCCTTCCGCTCCGACCATCTCTTCCCTGCCCGTTGCGGTTTTCCACCGGCGCGACTTCAAAACCAGCCGCATCAGGAAAAAGGTCAACAGCGCCACCGGAAGCGTCACGCTCAACGCCACTCCCAGACTCACCCCGCCCGGTGTCAGTGGCGAACGAATCAGGAAAATCGCCCCCAGAAACATCGATATAATCCCACCGATCAACAGGACACCGTGACTTGTGAATTTCGCTTCCAGCACAAAAAGCGCGAACGCCAGCAGGATCAGCAAAACTCCCGCAAAGTTCACTGGCAGCAGGTGCATGGCATAGAGCGCGAGCACCGCGCAGATCCCACCAATGACGCCTAGCGCAATTACGCCAGGATGCGTGAATTCCGTGTACAGCCCGAGCGCGCCCACCAGCAGCAGAATGAAGAAAACGTCGGGGTCCACGATGCGCGCCAGAAATTTCTGCCGCGTTGAAAGTTGAAACTCGTCGATCCGGTAGTGTTCCAGGGAAAGCTTCAGGGTTGTCCCGTCAAACCGTTTGACCTCGCGCCCGTCCAATTGGCTCAACAAATCTTGCTTATTCTTGGCGATGAGGTCGATCAAGTGCCCCGAGAGGGCTTCGTTTTCCGTGAACGCCTGCGCGTCAGTCACCGCCGTCTCAGCCAGTTTTGGATTCCGGCCCCGCTTTTCCGTGAAACTCCTCAAAAACGCCGTCGCGTCATTGTTGATCTTTTTCCGCAGCACCTCGTCCACGGGAACTGAAAATCCTCCGGGCATCAAAATCGGCGTGGACGCGCCCGTGTGCGTCCCCGGGGCCATCGCCGCGATATCCGCCGAAAGCAAAATGAAAAACCCCGCCGACGCTCCCCGCGCGCCCGTCGGGGACACATATACCGCTACCGGCACCGGCGAGTCCAGAATATGATGAATGATGTCCGTCATCGAATCGCTCAGCCCGCCCGGCGTATCCGTCGTGATCAGCACCAGCGCGGCGTGCTTCTTCGCCGCGTCTTCCAATCCTTCGTCGATGTAGTCCGCCAGTACGGGTGTGACTTCCTGGTCCAGCCTCAACTCGACCACCAGCGGCGAGGCGTGCTCGTCCGGAGTCGCTCCCCGCAACCTGCTCCCGCCTCCCAGAAACAGGCTCAGGAAAACGCTCAGCCAGCTGAAAACCGCCCTGCGAACGATACTTTGGCCATGAGCGTTCATTGTGCACCTCCCGTGGGCTTCCCATTCTGCAAATGCTCCAGCAATTCCTTCGCGTCCGTGTAATTGGGCGCAATCTTAACCGCTTTCTCCACCTCGTCCCGCGCCAGATCCGGCTTCTTCTGCTCAAGATAGATTCGCGCCAGGGTCACCCGCACTGCAGCCGAGTCCCGGGACGCCAACGCAATCTGCAACTCCGCCACGGCGTCGTCTAGTTTTCCGCGCCGCCGGTAGATCTCCGCGAGCTCACGATGTGCAAACGCATTGTGCGGATCAATGGCCAATGCCGTTCGAAACTCCTTCTCTGCCGTATCCAGCCTTCCCGCGCTAAGTTCCTGCCTCCCTCGCCGGAGGTGCGTCGCGGCTGTGTCCGCGGTTGCCGCCGAAATCGCCCCGCTCGCGCCTTCCGAACCTGAACTGGCCAATTCCAGCCGCAGCGTCGTGGTATCGAGCTCGTTGCTCACGCGCTGATACTTCGTCAATGTTTCCGCCTTTGCATCCAGCTTCAAATTTGGCAGACCATCCGGACCCAGCGCTTCCTCCGCCGTGTCACGCTCCTCGTCCGCATCGTCCTTCTTACCGGCCTTCTCCAGCGAATAGATCAGGAACACGCGGTCTTCCGGATTGTCAGGCTCGCGCTCCATGGCTTCGCGAAAATGAGTTGCCGCCGTGGCGTAGTCCTTCCCCTGGAGCGATAACAGCCCGAGATTGAAGGGATAATCGTCCTGGTCTGGATCCAGGTCTTGAGCGTGCTCTAGCGGTGCAAGAGCGTCTGCCAACCTTCCCTGCCGCGCCCGCGCCACTCCCAGATTGTTCAAAATCTCCGGCAGGTCCACTCCACCGGCAACCCTCCCATTCACGCTTTCCTGCAACGTCGTGAAGACTCGCTCCGCCCTGTCCGGCTGGTTCATCCGCAGGCTGCATACGCCGGAGTCGAAGACCGCCTCCACGCCGCGCTGGTGCGTGGCCGGTACTCGAGCGAACCAGGCCAGCGCGGCAGAGCAATCGTCGCGCGCAAAATAAGCCTGCCCCAAGGCGAACGCCGGATCGGGCCAATCGGGTTCCAGCCGTGCGGCTTCCTTTAAATCACGGATTTTTGTCTCATCGTCACTGGCCAGCAATCCGCGGATGTAATTTTCAAACGCCCCGGGCTCCACTGGCCTTTGCAGCTTCGAAAATTCGCTTAGGCTCAGGGGAAAGCTTCGGTCGATTGTTGCCAGCAGCTTCCACACGAGCTGCGTGTGCAGTTCCATCAGGGAAGTGAGCACGCCGGTTTCCTGCACCGTCGGCAGCAGCGCTATCGGATTCACTCGCAGCACCCGCGAGTTCACTGTCAGCGACGTCCCATCCGAACCGAAATTCCCGAACACGACATAGTCCGCGTCCATTTCCTGAGCGATATGCAGCATCGCCGCCCGGCTCAGTTTGGCCCCCGGCGGGAATCCGTCCCGGTCCATCTCGTCCAGCCGGCTGTCATGAGTGTAGACCTGCAGTCCAGCGGCCGAGAGTTTCTCAATCGTGAGCTCCTCGAGCCCTTCGCCGATCCAATCCAGTCGCGGCGAAGCGCCGCCATTTTCAAACGGAAATACCAGGTAAACGCCGCTTTGGGAGGTACTGGAGAGTTGCGCAGCTGGGGTGGCCGACTGTTTCCGGCCGAGCAGTTTGCCCGGTAGAAAAAAGGAGACAACGGCGACCGCGACAAGACACGGGATTTGCAACCATTGCCGCCGGTTGTTCATTTACATCTTATTCTAACAGACGCAACGGCGGCGGGGGCGCATCCTGGCGGATGGTTTCTTAGCGGTGCAGGCAGACCCTCTGGTTTTCCGCATCCAGTGCGATGTTGCGAAAGCCGAGCGCTCGCACACTCAACAATCCGCCAAACCACTGTTTCTGTCGGTCCGCAATGACCACCGGTTTCTGCCGGAAGCGTTCGTCCTTCCATTCCAACTCCAGCGCCGGTGCTCCGGGTACGGCCACTTCTCCGGGAACGCTTTTCCCCGGCAGGGCTTCCTGGCGGGATCCAGTGCCAATCTTCCCTGGTGCTCCGAATCGTGGGTCCAACAGCGCCTGAGCAACATTTACTGTCTGGATTGAGATTGTGGTAGCCACAAAACACAGGCGAGCCTTCACGGTCAAGGTCCGTGGAATTCGAATTCCAATCGATCAATACAGCTCAGGGTTTTTGCGGTCCGTCCGGCTTCGGAGCAAACAACTCGTCCGAAGTCGGATTCTTCATCACCGCGGCGAAGGACGGGTCTTTCCTGGCGTCGTCGACTTTGCTGTAACCTTCGTCCCGGGCTTTTCGCAGATACAGGATGGAGCGGTCCACGTCGCCGGATTCCGCGAACGATTTGGCCAGCAAATAATAGAAACGCCCTCGTTCCTCGGCCATCGAACGGTCCTGCACCACGGTCCCGGTCCTTGAGACGCTCGGATCGAGGGACGCCGGGTCGAGCTGCAGCGCTTTCCGGAACGACGCGATCGAATCTTCGAAATCCTTGTGTCCGAAATAGGCATACCCGAGGTTCAAATAAAATGGCGCAAAATCTCCTCGGATTGTGATGGCCTTCTTGTAGGCGCGGATCGCCTTCGAGTATTTCTTCCGTTCGTAGAGAACCGTGCCGATGTTGTTTTCCGCCTCGGCGTACTTCGGGTCCACCTTGACGGCTTTTTTGTAGCACTTCAAAGCATCGCCGAGTTCCGCCTGATTGTGGTGCGCAATCCCCAGTTCATTCCAGTAGATTGCGTTCTTCGGGTTCTGAAACGCAAGTCGCTGGAATATCTCCTGGGCTTCCTTGTATTCCTTGCGCGCAAGATACAACTGGGCCATCTCTTCATCGGGCAGGCTCGTATTCGCGGGAGTCTGCGCCGCCGTTGAGACGCTCTCGGCTGCAATCCGCACTAGTTTGTCTTGAGGTACGACGGATGGGGAAAGAACTGCTGCGAGGAACGTTACTGCCGGAATCGCCAAGAAATGCTTGGTCATGGCGAGTCTCCTTTAATCCGGTTTAGGCTTCTCCGGATCTTTCTTCTTCTTGTCCCCAAAGATACCAAAAAAACGTTGCAATGGTCCTTTTTTCTTCTCCGGCGCCTTGGCCGGGTCAATGGTCGGCTGTCCCGGTTGGGGCTGGCCCCGCGCCACGTTGGTGCTCCCCGGCGTGCCTGCGGGATTTGCCCCGTTTGCAGGCGCCGGCGGATTCGGTGATCCGCCCCCAAAGAGGTGGGAAAGGAATGACCCAGCGGCAGATACGGGGCCGTGCCCCCCGTGGGCTTCGCACAACTGCGTCGGCTCCGACCCGCTGATGAACACCTCTTCCCTGGTGTCCGGGCAGTTCGGCGTGGCCACCTCCAGGGTGTCCGCGTCCAGTAAAACGGTGTCCACCCCGGCCGGCTTCTCAAAATCCTTCACATCCCGATAACCCGGCAACGTCGTAGCCCGCATCATGAAATCCGCCCAGATCGGTGCCGCCGTCGATCCCCCCGCAAGCCCAAGGTCGTGATTGTCGTCGAACCCGATCCAAATGACGCAAACCAGGTTGCTCGTGAATCCCGCGAACCACCCGTCGCGCGAAGTCCCGGTCTTCCCCGCCGCCGGCAAAGTGAATCCCTTCGCCCTCACCTGCGCGCCCGTGCCTTTGTTCAACACGTCTTCCAGAATGCTGTCCACCAGGTACGCCACGCGCGGGTCCAATACCAGTTTCGTGGACGGCGTGTATTTTTCCAGCATGTTTCCGTCGGCGCTGACCACCGACCGAATGTAAAAAGGATCCGCGCGCGTCCCGATGGTCGCAAACGCGGTATACGCTCCCGCAACCTCCACCGGCGTCAATTCATACGCGCCCAACGCCACCGCCGGCGTCGGCCGGATGCTCGGACTCAGCCCCATTTGCCGCGCAATCTGCACCACGCGGCCGTACCCCACCAACTCCGCAACCTTCACCGTCGCCACGTTCAGCGAATTCGTCAGCGCCTGCCGTACCGTGACCTTGCCCATGAACTTTTCGCCATAATTGTTCGGCGTGTACTCCTGCCCGTCGAACTCGAACACGGTCGGCTCGTCGTCTACCGTGGTCGCCGGCGTAATCAATGGTTGGGCGCCGTCGACGGCGTTGTTGAACGCTGCGGCATAGACGAAAGGCTTGAACACCGATCCCGGCTGGCGATGGGCCAGCGCGTGATTCAGCTGGCTCTGCCCGTAATCTCTTCCGCCAATCAGCGCCTTGATTTCCCCGGTTCGCGGATCGAGTGCGACCAACGCCGCCTGTACCTGCGGAAGCTGCTCGGGCTTTGCGTTTTTCCCCTTCTGCTTGTGCGTTTTCGCGTACTTCGCCTCCAGCATGGCGTCCACGTTCTTCATCCCTGCTTCGAGGGCCGCAGCAGCAGCCCGCTGCAATTGCGGATCGAGCGTGGTGTACACTCGGTAATTCGCGCTCACCAACTCCTGCTCGGTGAACTTTTCCAGCAAGTGGTCCTTGACCATGTCCACGAAGTACGGTGCTTCGCTGCCCGTTACCGACGACCTCACTAGCTTCACGGGCATCTGCTTTGCTTCTTGCAGCTGATCCGTGGTGATGAACCTGTTCTCCACCATCTGCGTCAGCACGCGGTCGCGCGCCTGTCCGGCCCGCTCGGGGTGCCGGTCGGCGGCCGAATAATAGTTAGGCGCGCGGATCAGGCCGGCAAGAAAGGCGCACTCGGGCAACGAGAGTTGCCGCATATCCTTGCCAAAATACGCAACGCCCGCTTCGGCGAATCCTCGAATCCCAAAGCTTCCGCGGTTCCCCAGGTACACTTCATTCGCGTACATTTCGAAAATCTGTTGCTTGCTGAATCGCTGCTCCAGTTCGAACGACAGCATCGCTTCGGCCAGCTTCCGCTTCCACGTTCGGTCCGTCGTTAGAAAGTATGTTCGCGCCACCTGCATGGTGATGGTGCTGGCCCCCTGAAAATGTTGCGCGTGGCGCAGATCGGCCCATGCGGCGCCAAAAATGCGAATGAAGTCGAATCCAGGATGCTCGAAGAAACGCTTGTCCTCGGCCGACAGAATCGCTTGTACTAGCGTCGGTGGCAGGTCGTCGTAGCGTACGGGTCGCCGTTTATCGCGCTGGCTGTCGAACAAATTCGTGATCAGCGCGGGTTCGATCTCCCCGGTCCCCATGTCCGGTCCGCCGCTCGCCGGCCGGATGCTCCGAATCACCTTTCCGTTGAATTGCACCGAAAGCGCGTTCCCACCGTTGAAATAGGAGAGCTTGGAAGGCCGGACCGTCAGCGTGTTCCCGTCCAGCGCGTACTCGCCCAGCGCGTTGTCATCGGCTTCCGGACGGTAACCAGCGCGTTGCAGATACATGGTCAGGTCGTCCGGGCCCCAGGCTTGTCCGTCGGATATGTGCTCCGGCGCCGAAAAGATTTGGGTAGTATTTTGGAGGATGTGCCCTGAAAGCCGCGCATCGATCATCCGCGAATACTTCACATAAAAGAACGTGAATGCTCCGGCTGCCGCCAGGAAGCAAAGGAATATAAAACCCAGCAGGCTCAGGCCAAACTTGGACGTCCAGAATCCCTTTTCAAGGCGCAGTCGCAAACGCGTGTTCTCCCGAGGGCGGGTGATTCGTCAATGACAAGTGTCTCGCAAGATGAGTGCTGCGCAAAGCTGGAGTCGGGATTTGCAGCGCCGCCCGCTTCCCCCGGCGGCAAAATATCCCGCGCGGCTTACTTCATCAGATCAATGCCTTCGCTAGAAGGCGAAAAATTGAGCTCGGTCTTGTACACCGCAAGGTCCACCGGAACGCTATAGTTCACGCTGATCATCAGGCCCTGGCTATTTTTTGCCACCTTGATGTCGTCTCGCGTTGCGGGGATGTCCAGGTCTTGAATTACTTTGTAGATGACGTCCTTAATCTGGTCGTCCGAATACCGGTTCACCACCGCGAACCGCGCCTGTTCGCTGATTTTGTCCTTGAGTTGGTATTCGGCCACGTAAATCGGAACGACCTTCACCGCTACGTACACCGCCGCGACAAGGATCACCGTGTAGACGATCGCTTTCAGCTTCCCTTCGCCACGCTGTGAATTCTTTGAATTGAAAATTTGCCCGCTCACAAGAAATATCTCCCCAGGCCGTGTCCCTGGAACGGCTTTTCGCGTACCTCAGCTGTTACGCTAGCACTCACCCTGGCTGGTGTCGAGTTTGTGGGTGGTCAGGTGTTCTTCAGCTGCAACGCCCGAGCGGTTCAGCCTGCACGCCCGGCGTTCCCGGCAATCCTAGTAAGCCCGGCCGAAGATCGCTCGATCCTTTGCCGCCTTACCGCAATATACGCAAGCGCCGCCGCTCGCGACTTCCTTGCCAAGCACCGCCGTCTGATCCAGTGGGATGCATCGCATGGTCGCCCGGGTTTCCTCTTTGATTTTGGCTTCGCAGTCCCCACTCCCACACCACGGCGCGAACGCAAACCCGCCCTCGACGGCTTGCTTCAATTCATCGTAGGTCGTCGCTTCCCGCGTGTTGGCCCGGCGGAACGCCAAAGCCTTGTCGCGCAGTGACTTGTGGATCTCCTCGAGCAGATTCGTGATGGTCTTGGGCAGATCAACCAGTCCCGCGCTGACCTTCCCCTCCCTACCAGGGCGGTCCCTGCGCGCCAGCATGGCTGCCTGCTTCGCCACGTCCTTCGGCCCAAGCTCGATGCGCACCGGCACTCCACGCATCTCCCAGTCGTTGAACTTCCACCCCGGACTGAACCCTTCGCGCTCGTCCAAGTGCACGCGGATCTCAGCTTTAGCAAGCTGTGCTTTCAACTCCCGCGCCGCCTTAACTACCGATGCCTTCTCTTCTTCAGTCTTGTAGATGGGGACAATCACCGCCTGAATCGGGGCCAGCCGTGGCGGCAGCACCAAGCCTTGGTCGTCGCCGTGCACCATGATAATCGCGCCGATAAATCTCGTGGAAAGCCCCCACGATGTTGTCCAGCAATGCTGTTGCACGCCGGTCTGGTCGAGATACTTCACTTCGAACGCCTGCGCGAAATTCTGTCCCAGGAAATGCGATGTGCCCGATTGCAGCGCCTTGCCGTCCCCCATCATCGCTTCGATCGAATACGTGATGTCCGCGCCGGCGAATTTTTCGGCGTCCGACTTGGCACCAGGGATTACCGGGATCGCCGCCTCGTTCACCGCAAAATCGGTATACACGTCGAGCATCTGCTTCGTTTCGTCCACGGCCTCTTCGCGCGTCGCGTGCGCCGTGTGCCCCTCCTGCCAGTAAAATTCCAGCGTGCGGAGAAATAGCTTGGTGCGCAATTCCCAACGGATCACGCTGTTCCACTGGTTCATCAGCACCGGCAGGTCGCGGTAGGACTGGATCCACTTCGACCACATGTGGCCGATGATCGTCTCCGACGTCGGCCGCAGAATCAGCGGTTCGGCCAGTTCTTCCCCGCCGCCAATCGTCACCACGGCGAGTTCCGGCGAAAAACCCTCCACGTGGTGTTTTTCCTTCTCGATGAAGCTCTTGGGAATCAGCAGCGGAAACGCAACATTCTGATGCCCGGTGGCCTTGAACCGGCGATCGAGCGCCGCCTGAATGTTCTCCCACAGCGCCCATCCGTATGGCCGCACAATCATGCACCCACGTACCGGCGCATAGTCCGCCAACTGCGCCTTTAGCACCAGCTGGTTATACCACTCCGAAAAATCCTCTTTGCGTGTTGGTAATTTCTCTTCCGCCATTCAATATGAGGCCGGGAGCTTCGCCAGGCCCACTCCTCTCCGCGCGATCTCTCAACGATGGTAAAGCATTTGAGCGTAGCGAACCCATTCGCCCGGTGTCAACGCGAAGCAGGCACTTATTGGCTCATCAGCGCAACAAACTCCCTCTCGAATTTCGGCACGTCCACTTCCAACTGCACAGTTGCCTCGGTCAATTGCGAAGGTGGTTGCAAGTGTTCTTTCCACTTCCCCCTGTCCGGCGGATTCGGCCCGCTGTACGGCAGAAAAAACTCCGGCATGCCCTTTGGCTGCTTCCATACCATCGTATAGCCGTACTTGGGGCCGTGTTGGATGTCCACGTCGAGGTACATGGGCTCCGATTTCTTGATAACACTTGGATCGAGCATTGATGCCGCCAGCACTTCATCCCACATCATGGACCACATCGAAGCCCCTGCCATCGGCTTGCTGTCCAGATACATTTCCTTCACATGCGGAGCCAGCGGCCCGGCCGCTTTCACTACCTCTTCCATCAGGCGCTTGCTCGACCAAGCTTGCGCGCCCGCTTCAAACGGGCTGATCACCATCTCCTTCCAATGCTCGTGCAATACGATCGAAGCTGCCTCGGGATCCCACCACCAGTTGAGTTCTGGCCCACCTTCGCTGCTGCCGCCCATGATGTAGATCGCTTTGGTCAGCGAGACAATCTCCGGATCCATGCGCACGGCAAGCGCGATATTGGTCAGCGGCCCCGCGCAATAGAGCACCACTTCCCCGGGATTCGCCCGGATCGTATCGATAATGAAATCCGCGGCGCGCCCCGGCCGCGCCTTCACTTTCGGATATCCTCCTGGCGGTGGCCACGTCTCCGTCGCGGGTGGCGCGTCGGGATTCAACGAACCGTGCCATCCCACATAAGAACCGTAGATCTTCTCCATGAGTTCCTGCTCGCGCTGCGTGTGCACCAGCGGAAATCGCGCGCCTTTAATCACCGGTACATCCGTCCGGTGTGTCAATTCCGTCGCCCACAACGCATAAACCGTCGCCTGGTCCATCCATTGGTCGCCGCTGATGGTGGTGATGCCCAGCAATTCCACCTGTTTCGCCCGTAGCAGCATGAGCAGCGAAAGAAAATTCGTCCCTTGTGGTCCACCGCTGTCCTGATCCGCAATCACTTTAATTTTGTTCTGTTGGGAAAATGCAGTTGGGGAAAGAATCAGGAAGGCGAATGCAACGAAACACGCAAAAATGCGCTCTCTCATAATCCGGGGAATTGTCTCCGGCCCGCACGCAGTGGGCGAATTTACCGCGCCGCTACTCTACTACGCTACGCGCATCGCTCCCACGAGAATTATGAAGAAGTACACTTCGTTCAAAATAATCTAGATGGAACTCCCGAGAAACCAGTCCTTGTCGTTCTGCCCCGCCTTGCTGCGAATCAGGAGTTCCGGGTCCTTCACGGTAACGCGGCTGTAAGGCTCGACGGAATGCGTCAGCCAGACGTTGCCGCCGATCACGCTGTGATGCCCCACGCGCGTATCGCCGCCAAGGATGGTCGCGCCGGGATAAATCGTCACGTGGTCCTCGATATCCGGATGGCGCTTGTTCCCTTGCCCGCGCACCAATTCCTCCCCGTTGCGCTTGCTCGTCGGATTGAATGCGCCAAGGGTGACGCCGTGATAGAGCGTCACGTGATTGCCCACCGTCGCGGTCTCTCCAATTACCACACCTGTGCCATGATCAATAAAAAACGATTCGCCGATTGTCGCGCCCGGATGAATATCAATTCCCGTGCGGCTGTGTCCGATTTCCGTCATCATGCGGGGCAAATAAGGAATCTTAAGCAGGTAAAGCTCGTGCGCCAGCCGTTGGATGGTGATGGCTTCGACTCCGGGATAACTCAGCAGGATCTCTTCATACCCGAAAGCCGCCGGGTCATTCCTTAGCGCGGCTTGCAGGTCCGTGGCCAGCAGATGCGCAAGCTTCGGCAGTTTTTCTCGAAGCTGCTGAATCAGCTCCGTGGCGATCCCCGTAAGGTTTGCCGGTATTTCCTTTCCCCGGCAATTGAAGTCGAATCGCATCGCATACACGAGCTGCTCGGCAAGCTGCGAATCAAGTCGGGCAAGAAATCCCAGCGCCTCGGGATCCTTCACCTCATTTTTGGAGTAGTAGAGGGGAAAAAGTCCGTCGAGGTACGCCCGGCAGAACGCGGTCACTTCGTCCTTCGAGGGCAACCAGTGTCCTAAAGTCGTGGCTTCGCCGAGTCGCGCTTCGAGCGCGAAGAGAAACTCCTGTGCCAACGAGCGCAACTCATCTTTGGGTTTCGTCATGGTATTCAACCAATCACTTCGGTGCGGATTGAAGGAAGAGCGGCGCCCAGTCCGCCCGGGCGCTCCGCTCAATGGCTGATTGGTCTCAGGACCACGGCATCAAGCGCCAGCCGCTTGCCCGATCCCCTCGAACAGGATGGTCGAGAGATAGCGCTCGCCGCCGTCCGGCAAGACTGTGACGATCGTCTTGCCCGCGAACTCCGGCAACTTCGCGAGCCGCACGGCTACAGCCGCCGCGGCACCGCACGAAATTCCGGAGAGAATTCCCTCTTCGCGAGCCAGCCGTCGTGCCATCTCGACGGACTCCTCATTGGTCACCGCCTCCACACGATCCACCAAGCTGAGATCGAGGTTTTTCGGCACAAATCCTCCTCCGATTCCCTGGATCTTATGCGGCGCGGGTGTCAACGGTTGCCCGGCCATCGTCTGCGCGATGACCGGACTCACATTCGGTTCCACGGCAACTGTGATGATCTGCTTCCCTTTTGCCTTCTTGATGTAGCGGCTCACCCCGGTCAGCGTACCACCAGTTCCAACGCCGCTAACGAAGACGTCCACGGCCCCATCGGTGTCGTTCCAGATTTCGGGTCCGGTGGTTTTTTCGTGGATATCCGGATTCGCCGGATTGTCGAACTGTTGCGGCAGGAAGAAGTGCGACTTGTCCGACTCATAGATTTCCGTCGCCTTCTTGATTGCGCCCTTCATTCCTTCCGGTCCGGGCGTCAGCACCAGGTTCGCGCCAAAGGCCGCCAACACGCGCCGCCGTTCCAGCGACATCGTTTCCGGCATCGTCAAGGTGATCTTGTAGCCGCGCGCCGCGGCGACATAGGCCAGCGCAATGCCGGTATTCCCGCTGGTGGGCTCCACAATTTCGATCCCCGCCTTCAGCACGCCGCGCTTTTCCGCGTCCCAGATCATTGCCGCCCCGATGCGACATTTCACGGAGTACGCTGGATTTCTTCCCTCGATTTTCGCCAGTACGGTGGCCTTTGCGCCTTCGGTGACGCGACTCAACTTAATCAAGGGGGTTCTTCCAATACTCAGTGAGTTGTCGGCATATATGTTTGCCATGGTGATCCTCAGTGAAGTGAATTTGCTGTATCGGGACAGCTTCCCAAGTATAGAACTGTCGAACGGGAAACACGACTGCTCGTTCCGGAAAAACTGGAATCCAAAGGGCTCGCGTCCATATAAGCTGATGCGGCGCGTTGCGGCCGGTTACACTCTCCGTTAGACTCGTGTAGAAGCCGGGCATCAGACCGGCCAGAGTAAATTCCCCCGCTTGTGCGCCAACCGTTCTGGAGAACCACATGACCACCGAAGCCAACGCCCGTATGCAGCGCCCGCTCAACACCGTCGATCCGCAGATTGCCGACCTGCTGCGCGAAGAGGCCATTCGTGAATCCACTGGCCTCGAGCTAATCCCCTCGGAGAACCTGGTCTCCGAAGCGGTCCTCGAAGCCATGGGTTCGATCTTCACGAACAAGTATGCGGAGGGCTATCCCGGGAAGCGCTACTACGGCGGCTGTGAATTTGCCGACAAAGTAGAACAACTCGCCATAGATCGAGCGAAGCAACTCTTTGGCGCCGATCACGCCAACGTGCAGGCTCACTCGGGAACTTCGGCGAACGTTTCCGTGTACATGGCTACCCTGCAGCCTGGCGACACCGTGCTCGGCATGGCGCTGGCACATGGTGGACATCTGACGCATGGTCATCCGCTAAACTTTTCCGGACGTATGTACAAGTTCGTCGAATATCACGTCAAACAAGACACCGAACGGATCGATTACGACGAAATCGAAAAGCTGGCGAACGAACATAAGCCCAAGATGATCGTCGCCGGGGCCAGCGCCTATTCGCGCATTATCGACTTCGAGCGCATCGCCAAAGTCGCCAAAGCCGTCGGCGCGATTTTCTTCGTCGACATGGCTCACATCGCGGGACTCGTTGCCGCCGGAGTCCATCCATCGCCCCTGCCGCACGCGGACATCGTTTCCACCACCACACACAAGACGCTGCGCGGACCTCGCGGCGGCCTAGTGCTCAGCAAGGCCGCTTTCGCTAAGGAACTCGACAAGCTGACTTTTCCCGGCATGCAGGGGGGCCCGCTGGTGCACACGATCGCCGCAAAGGCCGTTTGCCTGAAAGAGGCAATGGAGCCTTCCTTCGCGGAATACCAAAAGCAGGTGGCGGCGAACGCGAAAGCGCTGGCGAATGCCATGGTCCGCCACGGATTCCGCGTGATTTCCGGGGGAACCGACAACCATCTTTTCCTCGTCGAAGTGCATTCACGCGGAATCACCGGAAACGATGCCGAAAAGGCTCTGGATCGCGCCGGAATCACGGTAAACAAGAATTCCATTCCATTCGATCCCCTGCCTCCGATGAAGGCCGGCGGGATCCGCCTGGGCAGTCCTTCCGTGACAACGCGCGGTATGAAGGAACCGGACATGGAATTGATCGCCGATGGCATCGCCGAGGTCCTGCTCCACGTAGCCGACGCCACGGTGGAGCAAAAAGTCCGCAAGCAGGTCGCCGAACTGGCCGCCCGTTTCCCGATATACGAGTCTCGGACGACCCCGGCGGTAACGCACGCCCGCGCTTAGGACCTTCGCGCTTCGCGCCTCTTGAGCGAATCGCGGCCCGCGGAAGTTTAAGACGATGAGCAAAACCAAGAACAGCTTGCCCGACATCGTCAACTCCACAGCCAATTTTGAAAAATGGGCTTCTCGCCATGTGCGCTTGATCCCTTCCGATGTGAAGCTCAAGCATAGACTGATGGCCAAATCGGCTTTCCCCTTTTTCCGCGCCACCTTCTACCGTTGGGCCCAGTGGTGGCCGCTCATCTGCCCGGAACTTGCGCAGGCTCCGCGGGTGTTGGCTGTTGGCGATCTCCACGTTGAGAATTTCGGCACCTGGCGCGATCTGGAGGGCCGCCTCATCTGGGGCGTCAACGATTTCGATGAAGCGTGGCCCGCCGCCTACTCCGTGGACTTGGTTCGGCTGCTCACGAGTGCTTATCTGGCGATCAAGGAAGAACATCTTTCCCTCAGCAGGAAGGCTGCCGGCCAGGCCATCGAGGAGGGTTATCGCGACTCGCTCGCACAAGGTGGCGGCGCTTTTGTGTTGGCCGAACATCATCGCTGGCTGCGGCTGGTGGCGCTCAACAAGCTCCGCGATCCGGTGGTCTTCTGGAAAAAGATGCTGGCCTGCCCGAAATACAAGGGTCGGCTTCCGAAGGACGTCTGGAAACTCGTGCGTGCTTCACTGCCGCCGCAAACTCGGAACTTCCAATTGAAATCGCGTATTGCCGGCCTCGGCAGTCTGGGCCATCCTCGCGTACTGGCCTTGGCTACCTGGGACGCCGCACACACCGCGCGCGAGGCCAAGCAACTGATGCCTTCGGCTTGGATCTGGGCGCAAGGCCAGTCTTCCACTCAGCTCCTGGGCCGCAAACTGGTGGAATCCGCGGTCAGGATTCGCGATCCGCACCTCCATTTTGCGGATCACTGGATTGTTCGCCGCCTGGCGCCCGATTGCTGCCACATTGAAATCAACACCTTGCCCGAGGAGCGCGACGAAGAAAAGCTGCTTTACTCCATGGGCTGGGAAACGGCCAACATTCATTTCGGCAGCCCTCCGGCCCTTCCGGCGGTTCGCCGCCATCTCGAAAAACGCAAAGGCCGCTGGCTGCACAAAGCCGCAAAAGCAATGTTGGAAGCCACGCTCCAGGATTGGCGGCAGTGGCGCCGCAAAGGCCTGCAATGAGCCCGCGGAGGAAAGCGCTTGCGGCGATCTTGCGTCGAATTAATTGGAGAAAGAACGAAGCCCTATTTTCCGAAACCGAAGGGGAGACCTCCATGCAAGCTCCCGAACTGAACGGTGAATCGAATTGAGCGGAACAGCGATACAAAACGTTTCGGACACGGCGATTGGCGTGGCGTATTACCGCGCTCAAGAAACCGCGAGAAGGGACGCGCTGTTCCGCGATCCGCTGGCAGCCGAACTGGCCGGTGAACGTGGCCCTGTTGTCGCGGCCAGCATGCCCGCGCCGGCAATCGGCGTGCAGATCATCGCCATCCGGACCTGCATCATTGACGACTTCATCCGCGAAGCCATTGCCGGCGGAGTCGATACGGTTCTGAACCTCGGCGCGGGGCTCGACACGCGTCCCTACCGCCTGAAGCTTCCTGCTTCGCTCTTCTGGGTCGAGGTCGACTTTCCACAGATGATCGACTATAAGGAGTCAAAGCTGGCGGAGCAGACACCACAGTGCGTCGTGCAGCGGCTAAAGGTGGACCTCTCTGACGACGCAGCACGGCGACAGGCCTTGGCCAAGGTGGATGCTGCCGGGAAGAAAATCCTCGTGCTCACAGAGGGCGTGATCACTTATCTCACGGAAGAGCAAGTCGGAGCTCTCGCCGACGACCTGCGAAAGATGCGGCACGCCTGTTTTTGGATCGCGGAGTATTTCTCGCCGGAATTCCTGCGCATGCGGCAAAGGAAAGACATCCAAGAAACCCTGAAGAACGCTCCCTTTCAATTTGCCCCGAAGGACTGGTTCGGCTTTTTCCTGGCGCATGGCTGGCGCAAGAAGGAAATCCGCTACATTTACGAAGTTGCCGAGCGCCTGCGCCGGCCGCTACAACTCCCCTTCGTGACCCGCCTTTTTCTGGGGATACGATCGATTTTTGCCACGGCCGAAGCCCGCCAGAGACTTCGCAGATTTCAAGGGCACATCCTGCTGGAACCAAACCGGTGAGCTACATCCCTACTGCGGAACTTCTCGCCCTCCCTCTCGAATCGGATCCCTTGGATGACACGGCGCCGCTTCAACCAACAAGATGCGGCGACCGCGATTTCGCGCGAATTCCCGAGGAATAGCCCTCGGAAAATCGCCATCCACTGCGAATAGCTGCCGCCGGACGAGCAAAATCGACCAAACAGCCAGAGCTACTTGATATAGGACCAACTTTGTCGTAATTTTTAGATGCAATATATTTGCAGTAGAACGGCTGGCGGATGGGAGAATCTCCGATGTGCAAGGGAACCGGAATCCTGGCGATGCGCGAGAATTTTGGCCACGTGGTGCAGTGCGGCTGCGGAACGCTCCACGTGACGATCGGACCCGTCACCGTGGCGTTCGATGCTCAAGCGTTGCGCAGCTTGCAAGAAATGGTGGGGCAGGCCCTTGACGCTCTGGAGATCAACCAACACGAGTTGAGTGACTCCGAGCCTTTCCTGATGCACGCTTCCCATCTGTCTGTCAGAAAAGTCCTGAAGATGAAGCACTGAACCCGCGAGCCAAGGTTTTCGAATCGCAGCCGGAGAGCATGGGGTCCGGCGAAAATCTTCTTGGCGAAGCGCCGCCGAACCTCCGCTGACAGGCTGCTAGCCGAAAAGTTCGCGATCAAGATTGTGGAGATCCCCGCTGTCAAAATAGCGGTTCGACCACGAATCGTCCGTCTGTAAGAAGAGGTGGACTTGAAGAGCGGCCCGTTGCTTGGATTGCGGCTGCTTATCGAGTGGCAGCTTTTTGCCCGAAGCCGTTGCTGGGGCCTTCTTCGCGGTGCGTGTCTTGCTCGTCTTCGATTTTGGCATGCTCGCTGCTCCTTATATGAGTCTTGGATAATCTCCGCCGATCCGCTGGCCGGTGGCCGGTGGCCGAATTACCAATCCCTGCCTTTCCGCTCACAGGCCTATTTTTGCGGCTTCTTCCGCGGCTTCTTTGCCTTACCCGCGGATCCCCTTGCCGGCGATTTTCCCCTGCCATTCTCGGCTTGCTTGGCCGCGTAGCGATCGAGAAAGCTGTAGTGATCAACCAGCAGGAGTGCCTCGATGGCAAAAGCGGTTGCTACGTCAGCGTCATGGATTTCCAGCAGGTTGTCACCGTTCGACTCCTCCCCTCCCGTGGCCAAATTGGACGAGCCGCAGTAAACAACCGGATCCTTTCCATTCATTCCACAGACCACGAACTTGTCGTGTATCTCGTGACCTGGAGGGCTCGGGACCTGATCGAAGGGCGGCGGCAGGGTGACTTGGCTGGGCTTGCCGGTAACCAACACGCCGCTTTTTGACCCGGCAGCATACAAATAGGTGCCGCCTGGGGCATCGGAAATGCCGTAACTAAAGAGCGTCTGCTTCGCATGAATATTCTGGAGGGTTTTGTAGACCGGTGTCTCGCTTTGGGTCAACTGCATGACCGCAAACAACACGCTGCCGTTCGGCGTGGACGCTTCCTGAAGGACGCGATTCGAGATGGCGCCGAGGATCTTGTCCGTGTCCGCGGCGGTATGCGGCGAGAAAGTGATACTCATTTTCGGAACGTTGGAGGACTGATAGACATACGGCTGGGTCGCCAGCGGAGTGCTGCTGAACGCAGTCGCGGCAGCCTTGGTCGGCGACTTGAACTGGCTGAGGATTTGCCAGCTTTCCTGGAAAACACTGGCGTACTTTGCGGCAACATTCGAATCGTCGAAAATCAGCACGTGGTTCGCGTTGACGTAGAGACCGGTAATGGAAAAGTTGGTCGAGCCGGTCAGGACTCGGCTGGGCGTGCCATCCTTGGAGACGATGAAAACTTTGTCGTGGGAGTAGCGGCCGAACGAGCCGCGCAGGAGATCTCCGGGAGATTTCGCCTGCTGCTGGAACACGGCGGCGAACTGGTCCTCGGGAGTGGTCACGGTCTTTCCGGTCTTGGCATCCTTGTGCGTGACATGCAACTGTGCATTGTCGAGGATGATGCGAACTCGCCCCGCTTTGGCCAATGCCAGAAGTGTATTGAGCACGTCTGGCTCATTTAAATCGTAGGCAAAAACGGAAAGCTGCAGGCTCTGATCTCCCAGCACCTGACTCAAAAGCGTAAGCACCTGCTGGCGGGCGGTCCACCCCATCCAGGAATATTCATCCGCGAACGAGAACTTCCCGCCGGCCTTGTTGGTGCCGGCCGTCTGGCTGGTGTCGTATAGCAGCGGCTTCCCGGCAGGCTGCAGCAGGGCCTGCGCACTGAAATGGTGGACGAAGGCTTCCGACTGCATATACCCGCGGGTGAACCCGAGCGATAGGAGTCCCTTCTTGAAAGGACCAACAGGAACCGTCACCATCGCGCTCAACGAGGCATCCAGCGGCAGCATGTATTGATTCCCGTCAAAATAGCGCGGCGTAATGGTGTAGGTGTAATCGCCCACCACTGGATTCAGGCCCTGGTGGTTCAAGCCAGTGACATGAACCCATCGGTATTTCTGGATGGGAGCGTTGATCGTTGAGTATGGCTTTTCCGTCGAAACCTGCGCGTGCTTCGAGGGATTCTGAAACTGGAGCTCGTTGTAGAGATAGTACGGATTCACGCCGGGTGGGTGGCACTGAATTGTGAACCCTGCCAGGTTGCGCGCCGCGGCCTGCGTCGAAAAATTGAAAGCCAGCAGCGTCTTATTGTCGCCAACGTAAGCCTTAACGAAAAAGGAACTCTTGCTACCTGTAACAAATGCCATACGAACCTCCCGGGCGGAGGTCGTCGAAGCTGGTCCCCGAGTGTAGCAAGTTGTGTATCCGGCCGACAAGGAAAGTTTGTTAAAGGTTAGTTACTTTCCGCCTGTAGTACGCCTTGAGGATGTCCAACCCGCAAAAACCTGGGAATACGGCCCGGTTCGCTAGAACGTAAAGACGTTGGACCAAGACTGTCCGACCGGTCAGTAGATTCGGCGCGGGGAAGCTCGTAGCTTGTGAAAGGACCGGTAAATGACGACTTCTTCGGCCATCTCGCTCACCTTATCTCAACGGAGCCAAAAGCGCGTTCTCTCCCCCTTCTCGGGCGCTTTTCTCCGCGGCGCGATGGACCCCACCCGGCGACAGAAGTCGGACGCTTCCCGGGGAATCCTTGCCAAGAGTTGAGGTGGAGAAATGATGGATACGGAAGCCTTCCGAGAATTCAAGACTGGGCTTACCCTGCTACGAGACAATTACGCCAATCGGGCCCTGGGGCACATTCAGAAAGCCGCGGAACTCGAAAAGAACAATCCGTATTACATGTCCTACCTGGGTGTCGCTCTGGCGCGCACCCAGCAAAAATGGGGTGACGCCGAACGGCTGTGCGACAGCGCCGTGCGGATGAAGCGCAATCAGGCGCAACTTTATCTGAACCTGGCTGAAGTCTATCTATCCGCCGGGCGCAAGGAAGATGCCCGCGAGGCCCTGCTCGCCGGAATGAAGTTCGCTCGACGCGACGTGCGCTTGAACATCGCCATGGCCAAGCTGACACCGCGGCGCTCCCCGGTTTTTACCTTCCTGGAGCGCAGGCACCCCCTGAACCGCCACTTTGGCATGCTGCGCCACAAGACGCTCTCGGCATTGGGCAAGAGCTGATCGCAAAACGACTTTCCCCACCCCCAAACGCGGAAAGGGCGGATGGTTTCGGCCATCCGCCCTTTCCGTTTTTGTGCCGTTGGAAATGGAAACTACTTGCGGGTCAGTGAATAACCCGGGCCATATGCGTTCTGCATACCGAGTTCCATCAGGATCTTGAACCCCACGCCATACAGGCCGTTCGGGAGAGGATCGCGGCGCACGACCTCAGCCAGATACTCGTGGGACATCGTGGATGGTTCTTTGGAATAGGGCATGGTGATGAACAGGCGCATACCGACTTCGTAAGCCATCTCGCTGGAGTGAAAATAGACTCCCGTGCGAGACACGCTGAGGGAGCCGCGAATGTCGTCGAAATGATCGCGTTCCGGGTCTGATGGCCGAATGCGCATTAATTGGGTGATCTTGCAGCGACGGCAGCCTCGCCGCTCAGTTTGTCTGGGTCGGGGGGCCGAAACTCCGCTTGGATTGTTTATATTGTTCATCTGTTCTTGCTGGGCCGCCATGGAGTACCTTCTTCCGAGAAATCGGCAACTTACTGCTAAATCAAAGATAAGACAGCAGCTCGGGAAAACCCATAGCGAATCCGTACCTGGAGAAAAGTAGCACCTCACGGACTTGGATGGTAGTACGAAAGTACCAAAACCCGGCCAGCCTGTGGATTTCCATAGCCAGCCGGCGGCCGTCCAATACTCCGCGCACTTGGCATCTTTCCGATTCTTATGCGATTCTCTAGCTTAATTTTTCGAGGACTTCGCCCAGATGCTCAAACGCTTCAAGGATTTATCCGAACGTGAAATCATGGCCTTGGCCATCTCCAACGAAGAGGAGGATGGGCGAATCTACGGCGAATTTGCCGATGCGCTGCGCGAGTCTTATCCCGCTACCGCGGAGATGTTTGAGGCCATGCGCGTGGAAGAGGCTGGCCACCGGGACCGGCTCCTCACCTTGTTCCGGCAACGCTTTGGCGACCATATCCCCCCAATCCGCCGCGAAGATGTGCGTGGGTTCCTGAAACGCCGGCCCGTCTGGATGATGCGCCCTCTCGGCGTGAAGGTCGCGCGGCGCCAGGCGGAAATCATGGAGATGGAAGCAAGCCGCTTCTATTCGCGCGCAGCAAGCCGCACCTCGGACGCCGCACTGCGCGAACTCTTGAACATGCTGGCCGACGAAGAGCGCAAGCACACGCTGGCGGCGGGAGAATACGAAGAAAAGCACCTGACGGAAGCGGCCAGGGAGCAAGAAGAAAAATCGCACCATCGGCTATTTGTCCTGCAATTCGTGCAGCCGGGCCTCGCCGGGTTGATGGACGGCTCGGTTTCAACTTTGGCGCCGCTGTTTGCCGCCGCGTTCGCGACCCACAAGAGTTGGGACGCGTTCCTGGTCGGCATGGCCGCCAGCCTCGGCGCGGGAATTTCCATGGGTTTCGCTGAATCCCTGTCCGATGACGGCTCTTTGACCGGTCGGGGCTCACCTTGGATTCGCGGTACGGTGACGGGACTTATGACCACCGCCGGCGGCCTGGGCCACACGCTCCCCTTTTTGATCTCGGACTTTCGCCTCGCTACGGCCATCGCGATTTTCGTCGTCGCTATCGAGCTCGGCGTTATCAGCTACATCCGGCACCGCTATATGGACACCCCGTTTCTCCAAGCCGCATTTCAGGTAATCGTCGGCGGTATCCTGGTCTTTCTGACGGGCTGGCTGATCGGCAGTTCATAGCTGTAGACGGATTTGATGTCTCAACAGTTCTATGCAACCCGCGTTTCACATCTCAATAAGGCATCGATTAATTCTTCCGATGGCTGCAGTGGCTATTCTCCTCCCCTTGCCGGGGCGTTCCTACGCCGGAGTGCCACACACAAAAGTCAACCGCATCCTGATTGAGAAGTCCAAACGAACTCTGGAATTAATGGATGGAGCAATCGTTGTGAAAACCTACAAGATCGCTCTGGGGGGAGAACCAAAGGGCGCGAAAGAACGTCAAGGCGATCACAAGACACCTGAGGGTCTCTACGTGGTAGACGCAAAGAAGCCAAACAGCCAGTTCCATAAAGCCCTTCATGTCTCCTATCCGAATACGGAAGATCGGGAGCGCGCTAGAAAGCTTGGGGCTGACCCCGGCGGAGACATCGAAATTCACGGACTGGGGTCGAAGTGGGGCTGGATTGGATCGGGCCATCGCGCCATGGATTGGACAGACGGCTGCATTGCGGTAACAAACAAGGATATTGACGAGATTTATCCTCTGATTCGTGTAGGCACGCCGGTTGAAATCCGACCCTAGGTATTATGGAAGAAGAATCGGGCCCTCCCCAGATACCCGATGCAAAAGATCGAGGAAGCTCTTCGGGCGGTGCTACACTTCCAGCCTGTGAGAGTGCCCAGCTATCGAAGTGCCCATCCGCAGGGGAAGTGATAATAATTCGCCGGCCTACCTGTCCCATCCGGCGAGAACCCGGCCCAACAATTTAATAGAACGGGAGCATTGTCATGAGTTCTACCTGTAATTCGACCAATCCCCGGCTGGTCGTGCGCATAATCGGCATACTCTGTGCGCTGGGGCTCGCCGGTGTGCTGGTGAGTTGTGGAGGAGGAAGCACGACCACCACGATGACCTCAGCTACAACGGGGACCGTCAATGTTTCGATCAGTGATCCGCCTAGCTGCATGCCGCCCAATGGGCAATTCATGCATGTCTACGTAACCGTTCGTTCTGTTCAAGCGCACATCGACCCCAACGCCTCGGATGGCAGCGCGGGCTGGCAGGAACTTGCACCGCAACTCGCCAACGCTCCGATGCAGATCGACCTGTTCTCCAAGCCGCAGACGACTTGCGTGCTCGCGCAACTTGGGTCCGCAAGCCTTCCTGCGGGGAAATATCAACAGATCCGGCTCATCCTCCTCTCCAATACGCCGGGGGCGAGTGACGCCCTTCCTTCCACAAATGCGTGCGCGGGGCACGGCTACAACTGCGTCGTGCTGCAGGACACCACGATCCATCAACTGGAACTGAGCAGCGAAGACAAAACCGGGCTGAAGATTCCCCCGGGACAAATCGTCGGTGGACCCATTCAAGTGAGCGCGGGCCAGAGCGTGGATTTGAATATTGATTTCAATGCGTGCGCCTCCATTGTGAGGCAGGGAAACGGGAAATACCGCTTGAAGCCCACGCTCACTGCGGGCCAGGTCAGCACCAATAACTCCGGCATTGGCGGGCAGGTGGTGGATTCCGTTACCAAGCAGCCGATCAGCGGAAGTGTACAAGTGGCCATCGAGCAGCAGGATTCCAGTGGAGTGGACCGCATCGTGATGCAAATGGTGGCGGACGGCAACGGCAACTTCCGCTTCTGCCCGCTTCCTACGGGAATCTTCGACATCGTGGTTGTCGGCATCGGGCCGGGGAACCTGCCCTACAATGCAACGACCGTACTGAACATCCCGAACGGCACGAATCTGGGAACCGTTCCCCTGGTTGCCGAAATTGATGCCAGCGCTCCGGCCGTGTTGCAGGGGGTGGTTACCGCGACCAATGGAAGTTCACCCGCGACGATTGACGTAAGTCTTTCCGCGCTGCAAACCGTGCCTTCGGGTAACAGCTCCTCCTTGCAGATTACGATTCCGCTCCAAACGATTCCCGCAACCGATACGACTCCGGAAGTGGATTCGACCAGGACCATCGGCGTCTCCGATGCAACAAACTGCCCATCAACGGGTGTACCAGCCAACGCAAACTGCGCTTCCTATACCCTGGTGGTGCCAGCAAGTAATCCGAGCGTAGGACTCTATTCCTCCTCCGGCTTCAGCTACTCGACCCCCACAAGTGGCGACGTGCTCTTCGCCGTGGACGCGCGTGCGGCTCAGTCCAGTGGCGGAGGGTTGGCGGATTGCATGCCATCCGAACAAACCACCTCGAAAGACTCCATCGGCCAGCCTCTGAAGGCGCTTCCCGCTTCGGCGATAACCGTCGCAGAAATTGATTTCTCGGGCTGCACTTGAAACGCGGCATTACCCTGAGGCATTCCCTTCCCAGCTATACGTGAGTGCAGCTCCATGATGCGGCACAATCTGAAGGCTGTGCTTTGCACACGGGCCACCTGGGCCTAGTGTGGAATCAAGCCCTCGATTCCCAAGGAGAGAAGCATGAAGTCAGCGAAGTGGATTTCTGGGGTAATGCTCGGGTTCTGCTTGGCCACAAGCTATCCTGCATTGGCGCAAGGCAACAGCCAAGGTCATGGGCACGGCAATAGTCATGGCAAGCATGATGAGGATCGAGATGATTCTAGCTACTACGGGGCCAACGAACATCAGATTCATGAATGGTACGAGGCACATCTGTCAAATCTGCCGCCGGGGCTGGCCAAGAAGGATCGCTTGCCCCCGGGGCTCGAAAAGCAATTGGTAAGAAATGGATCTCTTCCACCAGGGCTGCAGAAACGGGTTGAACCCTGCCCGCGGAGTCTCGAGCACTATTTGCCTCCGCCACCGCCCCATTGCTCGCACGTCCTCATCGGGGGACACATCGTACTTTTGAATCATAAAACGAATGTGGTTGTGGACATCTTCCGCGTCGAGCAGTTTTAACTTGAAGTTCTCCATTCTCCTAGCGGCCTCGAACCTGACCGGGCCTCTTTCTCTTGGAGGCGCCAGTTCAGTCGTCGGAATGAGCTGGGATGGGCCGGACCACGGGCCGCCGGAACGCATGGCGCAGGAAGCTCTGCAGGCGATCCATATAGATGTAAACCACCGGCGTCGTAAAGAGCGTCAGCATCTGGCTGAGAATCAGCCCGCCGACGATGGCAATGCCCAATGGCTTGCGAATTTCCGAGCCCGCGCCGGTGCCCAGCGCCAGCGGCAGCGCGCCGAACATGGCGGCCATGGTCGTCATCATGATCGGGCGGAAGCGCAGCAGCGCGGCTTTGTAGATGGCCTCATCGGGACGCAAATCCTCCTGGCGTTCCACCTGCACCGCGAAATCGATCATCAGAATTGCATTCTTCTTCACAATGCCAATCAGGAGAAGGATGCCGATGATGGCGATGATACTCAGGTCCATGTGGACCAGTTGCAGCGCCAGCAGAGCGCCGATGCCCGCCGAGGGAATCGTCGAAAGAATCGTAATCGGGTGAATGAAGCTCTCGTACAGAATTCCGAGAACGATATAAACCGCTCCGAGCGCCGCCAGAATCCACATCGGCAAATCCCTTAAGGAATCCTGGAAGGCCTGGGCCGTGCCCTGGAAAGTGGCGTGTACGGTGTTTGGAACGCCTAAATCCAGTTTCGCCTGCTCGATGTGCTGCACTGCCGGACCAAGCGAAGCCCCGGGAGCAAGATTGAACGACAACGTGATCGAAGGGAAGATGCCTTGGTGGTTCACCGAGAGGGCCGTATTGGAATGCTCATAATGGGCGAAGGCGCTCAGAGGCACGAGCTTTCCCGAATTTGAGGGAACGTAGATATACTTCAGGCCCTCGGGATTTTCCTGATAGTCCGGCGCAACTTCCATTACCACATGGTATTGGTTCAGGCCTTTGTAGATATTCGAAACCTGCCGCTGACCGAAGGCGTCTCCAAGTGTGTTGTCAATGTCCTGGATGGAAACACCCAGTTTGCTGGCGGTGTCGCGATCGATGGAGATGTAGGATTGCAGTCCCTTGTCCTGCTGGTCGGAATTGATGTCACGCAGTTCGGGGATTTGCCGCATGCGCGCCATGATGATGGGCACCCAGTGGTAAAGATCTTCGAGATTGTCCGCCTGCAAGGTGTATTGGTATTGCGCCCCGCCAAAACGTCCTCCGACATTGACGTCCTGCGCGGACTGCATGAATAAGGACGCGCCGGGAATGTCCGCGGTTTTCTTGCGCAGGCGGGCGATCACCAGGTCGGCGTCAATCTTGCGTTCTTCGATCGGCTTCAGCTGGACGAACATCCGCGCGGTGCTGGTTCCGTTGCCACCGCCGGTGAACGAACTGACGGTGTCGACAGCCGGGTCAGCGAGAACGATGTTCGTGAACGCACGCATTTTCTTCGACATTTCATCGAAGGAAGTGTCCTGGTCCGCTTGAATCAGGCCCATAAGGCGGCCGGTGTCCTGCTGCGGAAAGAAGCCCTTGTTGACGTGGACAAACATGTACGCGCTGAGGAAAGCGGTGAAGATCGTAACGGCCAGAATTAACGGCTGTTGGCGCAAAACCCACCGGAGGGCGTGATCGTAGCCCTTGAGCATCCCGTTGAACGCGCCCTCCGAAATGCGGTAGGCGAGGCCGTGCTTCTTCCCAACATCGTGCCGCAGGAACCGCGCGCAGAGCATTGGCGTGGTGGTCAGCGAAACAAACATCGAAACGGCGATGGCCACGCTCAGCGTAACCGCAAACTCGCGGAACAATCGCCCGACGATTCCACCCATCATCAAAATCGGAATGAACACCGCCACCAGCGATGTGCTCATTGAGAGCACCGTGAAGCCGATTTCGCTGGAGCCTTGCATGGTGGCCGGGTAGGCCCCCATCCCCGCTTCCATGTGCCGCGCGATGTTTTCGATGACCACGATCGCATCGTCGACCACGAAGCCCGTGGAGATGGTCAGCGCCATGAGCGATAAGTTGTCCACGCTATAGCCGAGAAGATACATGACGCCGAACGTGCCTACCAGCGAGAGCGGAACCGCCACGCTCGGGATCACCGTGGCCCAATAATTTCGGAGAAACGCAAAAACCACGAGGATGACAAGGAGAATCGAGATCATCATCGTGCGCTCGACATCGTGCACCGAAGCCCGGATGACCAGCGTTCGGTCGTTCACGACGTTTAGGTGCAGTGAGGGAGATATGGAAGAGCGCAGCCACGGCAGCGTCGCTTTCACGCGATCAACCGTTTCGATCATGTTCGCGCCCGGCTGGCGAAATATGCCGATAATGACTCCCGGTTTGCCCGCGGGCAGCGCGAGGTTGCGGATATCCTCAACCGAATCGATCACATTAGCTACGTCGGAGAGTCGAACCACCGCGCCGGCATGTCCTCCGACAATCAGCGGTTCGTACTCGTAAGCTTTGAACAGTTGGTCGGTATCCGAAAGCGCCCAGGTATGCGTTTCGTTCGATAGCGAACCCTTGGCGAGATTCGAATTGGCCGATTGCAAAGATTTCCGCACCTGCTCCAGGCTGATTCCGTAACTGTTCAACTGCTGCGGATTCACCTGGACGCGCACCGCGGGCTTGGAAGAGCCCCAGGTGAACACCTGGCCGACGCCAGGAACCTGGGCGATCTTCTGCGCCAGTATGGAATCGGAAGCGTCGTAAATTTCCCCAATGGGAATAGTTTCCGAGGTCAGCGATAACAGCAGGATCGGCGCGTCCGCCGAATTTACCTTGCGATACGTCGGTTGGTTCGGCAAATCCGCGGGAAGTTGGCTGCGAGCAGCGTTGATGGCCGCTTCCACGTCGCGAGCGGCCGCGTTGATATCGCGGCTGAGATCGAACTGCAGCGCAATACCCGTGCTGCCCAGCGTCGACGTTGAGGTCATCTGTGTTACGCCCGCAATGCGGCCGAACTGCCGCTCAAGCGGCGTGGCAACCGCAGACGCCATCGTCTCCGGACTGGCTCCGGGAAGCCCCGCGCCTACGCCGATCGTGGGCAAGTCCACTTTGGGAAGCGGGGCGACCGGAAGATAACGAAACGCAAGCACACCTGAGAGAAATATCGCGATGGTTACCAGCGAAGTGGCAATGGGCCGGCGAATGAACGGAGCCGAAAAGTTGGACTGGAAGTTCATGTCCTAGTCTCCGTGCGCCGGCTCGTCGATCGGGTTACTGATGTTCAGGTGCAAGCGGCTGGCCAGCCAGTCAAATGCCAGGTAAACCACCGGCGTGGTGTAGAGCGTCAGAAGTTGACTGAGGATCAAGCCCCCGACGATGGTGATGCCCAAGGGGCGGCGCAATTCGGAGCCAACGCCCTGTCCAAGTGCAAGCGGAAGGCCGCCAAGCAAAGCCGCCATGGTCGTCATCATAATGGGCCGAAAACGCAGCAGGCAGGCCTCGTAAATTGCGTCCAGCGGCGACTTGCCATGCTCGCGCTCCGCCTCCAGCGCAAAGTCAATCATCATGATGGCGTTTTTCTTGACAATGCCGATCAAAAGAATCACGCCAATCAGTGAGACGATACTGAACTCCGTGTGGCACAGCATCAATGCGAGAATTGCGCCCACTCCTGCTGAAGGCAACGTCGACAGGATCGTGATCGGGTGAATATAGCTCTCATACAGAATGCCCAGAACGATGTAGACCGTCATCAGCGCGGCGAGGATCAGCAACGGTTCGTTCGAGACCGAGCGCAAGAACGCCGCCGCCGTGCCCTGGAACGTGGCCTCGATGCTCGGCGGCATGCCAATTTCCTGCCGCGCCTTTTCGATTTCGTCGGTGGCCGTGCCCAGTGAGGCGCCGGGCGCGAGGTTGAACGAAATTGTAACCACCGGGAATTGCCCCTGGTGATTGATGACCAAAGAGGCGCTGCCCGGCTCGAAGCGTGTGAAGGCGCTCAGGGGTACCTGCATCCCGTTCGAGGAACGCACGTAGATATCTTTCAACGCGCTGGGATTCTGCTGGAAATTTTTCGACACTTCCAGCACCACGTGATACTGGTTCAACTGCGTGAAGATCGTGGAGACCTGCCGCTGCCCGAAGGCGTCATACAAGGTGTTATCGATGTCCGCGGGAAGAATTCCCAGGCGTGAAGCGGTATCGCGGTCAATCGTAAGTGTGGCAACCAGGCCGTCGTTCAACTGGTCGGTGGCCACATCGCGCAAATCCGGCAAAGTCTTCAGTTTTTCGACGAACTTGGGCGTCCAGTAAGCCAGCTCCTGGGGATTCACGTCCTCCAGCGAATATTGAAACTGGGTTCGCGAGACACGGTCCTCGACCGTAAGATCCTGCACGGGCTGCATATAAAGCGTAATTCCGTCCAGCTTTGCGATTTCGGGTTGGAGCCTCCGGATAACGTCCGAAGCGCTGAGTTTGCGCTCGGAAAGCGGCTTCAAGTTGATCTGGATGCGGCCGCTGTTCAAGGTCGTATTCGTGCCGTCAATGCCGATGAATGAGGAAACGCTAGCAACGGCGGAATCCTTGAGAATGGCGTCCACCAGCGACTGCTGCCGCTGCGCCATGGCCGCGAACGAAACCGTTTGCGGTGCCTGCGACACACCCAGAATAAGGCCTGTATCCTGCACCGGGAAAAATCCCTTCGGAACGTAGATGTACAGCAGGATTGTGCCCACCAGCGTGGCAAACGTAATGATCAGCGTGGTGGTGCGGTAGCGCAAAACGACCTGAAGCGTGCGGCCATAAAATGCAATCACGTCGTTAAAAATCTTTTCTGATTTCCGGTAGAACCAAGTTTGCTGGCTTTCCGGTTCGTGCCGCAGCAATTTCGCGCACATCATCGGCGTCAACGTCAGCGAAACTGCCGCAGAGACGAGGATGGTAACCGCGAGCGTGACCGCGAACTCCCGGAACAGCCGCCCAACGATGTCGCCCATGAACAACAACGGGATCAACACCGCGATCAGCGAAACGGTCAGCGACACGATCGTGAAACCGATCTGTTCGGAGCCCTTGAGTGCGGCTTGCAGGGGCGAGTCGCCGTGCTCCAGATAGCGGGTAATGTTTTCGATCATCACGATGGCGTCGTCCACAACGAACCCCGTGGAGATCGTCAACGCCATAAGCGAAAGGTTATTGAGCGAATACCCGAGCAGATACATCACGCCAAACGTGCCGATGATGGAAAGCGGCACAGCGATACTCGGAATGACGGTAGCGCGCAGGCTGCGCAGAAACAGGAATATCACCATCACCACGAGGCCAATCGTAAGCAAGAGCGTGAACTGCACATCCTCCACGGAGGCGCGAATCGTGGTGGTTCGGTCTGTAAGAATTTCGACGTGAACCGAAGCCGGAAGCGCCGCCTGCAGCTGTGGCAGGAGTCTTTTTACCCGGTCAACGACGCTGATGATGTTCGCGCCGGGCTGCCGCTGAATATTCAGGATCACCGCGGGCTCGCGGTTGGCCCAGGCGGCTTGCATCACGTTTTCCGCGCTGTCCACTGCCGTCGCTACGTCGGTCAGCCGGACGGGCGCGCCGTTGCGATAGGCGATGATGATAGAGTTATACCCGCTACTCGAAAAAAGCTGGTCGTTTGCGCCGATCGTGTACGCCTGATGCTTCCCGTCGAAGGTGCCCTTCGCTTGATCGATATTCGCGTTAGAGAGCGCCGTGCGCAGATCCTCCAGGCTCAGCCCATAAGACGCTAAAGCCGTCGGATTCGCCTGCACCCGCACTGCGGGACGCTTCCCACCACTGATGCTCACCAGGCCGACTCCGGAGAGCTGTGAAATTTTCTGCGCAAGTGTGGTGTCGGCAAGGTCCTCCACCTTTTCCAAAGGCAGCGTTGAGGACGTGACCGCCAGCGTAAGAATCGGCGCATCGGCCGGATTCACCTTGCTATAGATTGGCGGGTTCGGCAGGCCTTGTGGCAACAGATTCGAAGCGGCATTGATTTCCGCCTGTACTTCCTGCTCGGCCACATCAATGTTCAGATCGAGATTGAATTGCAGCGTGATGACCGAGCTTCCGAAAGAACTCGTCGAGGTCATTTGCTGCAAGCCGGGAATTTGTCCGAAGTCGCGCTCCAGCGGCGCGGTCACCGACGACGCCATCACATCTGGGCTCGCGCCTGGGTAGAAGGTCAGCACCTGGATGGTCGGATAGTCCACCTGGGGCAGCGCGGAAACGGGCAACTGGCGATACGCCACCAGCCCCACCAGAATCACGCCGACCATCAAGAGCGTGGTTGCTACGGGCCGTAGAATAAACGGCCGCGACGGATTCATCGTGCGGGTCCCCCAGCGGGTGAGGCATCGTAAGGAGCGCGATTGGCGGCGGCCGGACTCTTGCTGCTGGTTGGCGCCCCGTTTCCATGGCGCGGCTCGACCTTGCTGCCTTCCTGCAGCTTGTCCTGTCCATCGGTGACGACGACATCCCCGGCTTCCAGGCCTTCGGTAACGCCCGTGATCCCGCCCGTGGTTTCAGCCAGAGTGACGCTGTGAATCTTGACGGTGTTGTCCGAGTCGACACCGAAAACGTAAGTCCCCTGTGGACCGCGCAAAATGGCGGTCGTCGGCACCAGAACGATGTTCTTCTTCGTCTCCACCAGCAGATGCACGTTTACGAACTGATTGGGAAACAGTTCGTTCTTCGCATTGTCAAACACCGCTTTGAGCTTGTACGTCCCCGTGGTCGTATCAATCTGGTTGTCAATGGTCAGCAGCTTCCCGGTCGCTATTTTCGTCGTGTTGTCCCGATCGAAGGCTTCCACCGTCAGCGGCGGGCCCTTGCGCATTCTTGCCATCACCTGCGGAAGCTGATCCTGCGGCAGCGTGAAAATCACCGCGATGGGCTGCAACTGCGTGATCACCAGAAGTCCGTTGGTGTCCGTGGCGTGAACCATGTTGCCAATGTCCACCAGGCGAAGTCCAATCCGTCCGGAAATCGGTGCGGTGATGTGCGCATACTGGATCTGGAGTTTTGCACTGTCGATCGCCGCCTGGTCCGCTTTGATCGCGCCCTCGTTCGTGCCCACCAGGGCTTGCTGCGTGTCGAGTTGCTGCTTGGGGATCACCCCTTCCTTGAAGAGAAGCGTGTAGCGCTCGAAATCCACCTGAGCGTCGCGGAGTTGTGCCTGATCCTTCGCCAATTGCCCCTGCGCCTGCTCGAGTTGCACCTGGTAAGGTCGCGGGTCGATCTCGATTAGCGACTCCCCTTCCTTCACGTACTGGCCCTCGGTAAAATTGATCTTGACGATTTGTCCGTCCACGCGCGAGCGGACCGTTACGGTGTTAAACGCGGTGACATTTCCCAAACCGTTGAAGAAGACAGGCAGATCGCCGCGCGTGGCCGTGGCGACCACGACGGGCACAACAAAGTTGCCATGGGCATTCGGTGCACCCGCCCGAGCGCCCTTGGCGGCAGCTGACGTTTCGCTTTGTGCGCCCCGGCCCCGGAAGTACCAGTAAGCCCCACCCGCCAATACGACAACCAGCAGCCAGACCCACCAATGACTTCCCTGCCCGCCTTGCGGCGGCCCCGGAAACGTACTGCCCGGTGTCGGGGTGCGGGACTCCCGCACATCCAGCGAATCTGTTGGGCTCATTCCGCGATGCTCCTGTCTGCTGTCGAATCTTTGGGTACTTCTCTGAAGCCTGGCCTTGGGCACCTGCCGTCATCAGTGGGCGAAAACTATGGCACACAGCCTATAAGAGTTTCCCGCTTGCTTCCATATAGGACGCGAGCCGCGGAAAAATAGTTACGCTCCCAGGTCCGGCGAGAGGTGGCCGGAAGAGTCTGGCCGGCCCGCCAGGGGGCCAGCAATCATCTGTTCAGTAGCCGCCCCGCCGTCGTACACTGTCCGGGCCCTTTCCGGTTCGGGGGAAACGGGCCGCGACATTTCAAACCGAGGGAGCGGAAAAAAACATGCTAAAAGGCATCGTTTTAGGCATCCTGCTGGGTTTCGTGCTGCTGTTTCTTGGAGCCTACTTCTATTTTTCCACGGGACATGCCCCCGTCGCCACCAATTCGCCGCAGATGCCCTTTGAAAGCCAGTTTGCCCGGATGGCTCTCCACGCTTACCTGAACAAGGCCCCGCATGTGAATTCTCCCGTTCCAGTCGATGAGGCGAACCTGTCGGCGGCGGCAAATCTCTACAAGCAGAACTGCGCCGTGTGCCACGGTCTGCTTGGAGAACCTCACAACGCCATCGGCCACGGCATGTTCCCCAGGCCACCACTCTTGTTTCGGGGAGTGGGCGTGACCGACGACGAGCCATGGGAGATTTTCACCATCATGTCCGGTGGCATCCGGATGACGGGAATGCCGGGCTTCAAAGACAGCCTGAGCGACACGCAGATGTGGCAGCTTGCCCAGTTGCTGAAGAACGCCGATAAGCTGCCTGACTCCGTAAAGGCGGTACTTTCGTCCACGCCGCCCAGCGCCGCTCCAGGACAACCGTCGGCTCCCGCCCCAATGGCAGCGCCCGCAAACGCAAGTGAACCGGATCACGATCACGCACACTGATTCGTCTGTTGAGCTACAATCAAACGAAACGCCGTACTTTACAACGAGCCCTGACCCAAATCAGCTGCCGACCCTCTCGACCTGGCCCAGTTGACTCGTTTCAAGCTTCGCCAGGCAGGCGGGTACGAGTGATTTCATGTCCGCTAACCGATTGGATTTAGCGCAGAGAATCAGGACGGCAATCCTTTTACCCGCAAGGTTTTGCTGGTATTCGAGACCCTGATCTGCCGTAAGAACTACCTGGAGCCCGGCTGACTCGGCCCGTCGCAGCAATTCACCATTCTTGAGTCCAGCGAGGCCGGTGAACCGCTCTGTTTGGCAATCCGGATCGGGGTGGTAGAGCCGAAGTCACTCGTCAATTCACTCGTCGATGAGAATGCGCATTTATGACCGGAAGAGATGTTGCCTGGCTTCTTCGAGTGCAGCGATTGCCGCTTCGCGGCAGACAGTAGGAAATCCCTCCAGAAAGTCCTCTAGCGTTTCCCCGCTTTCAAAGTACTCAAACAGTGCCTGGACGGACACTCGCGTACCCCGAAAGACTGGGGTGCCTCCAAGGATTTCCAGATCTTTGACAATCACTGCCATGCACGAATGCTATCACGCGGTTCTCCGCAAATTCCGCCTCGGATGCTAAGCCCGCAGGGAGCCCTTTTGGCCCGCCGAACGGAGCAGCGAGTCCGCCCGTCGAAGTTCGGGAAACATCCACGCCCAGAGCACCGTCACGACTATCGCTCCGAGTCCACCCAGAACGACCGCAGGCACCGCGCCAAACCATTGCGCGGCGAGGCCGGATTCAAACTCTCCCAACTCGTTCGAGGCGCCGATGAAGATCATGTCCACGGCGTTCACGCGCCCCCGCATCTCATCCGGCGTTTCCACTTGAATCAGGACCCCGCGCACCACCACGCTCACCATGTCCGCGGCCCCCACAAAGAACAGCGAGATCATCGAGAGGACCAGGTTCCGCGAAAACCCGAAAACCATTGTGAACACCCCAAACCCGGCCACACACCAGAGCATCGTCGCTCCCGCCCGCTTCCGGATTGGCTTATAGGCAATCAGGATCGCCATCACCAGAGCGCCAACTCCCGGCGCGCTGCGAAGCAACCCCAATCCCCACGGACCGGTAGCCAGTATTTCCTTGGCATACACGGGAAGCAGCGCCACCGCGCCGCCGAGCAGCACGGCAAACAGGTCCAGCGAAATCGATCCCAGCACCAGTTTGTGATTCCAGATGTAGTGGAATCCTGCGAATACTGTTTTCAACGAGAAGCGCTCCCGCGGCCGCGGAGGTGATTGAATCTCGATTCGCGTGGTGACCAGCATCGCGATCGCCCCCGCGCACATCGCCGTGGCATACACCGCCACCGGTCCCCGGAAAAACGCATACAGCAAGCCACCCATAGCGGGACCCAGAATCGTCGCGAACTGAAAGATACTGGAGTTCCACGCCACCGCGCCCTGGAACTGCTCTTCGGGCACGAGTTGCGGCAACAGCGCCCGGCTGGCGGGCATGCTGAAGCTGCGCACCGAGCCGACCAGGATCAGGATCGCCAGAATCGGCGCCACCGTGCCTGTCCGATGCAGGTGCTCCACCTGGAAAGCGACCGCGAGCAGCAACGCGGAGCAAATGGCGAACCCCGCGTAGCAGAGCGTCAGGAGATTTTTTCGATTGAACCGGTCTGTGACGTGGCCCGCAACCAGAAACAGGAGAAAGCCGGGAAGGAACTGTGCCAGCCCGGTCAGGCCCAGGTCCAGCGGACGGTGCGTGATCTCGTAAACTTGCCAGCCAACTGCAACCGACTGCATCTCCGTACAAAAAACGATGCAAAATCGCGCGAGTTGGTAGTACCGGAAACCCGAGAACTGGAAGACCGCAGTGCCTGCGGTGGAGCGATGGTCGCCATTGGCCATGCCCACCTAGTGTGCCATAACCCGCCAAGTTTCCCTTGGGGTGCAATCCCAGGTAACTTCACAAATTTGCTTCCTCGTTGTAGAAGTAGAGAGTCCTCAATGGATGCCGCCGTCGTCGGGAGCCGCCGCTTTTGTACTTTCGCCCCAGTTCGCTGCAGGATGCCCTGAACATACTCGCCGATACGCGCGCTACCATCCTCGCCGGAGGAACGGACGTATTTCCCGCGCTCGGGGAGCGGCCGCTCTCGGGCCCCGTGCTTGATATTTCAGGCCTGGACGAAATCAAATCGATCCAGGAAACTCAGGAACATTTCCAGTTCGGCGCGCGCACCACGTGGACCGAAATTCTCGCCACTCCCCTGCCGCGCGGTTTTGATGGACTCAAAGCCGCCGCACGCGAAGTCGGCTCCGTGCAGATTCAGAACCAGGCGACCATCGCCGGAAATCTGTGCAACGCTTCGCCGGCCGCCGACGGCGTGGCCGCCCTGCTCGCACTGGACGCAGAAGTGGTCTTGGCCTCGCGCACGGCGTCGCGCGCCCTTCCGCTCGCCGAATTTATTCTCGGCAACCGCAAGACGTCGCGCCAGCCGGACGAATTGCTCATTTCCGTTCGCGTGCCTCGCCGCGTCGAAAATGCGGTTTCCACGTTCCTCAAGCTGGGCGCGCGACGCTATCTGGTAATCTCGATTGTCATGGTGGCGGCAAATCTGCTCCTCGAGCCGGATGGCGCCATTCGAGAGGCGCTGCTGTGCGTTGGCTCCTGTTCGCCCGTTGCGCAAAGGCTGCCGGCATTGGAGCGCGACCTTGTTGGCAGGCGCTTGCGTTCGGAGCTGGCTGCAATAGTGAAAGCCGAGCATCTTGTCCATCTTTCCCCGATCGACGACGTGCGTGCCACGGCCGCCTATCGCCGCGATGCCGCACGGACGCTCGTTGGGCGTGCCTTGGAAGAGTGCGTGCTAAAGGCTTCCGCAATATGAACCCGGTCACATCCGCGCAGCCGTTGACGCGCCTCTCCATTCGACTGAATGGCGAACTCCGCGAGATTCAATCCGATCCTCGCTCGCGCCTCTCCCAGGTCTTGCGGGAAGAGTTTCATCTCACCGGAACGAAAGTTGGCTGCGACGCCGGAGACTGCGGCGCATGCACGGTGCTGCTTAACGGGCAGCCCGTCTGTTCTTGCCTGACCGCCGTTGGCCAGTTGCATGAAGCAACCGTCGAGACGATCGAAGGGCTTCGAAGCTCCTCTCCGAAGTTCGATGGGTTGCAACAGTCGTTTCTGCGGCACGGCGCCGCGCAGTGCGGCATCTGTACCCCAGGAATGCTTGTGTCCTCGGTGGCCCTGCTCCACCAAAATCCGCAACCCACCGAGTTACAAGTGATGGACGCGCTGGGTGGAGTTCTTTGTCGCTGCACCGGATACCGCAAAATCGTACGAGCGGTCTTGGAAGCGAACCACGCAATGAACGCGGAGGCGCCTGCCTCCAGTCACGGACCCGTGGGGCAACGAGTAGTTCGCCTCGACGGCCGAAAAAAGATTCTGGGTCAGGAGATTTTTGGCGCCGACGAATGGCCCGAAGACGCGCTTGTTCTCCGGGTCGTCCGCTCTCCGCATCACCGGGCGGAATTTTCATTCGGCGATCTCGATGCATATCGGCGGTCAAATCCCCGAATCGAGGCCATCTTCACCGCTCGCGACGTGCCCGGGAAAAATTGCTTCGGCGTCATACCCCCATTTGCTGATCAGCCGGTCTTCGCCGAAACGGAAGCAAGATTTCTGGGAGAAGCGGTCGCGGCCCTCGTAGGCGACCAGGAAACTATCGCCAGGCTGGACCTTCGCCAATTCCCCGTAACGTGGAAGTTGCTGCCAGCCCTGGAGGACCCGCAACAGTCGCTGCTGCCCGGCGCCCCTCTGGTTCACGCTTCCCGGCCCGGCAATATTCTCGTGGGCGGCCGCGTTGTCCATGGTGACGTTGACGATGCGCTCCGCACAGCGGATGTGACCGCCGAAGTCGAGTATGAAACCGGCTTTATCGAACACGCCTATATCGAGCCCGAAGCCGGCTTCGCTCGCCGCGTGGGCGATCGCATCGAAGTGCAAGCCTGCACGCAGGCGCCCTACAACGACTTGAAAGATATTGCTGCCATTTTGGGAATTCCCGAATCCAGCGTGCGCATCATCCCGACTGCGGTCGGCGGCGGCTTCGGCTCGAAGCTCGATCTTTCGCTTCAACCATTTCTCGTCGTGGCCGCGTGGAATCTACGGCGCCCTGTGCGCATGACCTATTCGCGGCCGGAATCGATCCGCTCCACCACCAAGCGGCACCCCTCCAAAATCTTTTGCCGCGCTGGCGCCACGTTGGATGGAAAGCTCGTGGCGATGGATTTCGCGGCTGACTTCAACACCGGCGCCTATGCTTCCTGGGGTCCCACCGTGGCCGCCCGCGTCCCGATTCACGCTTCCGGGCCTTACAAAGTTCCCCACTTCCGGGCCGTCACGCGCGCGATTCATACGCACCTCCTGCCCGCCGGGGCGTTTCGCGGATTCGGCGTTCCGCAAGGCACTATCGCGCAGGAACAGCTTTATGATTCGCTTGCCGAAAAGTTGGGGATGGACAAACTCAAATTCCGCCTTCTGAACGCGCTCGAAAACGAGAGCCCGACCGTGACCGGCCAGGTCCTCGGCAGCGGCGTGGGCCTTCGCGCGTGCTTCGAGGCGCTCGAGCCGCGCTGGCGCCAGGCGCGCAAAGAATCCAGCGCGTTCAACGCTGCGTCACGCAACTCTCTGCGCCGCGGCGTTGGCGTGGCCGGGATGTGGTACGGCTGCGGCAACACTTCCCTTCCCAATCCTTCCACAATGCGCGTGGGTCTCAAGCGCGATGGGCGCATCGCGCTTCATCAAGGTGCCGTGGACATCGGCCAGGGCTCCGCCACCGTGGTCACCCAGATTTGCGCCGAAGCGCTCGGCGTGCCACTCGATAAGTTTGATCTGCTCTCCGGAGACACGGACATCACGCCGGACTGCGGCAAAACCTCGGCCTCACGCCAGACTTTCGTCAGCGGAAAAGCCGCCTTCCTCGCCGGCGAGCAATTGCGAAAGGCCATTCTGAGCCTGGCCGGCGCCTGCGATTGCGCCAGATTTGAATTGGCGGACGGAGCCGCGATCCTCGAGGATGCCGGCATACGCAAGCACGTTTCGCTCCTCGATTTGCCGCTCGACAATCGCGGTTATGTGGCCAGCGCGGAGGCCACCTTCGATCCCTCGGTCTCGCCACTCGATGAAGATGGTCAGGGCATTCCATACGCCGTCTTCGGATTTGGCGCGCATCTCGCCGAAATCGAAGTGGACACCGAACTTGGAACCATCAAAGTCCTGCGGCTCGTCGCGGCGCACGACGTCGGCCGCGCCATCAATCCCACGCTAGTCGAAGGGCAGATTGAGGGCGGCGCCGCACAAGGGCTCGGTATGGCGCTCATGGAGGAATTCTTCCCCGGCAAAGGAGAGAATCTTCACGATTATCTCATCCCTACTATCGGCGACATGCCGCCCGTGGAATCCATTCTCATCGAGGACCCTTCCGCCGTTGGTCCGTATGGCGCAAAGGGCGTGGGTGAGCAAGCGCTAATTCCCACGGCGCCGGCGATTCTCAACGCGCTGTACGATGCGGCGGGCGTGCGCATTCGCAAATTGCCTGCAACGCCCGACAAGGTCCGCGCGGCGATTCTTGCAAAGGCCGCGGGTCGGCACACGGGGGAATCTCGATGACAGAAGTCTTCCCTCCCGACACGGTCCGTTGCGACGCCTGCCCCGTCCTCTGCTATATCAAACGTGGCCATGCCGGCGCGTGCGACCGCTACGCGAACGTCGACGGCCAACTTGTGCGCGTCGATCCGCATATTCTCCTCGACCGCGCCAAATCGCAAGGCACGCCCCTGGTTCCCTTCCTCGAACGCGAAGGCGACTGGGACGGCAAGCTCACAAAGGGCCAGGAGACTTTCGTCACAGCGATTGGCGCGGGAACAACGTATCCCGACTACAAACCGGCCCCGTTCATCGTCTCCACTGAAATCGAAGGCGTGGACATGGTCACCGTGGTTACCGAAGGAATCTTCAGTTACTGCGGTGTGAAGCTTAAGATCGACACCGACCGGCACCTTGGACCCGAACGCAATTTTGTGCGCGCGCAGGGCGAACCGGTCGGGCACATCACCACGGCGGAGTACGGCTCGCAGATGCTGTCGCTCGGCGGCGTGCGCCATCTCACCGGCGGGAGCAAGAGCGAGGGTCGCGTCACTTGCGAAACACTCCTCGATCTCTGTAACGGCAAAGAAGTGGAGCTAACAATTGACGAAGGGGCCTCGATTCGCGTCGCCGCTGGGAAGCCGCCGGTAGTCAACGGCCAGCGCGAAGAACGCATGCGCGTCGGCTGCGGCTCCGCCACCATCGGCATGTTCGCCAAGCAATGGTTCGGCAAGGTGGACGACGTGGTCGTGGTGGACGATCACATCACCGGCGTGCTGAGCGAGCATCAGGCCGGTAAATTATTGGGCGTGCGGGAAACCGGCATCGCGATCCAGGGCCGCCGCTCCACGCCTGGCCGCTATTTTCAGGTCGCCGAGCCTGGCACCGGTTGGGGTGGCACGAATATTTCCGATCCCCTCACTATCCTCCGGCCATTCAAGGCGAAATCTGCGTGGCCGCAGTTGCGCCTGCTCATGGTCAGCACCACCGGCGAACAGTATGCCTATTACGAACTCGACAAAGATTTGCGGCCGGTGGAAAAGGATCTGCCCGAAGTGCTGAAGGAATCCGTGCTGCGCATCCGCGAAAATTGCGAGCCCGCGCTCACCACCGTTCTCTTCATGGGGGGCGCCGGGGGTTCCTTACGCGCCGGCGTCACGGAAAATCCCGTGCGCCTCACCGAATCTGTGAAGCGCAAAATTACGCGCGTCACCTGCGGAGGCGCGCCGGCCTACGTTTGGCCCGGCGGTGGCATCACGTTCATGGTGGACGTCACGCGCATGCCCGAAAATGCGTTTGGATATGTGCCCACCCCGGCGCTCGTCGCGCCCGTCGAATTCACTCTCAAGAAGGACGATTATGCGCTCCTCGGCGGCCATGTGGACCATGTGCGCCCGCTCGGCGAAGTAATTGCCGAGAAGGAGCGGCAGCGTCAGGTGGAATCGTTGCCGCAAAATCCCTGGCCGCTCAAACCGTTTGCGGGGAGCACCGAGTCGTGAGAGAGCCGGCGCAAATTCGAATGCTACCCGATGGCCGTCGGTTGCATCTCCAGGACGGACCGATAGACCTGATCGTCGATGCGGATGGCGCGCGGGAGAATATCGCTCTTGCGTATGAAACCGCGGCACGCCGCTTTGTCACGATTCTCGATGAGCTGTGCTCGGAACTCCCGCTCCTTCGTAGCCGTGTCCGTGACAATGCGTCTCGTCCCCGTGGCGCCATCGCGCAGCGCATGTTTGACGCCGTCCTTCCTTACAGCCACAACCTCTTTGTCACTCCGATGGCCGCAGTTGCCGGCTCCGTCGCCGAGGCCGTCCTGCAATCGATGCTCGAGGCTGCGCCTTTGGATCGCGCTTACGTCAACAATGGTGGCGATATCGCCCTCCACTTGTCCGACGGACTCCTCTACACCATCGGCATGGTCGAACGCCCGGACCGTCCTTCGCTTTTCGGCTCTCTCGAAATCTCTGCTGACGATCCCGTCCGAGGCGTTGCCACCAGCGGCTGGCGTGGACGCAGCTTTTCGCTCGGCATTGCGGACGCCGTCACCGTGCTTGCGCCAACGGTTTCCGCGGCTGACGCAGCCGCAACAATCATCGCCAACGCCGTGGATCTCCCAGGCCATCCCGCCATCACTCGCATCTCCGCGCGAGAAATCGCCCCGGACTCCGATCTCGGCGCTCTCCCCGTTACGCGCAAGGTTGATCCGCTCAGCGCATTCGATGTCCAGGCCGCTCTCGCATCGGGCATCGAAATGGCAGAATTCTGTCGCGCTCGTGGCTTGATTCACTCCGCGGCGCTCTGCTTGCAGGGCTGCACCCGAATCGTCGCCGCGACAACGGTGCATAGCCTTCCCCAAGTATTCCAAAGGAGCCTGTTGCATGCATGAGGTCCAACTCCGCAAACGCGTGATCGTCGTCGAAGAGATCCTGCACGAAGGTGGCCCGGTCGCGAGCACGCCGCTGCGCCGTGCCGCGGCACTCGCCGTCATCCATAATCCGTTCGCTGGAAGATATGTCCCCGAAATCGTCGGCTTCATGGAGGATCTCAATCCCTTGGGTCTGCAAATGGCCAAGGCACTCGTGGACGCTCTGGGCGGCAACCCCAAAATCGTGGAAGGGTACGGCAAGGGAGCCATCATCGGCCAGGCTGGAGAGCTCGAGCACGGCGCACTCTGGCACGCTCCGGGCGGCTACGCCATGCGTGAACTCCTCGGCAACGCCAAGGCCATTGTGCCCTCCACCAAGAAAGTTGGCGGGCCGGGAACGCGCCTCGACGTGCCCATTACCCACATCAACGCGTCTTATGTACGCAGCCACTTCGATGCCATGGAGATTGGTATCGCCGATGCCCCGAGGGCCGACGAAATGCTCCTCGCTCTGGTGATGACCACCGGACCGCGCGTCCATGCACGCGCCGGCGGACTAAAAGCCAGCGAAATCAAAGGCGCAGACGGTTTGCGTTAACTTTTGTAGCGGCCGCCTTCCGAGGCGGGCGCGCTTTGAGAGGCTCACGAACCAACCGCGATCTCCGTTTCTAGAGGAACCATGAAATCCAAAATCCGCAAGATCGTCACATTCGTCGAAGAGACTCGCACCGAGATGGGTAAAGATGTAAGCCCACCCACGCGCCGTGCTGCCGCCGCCGCGGTAATCGAAAATCCGTTCTCCGGGCGCTACGTAGAAGACCTGACAGAACTCATGGAAATTGGCGAGGAACTTGGCTCGCTCCTGACGGAGCGCGCGGTTGCCGCGCTCGGCATTCCCGGTCCATCCGCGGAGAGTTACGGCAAAGCCGCCGCTGTCGGTGAAAACGGCGAACTCGAGCACGCCGCCGCGATCCTGCACCCAAAGCTGGGCACGCCGGTACGCAAAACGCTTGGCAAAGGGGCGGCACTGATCCCCTCCTCGAAAAAACGGGGTGGACCCGGCGTAGCGCTCGATATCCCGCTTGGCCACAAGGATGCGGCCTTTGTCCGCAGCCATTTCGACGGCATGGAAATCCGCGTAAACGATGCCCCGCGCGCCGATGAAATTCTCGTCGCCATCGCCGTCACCAACAGCGGGCGTCCCCTGCCGCGCGTCGGCGGCTTGACCAAAGATCAGATCAAAGGCGAGGACGGGCTGCGCTAGCAACGAAGGCGCAGCTCGGCATCCCGGGCCCTTTGTTACTTCACAATCTTCGGGAGCCTCGTCGCCGGCGGCGTATTCCGGCTGCGCTCGCTTTTCACTTCCCCGTCGATAATCACCATGCCGATGCCCGGCAGGTCGCCCAATCGGACGCTCTCGAGCACCGTCTTCCCCGCCGAGTGCTGTGGCGCGTCCATCAACACGAAATCCGCCGCGCGCCCCACCTCGATCAAGCCGCCGTCGAGATTTCGCATCCGAGCGGTATTGCCCGTGGCGAAGCAAAACGCCACCTCAGCCGGAATTTCAGCTACCGACGATAGCGCCGCAATCACGCGCAAAATTCCCAGGGGCTGCACGCCCGAACCCGCCGGAGCGTCTGTGCCAAGAATCACGCGATGAAGCTGCTCGAGCTCCTTCGCCGTGCGCAACGTAAACAAAGCTGCGCGCTCGTTGCCGTTGTGCACAATTTCCAGCGCGCGTCGCGATTCCTCGCACAGCCCGCGGATCTGCGCGTCGGGCAGCGCCGTATGTCCGCCGTTGATGTGCCCAATGACGTCCGCATCCGCCGCCAGCACGACGTCTTTATCAATCAAGCTTGAGCCCGGGATCGACGGCCCGCCCGTGTGGATTGTGCTCTGAATCCCGTGCTTGCGCGCCCAAGCCACCATCTGCCGCGCCGTCGCCCCGTCCTTGACGCTTCCGAGCCCTACTTCGCCAAGCAGCCGCACCCCGGCCTCGGCCAGCCAACGAAAATCCTCTTCCACCATGCCGTGCTCGATCACCGGAGCGCCCGCCAGCACTTTCACGCCGCTCGGCCGCAACGCCGCAAACGCCCGCTGTGCTGTGATCGCCAGGGCCTTCACGCCGAGCACGTCTTTCGGGCGGCCCGGCATGTGCACTTCGCCCGCGGACACCATCGTGGTGACGCCCCCATGCAGGCAACTATCGATCCAGCCAAGCTGGTTTTGCCGTGGCGTCCAGTCGCCGGCCACGGGATGTACGTGGCTGTCTATCAGGCCCGGCGTCAAAGTCATGCCGTTCGCGTCGATCATCCGCGTCGCGCCCTCCATGTCCACTTCCCGTTCGCGGCCGATGGTGGCGATCCGGCCGTCCTTGGCCACCACAGTGTCCGCGTCCAGCACCGGGCGTCCCAGGTCACCGCTCAGCAGCGTGCCAATGTTCCGGATCACCATCTTCGCCCCTGCGTTCGACTTCGCTCCCTCTTCGTGCGCCATCGCCTCGCCACCTCTCTCCGTAACTCGTCCCCCACACGCTCGCTCACCTTTTCTATAGAAGCCGATTCGCTCGCGCAATGACTTTTTGTAGCGCAGCAACTTCCATCTGTGAGCGAATGAGTTCAATGCAATAATTTCGTATGGTTCTTCTGGTGATGGGCGTTGCAGGGTCGGGCAAGACCACCATCGGCACACTGCTGGCCCAAAAGCTGGGCTGGACGTTTCTGGATGCGGACGAGTTTCACTCCCCCGCCAATCGCGAAAAAATGCACCACGGGATTCCCCTGACGGATGCCGATCGCCTTCCCTGGCTGAACGCCATTCACCAGGAAATGCTTCGCCGCGGCGCAAAAGGCGAAAGCCTCGTGCTCGCTTGCTCCGCGTTGCGCCAAAGCTATCGCGAAATTCTTTCCGCCAATCTCCCGGTTACCTTGATCTATTTGCGCGCCACCGCCGATCTATTGCACCGCAACTTCGCCCACCGTTCGGGCCATTTCGCGCAGGAGAATCTGGTACCGAGCCAGCTTGCCACCCTCGAAGAACCCGCCTCGGCGCTCGTCGAAGACATCTCGCAAACTCCGGATCAAATCGTGACCGATGTCTGCGCTCGCCTGAAACTCTGCTGACCCGTTCCGCAACCGACAAAGCTCGCCTCAAGTTGAATAAGTTTGCTCCAAATGTCAGAAGCGACCTCATACCTGGTGGGATGGGGGTCGGAACTTTACCTCCGACGTCGCAATACCAAGAAAAGCGGGCTTCAGCCCACTGAGGAATTGCTCGCATGCTTTTCGGCCCATTTACGAGCTAGGTTCTACTTATTAGAATACAAGCGCAGTAGCATCCGAATCGCTCCCCAAAGGACTCTGGGAAAACCCACATGGCTTCCTCCAACAAGAAATTGCGCAGTCAAGCGTGGTACGGCGGCACCGACCGCGACGCCTTCATCCACCGCGGCTGGATGAAAAATCAGGGCTATCCCGGCGACCTCTTCGACGGCCGCCCGGTCATCGGCATCTGCAATACCTGGTCCGAACTCACTCCCTGCAACACGCACTTCCGCGATCTCGCCGAATGGGTGAAGCGCGGCGTCTGGGAAGCGGGCGGCTTTCCGCTGGAATTTCCCGTAATGTCGCTCGGAGAAACTCAGATTCGCCCGACGGCCATGTTCTTCCGGAATCTCGTCAGCATGGACGTGGAAGAATCCATTCGCGGCAATCCCATGGACGGTGTCGTCCTACTGATGGGCTGCGATAAAACTACGCCGTCGCTAATCATGGGAGCGGCTTCATGCAATCTTCCAACCATCGGCCTCTCCGGTGGCCCTATGCTCAACGGTAAATTTCGAGGGGGCGAATTGGGCTCCGGCACCGGCGTTTGGCAGATGTCCGAACAGGTGCGCGCCGGCACGATGCCGATGTGCGATTTTGTCGAAGCGGAATCCTGCATGAACCGTTCCAAAGGCCACTGTATGACCATGGGCACCGCCTCCACGATGGCCTGCATGGTCGAGGCCCTCGGCCTCAGCCTCCCCGGAAACGCGGCGATCCCCGCCGTCGATGCCCGGCGCAACACGCTGGCCCAGCTCACCGGCCGCCGCATCGTGGAAATGGTGCGGGAAGACCTGATCCTCTCGCGTATTCTGACGCGGCAGTCCTTTGAAAATGCCATCATGGCCAACGCCGCAATTGGCGGCTCGACGAATGCCGTGATCCACCTGTTGGCGATGGCCGGACGAATTGGCGTTCCCCTGTCGTTGGCCGATTTCGATAAACTCGGCTCCCGTCTTCCCTGCCTGCTCGATCTCCAGCCCTCTGGCACTCACCTGATGGAGGACTTCTTCTATGCGGGCGGCTTGCCGGTGATCCTTCGCGAACTGTTGGAGTCGGGCGCGCTGCACCGCGATGCACTGACCGCGAATGGCAAATCGATCGGAGAAAATGTCGCCGCCGCCGAATGCTGGAATCGCGACGTGATTCGCGCATTCTCCGCCCCGTTCAAGCCGCACGCCGGAATCGCGGTTCTTCGCGGAAATCTGGCCCCGGATGGTGCCGTCATCAAGCCCTCCGCGGCCAGCGAGCGCCTTTTGAAGCATCGCGGCCGCGCCCTTGTGTTTGAGAACTCCGAAGAAATGCACGCGCGAGTGGAAGACGAAAATCTTGCCGCTGACGAAAATTCCGTGATGGTCTTGAAAAACTGCGGCCCGAAGGGTTATCCAGGCATGCCCGAGGTGGGAAACATGCCCATTCCACGCGTCCTGTTGCGCAAGGGCCTTACGGACGTCGTGCGCATCTCCGACGCGCGCATGAGCGGCACCGCCTATGGCACTGTCGTTCTCCACGTTTCGCCGGAAGCGGCCGCCGGCGGACCGCTCGCGGTCGTTCACGAAGGCGACTGGATCGAACTCGATGTGCCGTCGCGTTCGCTGAAGCTCGATATACCGGGCGCCGAACTCGCCGCGCGGCTCGCAAAATGGAAGCCTCAGGCAGTGCCGGATCGCGGCTGGAAGAAACTCTACGTAGAACACGTTATGCAGGCCAGCGTCGGGGCGGATTTCGATTTTCTCGTAGGCTCCAGCGGCGCCGACGTGCCGCCGGAATCTCATTGACCGCTATCCAATCTTGGCAGGCTATTCGATCCCAAGAATCTTGCGGTTCCCGGCCACGTCCCGCTTCGCTGCGGCAAAATCGTCGAACGAACTCGTCGCCGCCTGAATCATGTGCCGTGCGATGAACGGCGCGCCTTCCGCTGCACCCTGCTCCGCGCTCTTGATGCAGCACTCCCATTCCAGCACGGCCCAACCCGTGTAGCCATACTGAGTCAGCTTCGAAAACACGCCACGAAAATCCACCTGCCCGTCGCCGGGAGACCGGAATTTCCCCGCACGCTGCTGCCAGGATTGATAGCCACCGTATGCTCCAACGCGCCCCGTGGGACGGAACTCCGCGTCCTTCACATGAAACATCCTGATGCGCTCGTGATAGAGATCAATGTATTCGAGATAATCGAGCTGCTGCAGGACAAAGTGGCTCGGGTCAAAAAGCAGATTCGCGCGTGGATGATGGCCGACGCGCTCCAGGAACATCTCCACCGTTGCACCGTCGTGCAAATCCTCGCCCGGATGAATCTCGTAGCAAACGTCTACGCCCACCCGGTCGAATTCATCCAGAATCGGCCGCCAGCGCCGCGCCAGTTCATCGAACGCTTCCTCGATCAGCCCATTCGGCCGCGGCGGCCAGGGATATAGATACGGCCACGCCAGCGCGCCGGAAAACGTCGCGTGCGCGCTAAGCCCCAGGTTCGCGGACGCCTTCGAAGCCAACCGCATCTGCTCCACCGCCCAGGCCTGCCGCTCCTTGGGCTTCCCGTGCACCGAAGCGGGCGCAAACGCATCGAAAACGGCGTCATAGGCCGGATGCACGGCCACCAGTTGCCCTTGCAAGTGAGTGGAAAGCTCCGAAATCTCCAAGCCGTGCTTCGCCGCGGTGGCCTGCAATTGCGCGCAGTATTCCTTGCTCTCCGCGGCGCGCGCCAGATCCATGATCCGCGCATCCCAGCTCGGCAACTGAATTCCTTTGTAGCCGAGCTGCGCCGCCCACGCGGAAATACTGTCCAGCGAATTAAACGGAGCGGCGTCACCCGCAAATTGTGCTAGAAAAATGGCCGGACCCTTCATTGGGGTTCTCTCCTGGGACTCTTACGACCAGCCCGCGTCCACCACAAAATCCTGCGCCGTGCACTTTGCCGAGGCGTCTGACGCCAGAAACAGCGCCAAGTCGGCGATGTCCTCCGGCAACAGCTTCACTTTCAGGCACTGGTTGGCATTCATCTTCTCTTCCATCTCCGGTGTGTACCAGAGCCGGATTTGGCGCTCGGTCCAAACGGCGCCGGGCGAAATCGTGTTCACGCGGATCCCGTGTGCGCCGAAGCGCGTCGCCAAGGCGCGCGTCAACCCGTGAATTGCCGCCTTGCAGGTGGAATAAATTGGCGCGTCATCCTGCTTGATCTTCCAGATGATGGATCCAAGATTGATGATCGACCCCAGCTTCTGCTCCTTCATCTGCGGAAACACCGCCTGGCACGCAAAGAAGTAGTGGCGGAGATTTAGTTCGATCCGGCCATCCCAGTATTCCTGAGTCACCTCGCCGAACTCGTGGCGATCATCATTTCCCGCGTTGTTGACGAGCACGGCGATCTTGCCGATTTCCACGCCCGTCTTCTCGATGGCGCCCGCCAAAGCCGCGGTGTCTCGCAAATCACAACACTGGAACCGCACGCTGCCCGGCCCTGCGGCGCTCACCTCCTCCGCCAGCTTCTGCGACTCTTCCTCCAAAATGTCCACGAAGGCGACGCGCGCCCCTTGCTGACAAAAAGCCCGTACCAGCGCGGAGCCAATCCCGGAAGCGCCCCCGGTGATAAAGACCACTTTCCCGGCCAGGTCTGGAAAAATCGCGTTTGGCTGCATGATCGCTCTGCGGCGGCTCCGTCTAGAGTTCGCCCTTCTTCAACTCGGACACGGCGTAATCGCACGCGCGCGCGGTCAGCGCCATATACGTCAACGACGGATTCACGCACGCCGTCGAAGCCATGCACGCTCCATCGGTCATGAACAGATTCTTCACGTCGTGTGCCTGGTTATGCGCGTTCAGCACCGAGGTCTTCGGGTCGCGCCCCATCCGGGCTGTGCCCATTTCGTGAATGGCAAGCCCCGGAGGATTCTTTTGGCGAAACGGTTCGATGTTCCGGGCTCCCGCGGCCGCCAGCATTTCGGACGCTTCTATCGCCATGTCGTTCAGAAGCGCTTCTTCGTTTTTGCCGTAGGCGCAGTGGATTTTCAGCGTCGGAATGCCCCAGGCATCCACGTGATCCTTGTCGATTTCCACGAAATTATCCTCGCTTGGTAAGCACTCGCCAAAACCGTGGAAATTCATTTCCCAAGGCCCATATCCACGCAAAGACTCTTTAAGACCCACGCCAAACCCGCTCTCATCGATGCCTCGAGTCCACCGGCGGCGAGCCGCGCCCCCCTGGAATCCGTAGCCTCTCAGGAAACCCTTCTCTTTATTCGATACGTTCTTGAACCGCGGCACGTAGATCCCGTTTGGCCGGTTCCCGGTCTGTATCCGATCCGTAAAGCCGGGAATCTCGCCCGCGGCGCCCCCTCCCATGATGTGATCCATCAGATTCTTCCCAACTTGTCCGCTGCTGTTCGCAAGCCCGTTCGAAAACTCAGGCGTGGCGGAATTCAGCAGGATGCGAGCGGACTCAATCGTGGAAGCGCAAAGGAAAATGATCTTGCCCTGGAATTCCAGCGCCTTCTTCGTTTGGCTGTCAATCACGCGCACGCCCGTGACGCGCCGTGTTTGCGAATCGAAAATCAGGCTGTGTACCACGCTGAAAGGGCGCAGCGTCATGCGCCCGGTTTTTTCCGCCGCCGGCAGCGTCGCGTTGACGCTGCTGAAGTACGACCGCGTAATGCAGCCGCGATGGCAAGGTCCGCAATAGTGGCACGCCGCACGGCCGTTGTGCGTGCGCGTCAAAACCGCTGCCCGGCCAATCGTCATCACGCGCTCGCGTCCGTAACGGCTGGCAACGGCCTCCTTCACGGCGACTTCCGCGCAGTTCATCTCCATCGGCGGCAGAAAATGGCCGTCCGGTAATTGCGCCAGCGATTCGGCCTGCCCGGAGATTCCTGCAAAATCCTCGACGTAGTCATACCAGGGTGCGATGTCGGCATACCGAATCGGCCAGTCGACGGCAATCCCATCCTTCAAATTGGCTTCAAAATCGAGATCGCTCCAGCGGTACGACTGCCGGCCCCACATGATGGAACGTCCGCCCACCTGCCGGCCGCGAATCCAGGCAAAGGGTTTCCCGGGATCCGATGTGTAAGGATGCTCCAGGTCATTGATGAAAAATTTTCCGGCCCATTCATCGCACGCGTAACACATCCGCTGGATCGGCTGCGTTTTTAATTGCTGCTTGCGGTCGGTCATTCCCCGAAATTTCACTTCATAGACGGGGACATGCTCTGCATAATCCTGTTCCGGAACAATCGGCCGGCCCGCTTCCAGCACCAGAACTTTCAGCCCTTTTTCGGCTAATTCCTTGGCGGCCCATCCCCCCGTGATGCCGGACCCGATCACAATCGCGTCGTGCGTTTCTGGCTTCTTGACCGAAGTCATTGCTTCACCTCGGTCCCCTCCGGCACACAACCATGAAGCGCTCCGGGGATGATCTCCACTTTAAGTTCTTGCTGCTGACCGATCTCCGACGTGTAATACCCAACTAGCGTGAGCCGTCGCATCTGTTCAAAAAACGGCAGCGCCGTCTTGAGCTCCCAAAATCCGCTCCACTCCTTGTTTTCATTTTCGCGATAGACGTCCAGCTCCTCGTCGAATCGCTGCACAATCGCCGCCTGCTCCTCGGCGGACGCGGCTGCGAAGCCGTGACCGAAAAGTTCCTTCGCTCGGCGCTCCGCTTCCCCCAAGCCCTCCAGAAACGCAGCCTTTTCCTGATCGGTGGCCCATTCGGCCATGATCAGATCGATGAATTCATTGACCTTCGCGCCCTTCGCGCCGGGAGTGCTCGTGGCGGGTATAATCACTTCGCTCATGGCCACAACAATGTCGTTCTGCGCCGGCGTTAGCGCCTGCAACGTGCCTGGCGCTTTCTGAGCCATTTGCGCATGCAAGCTGGCTCCAAGCCAGTCTGTGGACAACACCGAGAAAACGCTTGCTCCCCCCATCAATCGAAGTGCCTCGCGGCGCTGCATGGTTCCCCCTGTGTTATTTTCCCCGAGAATGCTCGTTGCACCTTATCGCTTCTCCGACCGGCACTGCAACCCACAACTTTTCGCTGGAATTCAACTCAGCAATCCGGCCTCACGCGCGATGCTCCATAAACCACGTTGCGTCGCATCTCCAACGATTTCTGGCACAGGCCAGGAAAGCTCCCGGCACCCCGCGCGATATCTGGTGCACAGATCGCCATTCCCAGCCAGAAGAATTCGCGAAAAGTCCGTAAAGCTCCGTCGATCCCGTGCCAGAATTCGCTCCACGCCCGTGACTTCTTCCCCTATCAGAAGCCCGGAAAGATAATCGGGTTGCTGCTCCTTTTTCAGTTCACCTAACACCTGCTTGCTGCGCGTGCTGAAAATGGTAGAGAGAATTCCACCCGTGGCTTCAGCGTCCCGCCGGCGAGCCAATTGCAATCCGATTCCAAACGATTCCTGATCCATCGCCTCCGACCACTTCTCCGTCTTCGCAATCACCGAGTGACTCGTCAGCAGCGCGTACAACTCGCCGGTAACGAAGGTCGTGAACGACACAATCCGTTTACCGGCTACCACAACCCATTTGGAGTGCGTTCCTGGCAATCCAATCAGCAAATCACCGCCTCCGCCGTCGCCCCTAACATCGGAATTCGCGAGAATTCCCGCGACCTGGGTCTCTTCCCCCCGCAGAATCTCCGGCAGCATCTTTCCCGGCTCACCCGTCGAGCAGATTCCCGGAACAATATGCACAGCCGTCCCGTCTATCCGTTTCGCAGCCGTCAGCGCTTGCGCCAACTCGCCCGTACCCACCGGCGCCTTCAAATAAGCCGCTTCCTTCCACCCCACGGTGCTGCCTATCATGCCGCATGCGATCACTGGTAACCTACGAACGCATTCCCCGAACCAGTCGTGGCAGAGGTCCTTCAGCGCGGCCTCAAACAGCGTTTCCCGTGGCGCGTCGGATCTATCCTCGGTGCGAAAACGCTCCAGATGCATAACCCCGGACGGCGCGGACTTTTCCCCCAGAACTTCGCCTGCATCTCCGAAAAGATAGGCGCGCAACGAGCTCGTTCCCCAATCAAGCCCGATCAATCGCGCGTCTTCCGCCTGCGCCATCGCACCTCCAAATTGTGCTGGCTAAATCGCTACTCGCCCGCCGCCCGGAATTATAACCGCAAGCCACAGGGAAACTCTCGGTACGGGCGATGCCACCTTTAACAAGACCGCATAACTTTTGCGCGTGGGAGAACTGGATGAGGTTGGGCGACGATGGTGGGAACCATTGGGCCCCTAGGAAAGGATTGCAAATCGGCTATCGGGATGCGGAACGAGATAGGCGGCCGCCGGCGCGGCAATCGCAAGGCGAGCAACCTCATAAAACCATCGCAGGAGGCGCAATTTGTGTCCAGGAAGATTTTCCTGTCCTTGTCCTGGCCCACTCCATCAATCCCTGGGGGAGAGCGACGGAGTGGGCTGTCGTTCGGCGGGCTCTAGGCCGCCTAGCCGGCAGCGGCGTGTACGAACGGGCCCGCCGTTATCTCTTCGGCCAGTTTCTCCACATTGCGTGCAGTTTCCAGGTCAATCAGAAAATCGTCCAACGCCGCGCCTAGTCCCGCTGACCGCAGAACCGTCGAGCAATTATGCCGCACTCCTCGCCGGATCATCTCCAGCCACAAGAAATCATCTTCCAACGGTCGCGAGAAAAAGAGCGTCGAGGAACTGCCAGTCAGGCGGTCCACCAAAGGAAATGCCGTCCGGTCGGGCAATTGATACTCGCACAGGATCAGATCAAACGCCGAACCCGTAAGCCGCTCGGAAGCGAACCGATACGTCGAGGAGCGTGCAACGGGACAGCCCCGATTCTCCAGCCAGTCCATCAGCTCGGGACACGACGTCATTTTTTCTCCGACCAGAAGCACGGTAGCGGGCGATTTTTTCATGCCTTCCCTCGACGTATCCTCCACCCTAGTCCACAAAACCGGGTGGAGTTTCGTCCGGGTCTGCCGAGGGAGCCTTTACCGCGTCTGCGGAACTCCCCGGCAGCCCGGCTTTACACCACGAAGTTTCCGTGAATCCCCGGCTCGGTGCTATCCCGTCGAAAGGGTATTCTTCGCCACCCCACATTGCCCGGCGGACATCCGTGATTCCTCGCACCGGAAGTTTCCATTTGTCTGGGCTCCCGCGCGGCCAACCAAGTCCGGGCTCTGTCTGCAGGGGCCGGGCAAGCTGGGCCCACCTCCGCGCCAGGCCATGGTTCCAGTAATGCTGTCAAAACGATTCCGCCACGAGCTCTTCGCTCTTCTTCCACAGGGCCTCGGCGTTCTTCGCGTCGAGCGCATACCCGCGGACTCCTTCGCTGACCCCGCTGATGGTCACGTCATCTCCGACAATCCGGCCAACGTGACAGTTCTCGCAGTACTGCCCGCCAATTTCGTCCGCGGAAGCAACGGCGCCGGCCCAGATGGTAGTCGCCGCTCCCTGTGGAATCGTTTTCCACTGGAACATCCCCTTCCCCTCCGCCGCCTGTTGCTGGTTGATCTGGTCGAGCATCTGCTGAATGCGGCCGGCGTCAATGTGCCGGCCCAGCTCCGTCTGAATGACTCCCGGATGCACAGCCGCCGCGCGCACGCCGCGTCCGCGATTCCGCAGGTCGAAAGCGACCGAAAAAAGAATGTTCGCCGTCTTCGATCGCCCATAAGCAACGAACGGTTCATACGGTGTGCGCTCGAAATTGGGATCGTCGAGGTCCACGTTTGAAAAGCGGTGCCCGGCGGAAGACAGATTGATTACCCGCCCTCCCGCGCGGATCAGCGCCGCAATCCGGTTGATCAGCACAAAGTGCCCCAAATGGTTGGTGCCGAACTGCATCTCGAATCCGTCGAGCGTCTGGCCGAATGGGGTCGCCATAACGCCGGCATTCGCGATCACCACGTCGAATGGTTCGCCCTTGGCCAACAAGCCATCAGCGCACTCACGCACACTCTTCAGATTCGCCAGGTTGAGTTCCACCAGCTCGAATCTCCCGCCCGCCCCGGCATCCTTCCTCACCTGCTCTGTCGCCGTCCTCGCTTTCGCCAAATCTCTCGCCGCGCCCACAACATGCGCCCCGTGTGCGGCCAAAGTCCTCGCCGTCTCCACCCCCAGTCCCGCCGAAACTCCGGTGACCAAAATCCGCTTGCCTCGCAGGTTCATGCCCCGCAAAACCTCATCGGCTGTTGATGTCGCTCCGAATACCTCTACCATGCCCCTGCCTCCTTGAATTTCCTGGCTCGCCTGCCCGTGCCTCCAGCCGGTGGCTGTTGACGAAAGGCCCGGACTTCGATAAAACGGAGAGTGTCTCCGCATTGTTGGATATTCGGAGGCTGTCTCCGGTTACATTTTTAATGGCACACAAACGCAAACTCCCTCCCCCTCGGAAGCTCCGCACCGACGCCCAACGCAACCGCCAGCGCATCTTGGATGTTGCCAGGCAGGCGTTCACCCGCCGTGGCGCCAACACCAGCCTGGACGATATCGCGAAGGCAGCGGGAGTCGGAGCGGGAACCCTTTATCGTCACTTTGAGACGCGCGATGCCCTGGTCGAGGCGGTCTACCGCACAGAGGTGGAAAAGCTGGCAGTAGCCCAGCGTGAGCTATCCGCGAGACTATCTCCCGTCGAGGCGCTGCGCGCCTGGATGCTACTTTTTGTGGATTACATCGAAGCCAAGCACATCATCGCTCCGGCACTGAACACGCTGGTCGCTGGTCCTTCAAAGGTCTATGAAGCTTCCCGCAGTCACGTTCAGGGAGCTATTGAAGCCCTTGTAAAACGCGCCATTAAAAGTGGCCACGTCCGCAAAGACCTCGAACCTTTCGACCTGCTTCGCGCCCTCATCGGCGTATCCTACGTGGCCTCCGGCCCGGACTGGCGCCAGAGTGCGCGCCGTTTGGTGGATATCCTCATCTCGGGTTCGCGGCCCGTTAAGTAAACTCTGGCGTCGGCATTCCGGCCATCCAATCCGGTTCGAATTTTCGTATCCGTGCCACGCTCTCGCGCATCCCTATGGCACAAAGGGATGCGGACGGTCTAAGATTGCGCCATCAGTCGCGCGAGGAATCCATTCCGCGGAGGTTCAGGATGACATCAGATGGTGGTCAAACGCCAAGCGCCGCAACCGGCTTGGCATTAATTCGCGTTACGATCGGCGTCATGTTTGTCTGGGTCTTCTTCGAGAATCTAGGCAAAGGTCTCTACACGTCGGGTGGCTACGCGGGCCTCATCCGGCACTACATCGACGTCAGCCACTCTCCGGCCATCTGGAAGTCCGTCATGGCTTTGGCCGCAAGCCACGCGGCCATGGCTGCGCCTATGCAAGGGTTTACCGAAATCACGGTCGGCATACTGCTGGTCCTCGGCCTGTTCTCTCGCCCCGCCGCTTTCGTCGCCTTCCTGTTCCTTGGCAGTCTCTGGCTCTCCGAACTCGGCACTTCCTGGATTTGGGAACTCCTGGTTCCTGTCCTGGCTTCACTCGGACTCGCAGTTGGCCGCGCAGGCCGCGCCTGGGGGGTTGACGCCTTCCTTGCATGCCGCAACCCATCGTCCCCGTGGTGGTGACGGGCGAATCCGCGTGCGCGTCTCGGTCGTCATTCCTACTCACAACGAAGCTCAGGCCATTGGCCATGTGCTCGCCGACCTGCCTGCCTCCTTCGTCTCGGAAGTCATCGTCGTTGACAGCAATTCCACCGATGGAACGCCCGAAGTCGCCCGCCGCATGGGTGCGCGAGTCATCTCCGAGCCACGTCGGGGGTACGGCCGCGCTTGTTTGACAGGGCTTGCGAACACAGAAACTCCGGATGTCGTCGTTTTCCTCGACGGAGATTACAGCGACCGCCCTTCGGAATTGCCGATACTTCTGGCTCCAATCCTTGAAGGTCGTGCCGACATCACGCTCGGCTCGCGGCTCGGCGCCAGCAACAACTCTTGCGCGCTGCCCTGGCACCAATCCTTCGGCAATCATCTCGCCGCCGGCCTCATTCGGCTCCTGTATGGAGTCAAGCTCACGGACCTCGGTCCGTTTCGCGCCGGCCGCGCGGAAGTGCTGCGCACCCTCGCGCTGCAAGAAGCGACCTACGGCTGGGCCGTCGAAATGATTCTCAAAGGAGCCATCGCGGGATTTCGCATCGTGGAAGTTCCCGTCAGCTACCATCCTCGCATCGGAACCTCCAAAATTAGCGGCACGCTCAGGGGCACGCTGGGCGCAGGATGGTTCATCCTTAGCCGCATCGTGCGTTATTATTTCCAGCGTCGAAAGGCGCACACGCCGCGGCCAGCCTAAGTCTGGATTGACCGATAAGCATGGAACCCGTCGCCCACACCACCGTGTCTTCTACAGTCCCAATCCGCACCCTCGTCGTTATGGCCAAGGCTCCGAAGCCCGGCCGGGTCAAGACGCGCCTCATCGAAAGCCTCCCCTTGCCCGCTGTGACCGCGCTCTACCGCTGCCTTCTCGAGGACACCCTCGCGCTAGCAAACTCCTTGCCGGGCGTCGAGGTCGCGGTGATGTGCCCGGCATCGGATCACGACGAATTGTCCGGTCTGCTTGCTGATTCCGCGGAGATTGTTGCACAGGAAGGCGAAGGTCTCGCGGCGGGGCTCACCTCCGTTTTCCGCCGCTTCGCTGCTGATGGCTTACGTCACGTTATCGCCTTTAATAGCGACAGCCCGCACCTCCCGCCTTCGATTCTGGTCAGCGCCTTCGAAATCCTTGCCACTCACGACCTGGTCGCCGGGCCAACCGACGACGGTGGCTACTATCTGGTTGGTGCCAAGGCCTCGCACCCGACCCTCTTCGTGGCCGATGGCATGGGAACCGGAAGCGCGCTCGACCGTTTGCTCGCCCGCACAAAGGCGCTTGCGCTCTCTACCGGGTTCACCGAACCTTTCTATGACATTGATGTCGCGGATGACTTGATTCTTCTGGATCGGGAACTCCGACTCGCCCCTGCCAGAGCTCCCAGGACGGCCGCGTGGCTCGGCGATTGGCAACACTTCATCGCGCGCCTTGACCGTCGCGCGGCAGGTCAGTGAAACTCGCGCCCTCGCACCGGCTCTGCTTCCTTGGCGCCATCCTGCTGCTGTCGTTGGCGATCTGCTCCCGCAACTTCAGTCGCGTCGGGGAACCTTCATTCATTATTCCTCTGGTTGTTGCCGGGATCGCGTATCTCCTGGCCATCCGCGAATTGTTCTCCACGCGGCAATTCCCAAAACGCGTCATCTTCTATGGTCTCGCTCTGGCCGCGGTCTGGCATGCCCTCTTCTTGCACATGCCCCCGGGCCAGGATGACGACGTTCATCGCTACATCTGGGATGGCCGCGTCCAACGGCTGGGCTACAACCCTTATCTCGCTGTTCCGAACGATCCCGCCCTCGCGGGTCTGCATACGCCGGAAACCCGCACTTTGAACAATCCGGAGGTGCCCAGCCCCTACCCGCCCGGGGCGGAGCTATTTTTTCGCGCCGTGACCGCAATCCACGAATCCGCCTTTGCCCTCAAAGTCGCATTCGTACTCTGCGATTTCGCGATCGCTTTCATCTTGCTCGATGTCCTGCGCTCAACCCATCAAGGAGCGCATTGGGTCTTGGCATACGCCTGGAACCCGTTACTCGCCACGGAGGTGGCGGGCAGTGGCCACATCGACATTGTCGGTGTTCTCTTGCTGCTGGTTTCAGCGGCCGCGCTTCTCCGACGCTGGCGCGCTTTGGCAGCGATGGCCTTTGGATTGGCTGTCGCCGTGAAATTCCTCCCGATCGTGCTGCTGCCGCTGTCCTGGAAACGGGTTCGCCTGCGAGATATCGCCCTGGCGGCAGGAGTCTTCGTTCTTCTCTACGTGCCGTTTCTCAACCACGGCCGCATTCCCTTTGGTTCACTCGGCACCTACGTGCAAAGGTTCCGCTTCAACGATCCCATCTTTTCAGCGCTCGAACGAATCGCAGCGCCTCAGCTTGTAGCTGGGCTTGCGGTTCTTATCGGCCTGCTTGTGGCGCTCTGGATGAGAAGACAGTCCGCGGAATTGACTCCCGACGAGTTTGCCTGGCCCATGGCGGCCACGCTTTTCTTCGCGCCCGTTGTCTATCCGTGGTACCTGCTCTGGCTGCTCCCGTTTCTAAGGTCCGCCACTACGGTACCTCTCCTGCTCTGGACAGTCAGCATCATGCCGACCTACTATGTTTGGCGGCTGCGCGCTCTGGGGCGCCCGTGGGTCGTTCCGAACTGGATTCTTTGGCTTGAGTACGGTTCGGTGGCCCTCGCCGCCGCAATTGGCGTCTTACTCCGCTTTCGCCGATTGGGTATCCCGCGAGACTCAGCAGAAGGACTTAAGTGATACCCACGGACACGCCTGAGATTTTTATATCCGCCGGCGCAAGCTAAGCATCCAAATCGGCATTCGTCTCATTCTCGAAGGAGAACTCTTCATGACACCGTTGGCCCGTTCCAGGAAAATCCTTTGGGCACTGTTGGGGGTACTCGTTTTTACCGCCGCGTCTCGCGCTCAATCACGCCCTCCCATCGTCGAAGAATTGGCCAAAGCCTATGGCCTCGATTCGTACGGGCAGATTGAAGCCGTTCGCTACACTTTCAACCTGGACCTTCCGGCGTTGAAGGTGCACCTCGCCCGCACCTGGACCTGGGAACCCAAAACCGGCCAGGTGACTTATGAAGGAAAAGACAAGGACGGCAAACCCGTCAAGGTCACCTATCTCCAGTCTCAGCTCAACACCCAGCCCGCCAATGTGAAGGACGAGATTCAACCGGGTTTCGTCAACGACAATTACTGGTTCATCTTCCCGTTTCATGCCTATTGGGACACCAGCGCCGCAGTGGAAGTGAAGGAGAAGCAAAAACTTCCGATTGGCAAGGGTTCTGGAAAGCTGGTCTCGATTAAATATCACGCGGAGCTCGGCGGCTACACGCCGGGCGATACCTGGAATCTATATCTCGGGCCGGACGGGCGTGTCGTCCAGTTCGTCTATCAACGCGGCGGCGCCAAGAAGCCGAGCAACGTCACCACCACCTGGGCGGGCTACAAAATGGCCGGGCCCCTCCTTGTCTCCACGGACCATCGTGGCACCGCCGACGGCAAACCGGCGCATATCTTCTTTACCGATGTGGCCATCAAGCTGGCAGGCTCCGACAAGTGGCTGGACGCAAAGTAGCGGCCTGCGGCTGATTTGCCCACTTACTTTCATCCTCACGTTTCGGAGTCTCGAGCGATCACGACGGTGGTGCAGGAGCTTCCGACTTTGGGCAGATCGCGGTTTGCGGCCATGCGAATCTCAAGCTTTTGTCGCTCGTTCCGAATGATCGGGCAATAAAAATCCGGCTCCCGGAGCGCCCCCTGCAACTGCCGTCGCCCGGCACACCCCCCGTGACACGCTTCTTGAAACTCGCAGGTCCGGCACGTTTCCGGCAGCGTCCGGGCCTGCGCAAATGGGACGGAGTTCAAAACCTCAGGCCCAACGGAAAGCAAGTCGGAAAGCGGCTCACCGAACCCCGGCCAATAGACGCAGGGCTGCGTCGTGGCGCGGGGCGTTACCCGCACGGTGCTGACCCCGCAACCTCCCTCCTGCGGCGGCAAGCCGGCCATCGCCCTTACCAAAGGCTCTCCGATCGCGATCACGTCGGTCTCTGCAAACAATCGCCGGAAGCCCTCCCAATATTCCTCGTACGTAAGCGCGTAAATATCGGAGCGCACGGACTGATACACGTTCACCCGCAATGGAGCACCAAACCGCTTGGCGACTCGCGCGACCTTCGCTAAACCCAGGTAGTTGGCCTTCATCATCACCGCGATAATCGTCACCGGCACGCCCAGGCGCACACAGCGCTCCGCCTGCTCCTGGACCAGGTCCCAGTTGCCTGGTCCTCGCTGCTCGTCCTGTTGTGTCCGGTTCGGGTAATCGAGCGAAAACTCAATGTCATGGAAGGCGCGTAATTCCTCATCTTCCAGAACGGCGACGCTGTAGCCGTTAGACGTGATCGTGAGCTTCACCGGCCGCGTCCGCAGATACTCCAGAATCGCTTTGAACTCCGGATGCATTCCGTTCTCGCCCGTTCCCAAATTGACGGAGCGAACCGGAAGGCGTTCCATCACCGACTTGACTTGATCCAGGAAGAGACGATCCGCACGAGTAGGATCGCGATAACAGAAAGCACACTTCAGGTTGCACTCGTTGGTGAGTCCCAGGCCCAGCGAGATGCCACTCTTCGCCAATGTGTTCTCTCGAATGGCATGCAGAACTGGCGGTTCGAAGTTGCTCATCGTTTCCCTTCCGACCTGGCTCCAGCGCGGATTGCGAAACACTGCAGGTAACGCGCGATTCCAAAGAATTCTCCCCGTTCGCCAAGCCTACGTTCCAAAGCGAAGATCCGCTCGTACTCTCCCGCTCGAGCTATTTGCGAAGGCAGGTAATCCGCGACGACGCGCACTCCCCTCCGCGCTCTGATGATAAGTCCCGCGTCCTTTAAAATCGCTTCCAACAATCCCGGCGTGAACAGCCGCACCTTGCCTCCGTAAAGGGTTTCTTGCCCCCACTCCGCCGTCAGAGTGCTCTCCGCTGCCGCCAAATCACCCGCCCTGAGCGCCGCCTTCATTACGTCGCCCGCTTGATTGCGCACAAGAACGGAAAGCACCCCTGCGGAATCCCGCAGCACGCGCGCAGCGCCACACAGAACCTCGCCCGGATCCTCGACGTATTCCAGTAGATTATGGCAAAGAACAATGTCGAACGATTCGCCAGGAAAGACTTCCGCCAGATTTGGCGCCTCACGGTGTTTGACGGTCACCCGATCACGAATTCCGGCCTCGACTGCCGCGTGTTCGGCCAGCGCCAGCATCGACGCCGACGAGTCCAGCAATGTGACATGAATTCCGAGCCGCGCCATGCGAATGGCCGTCGTTCCCGTCCCGCATCCGAGATCGAGCGCTCGCAGCGGTCTTTCACCCGTCGTCACGGGCAGCAATTCCTGAACGTTGGCAAAAGCCAGGTCCGCCCGCAGTCGGCCTTCAGGAGTCTCGAGATACGTTGCGTATCGCTCCGCATCTTTCTCGAAACGATTCTCGCTTTTTTCCGCGCTCGTCATGCAACCAGTTTAATCGTTTTCGCCGGACTAGCAGGCCCTGCACGCAAAAGATGTCGAGGTCGCGGAATGCAATCCCCTGGCTCCAGCGAGGCGAATTGATCAGGTTGAAACCGGAGAGCGAAATATATTGCTCGGCCATGAGGGAAGCCCATGCGGCTGGCTTCCCTTTCTAGCGGAACACGTGGACCTCTGCAAGATTACCGATTTCGGCGAAATCCCTGCCGGCACCATAAAGGGGCTAGCGGGGAGGACCGGCCGAGAGAGGAGAGAGTTCTCTGCGGCCTCGCAATTATGACTCGCGCTCGATTACGGTCTTCTCGCTCGCAATAAGGGCGAGGCTGGCCATTCGCAGGAATAAGCCGTGCTCGACCACTCCCACAATCGAATCGAGCTTCGCTGCCATTGCATCAGGATTTTCGATCAGGAGGCCTGAGCAGTCGAGAATGAAATTCCCTTCATCCGTGATGTAAGGTTTGCCGCCGCTGTCTGCTCGCATGGTCGGCGTAAAGCCAAGTTTGCGAAGAGCGCCGCTCACCAACGGAGTCGCCATTTGAATTACTTCTACTGGCAGTGGGAACGCACCTAGCTTCTCCACCTGTTTCGACTCGTCCGCCACCACCACAAATCGCTTCGACGCGCTCGCCACAATTTTCTCGCGCAGCAACTTCCCGCCGCCACCCTTGATCAGCGCCAGCCCCGGGGCAATTTCGTCCGCGCCGTCCACGGTAAGATCAAGTGTCTCGCATTCCTCAAACGTGACGAACGGTATCCCATAGCTTCGGCCCAACCGCTCACTGGCCTCGGAACTCGCGATCGCCCGGATCTTCAAGCCGTGATCCCGCACTTGCTCGCCCAGCAGCTGGATCCAGAGAGTAGCCGTTGAGCCTGAGCCCAAACCAACGGTCATTCCAGGTTCAACCAACTGCAATGCGCGTTGTGCGGCACGCTGCTTCAATTCCGTGTGGTCATCGGCATGGTGAGGCATCGGCATCAAGTCCAGAACGCGTTCCTTAGTGCTTCACTACAAATAACTCATCCCAGCCCTCTGCCACAAGGCCGCGCTCTTCCGGCCATGTGAAGCCAACCGCTCCGCTGTCCTTGCGACTTCAACAAGTCGCGTAGAACTCGAAGCTCCGTTTGGCCTGGAAATCACATTTGGCGGCAGAAAAATATTCACACTCCGGCGTGGTTTTCGATAGGAACGTAGTGCTCAATCGGATAACCGGTGGTTCATGGACACCGCCACTCGCCGACGCTAGCCTTCTTATGAGGAAAATTGCCCCAACGGCCATGGCCAACCTTCTCGCCATCCAGGACCTCCACGTCCGCTTTTTAAGACAAGATTCGGGAACTCTCTATGCCCTGAACGGCGTGAACCTGCATCTTCGAGAGGGTGAAGTCCTCGGAATTCTTGGAGAGTCCGGAAGCGGCAAATCCACTCTGGCAAAAAGCCTGTTAAGGCTACTCCCTAAAACCGCAAGGGTGGAAGGAGAGATCGATTTCCGAGGTCAAAAGATAAGCCAATTGACGGAACGCGAGATGAACCAGATCCGCGGAGCATGGATTAGTCGGGTCCCCCAGGAGCCCAAGTTAGCCCTCAATCCTGTGATGCGAATCGGAGATCAAGTCGCCGAGGTCTTGCATGCTCACCGGAATTGGAGTTGGCAACGTTGCAGGACGGAGGCCGAGTGCGCTCTTGAGCGGGTGGGCCTTTTCGAATCCGCCCGGCGTTTCTACAATGCCTACCCGCATCAACTCAGCGGCGGCCAACAGCAGCGCGCGGTGATCGCACAAGCGGTGGCCTGTGTGCCCGCACTACTCATTGCGGATGAACCCACCGCCTCGCTCGACTCAACGACGGAAGTACAAATCTTGGAGCTTTTTCGCGACCTAAAGACCCGGCAAAACACTTCTCTGCTCTTCATTACCCACAATCCGGAGCTGCTTCGGGATTTCGCCGATCGCGTGGCCGTTCTTTACGCTGGACGCGTTATCGAAACAAGGTCGGGTAGCGAGATTTTCGAACGTGCGTGGCACCCGTATTTGCAGGGGTTGCTGGCGTGTAGCCCTGCGGGAGCCGCGAAGAGTTCCCCTGGCCCGCGCTTCAGAACAATTGCGGGCCTGCCACCCGATCCGCAAAACCCCGCGAAGGGGTGTAGCTTCGCCCCTCGTTGCTCCGACCGCATGGCGAGATGCGAAGAAGCCCGTCCTGAACTCCTGGAAGTAAATGCGGAGGAAGGCGTGGAGTGTTTTCTTTATGAGCGCTGAACAATGGGCTGCAGGCGACATGGCCCAGCCTCTGCTCTGCGTCGAAGACCTCTCCCTGTCCTATGAAGCACGCCGTTTGTTTGGCAGTCGACACGATATCACAATTGCCCTGCGTGGAGTTTCCTTGGAGCTTCGCACTGGCATGACCCTGGCCCTGGTCGGCCCGTCGGGCTCCGGGAAATCCAGTCTTGCGCGGTGCCTTGTCCTTCTGGAACGTCCTTCTGCAGGGCGGATTCTGTACCAAGGTGAAGATATTCTGGCTTTGCCTCCGGTTGCACAGAAAACCGTCCGGCGGGAAGTCCATCTCATCTTTCAGGACGCGGCGTCGGCATTGAATCCAAGGTTCACCGTGCGTGAACTCGTTGCCGAGCCCCTGCTAATTCACAGGCACTCGTTCCATGGACTGAATTTCCGGAAGCGTGTGGATGAGCTTCTCGATCAAGTCGAACTGAGAGCAACCTGGCGCGACCGGCGGCCCCTGGAGATCAGCGGCGGCCAACGCCAGCGTGTTGCGATTGCACGGGCGCTGGCTCTCCGCCCCAAAATTCTGATTTTGGATGAAGCGCTCTCCTCGCTCGACCTTTCCGCGCAAGCGCAACTCGCCAATCTGCTTCTCGAACTGCAGGCACGCCATTCTCTCGCCTATCTTTATATTACCCACGACCTGCCGATGGCGCGGGCCCTGGCCGATGAAGTGGCCGTTCTCGACGCCGGGCGCCTTATCCAAACCAGTTTGCCCGCGGAGGTATTAACTTCATCCCTACAAACCATCAGCTGAGGATTGTGGCCCATTTCTGCTTCAGGGGAGACTGGATTGAGCCGGTCTTCAGGGTGGCTTCATGGCTAGCGTCGCTCCACGTTTGCTTCACGTTTTTCTGCTGCTTCTCGCTGTCTCAGCGCTTTCTTTCAGGCTGCTTTCCGCCGCGCCGGGCAACTTCTTTGATGAATTGCGCTTGAATCCCAATATTTCTCCAGAAACAGTGGCCGCATTAAAAGCCGAATACGGTATCGATCAACCGGTGCCGCTCCGTTATCTGCATTGGCTCTCTTCCATTGCCCACGGTGATTTCGGGTATTCCTTGTCCTACCGCTGCCCAGTTGGAACCCTGCTTTGGCCACGTGCGCGCAACACATTGCTTCTGACTGGCCTCTCGCTGCTCTTGGCTTGGATTGTCGCCATTCCCTGGGGACTATTTGAGGCGGCAAAGCCCGAGAGTTGGTTCAGTCGCCTCGGCAATAGCCTAACCTCGACACTGCTTGGTATTCCAGAGCTCGTCCTCGGCTTGTTCCTGCTGCTTCTTGCAGCGCGTACTGGATGGTTTCCAATCGGAGGCATGTTGTCCCCCAACCCGGCAAGCGCGTCGCTCACTTGGAAGTTGGGCGAATTCGCACGACACTTGGTTCTCCCGGTCACGGCGCTCGTCCTGGGTTCCGCTCCCATCTTCGTTCGATACGTTCGTTCTGCCGTCGCGGAAGTTCTCCAGGCTCCATTTATCGACCACTTGCGCGGGCAGGGGATTCCCATGTCTCGGTTGCTCTACCGCCACGCTCTGCCGGTCGCTGCCAATTCGCTCATCTCCCTGTTCGGCTTCTCGTTGGGCGCGCTATTGAGCACCTCTTTGTTAATCGAGGTGGTCTTGGGCTGGCCGGGATTGGGCCCGCTGGTCCTTGAGGCGCTCCTTGGCCGCGACATCTACCTGGTGATGGCGATCGTGGTTATTTCATCGGTATTCCTCGTACTCGGGAACTTAATTGCGGATCTGCTCCTCTATTGGAGCGATCCACGGATTCGCACGGTGTAGCGATGACCGCGAGCTGGCGCAAATTTGTTCTGCTCGTCCTGCTTGGGGCGCACCTCATCGTCGCTTTCCCCGGCTTTTTCGCTCCCTACGATTTCTCCCAGCAACATCGTGATTTTCCCTACGCGCCCCCGACGCGAATCCATTTTCTGGACAGTTCCGGGAAGTTCCATCTTTGGCCATTTGTGCGCCCGCTTCGCCCGAGCGAAGACGAACACACCGCCTATCTGGAAGATTTCACACATGAATACCCACTTCGCCTTTTTGTGGCGGGCACCCCATACACGGTGTGCGGAGCATGGAAAGCGCGCCTGCACCTGCTGGCCGTGGATGCGCCCGGGCAGCTTTTTCTCTTCGGAACCGATGAGTTCGGCCGCGACGAGTTTTCCCGGCTTCTCTATGGTGCCCGGATCTCACTTCTTGCGGGGATCCTTGCTGCTGCCGCCGCGATTTCGGTCGGTGCGACACTTGGACTCCTCTCAGGTTTTTACGGAGGTTGGCTCGACGCCTCGGTGATGCGGCTCGCGGAACTCTTTCTCGCCCTCCCGTGGCTCTATTTGCTTTTCGCGGTGCGCGCCATTCTCCCGCTGGATATCAAAACGACGGACGCCTTTCTGCTGCTTGTCGCCGTTGTTGGGCTTGTCGGTTGGGCGCGGCCCGCCCGCTTGGTGCGAGGAGTCGTCTTAGGCGCCAAGGAAAGGAATTTTGTGCAGGCGGCAAAAGCCATGGGCGCTTCGGACGCACACTTGCTGCGCCGCCACATCCTGCCGGAAACCTACGGCGTTCTCCTGACCACCGCGGCTCTCCTGGTGCCGCAATTCATCCTGGTCGAAGTGACGCTCTCATTTCTTGGATTGGGCGTGGGCGAGCCCATACCCAGTTGGGGCAACCTCCTCGCGGAGCTTCAGCATTACGCCGTCCTGTCTTCCTATTGGTGGATGTATCTTCCTGCGCTCGCGTTGGTGTTTTTGTTTCTCGCCTATCATTCCGCCTCGTCTGCCCTCCAGGAAAAACTGTCGGAGGCACACGCGTGAATACACCCGTCGGTCGCGGGAAGTTGGGGAAAGCTGTTGCCCGCTCGGCAATAGCCATCGCCTTCGCGTGCCTCGCATTAACTCCGAACGCCGCTTCGCAGGACTACGCCACCATGGCAGGAGAAGCGGGCCAATCGGGCGGCAACCTGATCCTGGCCTTGCGATCAGAACCAAAGACCCTGAACCCCGTGCTCTCGATTGATGCGACTTCCCGCGAAGTGATCGGCGCGATGCAAGCCGACCTGATTCACATCAATCGTGAATCCCAGCGAGTGGAGCCGGCCCTGGCTAAATCCTGGACAATTTCCCGCGACGGAAAAGTGTACGTCCTTCACCTGCGGCAGGGCCTGCGATTTTCCGACGGCGCTCCCTTCACTGCAGACGACGTGGTCTTTTCCTTCGGGCTTTATCTGGATGAAAAACTTCACTCCCCGCAGCGCGATCTCCTGATGATTGACGACAAGCCCATCGTCGTGAAGAAGCTCAGCGCCTACACCGTCGAATTTGATCTTTCCAAGCCTTACGGTCCGGGCGAGCGCCTCTTCGACGGTCTGGCGATTTTGCCCAAGCATCTACTCGAACAGCCCTATCGGGAAGGTAAGTTCGCGCAAACATGGAACACCACGACTCCTGCCGCCACACTTGCGGGGCTCGGTCCATTCGTCTTGAAATCCTACGAGCCCGGGCAGCAACTCGTGCTACAGCGAAATCCGAACTATTGGAAAAGAGACGAGCGCGGTAATTCCCTTCCCTATTTGAACCAACTTGTTTTTGTTTTTGTGCCCAATGAAGACGCTCAGGTCATCAAGTTTCAGGCCGGCCAGACCAACGTCATCGAGCGGCTCAATGCCGACAACTTTTCCCTGCTGCTCAAAGAGCCGAAAAACAAGGGCTTGTGCATGCGCGACTTGGGACCCGGACTCGAAATCCAATTCCTGTTATTTAACCAAAATGAGTTGGATCCGAATAAATTTCACGATCTCAACCCAAAACAGTTGTGGTTTCGAGACTTGTCGTTCCGCCGGGCAGTCTCGTTGGCACTGGACCGCAAAGGGATGGCTCGCCTCGTTTACGCTGGCAGAGCCACGCCGATCTGGGGCAACGTCTCTCCAGGAAACAAACTCTGGCTGAACGCCAGTCTCCCTCATCCGGAGCGTTCGATCGAAGAAAGCAGAAAGCTCCTGCAGTCCGCTGACTATTCCTGGGATGCCTCGGGAGCTCTGCTGGATCCGCGCAAGCACCCGGTCGCGTTCACAATCATCGTCAGCTCTTCGAACGCGCAACGTTCCAAACTCGCCGCATTGGCGCAGGATGATCTGAAGCAATTGGGAATGAACGTTCAGGTCGTTCCGATGGAATTTCGCGCCCTGGTGGACCGTGTCCTGAACACCAAGGATTACGAGGCTGTCTTGATGAATCTCGTGAACGGCGACGCCGACCCGACACCGGAGATGAATCTCTGGCTTTCAAGCGGCGAAACGCACCTCTGGAACCCGGGTGAAACCAAACCGGCGACCCCGTGGGAAGCCGAATTGGATCATCTGATGGAATCCCAGATGACCACCAATAATTTTGCCGACCGCAAGCGGCTCTACGATCGCGTTCAGCAAGTCGTGGCTCAGAATCTTCCGCTCATTTTTCTGGTGAGTCCGAATATTCTGGTAGGCGCGCAGTCCAGCGTCGGCAATTTTCGGCCGGGCATCCTGGAACCGTACGCCCTGTGGAACGTCGAGCAGCTCTTCATTCGGCCCTCTGGAGCCGGCCAATGTCCGTGAAGCTGCGCGCGAAATCCCACGGTGGCGAGGATATCTCCAACCGTTCCGACGCCGAACTCGTTCGCGACTGCCTGCGCCATTCCGAGGAAGCGTGGAACTTGCTCGTGGACAAATATAAGAACCTGATTTTTTCGATTCCTATTCACTACGGAAGCTCGAGAGAGGAAGCCGCTGACATCTTTCAATCGGTCTGCCTGGAACTCATTCAGGAACTGCCGAAGCTGCGCGATCCCAAAGCTCTGCCCAAATGGCTGATGCAGGTGACTGCTCACAAGTGTTTTCACTCGAAACGCCAGAGCCAGCGAATGCTTTCCCATGATGACGAAACCGGCGAAGAATCCGAAGCGAGCGTGTCTCCCGGAGTCGAACTCTCGATTCATCAGGCTCAAGAAGAACAGAAATTGCGCGAAGCCCTTGCTGCCATGCCTCCACGTTGCCGCGAATTAATTCGCATGCTGTTTTACGAAGAGCCTAAGCGGCCGTATCAGGAGGTTGCCGCCAGCCTCGGCCTGGCCACCGGAAGCATCGGCCTGTTGCGCCAGAAATGCCTGGATCGGCTCCGAAAACGTCTCGAAGCAGCGGACTTCTCGTGAAGGCTGGAAAGGGCAAGACGGCGCTTTCGCGGGAGGATTTCGAAGCAATGTTTTCTCTGGAAGACGACGCTGCGCGCATCGCCTACCTTCGCAAGAAAAAACTTCTACGCGCCGATTGTTTGTCGGACCTGAACGCCGCCACGCTCAATGAAATGCGCGCCGATGCCAAACGCGCCCTGACGCTGGCTGACCTCGGGCTATCGCTGGCACAACGGCTCCGCCGCCCGCAATTGCTGGCCACTGCTCTGCGTGTGAAGGCAAATGTGCTCACGGCCGCCGGACAGTATGCCGAGGCAGTCGAACTCTACGATGCGGCCCTCAAGCATTTTTCAAAACGGAAAGACAACGAAGGCATCGCGCGCACGCTCGCGGCGGCCATCCAGCCTCGCATCATGCTGGGCACATACGACCAGGCATTCCAGGCAGCCGAGCGCGCCCGAACTCTTTTCGCGAAATCAGGGGATGCGCGCCGCCTGGCGCGCCTTGAAAACAACATCGGCAATATCTTTCACCGCCAAGACCGCTTCGAGGAAGCGCTCGTCCACTACGAACGCGCGTACAGGGAACTCCTTCTCCACGGGAATTCCGAAGAACTCACGATCTCTCTGAATAACATGTCCATGTGCCTGATCGGTTTGAATGACTTTGCGCGGGCGATGGAGACATACCAGCGCGCCAAGGAACTGCTGAAGGTCCAGGACCTTCCGTTGATCCGGCTGATCACCGATTACAACGTGGCCTATCTCCACTACCTTCGCGGTGACTACCGGACCGCGATTGAAATGCTGAAAACTTCCCGCGTCGCAGCCGAACAAATTGGTTACACATATCTGGTCGCTCTCTGCCACCTCGACCTTTCCGATATCTTCATCGAGTTGAATCTCAGCGAAGAAGCCAAAGCTGCGGCCGAGGAAAGCCATCGTCTATTTCAAGAAACGGCCATCGGATATGAAGCGGCAAAAGCCTTGGCGAATCAGGCCATCGCTTACGGCCAGGATGGCAAAACGCGCCGCGCGTTGGAACTTTTCGCGGAGGCCAAGACCCTCTTTGAAAAGGAAAAAAACGAGGTCTTTCCCTGGCTCATCGATCTGTATCAGGCGATCGTGCTCTTTCAAGAAGGCCGGCACTACGAAGCTCGCCGCTTGGCCCGCGGGGCAGCGGATTATTTCGAACACTCGTTTCTGAAAAATAAGGCAGTGGTCTGCCACTTTGTGCTGGCGCAGGTCGCCTTACGAACCGGCAATCCCCAGGAAGCCCGGGAGGAATGCACAAAAGCTCTGGAATACCTGCAATCGCTCGACGCGCCCATTCTTCGCTACCAGGCTCATTTCCTGCTGGGTCAGGTGGAACAGGGCTCCGGGAATCTGATCGCTGCCCACGAACAATATCGGGCCGCCCGTTCTCTTCTGGAGGGCCTGCGCAGTAGCCTTGGGCGGGACGAATTGAAAATCTCGTTCATGAAAAACAGGACGGAACTCTACGAATGCATCGTGGACCTGCTCCTCGACGAAACCTTCCCCGACAATTCCCGGGAAGAGGCGTTTCACTGCGTGGAAACCGCCAAGTCCCGCAGCCTCGTGGAATTGATTTTCCAACATGGCGCAACGCTCCCGGACATGAAACCCGGACAAAGCGAATTGGTGCACAAAATTCGCGAGTTGCGCGAGGAACTGAACTGGTATCAGCATCGGATCGAGCTGGAACAGTTACGTCCCGAGACGGAATCCGCAACCCGCGTCGAAAAACTCCGTCAGAACGCACAGGATAAAGAGCGCCAGCTTCTTCATGTCCTCGGCGAAGCCCCGGACGCCTTAACCGGGACCGTGGCGGGGACTCCTCAGGCCGGAATCCCGCTCGACACGATCCGTACTTTCCTTAACGACGATACGTCGCTACTGGAGTATTTCTTCACCCGGGACACCGTCCTTGCCGCCGTGCTTTCCAAGAAGACCCTGGAAATCACTCCCGTCACCAGTCTTGCTCGCATTTCTGAACCGCTGCGACTGTTGAGGTTCCAACTGAGCAAACTCCAGCTTCAGCAGCAAGCCTCGGAAAACACCTCGCTCAACTCTCTCCCCGCCACGGTTGCACATTTGCAAGCCCTGTATTCAGAGTTAGTGGCACCGATCCGTCAACGGCTTGCGGGGCGACAGTTGGTGATTGTCCCCCACGGTTTGCTGCACTACCTTCCTTTCCACGCGCTGCACGACGGGCAAAGTTTCCTGACGGACTCCTATGAGATTTGGTACGCCCCAAGCGCATCCATTTACGCACTTTGCCACACGCGCCAAGCAAGACCCGCTAACTGCTCGCTGGTCATGGGAATTCCCGATACGAATGCCCCGTTGATCCTCGAGGAGGTGGAAGCCGTGCATCGCACGCTTCCGGATTCCCGGCTTCTTCTCGGTGAAGCCGCCAACCATCAGAACTTCCTGGAAAATGCTGTCTCCAGTCGCATCATTCATATCGCAACGCATGGAAGCTTCCGGCCGGACAATCCCATGTTTTCCGGAGTGCGGCTCGGCGACGGCTACTTGTACCTCTACGAGCTCTACAACATGCGGCTCTCCGCGGAATTGCTCACGTTAAGCGGATGTGCCACGGGACTTAACGTAGTAGCGGACGGCGACGAACTGCTCGGCCTCATTCGCGGTGCGCTCTATGCCGGTGCGCGCTCCCTGCTGTTGACCCTCTGGGAGGTCAACGACCGGAGCACAACCGCGTTCATGACCTCGTTCTACAACCGGCTTCCCGGGGCGGCTAACAAGGCAGCGGCCGTGCGCGAAGCCGCCCTCGAGGTCCGCGAAGAGCACCCGCACCCCTATTACTGGGCTCCGTTTCTGCTTGTAGGCAAAGGACTTAGGGAAAACTCGGAAAAAATCTCAAAAATTCGAAAATAAGGCAATTTTTTCGCTTGCTGCTTACCCCTATTTTCAGACAGGAGTAATGGTTTCAGACGCAGATGAAAAAGAGGAGCACCAAACACTATTCCCCGGAGGAGTGGGTGGATTTCGCGATGCAACTCACGGCGCAAACGCAGAAGGCGGAGATGCAGCAGCACCTCGATGTAGGCTGCAAGAAGTGTGCGCAATTGCGGACCCTTTGGACGCGCATCGGCGAGATCGCCGCCCGCGAGAATTCGCTGATGCCGCCCGACTCGGCCGTCCAGCATATTCGGTCCGCTTTCGCCAGCCTGGTAAAGGTTCCACGCGAGAAGCGCGCCCCGCTTCTTCCCCGGCTCACGTTCGACAGTTTGTGGCAACCTGCGATCGCTGGGATTCGCTCCAGTGCCTTCGGTATGCGAAAGCTGGTCTATAAGGCCCGCGATATTTCCGTGGAGATGCATATCGAGGCAGAAAGCAAATCCGAGCGGGTAAACCTCACCGGGCAGATCTCCTTCGGCTCGCTGCAGGGGCAAGCCGTCCCTTCACTTCCCGTGATGGTCTCCGGGCCGCAAGGCAAAATCTCTTCAACGGCCACAAACAGCTTTGGCGAGTTTCATTTGTCCTATGTGCCGGACGGCGAATTGCTTCTCCTGTTCGAATTGGAGAGCGGAGATACAGTAGCAATTCCGCTGGGTGACTCGATGGAGAGGGCACTCCATCAAAAGTAGGCTTTGCCTGCAAATTGGCGGGCCGCCCCGCTGGTTTGCCGGAGAGGAAACGGCGAGGGAAGCAGTCAGGAGGAACAAGGAAGTAGGGGGAAAACGAAAGTGCTAGTCGGAGTCGACTTGGGTACCATGGCCAGTTTTCGGGGCTTTCCCCCAAACTAGGCTTACACCAGTGTCAAAACCGATCGGCCCTTTTGTTCAGTTGTGATTTTTGTACGACTGAAACTTAGGGAAATGAGGCCCCCAAAGATGAAACGCGCGTTCCTTGCTCTATCGCTCCTGATGGCACTAACGGCCGCGAAACCCGCCGCTGCCGCAACGAACCAGTTTCTGGTGCAAACGAATCTCGGCACATCCTCCATGAATTTGGTTTGCCTGCTCACCGGCTGCAAGGTTAGCCAGTCTCTACCCGGCGCGCCGAGTAACTTTTATGTATTGAACTTTTCCGCCTCCGCAAACGTGTCCTTCCTCCAGGGCATTCTGCAGGGCATCCCGGGCATTCTCAATGCTATTCCAGTGACCAATTCCCAGAATCCTGTCGGCAACCGGTATATCGTCCGCACTTCTGGCGGGCTGCTTAACCTGCAGGTGCTCTGTAAATTGGGTTTGTGCAGCACTATCCAGTCGCTCGACGGAGCGGGAAACCAACTGTTTCTCCTCGCAGGCTCCAGCAGCCAGAATCCCAACATCGTCCTCAATCTTCTCCGCGCTCTGCCCGGGGTTCTCGCTGCTGAACTCGATCAGGTAGTGAGCATCGCCACCGGCAGCGCTGCGTCCAATACTCCGCCGCCATCTCTCGTCGATACAACTCCGGTTTCCTTCTATAGCTCGACCGTATGGAACGGCTACGTGAATCAACCCGCCACACAGGTGATCCGCGTGCTGGATGCTCGGAACGGTTTTAATGTCACGGGTTCGGGCGTCATTGCCGATATTGACACCGGTGTGGATCCCAATCATCCGGTCCTCGTTCCAGTTCTGCTCCCCGGCTACGACTTCACGCGCAATCAGCCGGGCGCCTCGGAAATGATCGATTTGCCCTCCGGCTCGACCGCACCGGAATCTCCTTGCGTCAATTGCACTCCGGGCAATGTGAATCAGCACTCCATCGCCATGGTGGATCAGCATTCCATCGCCATGGTGGATCAACCTGGCTATGAAGATTTCGGCCACGGCACCATGGTCGCCGGCATTCTGCACCTCGTGGCCCCCACCGCCTCGATTCTCCCGTTGAAGGCTTTCGGCCCCGACGGCACCGGCAGCCTTTCCAACATTCTTCGCGCGATCTATTACGCCTCTTCGGCAAAAGCCACCGTTGTCAATATGAGCTTTGATCTCTCTTCACCTTCGCAAGAACTCGCGAAGGCGATCGATTCGGCCGAAGCGAATGGCGTTCTCTTCGTTGCCTCAGTGGGAAATGATGGAAAAATGGAGTTGGTGTATCCCGCAGGCTTGTCCAACGTGATGGGCGTGGCCTCCACCAATGATCGGGACGAACGCTCCGATTTCTCCAACTATGGCAACCAGATCGTCTGGGTTGCGGCCCCTGGCGAAGCCATCGTCACCACTTACCCCTTCGGGTCCTACGCCGCCGGCTGGGGCACCTCGTTCAGCGCGCCCATGGTCTCCGGCACGGTGGACCTGATTCGCCAAGCGAATCCAGGCGCCTCGGAACTTCAGGCCGCTTGGGCGATCGCCCAAGCCCAATTCCTGCTGGACTTCGGCATGGGCAACGGCCGCATTGACATGTACAACGCGCTCGCTTCGGTCCAGCACTAATCCGCGGGAGACTCCTTCGTGCCGCTTTTGCAGGATACAACCATCAGTTTCCCCCGGAATTCGGACGCGGATTTACGCCACTCCGAAATCCGGGTAAGAGAGCTCGAGACCGAAGTCCGGGAACTTCGCGCCGCACTGGTCTGCTCCTTCAATCAACTTCTCGATCTTCGCGACCTCAACACGGGTGTGCACAGCACTCGCCTGGCCGAGTGGGGCTTGCGCGTTGCCCGCGACCTCGGCGTTGCGGAAAACCACCTGCACCATCTCGAAATGGGCGCGCTGCTTCACGACATCGGAAAGATCGGAGTCCCGGACCACATCTTGAACAAGCCAGGGCGCCTGACCACGGAAGAATTTGAATTCGTCAAGCGCCATCCGGAGTTTGGCTGGACGGTAATTCGAAAACTCCCTGGCCTGGAACAAACCAGCCTCTTTGTTCTGCATCACCACGAAAATTTCGACGGCACCGGATATCCCGCTCGTTTGAAGGGCTCGGAAATTCCCGTCGGTTCGCGCATTGTCTCCGTGATCGACGCCTTCGATGCGATGGTCTCCTCGCGCCCCTATCGCAAGGGGCTCCCCTTGCAGGAAGCAATCCGAAGGCTCCACGAAGCAAGCGGCACACAGTTTGACCCTGCCGTTATCCGGAGTTTCGTGCCAATTGCCGAATCGGAGATGCCCTCCGTCCTGGAAGCCGTGGGTGTGACCGAATCGAGCACCTTCTAGCAAGGAAGTTCGTGGCGGGGCTACCGCGAGGCGTCTGCGTGAGCCTTGGAGCGCCGACGTTCGAGGAATTCCACGAACTCAGTCAAGCTTTCGGCGGATTTCGCCGGGAGCCCCAAAGGCTCCAATCTCGGCTGTACGGAGCGAATGTGCCACAGCGCGGCGGCTTCGCCGAACTCCAATGCGGCAGCCAGATCCGCTTCGGTGATCACGGGACTTCAGCGCTATTGAAAATAGTCGGATACTTCAGGGGTTGTCTTCGCCTTCGGTCACCGAGAGCAGGCCAAAACGCAATTTTTCTCCGCGATCATAAGAAGCGGGACGAATGGGATTGCCCACGTTTTGATCATCGAATTTAGCTGGTTCGTCAGTAAGGGGAATTCCCAGCCCCACTGTCAGTCTGAAGAGGTCGCTCGGAATCATCAATCGCAAATTGCCAAAAAGCCAGTTTTGTCAGCCAAAGCAGGTATTGCATCGCTAGTATGACGCGACTTTCGGGAACGGTTCTCCCCCGCACTTCCACAGGACCCGCATTCCCTCGAGGTGGCTTGCTTCCGATCAATCCGTCTATCCGGGTGCGACCTGCTGTTTCTCGTCGGATTGAGGCTGCTGCTCGGTGTCCGATGACGGAGTTGCCGGTATATCTTGCGCTTCTCTCGCAGCGCGCTTGGCTACCTTTTTCTGCTCACGCTTTGCGGCCTTCGCCTGCTGCTTTTCCTGACGCTTGAGTTCCTTCTGACGCTTTTGGAATGTGATGCTCATAGGTCTCCTTCGAAGTCCGGTTCGCCTCTGCGTTCATTGAAAATTGCGAACTGCGCGCAGCTCGCACGGCGGACGAGCCGATCTGAAAAGTGAGTCTTCGTCAAAGAAAGCTCCCACCCGATCTCCCTTGCCAGATACGGGATCCAGAATTTTGGCAGCGGCCTCCTCACCACGAACCCTCGAGAAACGCACGAACGTGGCTCGAGCGCGATGGGTGGCGCAGTTTGCGCAGTGCCTTGGCTTCAATCTGACGAATGCGTTCACGGGTCACAGCAAATACCTGGCCGACCTCTTCAAGGGTGCGGGGATTGCCGTCCTCAAATCCAAAACGCATGCGGATGATGCGTTCCTCGCGAGGGCTGAGTTTCTTCAACACGGAGGACATCTTCTCCTTGAGGCTCAAATTCATCGCTGCCTCCGAGGGAGAGATTACCGCTTTGTCCTCGATGAAATCACCCAAATGCGAATCCTGCTCTTCGCCAATGGGAGTCTCGAAGGAGACGGGTGTCTGAGCTATCTTGCGTGTCTGGCGCACTTTTTCAACCGTCATGTCCAGCCGCCGGGCCAGTTCCTCCACGGTGGGCTCACGGCCCAGCTCCTGCACAAGCTGGCGAGTGCATTTTGCAAGCTTGTTGATGACCTCGATCATGTGAACGGGCACTCGGATGGTGCGGGCCTGGTCGGAGATGGCCCGCGTGATGGCCTGGCGAATCCACCAGGTGGCATAGGTCGAGAACTTATAACCGCGTCGCCAGTCGAACTTGTCGGCGCCCTTCATGAGCCCAAGATTGCCTTCCTGGATCAGGTCCAGAAAGTGGAGGCCGTGATGCGTATATTTCTTGGCGATCGAAACGACCAGGCGAAGGTTGGCCTGGGTCAGTTCATTTTTCGCCTCTCGCGACTGCGCCTCACCCAGATGAATGTGAGTAAGGGCGCGTTTCAGGCTGCTCAGTCCTACCTCGCTCGATTCTTCGATCCCCTTCAGCTCGGCACGGCACGCGCGCAGCTCTTTGCGAGCCTGCGCGGCAACTTCGCCAAGGGCAGCGCCAGCCCGGCGCTCCAGGCGGCTCGCCTCGCGCTCGACGGAATGCAAGCGCTCCACCGTTGAGCGCAGTTTGTCAATCAGACGCATCCTCTCGCGCCAATGCAAAGCAATCTCGCCTATCTCCGCGGAAATTCGTATACGCGTCCGCGCAAGGGCCCATTTGGCCCGAACATACGATTGCTTGTTGGATTTTGCTGTCTCCGCAAGCCTCTCGGCCTGTTTCAGCGCCGTTTCGTAAAGCTCCGCGACTTTATCGATACTCTTCAGCGTCTGTCTGGCTTTTTTCGCGATTTTCTCTTCCGTCAGCTCTTCCTCGTCAAATTGAATGATCTCCTTGATCGAGCGCGCGCCCTTCCGCAAATCCTCGCCAACGACAATAAGTTCCTTCGTCACGATTGGGGAACGCGTGACTGCCTTCATCACCACGCGTTGTCCCCGCTCGATCCGCTTGGCGATAACCACTTCGCCTTCGCGGGTCAGCAGCGGCACCAAGCCCATCTCGCGCAGATAAATACGCACCGGATCCTGGGATTTGAAGTCCGTACCCGCGCTGAGATCCAGGCTGCCTTCGGAGGCGAGTTCCCCTTTGAGATCGCTTTCGGCACCCTCCCCGGCGATGGCTGCGGCACGCGCCGTGTTTGCGGTCGCTAGGTCTTCGTAGACCTCAATTCCCTGGCGCTCCAAAATCGACAGGACATCATCAATTTCATGCGATGAAATTACATCTGCGGGAAGACTTTCGTTTACCTCATCGTAGAGCAAATAGCCGCGTTCTTTGCCCAGCAGGATCAACTGCTGAACGTGGCCAAACTCGTCTTCAATGGGTCGCGCCAAGGATTCTCCTGAACTCGCTGCAGTGAAGTGAAACGCGTGACATCAAAACTCTTGGTCTTTCCTGTAGGCAAGGGAGCCGGCCGCGCGTTTCGGGGTGTGGGTATCTTTATAATCGGCCAGTTCTGCATCCGTGACAGAAAAACTCGTCGAGGGAGGATGGTCGGTCCGGATTGCCAATTCCCGATGAAGCCGGAGAGAACAGATGTCCGGCGCATCCTGATAGCGCACGCGATGCGCCACAAAAGCCGCGTTCGCAATGGTCACAAAATACTCGGAGGATTTGCCACCGGGCTCGCGGAGGGTGAACGTGTACTCGCGTACCACTCCCTTGTTCTCAAATCCAACGTACTGCAGGAAAAGCGCTTCGCTCACGAAAACCTGCCATTTCCGAACAAGGAAATCGTCGCAGGTGTGAACTTAGGCGCCTCCGAAACAAATCGAGAGGTTCCAAAAGAACAACAAGCGCGGCGTTCTTGTAATAATCGCACATTTGTGCGCACGGGCCTACGGTCATTTCCGAAGCGCGCGGTGGATTTCTCCGTGTAGATTAGCAGTCGATTTGCGCCTGCAAGAGCTCCCCGGGCAAACGAACCATCCTCGGACGAGGTGTTGCCGGGATACTCTCTGAGCCGGACCGATGGATGCGCGAGACTTTCTCGCCGGATCCGCTGTTCATAAATGCCCGCTCCATCCGAATCCCAAGGGTTCGTTCCAATTCGGACAACTCGGTCCGCTGGGTTCTGGCGAAGAGCGTCGAAGCGACGCCGCGTTCCCCGGCGCGTCCCGTGCGTCCGACACGATGGATGAAGTTCTCGGCTACGTCCGGAAGGTCGTAGTTAATGACGTGGGCGATGTCTTGCACGTGAATGCCACGCGCGGCTACATCGGTCGCCACGAGCACGCGATATTGCCCGCGCTGAAATCCGGTTAATGCCGCAGTTCGTTGGGACTGCGACCGATCCCCATGGATCATCGCCGCGTTGATTCCCTGCCGGTTCAGGCTTTTTGCAATTCGCTCCGTGCCACGTTTGGTCCGTGAGAAAACCAGGCAGCGCCCGTTTTCCTTGTCCAAGAGGCTAACCAGCACGTCGGGCTTCTCGCCATCCGCCACTTCGAAGGCCTGCAGCCGCACGTTTTCCGACGGCTTCAGCGTCGAACCAAACGATAGGCGAACCGGATTTCTCGTGTAATCCCTCACCAACTGGGCGATGGCCCCATCCATGGTCGCGGAAAAACACAGGGTTTGCCGCTCCGTGGGGAGCGCCGTCACAATCCGCCGTATGGCAGGCAGAAATCCCATGTCCAGCATGCGATCCGCCTCATCGAGTACGAGCGTCTTTACCCCAGAAAGAGACACCAACCTACGAGTCATGTAGTCCTGGAGGCGCCCCGGAGTTGCCACCACCAGCCGGGCGCCTCGCCGAATCGCATCCAGCTGCCGCCCTTCCGGTAGTCCGCCGACCACCAAGGCCCCGGGCTGTGTCTGTTTGCCTCGCAGCGCGTCGTATTGCGCCACCACTTGCATGGCCAGTTCGCGTGTCGGTACCAGGACAAGCGCGGAGATTCCTGCTGCCCCTGGTGCGGCCAGCCTTTCCATCACGGGAATCAGAAACGCCAGCGTCTTGCCGGTTCCCGTCTGGGCTGTGCCGATCACGTCCTTGCCTTCCAGGGCGTGCGGAATGGCTGCCGCTTGCACCGGAGTCGGCGTCGAAAACCGCGCCGCCGCGAGTCGCTCCTTCAACGAAGGAGATATGGTTAATTCTGAAAAACTTTGCATTTTGCTTTCTTGCTGGCCAGAGTTGGCGGGCGCACTCCGCAAATAAGCGGGTTGCCGCGGCAATCTCTATTGCCAGTCTTATTTTTGAATTACGCTGAAAACGAACGGAGGAAACGAAGGGCGGGATTCTCAGGTCAAGTCTTTCAGTCAGAGGGGCCGCACAGCACAACCGAATGCATTAAGCGCATAAAAAGCATACCACGGCGCGCATCTTTCCCCTAATCAAAATTCGCTCTTGTGCGCAAGTGTTAATCTTGTCCCGGCCCCATGTGTGGCGCATCGGACGAAAAACCGTCCATGAGCCGTTGAAAATTGGCGGATGAACCTGGAAGCCGGTCTCCATGAAGCCTGATGTGCTTTCAATGAGTTCCATAGAATCAACAAACGCGGCTCGTCAGAGAGATTAGCAAACACCAGCCCGAGCAGCAATCTCACAATGAGCATGACGATTTTCATGCCAACGACACTGGTAAAGTTTGGGTCCACTTGGGCTCGGCAGAAGCGCTCCAGCCCACGGGCGAAAACGCCAGTTCTGCTAAGTGTCGGCAGAACCTTGCGGGGTTCTCTCTCACTGTTTCAAGTAATGAAGCGCAACACATCCTGATTTAAGAGGCTTTGACTCAACCAGTTTCAAATGCAATTTTTCGGGCAGGCTGACGCCCTCCATCAAACGTCTCCCTTCTCCTGCAACGATTGGCTGAACGAAAAAACGAAATTCATCAACCAGACCAAGCTTTATAAGTTGTGAAGGGATATCCACGCCACCGACGTAAATATCTTTGCCTTGTTCTCTTTTCAGTTTAAGTATTTCGTCGTGGAGGTTGGCACGAACAATTCTGGTGTTTCTATCTTCAGCCCTGTCTACTGATCGTGAAAAAACAATCTTGTTGATGGAGTCAAATGTCCGGGCAAATTCCTTATCTGCCTTTGTCGCCGAGTCGTCCTTTGCGACATCGGGCCAATAAGGAACCATCAATTGATAGGTCTTGCGTCCGTAAACGAACAGGCCGGCATCTCGTATAAGTTGCGTATAATATTCAAGTAGTTCTTCATCGGCAATTAGTTTGGTGTGGTCGCAGCAGCCATCTATGGTGACGTTGATTGCGTAGATCAGCTTTCTCATTGATGGTCCTGACCTCCCTTAGGTTCCCCGGCTTGCGAGTTAAAAGCGCGGCGACCACCGATTCACGGTGATGCGAATTAAAATGCCGAATAAATCATCCGTACGAAGATGTCGCTGCTGAGCATGTGACCCCACACAGGGTCCAGATCGGCCAAAGGTTTGCTCGCCGCTATTTCGTCGACCGATTTGCCGGCGGTCTTCAGTTTTTGCACGCGATCGCGCGCCACAACCAGCATGTCCCGAGACTTGGTCAGATCGGCGTTGTTCCCCAGCGGGCCATGCCCCGGGACGATCTTGGTGGTGTTGTCGGCCAAGGCCAGAATTTTGTCGGCGGCGGCGATCATCCCATCGACTTTTCCGCCGGTACTGGTGTCGATGACCGGGTAAAAGCCGTTAAAAAAAGTATCGCCCGCGTGGATCACGTTGGCCTTCTGGAAGTGAATGTAGATGTCCGTGTCGGTATGCGCTGGCTGGAAATACTGCAGCATCATGATTTCACCGTTGGCCTGCAGTTTTTGGCTGCTGCCGAATGTCTTCTGCGGCAAAGCATCCGCAGGCGATGCCGGAATGTGCAAATCCAAAAGCGCACTGTCGTGTGCCTCCGCCATGCGCGTCTTGGTATTTTCGTGGGCCAGCACTGTGGCTCCCGCGGCGTGCAGATTGGCGTTATTGTCCGTGTGGTCGAAATGCCAGTGCGTGTCAATCACCGTTTTCACCGGCGCATTGCTCAGTCCATCGAGTGTTTCCTTCAACTTCGGCCAGGCCGGCAGAAGGAACGTATCGACCACGATTTTCCCATCGGGTCCGTTTAACACCACGACGTTTCCTCCTGGCCCGGAAAGCAGCGTCAGATTTTCCGCCAGCGGCTGCGCCTGGATCGGGGTGGCGCCCATCTGCGCCCGCATGGCCGCGAGACGGTCGGTTGGAACCGTTGCCGGCTGCTGCCGGAGGTCACGCACGCCAGCGCTTAGAAGACTTCCAGGGAAAAGTTGCGCCAGCAACGCGCTTCCGGCGAACCCGGCGGAATTTCGCAACATTTCCCGCCGCGTGCTTTGCTTCTCCAAAAACTTCGAGCTCATCTTCGTCCGCCTTTCAAAATGTGCATTGCGGAATCCATCAGTAGTGTCTCAGCTTGGATTTCCGCTCTGCACCCAAAGTGGGCCTGACGCGCCGGTGCAGTCCGTCCGGAGAGCTGCGCGATTATGCGGGAATGTACGTCAACCGAATCAAGTCCTCGGCGATGAGATCGTTGGCCACCAGGTGGAGCGGCGGCCGGGGGCCGGCGAAAAATGGCGTGCCGCTCCCAAGCACGACGGGGCGGAGGTAGAGTCGATATTCATCGATCAGACTGGCCTCGGTCAGGCTTTGCGCCAGGACTGGGCCGCCAACGTCAATCTCGCCATCCAATTCAGCCTTCAATTTGCGTATCGCCGCCTCGAAGTCCTCCGCGATCAGCGTGGCGTTGGGGCCAACTCTTTTGAGCGAACGCGACACCACCCACTTCGGTTTGCTCCGCCACGTCGCCGCAAAGTCGCGGTCATCCGCGTCCCAGTCAGCAAGGGCTTCGTCCCAATAACGCATGATCTCGTACAGGCCGCGACCATATATGCAGCCCGTCAGGCCACGCATATGCTCGACGAAGTGACGAAAGGCCGAGGGCACCGGCGGCCCCAATTTCATGTGGTCGACGTAGCCATCCAGAGACTGGTTCATTCCAAAGACAAGTTTCGCCATGCTGCAAATCTCCTTCCCAGATTCCTCAGAATAGCTTGCGCCTACGTCGCGCGGAAGCCAGGTTGAACACTGTCTGTGCGCTCGCAGTGTCGGTCTGACCAATCATCAAAGGTCCGCTTGCAAGCCCGAGATTCACACTGAGACACTACCGATCCTTTCCCCATATTGTCTTTCGTGACTCAGCCGCGTACTCTAGCCAGGTTTCGCTTGTTCCACTAACGGGAAAGTGGCCATTTTTGTCGGAAAAGGGTCAACCTCGTAAGTCCATGTTCCAAGCCCTGAAGAACATGGAAGAACTGCGCCGTCGCTACGACAGCGATACCCCGGTACTGGCCTATTCCTTCAAACGGCGGATGGTCGAGGGCTGGACGCCAGAGCACAGTCACCACCGCGGGCAACTCGTCGCACTGACCCAAGGGTTGCTTATCGTGGAAGCAGGAAGCGAACGATGGATGTTTCCCGCGCAGAGTTGCGCATGGACTCCACCAAATTGTAAGCATGCGGCGCGTTCCGTCGGAGGCGCTGCGGGCTCGATGGTTGATTTGTCTCCGGAAATGTGCCGCGGCCTGCCCAAGACGCCCTGCGTGTTCAACTCATCGGAGCTATTGTTCGCCATAGTTCATCGTATTGTCGATTGGGACCTCGACCAGCCGCTCAACACCGCGAAGAAGCACTTGATCACAGCTCTCCGTGATGAGATTCGACAACCGGACCAGCAGCCCTTGCGTTTGATCATACCAAGAGAAGAAAGACTGTCCAGAGTTGCAGACGCCCTGCTCGATGACGTTGGCGATGACCGCACGCTGGACGATTGGGCGCATCTTGCCGGAATGGCCCGCCGCACTTTCATGCGCGCGTTTTCGGCTCAGGCAGGCATGTCATTTGGCCGTTGGCGACAGCAGGCACGGTTGTTTGCTGCCCTCGAGATGCTGGCACAAAGGAAATCGGTCACGGAGGTCGCTATCGCAGTCGGTTACGACAGTGTAAGTGCCTTCATTGAAATGTTTCGGACCATGCTGGGAACCACACCACAGACATACTTTCGAGGCAGGGGTTCATGGCCACGCGGTAGAACCATGGGCGCAACGACGCGCCTTTCATGATGCTGTCGCGATACCGCCAGTGCAACAAGGGCGCATCTGCCAGCGAAATTCATAGGAACAACTCTGAACGCTCTGCGATGCCACAGGGGCATGAATCGTCGGCCTGAGAAGGCCTGCAACGGATTGAAAACTTAGCGGGCGAGCCTGTAAGCCGGATTCTGTGCGGCGCTCCGCTTTGCAGCTGTGCGCCGCGACGATCATTCCTCTAGGCCGCACCTCGCGGTGCGGCTCCAGCAACCTACCCGAGGGTTCTCCTTCCGATCGGCTTGCGCCTCTCGAACGGGAGCGCGCTCCTTTGCGGGAATCACGCTCAGCGGGCCGGGCCAGCCCTCCCCTCCTATTTGGTCTTGCACCACGCGGGGTTTGCCATGCCGGCGACATTACTGCCGCCGCGGTGGGCTCTTACCCCACCTTTTCACCCTTACCTGCGCGCGAACCATGCAGACATCCCGAAGGTTTTCCTTCGGTCTGCCACCGGGTTACGCTCCGCCGGCGGTATTTTCTCTGTGGCACTTTCCGTGACGCTGCTGCTGCGGCCGCTTTACGCAGCCTTCCGCAGCTTCGTCCCCTGGCGTTACCAGGCGCGTTACCCAAAGGTCGCATGGCCGACGGGTTGCCCCGTCAACCGCAGACCTCGTCTTCGCTTGCGCGAAGTGGTGTCCGGACTTTCCTCCCGTTTACCCTGAGGCGCGGCGCCGAAGGGTCTCCCCCCGGCTCACGTCGTTTAGGGCAAACCAGCGATCGTCCAGCTCACCCGCCACTTTCATTATATCGTGTATCAACTGCCCGAAGAAAATGTTGTTGCCGCTATCATGCGGACATACAATCCCTCCATGCGCGTCCGCGAAGCCAAGGATTTTCTGGTCGGCCAAATCATGAAGCAGGCTGAGCTGGATGATCTCGCACTGGAAGATCTTGAAATTCAGATGCTGTATTTCACGGAACAGGGTGGCGCGTCCGCAAGGATGCAGGAAGTCGCGAACAATTTTGACAATAACTACGATGTGTCCGTCTGTGAGAAGAAAATCACGCATTTGATGAAGCGCGCCTAAAATCGTCTCAAGAAGGAAGTTTCACATGAAAAGAACACTTGGGACACTGCGATCCGTGTCTTGAGAAAAGGTCACCGCTGGATCTTGGTCATGTGGGGTGGATTCTCTACCCTGCAGGTCCTAATCCTTCTAGGCCTAATCCTGCTCGCAGCAGGGATGATTGCAGTCTTCAAGTTGCTAGGCCAAATATTCCCTCCCCCAAACCCACGCATGCTTCGATACGTGATTGTTAGTTGCATCGCGATTGGCTTCTTGTTGCGACGCCAGATTGGACAGGCCTTGAATTCCCATTTTGACAAAATCTTCACAGCTTGCCCGAGGACAGATCGCGAAGATGAAGAAGCCTGATTCAATTCTCTACGAAATCTGGCCAACCATCACCAAAGCATCCACGAATCCCAGCTTCGGATGTTCAAACACCTTAGGCAATCGCCCGACAATCTCAAAACCCAAGCTGCTCCACAATTTCACCGCGCGTTCATTTGTGCTCACTACAAAGTTAAACTGCATCGCGCGAAAGCCTCGCTCTTTCGCGCGTTCCAGCGAATGCAGACACATCGCGCGCGCAATCCCCCGCCCCTGCGCGGCCTCGGCGGTCACATACCCGCAATTCGCCACATGCGCCCCGCCGCCCTGCTGGTTCGCCCGCAAAAAATACGTCCCCAGCACTCGGCCGTCTTCTTCCGAAACAAAAGTCTCTTTTTCTAGTGAAATCCAAAAGGCCAGTGCGTCTTCCCGGCCCATATCGCGCGGCAACGGATAGGTCTCCCCCGCACGAATCATCGGCTCCAAAATCGCCCAAATGGCATCGCGGTCCCCGTCGGTTGCAAAACGAATGGCCACGCGAGCATCCTTACTTCAACCCAATCAGCTTTTCGAATTCCGATTCGTTCAGAACGGCCACCCCGAGTTCCTTCGCCTTGTCGTACTTCGATCCCGGGTCCGCGCCCACCACCACATAGTCCGTCTTCTTGCTAACGGAGCCGCTCACCTTGCCTCCATACTGCTGCACCAGTTCGCCCGCCTCTTCCCGGCTGCGCCGTTCCAGCGTGCCCGTGAACACAAACGACTTTCCTGCGAACTTGTCGCCCTTGATTTGGCGTTTCTCCGCGGTCGGCCGCACACCCGCTGCATGCAGCTTCTTGATCAGCTTGCGGTTCGCCGCTTCGCTGAAAAAGTCCACGATGCTCGCGGACACCTTCGGTCCCACCTCCGGCACCTTCTCCAGGTCCTCCGCCGACGCCTCCGCCAACTCCTCCAGCGAACCAAACTGCTCCGCCAGCAGTTGCCCGGTGCGCTCCCCCACAAACTGAATCCCCAGCGCGTAAATCACCCGCGAAAACGGAAGCTTCTTGCTGGCCGCAATCTCATCCAGCAGATTCTGCGCGGACTTTTCCGCCATCCGCTCCAGTTCCGCCACTTCCTTCAATTCCAGCGAATACAAATCCGCCACATCCTTCACCATTCCCTTGTCCACCAGCTGGTCCACGATTTTCTCGCCCAGCCCGTCAATGTCCATCGCGTGGCGCCCCGCGAAGTGTAGCAGCGATTCCTTCCGCTGCGCCGGGCACGCCGCATTCACGCAGCGGTACGCTACTTCTCCTTCCACGTGATGAATGGCGCTCCCGCATTCCGGGCACTTCTTCGGCATGTGAAACGCCCGCCGGTTCTTGCCCTCTTTCACCACCTTCAGCACGTGAGGAATCACTTCCCCCGCTCGCTCGATCAGCACGGTGTCGCCGATGTGCAGCCCAAGCCGCTCGATTTCGTCCATGTTGTGCAGAGTCGAACGGCTCACCGTCACGCCGCCCACCTGCACCGGCTCCAGCACCGCCACCGGCGTGAGTGCCCCCGTCCGTCCCACCTGCACGATGATGTCGTTCACCACCGTGGTTTCCTGCCGCGCGGGATACTTGAAGGCAATCGCCCACCGCGGCGCCTTGGCCGTGAAGCCCAGCTCTCCTTGCAGCGAGGTCGCATTCACCTTGATCACCACGCCGTCAATCTCGTACGCCAGCTTTTCCCGCTTGGTGTCCCATGCCTCGCAATACTTGATGACCTCTTCGATCCCGTCGCACAGCTTCCAATCGTCGCTCGCGCGAAAATGCAGTTTCTTTAGCGCCTCCAGCGAATCCGAGTGCTTCGGAAACGGGGCTTTTCCGTCCACATAGAGGTAGTACGCGAAAAAATCCAGCTTGCGCTGTGCCGTAATCGAAGGGTCCAGCACGCGAATCGAGCCCGCCGCCGAGTTACGCGCGTTAACGAATATCTTTCCGCCGGTCTCCTCCTGCTGGCGGTTCAGGGCTTCGAACGCCTTCCGAGTCATCAGAATCTCGCCGCGCACCTCAAAGCTTTTCGCCAGTTTCAGCTTCTTGATCGTTTCCCCCTCCAGCCGCAGCGGAATCGAACGCACCGTCTTCACATTCGGCGTGACGTCTTCTCCCGTATTCCCGTCGCCGCGCGTCACGCCACGATCCAGCACTCCCTCCTCGTATTGCAACGAAATGCTCAGCCCATCGAACTTGTGCTCCGCGATGTATTCGATCTCTTCCCTTCCTGTGCCTTCGCGCACTCTCCGGTCCCAATCCCGCAGCGCGTCGTAGGAAAACGCATTGTCCAGGCTGAGCATCGGCCGCGCGTGCCGCACCGTTGTGAATCCCTCGCGGGGAGCGCCGCCCACGCGCAATGTCGGAGAATCCGGCGTCACCAGATCCGGGTGAGCCGCTTCGATCTCCTTCAGCCGCACCGTCAGGCGGTCAAACGCAGCATCCGAGATCTCTGGCGCATCCAGCACGTGATAGAGATACTCGTGGTGCCGGATTTTCGCGCGAAGCTCTTCGGCTTCGTTCCGCAGCGCTGCTTTATCCTTTTTCGCCATTTCCGCCTTCGCCATAGAAACCTCGCCTTGGCAGGCCAAGCCGTTCGTATTATATAGGCCCTGGCGGCATTGCCGAACTAGGTCCCGGCCGTCAAAGACTCGGCCTCAGGACCGCAAGTGCGGCAAAGAAACTTCACCAGGAACCGAAACGCATCCCATGGCAAATGGAAGCGCAGCGAAAGCGATCGGAGTGGCGGGCCTCCTCTGCGGCACCCTTGATATAGCCGCCGCTCTCGTCGTGTACGGCTCCATGGGAGCCCAGCCCATCCGCCTTCTCCAGGGCATTGCGGCTGGGCTTCTCGGCCTACAAGCATTTCAAGGAGGAGCGCCAACCGCCGCCCTCGGATTATTTCTTCATTTTGTAATCGCCTACGGCGCCGCCACGGTCTTCTACCTGGCCAGCCGCGGCTTAAGGTTCCTGCTCCATCAATTCGCCCTTAGCGGTCTCCTCTACGGCATCGCCGTCTATTTCTTCATGAACCGCATCGTTGTGCCATTATCGAACGCTCACAAATATCCGTTTTCGCTGAAAATGATGCTCATAGGCGTGGTGATTCACATTTTCTGTGTGGGCCTGCCCATCGCTTGGAGCGTCCGCCGCTTCGGCGCCTGAACGCACTTGTGGCAAAGTGCTTGCCGTCACCCAATCGCGTGACGCAAGGCGCTGCCTTCTCGCTGAATCGTGCCCATGCTTTCAGCTAAGAGGCGAACTTCCATGCTGGCAAACCGCTTAATCCAATTGATCGAAACGCATGCAAAGTCCCTGACCTCGGACACCATGCAAGACATCCTGACCAACGAAACCACGCGCTCGTTCCGCAAGCTGCCCAAACATGAGCTCGAACCCCGCATCGCTTCCATTTATCAGAATCTTGGCAAGTGGATTGGCAATCCGAACGAAGACTCTATCCGGCAGGAATACGAGGACTGGGGTCGCACCCGCTTCCGCCAGGGCATTCCCTTCAGCGAAATTGTTTTCGTTCTGATGCTGACGAAAAAACATCTCCGCAAGTTCATCCGCGACCATGGGCAGGTCGCCTTCTCCGGCGACCGCGTTACCCCGGGCGAATTCATGCCCGTCGAGCTGTACGCTATCCAGGAACTCAACTATCAAGTCGGCGAGTTCTTCGACCGCGCGCTCTATCACCTTGTTCGCGGTTATGAAGCCGCTGCGGCCACCCGTTTCAGCGCCGTCTAGGCCGTTCCCAGCCTCTCTCGGGAATCTGTGTACACCCGCAAACTAGCTACCCTCCACACGGAGTTTTCCAGTTAAAATACGTAGTCCGAATGGAATGCTGGCCGGCTACAGATTTGGCCCACGGGTGCTCCACACTATGGCATTGCAATTTCCCGACGCGCTCTTGATCCACAACCCCAACGCGGGGAGTGGCGGCAACGCGCGCCGCCGGCGCATTGATGAGGCGCGCAAATATCTCTCCGAAAACGGCATCGAGGCTGAGCTCGCCGAAACCACCGGCCCCGGCCACGCCACCGAAATCGCCCAGAAGGCCACGCGCGACGGTCGCGGACTGGTGATCGCCTGCGGCGGAGACGGTACCCTCAACGAGGTGGTCAACGGTCTCGCATCCGCGCAAAACGGCCATCGCGTCCCGCTCGCGCTTCTCCCGGGTGGCACCGCCAATATTCTGGCTAAAGAGCTGGATCTTCCATGGGACATTCCACGCGCCGCGCGCCATCTGGTGGACGCCGATGTTCGCGAAATCGCGCTCGGCCTCGCCAAACCCCTCGAGCAGCCCGAAAAAGCCCGCTACTTCCTCAGCGTCTCCGGCTGCGGCCCTGACGGCATGATCGTCTACTCCGTGGACCTCGGCTTGAAGGCCCGTGTCGGCATCCTCGCCTACTGGTGGCAGGGCGCCCGCGAAGTCCTCCGCTACACATTCCCGAAATTCCGCGTGCGCACCGGCGACCGCCAGCTCGACGCGACTCTCGTCGTCGTCGGCCGTACCAAGAATTACGGCGGCCCATTCAAAATCACGGACCAGGCCGACCTCTTCGAAGACCAGTTTGAAGTCATGGCCCTCACCACCCAGAGCGGCCTGCGCTATCTCAGCTACCTGCCGACCCTTTGGATGGGCAACCTCCGCAAAGAAGAAGCCGTGCACTTCTGGAAGGCCGAAACGCTAGTCTGCGAACCGCTCGACACCAACCCCGTCTATGCCCAGGTGGACGGCGAACCCCTCGCGCGCCTTCCGGTGGAGTTCTCCATCGTGCCGCGCGCCCTGAAATTGCTTGTCCCGCGCCAAAAAGTGGCCAGCACGATCGTGACTCCGCTCAAGCCCTAGCCGTGGATCCCGCCTCGCACGCGCTGGCGTCGCTTGCTCTCGTCCGCGGATTCTTTCCCCGCCGTTCCTGGCGCTTCACGGTCATTGTGGTCCTCGCCGGCACCCTCGCCGATTTGGATTTATTGACGCTCCTCTTCGGCCCGGCCACCTATCTCTCCGGCCGCAACACGCTCACCCATTCCCTCTTGGGAACCTGCGCGATCGTTGCCATCGTCTGCGTCTGCGGCTATGCCTGGGAAAAGCGCCGGCGCGCGCCCCAGAAAACCGGCCCCGCTTCCGCGAACGGCCTTGGCGTTCTTTTGCTCGCCACTTTCCTCGCGGCGGAGTTGCATCCGCTTCTGGATTTGTCCACGCCCGACGGCATCGCCATTTTCTGGCCCTTTCGTCCAACCCGCTTCGCTTGGGACCTGTTGCCCGCCACCGATCCCTGGATTCTCTCGCTTCTGCTTGCGGGATGGCTCTTGCCCTTGGTCTTCAGCCTGGTGAGTGTCGAAATCGGCGCCAAAAGTAAATCCCCGCGCGGCCACAGCGGAGCCCGAATCGCTCTCGCTCTCGTGTGCGTCTACTTCGGCGCCCGCTTCACCATGCACAGCGCTGCCGCCCGCCAGCTCGATTCCCATTCGTTCCGCGGCGAGTCCCCGCGCCAGTCCGGCGCACTCCCGGATTCGCTCTCATTGCTCACCTGGCATGGAATAGCGGAAACCACTTCGCTGATTTGCACGATCGACGTTCCAGCAACCCCTACATCAAACTTCGATTCGGAAACCGCAGCCTGCGTCCACAAACCGGAGCCTTCACCTGCCCTTTTCACCGCCCAGCACACCGAAGCAGTCCGGCAATTCCTCAGCGCCTCGCGCTTTCCGAAAGCCACGGTCGGCGCCATGGAAAATGGAACGGAGGTAGTGGTTCGCGACCTGCGGTACACCGTGCTTGGCGAATCCCGATTTGCCCCGGCCGCGCGCGTCCTGCTCGATTCCGGTGGCCAGGTCACCAGCCAGCGGATCGTCTGGGCGCAAGACGTCCGGCTGCGTTGACCTTACGATTCTGCTGCCCCGTCGGCGGGCGGATGGTGGCGCAGCACCACGCGCGAAATCAGGTAGCTCAGCAAGACAATCAAAATGATGACGACGCTCGCTTCCAGCTTGTGACGCTTCAGATACGGCACCGCGTCGTTTCCGTACCGGATCGCCAGGTAACCGAGCCCCAGATAGCGAACCGCCCGCGCCAGCGCCACCGCCGATGTAAAGCTCCAGAGCGGCACTTCGAATACTCCCGCCGCAAAAACAAAAATCTTGAACGGCGTCGGCGGAGGCAGTAGCGCCGTAATCAGCATCCCGATAAACCCGTTTTGCTCCACCCAGTTCCGCACGGCCGCCGCGCGTGCCCCGGCTTTCCGGTGGAAAAACGCTTCCCCGCCCTTCCGCGCCAAGAAGTACAGCAGCACACAGCCCAACACCGATCCTGCCCCGGCCATGAACGCATAAAATGGCATCCGTGCGGGATGCTCGATAGAAAGCTCGATCAACAAAAAATCGTTGATCACCGGAAACGTCAGCACCGACGAATCGAGGAAGGAAATAAGAAACAGCCCCGGCGCGCCCAGGACGCCCGCGAACGCCACAATTTTCTTCTTCCACGCGTTCAGCTTCAGATTCAAGGAACGATCCTTCGAAACGATTCCTGTCAGTCTAGCAATCCGCCGAAAAATTCAGAATCGCGGAAAGCAATATTCTGGCGGCGGAATTCTTGAGCCAGAATTTCAGGAGGCGGGGGTTCAGCTCCCCGCTTAAACCTTCACTTGTGTGCGAGGCTATAGCGCCTGAACCAACGTTAGCCACGCCCTCGAGTGCCCGCTCAATCCTTCCCCAGCGCTTCACAAATTGCGCGCGTTAGCGCGGTTAGATCAGCCGCGCCGATTACCAGCGGCGGCGTCAGATAGACCACGTCGCCAAACGGTTTGATCCAGCAGTTCTTCTCCACGAATTTTGCCCGCAGCCCCAGCGCGTCCACCGGCCGTTCCATCTGCACCACGCCGATCGCGCCTTTCACGCGAACCTCGCGGACTCCGGCCATCGCCGCGCACGGAGCAAGTTCTTCGCGAAGTTGCGCCTCAATGGCAGCGGCTTGCGCGAGCCGCGGCTCGCTTTCGAAAAGATCGAGCGACGCATTCGCCGCTGCGCACCCGAGCGGATACGCCATATACGTCGGCCCGTGCATCAATGCCACCTCCGGATCGTCCGAAAGAAAGCCCGCATAGACTCTTTCCGTTGCCACCGTCGCCGCCAGCGGCAACGTTCCCCCCGTCAACGCCTTCGATATGCAAAGAATGTCCGGTACGACCCCGGCCTGCTTGCAGGCAAACAGCGATCCCGTGCGCCCAAAACCGGTAAAGATCTCGTCGAAGATCAGAAGCAACCCGTGACGATCGCAAAGCCGCCGCAGTTCCGCGCAAGCTTCGGCCGAATGAAACTTCATGCCGCCCGCGCCCTGCACCAGCGGTTCCACGAGAACTGCGGCAGTCTCCTGCTGATGCTGCTCCAACAATCGGTCCAGCGCATGCAACTTTTCCGCAGACTCCGGCAAGTCGGCTACGAACTGTTCCGGTACCACCCCGCGAAACATCTTGTGCATTCCTTCTTCCGGATCGCAAACCGACATCGCTGCGAACGTGTCGCCGTGATACGCATTCCGGAAACTCACGAATTTCGGGCGGCGCTGCCCCTGGTGCAGCCAGTACTGCACCGCCATCTTCATCGCCACTTCCACGGCCACCGATCCGGACTCCGTGAAAAACACATGCCGCAAATCGCCGGGCAGCAACGCCGCGAGCCTTGAAGCCAACCGATACGCCGGCTCGTGCCCCAGTCCGCCAAACATAACGTGCGGCATCTCGCGCAACTGTTTCTCGACGGCCGCGACGATATGCGGATGCCCGTATCCGTGGCACATCGTCCACCAACTGGCGATGCCGTCGATCAATTCGCGCCCATCGGCCAGCCGTAGTCGCACGCCGCTTGCGGATACCACAGGCAACGGCAGCGGCACCGCCTTCATCTGCGCGTAAGGCAGCCAGACATTTTCGAAGTGAAGCCAGGAAGGATTCGTCATTCGTTACTGCGCGAACGCCGAGCGGTCAAAATGGTTCAGGAACACCTGCATCAATGCCGTCCGGTGCAGGTTGGGCAGCTTGGGAATTTCGCCGATCACCCGCACGTGACCGAATTTCTCGACGGTCTCCCGATTCTCGCGGTTTTGATCCCCAATCAACACCACGCCGTGCACCGGCAATTCCGCCGCGTGCAGTGCCGCCAGAGTCAACAGCGTGTGGTTGATCGTCCCCAGTCCGCTGCGTGCCGCCAGAATCACCGGGAGCTTGAATTTCACCATCATGTCCAACACAAACTGCTTTGGGTTGATCGGCACCAGCACTCCGCCGGCCCCTTCCACAACCAGCCAATCATTCATCAGCGTTGGCGGAAGATTGATGCGATTCAGGTCTATTTCCGTCCCCGCCCACCGTGCCGCAAGGTCCGGCGAGACCGGTGGAACAAACTTGTACACTTCATCCAGCGTCCGGTCCGTACCGATGCCCGCAAGCCGCATCACCGTTACGCGATCCGAGCCCTCCAGCGTGCCCGTCTGGATCGGCTTCCAATACACGGCGTCCAGCGCAGCGCACAGCAGCGCGGCGAGCGTCGTCTTCCCCACTCCCGTGTCCGTCCCGGTGATGAAAAAGTGCCGCCTCATGCCTGCCTCGCCGAAACCACCGCACCTTGTTGCGCCCGCCACGCGCGCAGCAATTCCACCACGCGCGCCAACTCCCTTTCCGCAATACCCGCAGTGAGCGAAAGCCGCAAACGCGACGTTCCCGACGCCACTGTCGGCGGCCGGATTCCGCGCACCGCAAACCCTGCGCGCTGCAAATGCTCCGCGGCATCCAGCGCCGCTTCATTCGAGCCCAGAATCACGGGCACAATTTGGCTGCCCGATCCGGCGATGTCGAATCCTTCCTCTTGCAGAGTGACGCGAAAGGTGGCAGCCCGCTCCAGCAGCATTTCCCGTTCCCGGTCCATGCCCTTCGCAAGCTCCACTGCCGCCTCAATCTGCTTCGCCAGGTAGGGCGGCAGCGCCGTCGAGAAAATGAACGTCCGGGCGTGATTCACCAGGTAATCCTTCAGGACCGCCGGCCCGCAGACAAACGCTCCTGCCGAAGCCAGCGCCTTCCCGCACGTATGAACCACCGCCAACACACGTCCCGCAAGTCCCGCGCTAAATGTCAGCCCGCGTCCAGACTCTCCATGCACCGCGGTCGCGTGCGCCTCATCCACAATCAATCCCGCGCCGTATTTTTCAGCGAGATCTGCAATCTCCGCCAAGGGGGCAACCTCTCCGTCCATGCTGAACACGCTCTCCGTCACAATCACCTTGCGGCCATCTTCACCGTTTTCCCGGCCGAGCGCGTCTTCCAATGCGTTCAAGTTCAGATGAGGATAAATGACTTTGCGCGCCCCGCACAACCGCGTCCCATCAATCAGGCTGGCATGGTTTCGCTCATCGCTGAAAATGATGTCGTCTTTGTACGCGAGTGAAGTGAGCAATCCCAAATTTGCCGCATACCCGCTGCCAAAAAACAACGCTGACTCCGTTCCAGCGAATTTCGCAAATGATTCCTCCAACTCGCTCCACACTTCGGCTTGGCCCGAGAGCAGCCGCGATCCGGTGCCCCCAACCCTTTCCCCGCTTCGCACCGCTTCCGCAACGCGCTCTTTCAACGCCATATTCTCAGACAGCCCCAGATAATCGTTGGAGCAAAAGTTCACGCCATGGATTTCCGCAAGGCTCCGCCGTTGCGACCGCACTTCGAGCGCGCGCAGTCCTTCGTCCAGTTGGCTTTTCCAGTTTGCCAAAGCGCTAAACGGCATGTGGCTCCAGTGGCTTCATGCCCAGGCTCTGAAGCAGCAACTCGTCCTCGTCCACTCCAGGATTGGGCGTGGTCAGGAGCTTTTCACCCACGAAAATCGAATTGGCCCCGGCCAGAAAGCAAAGTGTCACGGCTTCCGGCGAAAGCTGTTTCCGCCCAGCGGCCAGCCGCACGCGCGACGCGGGCATCAAAATTCGCGCAGTCGCAATTGCTCGCACCATCTCCATCGGATCGAGCGCCGGCATATTCGCCAACGGCGTTCCTTCCACGCGCACCAGCATGTTGATCGGCACGCTTTCCGGATGTGGCTGCAGATTCGCCAACTGCTGCAGCAGTCCCGCGCGATCCGTGTCTTTCTCTCCCATGCCCAAAATCCCGCCGCAGCACACCGTGATCCCGGCTTTGCGCACTGCCGCCAGTGTCCGCAGCCTCTCGTCATACACGCGCGTCCTGATAATCGCACCGTAAAATTCCGGCGAAGTGTCCAGATTGTGGTTGTAAGCGGTAAGCCCTGCATGCTTCAGCCGCGCCGCCTGCTCCTCCGTCAGCATCCCCAGCGTGCAGCAAACCTCCATGCCCAGCTTTGATACGCCGCGCACCATCTCCAGTACTTTCTCAAAATCACGCCCATTCGGAGCTTCCCGCCACGCCGCGCCCATGCAAAACCGCGTCACGCCGCGGCCCGCCGCTCCGCGCGCCACGGAAATCACATGCTCCGGGTCGAGCAAGCCCTGCCGCTCCACGTCCGCGTCATAATGCGCGCTCTGCGGGCAGTACGCGCAATCCTCCGGGCAGCCGCCCGTCTTGATGGAAATCAACTGGCAAGTCTGCACGCGATCCGGTGCATGAAACTGCCGATGAATTGTCTGCGCGCGATACAAAAGGTCCGGAAGCGGAGTCCCGTAGATGCCCTGCACCTCCGCCTTGCTCCAGTCGTGCCGCAATGAAATTCCGCCGCTGGCAAGTGTGGCTGCAACCGTCGTTTGTGCCGTCATCGGTAGGTTTTCGCCTGACACAGGGATAATTGCAACATGCTGGTAAGTCCCACATGTTACCACTGCTATCCGCGTAGCGTGTAATTCGCGAGGAAATTGCGGAATGAAAGGCAATCCCCTTCGAGCGTGTTAGGATGCGCTACTTCCGCTCGATGCGCGCAGGATGTGACCGCCGCGGTCGCGCCCCGGCCCAGTGGCACCCGGAAAATAGCGGGCCCGGATTTCCCGCGGCCCCAGGTCTTCGATCTCCGCAAATCCCAAAATCTTCATTTTGGCGTGCAGAATGGGTGGATCAAAAGTGCTTACCCACGGTTCATGCAGGGAGTCCACATGCGCCGCCCGCTTCTCGTAATACTCCCGCACTTCCGGCGCCAGCACCTCCGGCGGATCGCTGTAGTCGAATACGACGTGCGCTCCTCCCCGCAGGCCTCCAATGAACTGCAACGTCCCGAAAACCGCCGTTACAGTGAGATACGGAACAACGCCCAGACACGTGAAGAACGTCGCCCCACCCGGATCGAAACCTGCCGCGCCAAGTCCATCCTCCAGCGTCTCCGACTCGAAATCTACCGGAGCGAACGTCAGCCAACTGGGAATGGGAATCCCTGCCTCGGCCAGCCGCCCCCTTTTCCACTCTTGCGTCGCGGGATGATCCACCTCGAAAATCTTCAGACCGTCGAGGAATGGACTCCGATACGCATAGGTGTCCAATCCTGCGCCGAGCACCACCAACTGCCGTACGCCGCCCCTCACCGCCCCAGCGAGAGCGTCCTCCGCGAATCGTGTCCGCACCGCGATGAATAGCCGCATCGCCCGGCGCGACGCGTGCTTTGCCGCTTCCTTCGCAATTTCGTGTGGATCGCCCCCGACCATGGCCACCGCCAGCGGATCGGAAAAAATCTGCCCGCCCTCCAGCAATTGGTGAGCCGCACGGTGCATCGCCGCCGCCATCGCGGTCCGGCTAGGTTGTCCAATTTGCATGCAAAAAGGGTAGCAGAGGCGTGTGACAATTTTTGCTGTGGGGTTTGCATCGAACTGTTCGAGGCATCGCGCAACTCCTGTTTTCGCGGTGTAGTCCAAACCGCCAAACCCACCGAGGGGCGGCCACCTTCTATGAAGCGTGCTCCGAAACGCTCAACACATTCCCGTCCGGGTCTTTGAACCAAGCCACCTTGTCCCCGCCCGGCGCCGTCCAGATGCCTCGTTCCTTGTCCTGCACAAATGGATATTTCTCGAATTCCACGCCGCGCTGCCGCAGCCAGTCCACTACCGCTTCGATCGCCTGCGCTTCCCAACCGAGCACAGTGCTCTGCAGTGGTGACATATGCGGTACTTTCACCATCCGCATGGAGTTCCGCCCCGCCTGCATCACCAGCGCAAATTGATCCTCGCTCACGAATGAAAAGCCCAGTTTACCCTCGTAAAATTTCCGCGCGGCCTCGTAGTCCCGGGTCAACAAAAATCCCATCATCTTGCTGGAAGCGAGCATGTTGCACCCCGCCCGACGATAGCAAATAATTTGACCCGCTATTAGCGAAATGTTATAAATCATCGTTTCCTTCTTTACCGGTTGCGCGGCATCATGCGTGGTAAGGGGTAGTCACGGCCCGCCAGGGTCTGAAGGGTGGCCGCACCGGGGTTGGAGACATTCCCGTCCTGTTTGCATCGCGGGATTTCCTCGGTTCTTAGGAGATAGCTCGCGCAAACGTCGGTTTGCTCCCGGGGTAGGAGCGCCGTGCTTTTTTTGAGCAGAATGGGTGTGTGAAGCCTTTTGGTTCCCGTGGCGCGCGACCGCAGAGGCCGGGTTCGAGCGCCGCCAGGCACGAAGAATCTTTGGAGGAAAGTTCATGAGGATTGCAATCGAGACGGTCCGGCGCGCCGGCCTGGGTCTCACGAAAAAGTTTGCCACGGTCGCCGGCTTGCTACTGCTTGGCGCCGGCGCTCTGCTGGCACGAGCCGCGGGGGAAGCCGCTGGTGGCGAGGCCAATCTCAAGCTGCCCGATCTGACCCAGGTCAAGTTCCTCGGCATCGACGGCCACCGCTTGCTTCTCTACGGATTGGTCATCTGTGTATTCGGACTGGTGTTCGGATTGAGGATTTTCACCCGCCTCAAGAACATGCCCGTGCATCACTCGATGCGCGATATCTCCGAGCTCATCTACGAAACCTGCAAAACCTACCTGATCACCCAGGGCAAATTCCTCCTGCTTCTGGAGATCTTCATTGCCATCGTCATCATTCTTTACTTCGGCGTATTGCTGAAATTCGAAGCCATCCGTGTCGCCATCATCATCGCGTTTTCCCTCATCGGCATTGCCGGCAGCTACGGCGTCGCCTGGTTTGGCATCCGTGTCAACACCTTCGCCAACTCCCGCACGGCCTTCGCTGGCCTCCGCGGCAAGCCCTATCCGATCTATCACACGCCCCTCAGAGCCGGCATGAGCATCGGCATGATGCTCATCAGCGTCGAGCTTCTGATGATGCTCTTCATCTTGCTTTTCGTTCCTGGTGATTACGCCGGCCCGTGCTTCATCGGCTTCGCCATCGGCGAATCCCTGGGTGCCGCGGCCCTGCGCATCGCCGGCGGCATCTTCACCAAAATTGCCGACATCGGCGCCGACCTGATGAAAATCGTCTTCAAAATCAAGGAAGACGACGCGCGCAACCCCGGCGTCATCGCCGATTGCACGGGTGATAACGCGGGCGATTCGGTTGGACCCAGCGCGGACGGCTTCGAAACCTACGGCGTCACCGGCGTCGCCCTGATCACCTTCATCCTCCTCGGCGTGAAAAGTCCCACCGTCCAGGTCCAGCTGCTCGTCTGGATCTTCGTCATGCGCCTGGTGATGCTGATCGCCAGCGCCGCTGCCTACTTCATCAACAGCGTTTTCGCCAACGCGAAATATGGCAATGCTGACGAAATGAGTTTCGAGGCGCCACTCACCTCCCTGGTCTGGATCACCTCGTTCGTCTCCATTGCCTTCACCTACGTCGTCTCGGCGCTCATCATTCCCGACCTTGGCGGCGACGCCACCCAATGGTGGAAGCTGGCCACCATCATCTCCTGCGGCACCCTCGCCGGGGCCATCATTCCGGAACTCGTCAAAGCGTTTACTTCCGTCGAGTCGCGTCACGTCAAGGAAGTTGTCACCTCCGCGCAGGAAGGCGGCGCCTCCCTGGGGATTCTCTCCGGCTTCGTTGCGGGCAATTTCTCCGCCTACTATATCGGTCTCTCCATGGTGCTTCTGATGTCGCTCGGCTACCTGATCAGCAATTTGGGGCTGGGCGGCATGATGCTGGCCCCGGCGGTATTTGCCTTTGGCCTCGTGGCCTTCGGCTTCCTGGGCATGGGTCCGGTCACTATCGCGGTGGACTCCTACGGTCCCGTCACCGACAATGCGCAGTCCGTCTACGAACTTTCCCTAATTGAGCAGGTACCCAATATCCATGCCGAGCTCAAGAAGGACTTCAACATTGACGTCAATTTCGAGCGCGCCAAGGAAATGCTGGAAGCCAACGACGGCGCGGGGAATACGTTTAAGGCTACGGCGAAGCCCGTGCTCATCGGCACCGCCGTCGTCGGCGCAACCACGATGATCTTCTCCATCATCATGGCCCTCACCAACGGCCTGACGGAGAACGTCAACAGCCTTTCGCTGCTTCATGCCCCGTTTGTCCTGGGCCTCATCACCGGCGGCGCCATGATTTATTGGTTCACCGGCGCTTCCACCCAGGCCGTAACCACCGGCGCTTACCGCGCCGTGGAATTCATTAAAGCCAACATCAAGCTCGAGGGTGTCACCAAGGCCAGCGTCGCCGACTCCAAGAAAGTCGTCGAGATTTGCACGCAATACGCGCAAAAAGGCATGCTGAACATCTTTATCGCGGTGTTCTTTGCCACCCTGGCTTTTGCCTTCCTCGAACCCTTCTTCTTCATCGGCTACCTCTTCTCCATTGCCATCTTCGGCCTCTATCAGGCCATCTTCATGGCCAATGCCGGCGGCGCCTGGGACAACGCTAAGAAAATCGTCGAGGTCGAACTCAAGCAGAAGGGCACACCACTCCACGATGCAACGGTCATTGGCGACACCGTCGGCGATCCCTTCAAGGACACTTCTTCCGTCGCCCTCAACCCGGTCATCAAGTTCACCACGCTGTTCGGCTTGCTTGCCGTCGAGCTAGCCGTGCAACTCACCGCAACCTCCGGAGCGGGGCTTGCCCACGTACTCTCGGCCGCCTTCTTCGTCGTCTCCTTCACCTTCGTCTACCGTTCTTTCTACAGCATGCGAATCAAAGGCAGCTCCGCAGCCTAACCATACGCTCTTCAAAAACACATCAGGGGCGGATCCACGCCGCCCCTCTTTACCTGCTCACCAAATCTTTTTTTCGATCGCAAAACCTGGTTCTTTGTAATGGCCGGCCTTCAGACCGGCTCTTTTCTCCTCCCGCCATTGTGGCGGCAACCACCTCACCCCCGAATCAATCCCGGGAATTTCTCCGCTCCATTCGCAAATCCCGGAAACACTGGCGCCAAACCCTTCACGCCAAGATGCTTCGTCAAAATTTCTCCCACCACCGACCGGAAATCCGTCGTCAACGCCAAATCCCGTCCTTCATTCAACTGGTGATCTTCCAGTCCGGGCCACAGGCCGTACACCCGCCCGCCCTTCACGTCGCCGCCCATCACGAACATGCAGTTCGCGTGGCCATGATCCGTCCCGCGGTTTCCGTTCTCCCGTGCCGTGCGCCCGAATTCGCTCATCGTCACCACCACCACGTCGCTCATGTGGTCGCCCATATCCCGATAAAACGCGGCCAGCGACTGGCTTAAATCACGCAGCAGATTCGCCAGTTGTCCCTGCGTGCTCCCTTCATTCACGTGGTTGTCCCACCCGCCGCAATCCAGGAACATCACCTCCACACCGATGTTCGCCTTGATCATCACCGCAATCTGCCGCAACCGCTGCCCGACTGGCGACCTCGGATACTCGGCGCCATGTTCCGGCGGATATTTCGACGGGTCGATCTTCCGCAGCATGTCGATCGCTTCAAACGTCTCCGTCCCCGTGCCGTGCAAGGCCTGATCCACCGTTTCCGCGTACATCGCCTCGAATCCACCCTCCGCCACGCTCGCCATGGCACCGGTTTGCGGCTGCACCTTGAACTCCCGCAAATCCGGAATGGCAATCGCGCCCACGCCGCCCTGCAACATGCGCGGCAGGCTGGGCCCCATCGCCACTGCGCGAAATGGTGAAGCGTTCCCGTCCGCCTGCGCGCTCAGCGCCCGGTCCAGCCATCCGTCTTCCGTGGACTTCACCCCCGGCGTTCCCGATTCCATGTAGTCCTGCGCGTCAAAATGCGAGCGCGTCGGATCGGGCGAACCCGCCGCATGCACGATTGCCAGCTCATTCCTCTGAAATAATGGCGCGAACGAAGCCAGCGCCGGGTGCAATCCGAAAAATCCGTCGAGATCTATCGCCGCGTTAGTCCCGCCGCGCCGCGGCTGCGGAATCGCGATCGTCGGCCGCAGCCGGTAATAGTTCGGCTCCCCAAAAGGCACGACGATGTTCAGCCCGTCCGCCGCACCGCGCTGAAACAACACCACCAGTTGCTTCTTCCCTGCCGACGGCGTCGCCGCCACGGCCCGCTGCAAAAACGCGGGCATCGTGCTCAGCCCGGCCAGCGCGATGCCGCCCTGCTTCACAAAAAAACGCCGCGAAAATCGCACCTCCCGCTTCCCTTCGCAGCACTCGTAGTTCATCGCGCCCTCGCGTCCAGCCTGCCGATTTCTTATTTTCGACATCGCAACCGCCATCTTTGATCACCAGGCCTTGATATCTGATTTCTGATATCCGACTTCTGATCTCTATCTCCTCTGAAATTCCGGCGCCCCCAAAACCAGCCCGGTTACGACTCCCAGATCCACCAGTTTCACCGGGTCGTCCAGTTTCGCCTGCACAATTTCCGGATTCTGGAGTTGCTTCTCCAAAGTGCCGACGGTGCTCGGCGATGCCTGCCCTCCCAAAAACTCTTGCACGGCTAGCTCGAGCGCCGACTTCGGATCGTTGCTCGCATCCGGGCCCAGCAACGCCGCTACATCGCTTCGCGAGCCGCGCACCTTGTTTCCCGCCAGTGCAAGCGAGAAATTCAGCCGGTTCAGCAGCGCGCCCGTGTTCACCCACGTCTCCGCCTTGTCTGAATATCCCGTCGGCGGCTGGCACTGATAGAGCGGCTCGCCGATTCGCCCGACCCAGCGCACCAGCGGCAGCGGCGTATCCACGTCCGTCCCCAGCGCTCGCACCGAACTCACCACCAGCTCAAACGGCGTCTTCACCTTCGCGCGATACGCATCGCGCGACCAGAACTCCGGCGAATAAATCATCGTATGCAGCACTTCCCGGATATCGCCGTCCGATTTCTCGAACATCTTCGCCATCCGCTCCACCAGCGTGGGCGGCGGAGCATCCGCCACAAACCTGCGCGCCAGCTCCGTCGAAACGAAACGCGACGTGTGCGCGTTCTTGCTCAGCAGCGCAATCACCTCTTCGCCGTCTTTCATCCCGCCTGCATGAATCTTCTTCCCCAGCACGACTTTCGGGTTCGGATCGTGCAGCCGCTCGTCAAACTTGAACTCGGCATCCATCCGCGGCTTCTCGATCGTCCATCCCGTGAAGCATCGCGCGACCTCCGTCACATCCTTCTGCGTGTACCCGCCATCCACGCCCAGCGTGTGCAGCTCCATCAGTTCGCGCCCGTAATTTTCGTTCAGGCCGCGCTTCTGCATCTTCTTTTGCGTCTGCTGCTGTTGCGGCCGCGGTGGATAGCCGTAGCGCGATCGTCTCCACTGCTGCCGCAACGCCCGCTCTTCGGCCAGGCGCCCGGCGGCGTTCGGATCGGCGCTCAGGAAATTGTCCAGATAGAACAGCATGGCCGGACTTTTCGCTGTCGCCGTCAGCAAATCGTGAAACTTCCCGAACGCGTGCGGCTCGATGACGTCTCGCTCGTACGCCGTCAGGTACCAACGTTCTTCGCCCTTCCCCGCATACACGTTGAAATGATTGAACCAGAAATCGTCCATCACCTGCTGCAGCTGGCGCTCGCTGTAAATCGCCCGCAGCGTCTTCGCCATCGCCAGCTCTTCCACCACGCGCACCGGCCGTTTGCTCTCATCCGAGAGTGCGCGCGGAACGGAGTTTGGATCGATGCTCAGCGCTTCCCGGCGCCCGGCCCCGCGCGTGGCAGGATCCATCTTCATCGGCGAAGAAGTGCCTGCCTCACCCGCCGCCATCATTGTCGCGGAATTCTCCGTCGCCTGTCCCGCGTCAACCGACGAGTCCATCTGCTCCGCCATGGTTTGAATCGCGCCATCGGCTCCCTGCTCCGCCTGCCGCACGGAGTCGCCTGGCGCGGCTTGCGCCTGCATGTCACGCGCGATCACCTGAGCTGCCGCATCGCCCGGCCGCTGGTTCTGTGCCTTCAACTGCTGTTTCGCCGCCTGCTTGGGTCTTGGATACTCGGCGAGCAATTCCGCCGTGGACATCTTCAGCGTTGGATAAACGCTCAGCCGCTCCTCCACCGCCGAATCATCAATGGAGTTCGGATTCAGCTGCCGATCGATCCACTTCGCCAACCCCATCTGCTTGATGCGCTCAACGTCTCCCGGTCGCGGTCCATACGCCAGCCGGTTCAGGGCGTGCAGAATCGCCTCATCCTCGTTAAGCTCCGTGATCGGCAAACCCTTTAGCACCGGGTCTTGCACGTTCTTTTTCTTCGACGTGTGAACCGCCGAAGCCGATGGGACGCCGGACCCCAGGGAAAGAACAATTGTGAGGGTTAGCGAACTCGCTAGGGCAGCTCGTGGGGTGGCGCAAATCCACCCGGAGGGCTTTCGGATGTGCAACCTTGGAGGACAGGGCTCCAGCCTTCGCATAGTGACTACATTAACCCTGGCAAAGGTCAAAAGTTTCTGCCCCGAACCAGCTTCGTTTCAACTAGTTGACTAAGGAAATGCGGCCCCGCACGCCTTTCGGCGGCGTGCACGGCTAGTTCGAGATGCTGAATGCCGCTTCCCGTGGCGCGGCCTGATTATGCGCCCCGTCGATTGCCTGCAGCACCAGCCGGTAGTCCCCCGGCGTGAGGTTTTTCGTATCCACAATCATCCCGAATGGCACAACCGCGTTCCCCTTTTCGACAAACTCGTCCAGCGGAATCGCTCCCGTAAAGAACACCTGTTTGTTAGAGGAATCGAGAATGCTGTACCCCGCCGCAACCCGCGGCGGCGTACTCGAAGCCAGCAGCGGCTCGTAGAGCTGTGAATAAATCACCACTTTATCCGACTTCTTGAACGCATACTTCGCCGCGGGCGTGATCTGCATACCCTTAATGATCAACGGCGTGCGGTCCTCGAGCATGGTCGCGTCCACGTCCGTCGAAATTTGGTCTACAGGCTGCAGCGTGTTGGAAAGCACCAACCCCCCCAGCGTGAATTTCCGGCCATCGTAGGGATCAATATGCAGTGGCGTTTCGAACTTCGCGAAATCGTCGCCTCCCGAACTCAGCACCACGGAAAGTTTGTAAGTGCCCGGGGCCGCGTCGAACTGGTTCTGATACTGATATGGGTGTTTGGTGAAGTCTTTCCACTCGCCCTTTTCCAGATCGAAGTCCAGCGTGTCGTTGAACCGCGCCCCCACCGAGCCGTCCGGATTGTATGCGATTCCCAGGACGTTCACCGTCGCGTGATACTTCCCTTTTTCCTTCTCGAAGTTCACCGATTCACCCGGAATCTCCAGCGCCAGGTTGACCTGCGCGACGTTCGGCGCCGAGTAGAAAAACGGCGCTTTCAAGGATCCCTGAATGGTTCCCGGCTTGCTCCCCGCCGCCTGCAGTTCCAGTTGCTTCTCGATCGGCTTGCCGTCCAGGGGATTCGCCGGGCGCACGTTGCAATACCCGCTGCGCGAGCGCACGTGCATCCCGCCATGTTCCATCTTCACTTTGATCGTATGGCAGCTTCCATCGGGGCTCTCCGCGGGAACGTAACCCAGCAGGTAAAACTCATTCTGCTCGCGCGCGATTCGGTCCAGCCCACCGAGCAGATCGTTGGTGTTAATGATCGCGAACCCGCCCGTGCCCTCCGCCAGTGCTAACAGAACCTGCTGATTCGTCGCCGTTGAATCCGGTAATTGGGGTAGTATCGAACGTGGCGCATTATTCGGATTGTTGTAGTAATTGCTGTACGGCGAATACGTCGGCCGCGTCCCTACGGGCGTTCCGCCACCGGGATATCCCCGTGTGCCGCCGCCTGCGGCTCCCGGCGTGCCGCTCTTCCCGCCGCCCGCACCGGGCGCGCCCCCTTTTCCTCCGGCTCCGCCCGTCGTTCCAACAGGACCTCCGGTTCTCCCGCCTCCGGCGCCGCTTGGAGCACCACCCGTTGGATGTCCGCCTCCCCCGCCAGCTCCGCCGCCACCGCCCGGCTTTTGTGGCTCTGCGGCTTCCGCGGGCGAGTACGATGCCAGCACCAGCCGAGGCCGCGCCGTCTCGGAAGAATCTGCAATCCAGTTCGCGGCCACCAACCGAGGCGAGTTTCCCTCCTCCTCCAGCCGCGAACTCCCCGGCGCTTTCAGCCCGCGCACATCCAGGGGATAAATCGAAACGTTCGCTTTATTGCAGGCGTCGATCGTCGCCGTCAGTTCCGAGATGCGTTCGGGATCATCAGTCGGAAACCCAGCCGAAAACAGAATCAGCATCTTCCGCCCGGGCACCGCTCGCAGATTTTTTGCCAGGCTGCGAATGGCCAGCAGCATCGTTCGCGCCCCGTAATCGGACTCCGACTTGCTCAGCGGGGAAAATGCCGGCGAAGCTCCTATCGACGGCGACATCTGCGAACTCGGCGCGTTGCTTGCCACCTCGGCGAATTTCACCCCGTTCACCGCCTTGGTCAGCGCATCGGTGTCCGCCGTGAAGTTTTGCCGCACGATCAGCGTGCCCCCGAAATCTACCACCGCCATCACGCTTCCCGGACCAGCGCCTTTTTCCACGAATTTCGCCGCCGCCGCCCGCGCCTGGATCTGATCCGGCGCCGCCATCGAGGAGTTGTCAAAAAAAAGAACCAGGTAGCGCTTCTGCGCGCTTGCCGGGGACGCCGGATCGCTCCCGAATGTGAAGCTCGTAATGGCCTGCTCTTTGTTGTCCTCGTATACCTTGAAATCATCCTTCGTCAGGTCGTGCAGGTAATTCCCTTTTTTGTCCGTCACCACCGCATCCACCAGCACGATTCGCGATTCCATGTGAATCGTCGGCACCGTGGCCATCGCCTGCTGCGGCGCCTGCGCTGGGGGTTTTGCAGCCTCCTGCGCCTGCGCGAACACTGCCGCCGGCCATGCGGTCACCAAAGCAGCTGCCGCTGCCCACTCCAACCAACCTGCGCTCCGCAATTTTCCCCATGCCATGGCAGCCTCCCTAAAACGGAATCTCCACCGCGCCGTTTCGCGCGGCCATCTGCGCGCCTTCCGAATCCCGCACCACCTGCCGCACCATATACCGCCCCGGCTTCACCTCGAAACTCGACTTCACCGTCAGCCCGCTGTGCGACATCCGCTCGTAAGTGTTATCGCGCAGCCGCATCTCCACAATCTTCTGTCCGCCGGTCACAAAATTTCCGTTCTCATCGAATATCGCCGTCGCCAGCGTCAGGTTGTCGAAGTTCCGTCCGTCCGCTTTCCGGAAATGCACGTTTCGCAAATCCAGCCGCGAAACCACGCTCAACCTCGCGTTTTCCGCATCGCTCTTGAAATACTGTGTCTGCAAATCCAGCGGCAATTCGCTGATCTCGTCCTGCGAGAAGATGGCTTCCTGGATCTCCTCCCGCGCCTGCTCCTGCGGGTCGTTCATCTTGTTTGGCGCGAAATATCCGTGCCGCGCCTCGATCGTATACTTGTTCTTGCTGGCCAGTTTCACGCTCAGCAGGTGGTATTTCCCATCCAACTTCTTCAGCTGCGGCGAAAATCCCAGCACGTAGGAAACCTCCGGCGCCAGCGCGGCAAGTTTAAGCCCGCCCTGCAGATCGTTTGAATTATGAAAAAATGTTCCGCCGGTTCCGTACGCAAAATCCCGCAGCACAAACTCGTTCTCAAACTGTGATTCCACCCGGTACATCGTCTTGAACCCGCCGGTCCGAAAGGAGTCCGAGGACGGCCGCGAAACGTCTCCCATCACGTCCGGCGTGTACAGCCCGCGGGCGTCCAGTGTGTGCATCACCACGCCCGCGCGGTTCGCCCGGTCAATGATTCCCGATTCGTCCAGATACGAACTCGCCAGAATAAACCCCGGCGAAACCAGCACCATAATCCGCTGTCCCGGCACGCTGGTCATTCGCCGCAATACGTCTTCCAGGTGCCGGTAGGTGTAATTATTGTCTGTGTCGCCCATGTTCAGCGACCGGATGGCTGCGCTCTCCACCAACTGCAACGCTTGCGCCTGTTTGCTTTCGTCTCCGTTGAACGCGCACTGGATCGTCTCTTCCACCGCAACGCTTCTTACGATCGAGTCGTTCTTGTTCTCGATCTGATCCGCCATGTAATACGTGATCTCCGGGCACTCCGCGCCCATCGGCTGTGGCGTGAGCGAGCGCGGGATAACGCCCAGAATAGCGCGGTGCAGCGCCTCGCGGTCCGCCGTGAAATCCACCGTGACTTGGCCCGAAGTGCTGAAAATGCCCACACGGTCATTCGGGCCGATCGAATCCAGAAAGCGATCCGCCTCCGTCCTGACAAACGTCGCGTCCTGAAGCGAAAGGTGAATGTCGTCGAACACCAGCGCCACGAACCGCTCCGGCAGCGTCACCGGCTTCTCCGAGGCTTCCGCGTGCCCTCCTTGAGTCTGTGCCGCCGCCTCGCTCCGCTGTTGCCGGCTCTCCGGAGTCTCCACGGAAAAATTGGTGACGGCCTGAAGTTTTCCCTGATCGTAGAGCAGAAAATCCTGTTTCGTCAGGTTCCCGATTGCCTTCCCGTGCGAATCCCGCACCGTCACGCGCACCTGCACCAGATTTACGCGCACCTTGAACGTAGCCGCGGACTCCGTCTGCGATAATTCCGAAGCATTATCGGACTTGGCTTTAGTGGCGGACTCCGCCGAATTTGCCGGGTTCGCCGGTTTTTCTTGCGCTTGGCCCGCGTCCGCGGGGGTCGCCGGGCTCTGCGCACACACGCGCCCCCCTGCGAAGATCGCGAACAGTAAGTATGTAGGCAGAATTAGCCAAACTGAGCGAGGGTGAAACGGGTTCCGTAAACGCAATTCCGGGTTCATCCCTTCCCTTGCCCCCATTCGCACCCTGAGTCTTCTTCGCTTGCGGACACACTCTGGAGCGCCTCGCGCGGGTGGGATGCCCCGACTATACGCCGCGTGTTTTTAGCGTGTCAACGCGGCTGCTGCGAAATCCTTCCAGTGTCCACGAGTCCTGCGCTTCGGTATGCCGCAGCAAATATCGGTCCCCGGATTCGACCAGTACCCGAAAAAACGTTTCCCCGGGGGAATACCAGCGGTCTTCAATGGAATTGATCGGAATCGTGTTCTCACCGAGTTTCAAATACCGCAGAGCCTCGTCCGCTTTGTACCCCGCGTAGGAAATCACCTCGACGGTTTTCATCGCTTCCTCGCAGCCCATCTTATCAGCTTTGCCCGCCGCCCGCCGATTCCGCATTCCACGCCGCGCCCAGCAGCACGATGAACGCGGAAATCTGCATCCAGATCAACAACCCGATCGTTGCCGCCAATCCGCCATAAAGCAAGCTGTACGGAACCCGCCGCACGTAATAGCCAAACCCAACGTTGCTCAACCACCACAACAGCGTCGCCAGCATCGCGCCGGGCAATACCTGCCGCAATCCCCCTCCGGCCGGCCGCGCCACGCGATAAATCACCGTCAATGCCAGCATCGCCAGCACCATTGCCACCAGCGGAAAAAATACTACCCACAATCCGCCCACGCCGCTGTGCTTCCCGATCATCCGCGCGATCCAGTGCCGCAACGGCCGCCCGAATACACCCAGGATTCCCGCCCCAACGATCGGCGCGATCGTGATCAGCAGCAGCACCAGCCCGCGAAATTGCCGCTGCAGGAATCCCATGCGTTCTTCGTCGCCGTAAATCAAGTGGATGGCCTGCATCAGCAGTTTCATCACTTGCGAGCCCACCAGCAGCGTCCCCACCCAGCCAAGCAGCGCGAATCTCCACACCTCCGGGCCGCGGCGCCCCAGAAATTCGGCCACGATGCTCTGGCTGCCCGGCGGCAGAAATTCCGTGAAATCACGGATGGTATCCATCAGCGCCACGCGCGTGCCAATCCAGCTCGACGCCAGCCCCACCACCAGCAGCATCGTCGGGAAAAACGCCAGAAACACGTTGTAGGCAATGGCCTGGGAAATCGTGCCGCAGCGCGGAAAGACCCGCCCCAGAGCGCGCCAGATCCGCGAAAGGAAACCCCGTTGGCTAGGCATTACCCGCTATTATAGGCACAGACGCCCCGCCTCCGTAGCCCGCGTACTTCACTCATGGGGGCGATTTACGCCGCCTCCTCTTCCGGTAGCGCCGGGTTCCACCCGACAAACGTGGCTCCCCCATTCCTCGGCGTCCCGCTCTTCTCTTCCTGTCGCGCAGACGTTCCTAAAATTTTTCCAATCCGCCTAAACTTTCTTCCACCCCTGCCGATAACACGTTTGCACACTCCTGTGTGCCCAAGGAGACCCCTACCCGTGAATGCCATTTCTGCTGCAAACGGAGCCGACATCCTTCAGCGTTTTCTCGATCAAACCGGCCAGTCCAAGGCCACCGCGCCGCCAAAGAACACCGCAGCCGCCCTGCAAACCGCCAAGGCCGAAACCCAACTCAGCGAAGCTTCCGTCATCGGCGGTGGCGCTCCGGAGGCGCCCGGCGGTCTGCTGAACACCTACGCCTGACTTTGCCGGCCGAACTCCTCGGCCGGCGCTTCACATTTTTGCGGGGCACACTGCTCGCGTGTCCCGCACCCCATTCTCGCTGCTGCATTCGTTCCGGCTTCTGTGTATAGTGCTGCCCTGCCGCCCGGGGAGGGCTCAATGCCGGAAGCGCAGAAAGATCCTCGCGTAGACGCCTACATCGAAAAATCCGCGCCTTTTGCGCAGCCCGTGCTCAAGCATCTTCGCAAGCTCATGCACCGGGCCTGCCCTCGCGTGTCCGAGTCCGTGAAATGGGGCATGCCTTTCTTCATCCACCAGGGCATCATTCTCGGCAACATGGCCGCCTTCAAACAGCATTGCTCCTTCGGCTTTTGGGGCTCGCAGATGAACAAGTTCCTCGCCGCCGACGGTCTCAAAGCAAGCAATGTCATGGGTTCCCTCGGCCGCATCACCTGCGTGCAAGACCTCCCGCCCGACGATGTCCTGCTCCGCTACATGGTCCAGGCCGCGGATCTCGTCGAAAGCGGACAGCGCAAGAAATCTATTGATCGCCCAAAGACAGCCGCCAAGCGCCCCGTGCGCATTCCGCCGGAACTCGCTGCTGCCCTGAAAAAGAACAAGCTCGCCGCCAAGGCCTTCGAAGGCTTCAGCACCACCAATCGCCGCGAATACGCCGAATGGATCGCCGACGCCAAGCGCCCCGAAACCCGCGAAAAACGCCTCGCCCAAGCCATGAAATGGATCGCCCAGGGCAAGTCCCGCAACTGGAAATACGAAAACTGCTGAGAGCAGGTGGCCCGGACAAAATTCTCGGAGTTGTGTCCACTCGCTGTTGATCGAACGAGCTCAATGTTCCGCCCACGCGGGCCATAAAAACACGGAGGACCCCCGCTTGGGGTTGCCTTTTCTTCTGGGTGGGGCACGCTTTACGATGGCGACGTGAGGTGTGGGTGCCCACCCACGCCTGGTTCCTTTGGCCAATACTGGTCGAATGATGTACTTTGCCAGTGTATTCAAACTAGTAGAGAATTCTCTGCCCCATGCGCCTCAGGAAAATCGATCCAGGAGTTGACAGGCGTAGAAGTGGTTGACACAAGTGCGTTGCGCATGAGCCATGCATTGAATGAGAGCGGGTTCACTATCTCTAAAAAAGATGGCCGAAGCGCGATGCGAGGGAAAGATGGAAAATTCTACTTAGTTGTGCCGGTTCAAACGGTGGATGCAACACCATCTGGTATAAAGCAGTTTTCAAAGGTGGTGTTTATGAGGCCAGGGATACGATTTGGGCTTTCCGCGGAGCAGAAGACCGACGTGTGGCGACGTTGGA